>ERZ773106.584-NODE-584-length-36147-cov-9.026460_pt1 | contig 36147 bp, 35 predicted proteins | sample MGYA00580572_ERZ773106 | MGnify/ENA primary metagenome ERZ773106 (study PRJEB29015, sample SAMEA2737868) | human gut metagenome | biome: human gut; feature: human-associated habitat; material: faeces | place: China | collected 2012 ... | reverse complement strand
GTTTTGTCCTTAACCGGGCACGTGGGTTCGAATCCCACCATCTCCGCCAACAAAAAGCACCGGCTTAGGCTGGTGCTTTTTTTGCGGCTAAGATGGTGAGGATGAGAACAGGGCGGCGGTCCGCAGACCGCAAGCAATCAGCCCTGTGCAACGACGACGACCGCTGCCTGTGGCAGAAACAGGGAGGAGTTGTTGGGGCAGCGTTCTGATTTTTCAAAGCCCTGCCAAGGGGCTGCGGAAAAATCAGCAAACGCAACCCGTTGCTGTTGCTTAGCCCGCGGGAGAATATCCACCATCTCCGCCAACAAAAAGCACCGGCTCAGGCTGGTGTTTTTTTGCATATCCAACCGGATTTTTCCAGCCTTCCAAAAGTATGTATCAATGGTTGTAGTTCAAGATTTTCTCAAGCGTGTCCGCAAACCTGACATCCTGCTCCTTCGTCCGCTTTGGGCTCCCCTTGGGGTGCTTTCCGGCACGGAGGAGCTTTTTGCTTTCATACCGTCGCAGCATGAGAGCGTCTATGTTGTCGGCGGTGTATTCTAAACCGTTCTGATTCAGCACCCGGACGCGCTTGGCAAGGCACATACTGGCCAGCCCGTAGTCCTGTGTCACAACGATATCCCCCGGCTTTACCCGGTTGACGAGGGCAAAGTCTACGCTGTCAGCCCCTTTATCGAACACCAGCGTCTGCGCACCTTCTCGTTCGATCTGATGGGAGGTGTCGCACAGGATGATGACAGGAACGCCGAACTGTTTTGCAATCTGCAATGTCAGGTCCACCACCGGACAGCCGTCTGCATCAATCAAAATATTCATCGGCTTTCCTCCATCACCCACTGAAATGCTTTCGCCGTGCGCAGGTCGGCATCTTTGAAATGTCCGCCGCTATTCCATTCAAGAGTGCAGTCTACGCTGCGCTCTGCAAGTTGGCTGTGCAGGGTGCGGATGTTATCGCCCACCACAGCCATGACGGCGTTTCTCGTGCGCTCTTCCTTGTCGCCAAGGCTCAGATAAATGTGCTGTGCCTGTATCGGGTGCTGTTGTTCGAACTCCTTCCAACCCGGAAACCACACAGAGGGGGATGCGGCGGCGATACCATAGAACAGATCAGTCTGGGTGGATGCCCACAAAGCAAACAGCCCGGCCAGTGAATAGCCGCCCAGAATGATTTTGATGTTCTCCGGGAGACGAAGCTGCTGCTTCAGCGTGGGAATGACCTGTTCCGTCAGAAAGCGCAGAGTGTCCATAGCATTGCCGCCAAACCCTTGCTTTCCCCAAACAGCAGGGGCTTCCCACGGAGAAAGTGCATCGTTCCAGCTTTCCACCGGGATGGCCGCAAACAAAAAGTAGTGTGCACTCTGTGCAATAGCGGTAACCTCGCTTTCCATGCTTTGCAGCTCATGTTCACCGGTCATTTGGAGCAGTAGGTATTCTGCATGGGGTTCGCCGTAAATGCGGCAAGATCGGTTCCCGATTAGCATTGTCTGTGCAGTCACTGCGATGTCCTCCCGAAAAAACTTTGATAAGCCCAGTATAGCAACTGAAAAATCATTTTGCAATTCAAAAGGCTTTCATAGCAGTGGCAAGCAGTGTCTTCGTATATACAAAGACCATTTTGCGTTGCAAAATGCTTGTTGGGAAATCCCAAACCCTTGAACTGCATCCGACGGATGCAGGCTGCGCGTTTTTTGCAAAACGCTTTTTTAGGACTCCGCAGGAGTGTGCAACCACCACGAAATCGTGATGATCGAAAGAATTTAGCTGTTGTGTGCACAAAGGCTCTGCTTGCCACGGTTATGGTTCTGCGAATGCGATTGAGAAACTTTTCATTCGCATTGCAAACCGGGTGGCACTTTTGTATAATTGGTTCAATGAACGCACGCATAAAATCGGAGAGGCTGTCCGATTAAAAAAATCTAAAAATGCGCTATTGCAGGCCACTGGGAGGAATAGCATGAACAAGCAGCAACTCGCATCGAAAATCTGGGAATCTGCCAACAAGATGCGCTCTAAAATCGAAGCCAACGAGTACAAGGATTACATTCTGGGCTTCATGTTTTATAAATTTCTGTCGGACAAGGAAGTTAAATGGCTGAAAGAGAACGACTGGACAGACGAATATCTGCCGGATTTGACCGAAGACGATGCCGAAACGCTGGATACCGTTCGGAAGAATGTCGGCTATTTTATCGCTTATGACAATCTGTTCTCCACATGGATCAGCAAAGGCAGTGACTTCAAGGCCGATGATGTGACGGTAGCATTGCAGGCATTCAGCCGTTTGATTGACCCGCACCACAAAAAGGTGTTTGACGGTGTCTTTGCTACGCTGCAAACCGGCCTGTCCAAACTGGGTGAAAGCTCCGGTGCGCGGACAAAGGCCATTCGCGACCTGATCTATCTCATCAAAGATATTCCCATGGACGGCAAGCAGGATTATGATGTTCTCGGCTTTATCTACGAATATCTGATCAGCAACTTTGCAGCAAACGCAGGCAAGAAGGCCGGCGAGTTCTACACGCCGCACGAAGTTTCGCTGCTCATGTCTGAAATCGTGGCGTACCACCTGAAAGACCGGGAAGAGATCAAAATTTACGACCCCACCAGCGGTTCCGGCTCGCTGCTGATCAACATTGGTCAGTGTGCCGCACGGTATATGGGCAATGGCAACAACATCAAATACTACGCACAGGAGTTGAAGGAAAACACCTACAACCTGACCCGCATGAACCTTGTCATGCGCGGCATTCTGCCCGACAACATTGTAACGCGCAACGGCGATACGCTGGAGGAAGATTGGCCGTACTTTGAAGAAAACGACCCGGTCAACACCTACGACCCGCTGTTTGTGGATGCGGTGGTATCAAATCCCCCATATTCGCAGGCATGGAATCCGAACGACAAAGAGAACAACCCACGCTTTTCGGATTACGGTCTTGCGCCCAAGGGCAAGGCGGACTATGCTTTTTTGCTGCACGACCTGTACCACATCCGTAATGATGGTATTGTAACCATCGTTCTGCCCCACGGCGTTCTGTTCCGTGGCGGTGAAGAAGGTACGATTCGCAAAAATCTGATTGACCACAACAACATTGATGCAATCATCGGTCTGCCCGCCAATATTTTCTTCGGCACAGGCATTCCCACCATCATCATGGTGCTGCGGAAGAATAAAAAGGATTCGGACGTTCTGATTATTGATGCGTCTAAGGGCTTTGAGAAGGACGGCAAAAACAACAAGCTGCGTGCCTGTGACATCAAACGCATTGTGGATGCTTACAAGGAACGCCCGGAGAAAATCAAAAAGTTCGCACGCAGAGTATCCCGCGCAGAGATTATCCAGAATGATTACAACCTGAACATCCCCCGGTATGTGGATTCCTCGGAAAAGGCTGAGAGCTGGGATATCTACGCTTCCATGTTTGGCGGCATTCCCGAAGCTGAACTGCAAGACCTATCTGCATACTGGACTGCATTCCCGCACCTGAAAGCGGCTCTGTTCAGCCCGGACAACGAAGCGTATTGCCATCTGAATGTGCAAAACCTGAAAAACGCAGTTCTGAACCACCCGGATGTAGTGGCATTCAAGACCGCCTTCCAGAATGCTTTCGGTGACTTTGATGCCTACTTGAAGTCCGCACTCATCGACGGCATGACGCAGCTGAATGCTGCCGGCGAGGAAGAACGCCTGAGCCGGGAGATCTTTGCACGGCTGGCAGGAATTCCACTGGTTGACCGCTATGCAGCATACCAGCTTTTGGACGACGACTGGAAGAAAATTGCCATCGACCTTGAAATCATCCAGACCGAGGGTTTTGCTGCAACTAAGCAGGTAGACCCCAACATGGTGCTGAAAAAGGATGCCGAGGTACAGGACGGCTGGGTGGGTCATGTGCTGCCCTTTGAGCTGGTGCAGAACGTTAAAATGCACGAGGAAGTAGCAGCGCTGCGGGCAAAGGAAACCAGACTCTCCGAAATCGCCGGAGAATATGAAAGCCATCTGGACGAACTGAGCGAGGAGGACAAGGAGCAGAACTTTGTGAATGACGCAAAGGACGCCTTTGTTGCCGCTGAAGTCAAAAAGGCCATCAAGGTGCGGGAGGTAGAACCTGCCACCATGAGCATTCTGAAGGATGTGGACGCGCTGTTTGCCGAGGAAAAGACCCTGAAAAAGCAGGTCAAGGACGACAGTGCCGCCCTCCACCAGCGCACCAAAGGCGTGATTGAACGCCTGACCGATGAAGAAGTGCGTGACCTGCTGCACCGCAAGTGGATCTTGCCCCTGATGGAAAATCTGAACAGCCTGCCGGATGCCGTTCTGGACGATTTTGTGAAGCGTCTGGATGCTGTCTGCCGGAAATATGAAACCACCTTTGAGGACGTAGAGAGCCAGATCGCCGATACCGAGCACGAATTGCTGGGGCTTCTGGACGATTTGCAGGGAAATGAATTTGACATGAAGGGCATTGCAGAACTCAAAAAATTGCTGGGAGGTGAATGATTATGCAGGATAACGAGAAAAAACCTGCCCTCCGGTTCAAGGGTTTTACTGACCCTTGGGAACAGCGTAAGCTGGAAGAATATCTCGAAGTTTCAGGTCAAAAGAACTTTGAAGGAATATATACCAAAGAAGATGTCTTGTCCGTTTCGGGCGATTTTGGAATTGTGAATCAGATTGAATTTCAGGGACGTTCATTTGCAGGAGCATCCGTTGCCAATTATGGTGTGGTTGAAACCGGCGATATTGTTTACACTAAATCACCCCTGAAATCTAATCCTTATGGCATCATTAAAGCTAATAAAGGAAAAAATGGCATCGTGTCAACGTTATATGCCGTTTACAAGCCAAAACAAAGTGCCAATCCAGAATTTGTCCAGATTTATTTTGAGCAGGATGCCAGAATGAATAATTATATGCACCCACTCGTCAACAAAGGTGCAAAAAACGACATGAAGGTATCCGCAGAAAATGCGCTCAAGGGACAAATCGTTTTTCCTGACATCAAGGAGCAAAGAACAATCTCTGAGTTTTTCCGCAATCTGGACACCCTTATCACCCTTCATCAGCGTAAGTATGAGAAGCTGGTGAATATCAAAAAGTCCATGTTAGACAAGATGTTTCCGAAAAATGGGGCATCTGTGCCGGAAATTCGCTTCAAGGGCTTTACTGACCCTTGGGAACAGCGTAAGCTGGGAGAGCTTGTGGAAATCGGAGATATAGATCATCGAATGCCAGAAACGGTTGATGTTGGAATTCCATATCTTATGACAGGTGATTTTTGTGGCACCAACGAATTGAATTTTAATGGTGTGAAACTGATTTCTGAAATTGAGTATAACCAGCTTTCCCAAAAAATAAAACCAGAGCAGGGCGATATCCTGTTTGCTCGGTACGCATCTGTTGGAACCGTAAGATATGTTGATTTTACGCGAAAGTTTCTTATTTCATACTCTTGCGCGATTATCAAGAAAGGGAAAAAAATCAACTCGCAATACTTATACCACTTTATAACAAGTGATGAGGCACAAAAGCAAATTAAACTTCAAATTAATACTGGTTCCCAGTCTAATATAGGCATTGATTCAATGAAAAATAACATTCTTGTACAGATGCCCTTAATAGATGAGCAAGTTCAGATTGCCAATATGTTGACTAACCTCGACCACCTTATCACCCTTCATCAACGTAAGTTGGAAAAGCTGCAAAACATCAAGAAATCTTGTCTTGAAAAGATGTTTGTATAAAAACAAGAGGTGCAATTTGCCCGAAACCAGAAGATGAACGTACCATCGTTTGTTGTTCGGCTAAGAGGCAACGCAATTTGTTCTGTTCGTTCAGAATATGCAAAACTGGATGATGAATGAAAATTAAGGCAATGTCAGACGCTTGGAACAGCTGTGTTTTAAGACTATCGGGAGTTAAAAATCAAAATTTGAACCGAATACGCAAAACCGAGAGTGAAATTTTCAGCGAACATTCGGTAGGCGGTGGAAAATAGCTGCTGAAAGTGTGCATTTGCTCCTACTTGGGAACAGCGTAAGTTCTCTGATATTACTTTTCCAGCAGGAGAAAAGAATCGAGACAATCTTCCGCTAGAAAGCTATTCTATAACAAACGAGCATGGATTTATCCCGCAAGATGAAAAATTTGAAAACGGCGGAACGATGAGAGAAGCCGACAAAAGGATGTATTATATCGTTTCTCCAAATTCTTTTGCGTACAATCCTGCAAGAATAAATGTTGGCTCTATTGGCTATCAGAATACCGGAAAAGATGTGATAGTAAGTTCACTTTATGAGGTTTTCAAAACATCGGATGATGTTGATGACCGTCTTTTGTGGCATTGGTTCAAATCGCCAGATTTTCAAAAGCTGATTTTCCAGTTGCAAGAAGGTGGCGTTCGCCTTTATTTCTATTATGACAAACTTTGCATGGGAACGGTTTCCCTTCCATCGCTTGAAGAGCAACGCAAGATAGGACAGTTCTTTGATAGCCTCGACACCCTTATCACCCTTCATCAGCGTAAGCTGGAAAAGCTTGTACAAATTAGAAAAGCCTTCGCAGAGAGGTGCTTTTTTCAAAGTCGAAAGGAGTTCGTTATGGCGTTTACAAAAGAAGCCGATTTTGAAGAGGCGGTGGTAAAGCTCCTGATAGAACGCGGCTGGAAAGATGGTGTGCTGAAGAACTACACCGAACAGCAACTGATCCAGAACTGGGCGAACATCCTTTTTGAAAACAACCGTGGCATTGACCGACTGAACGATTATCCACTGACGGATGGCGAGATGCAGCAGATCATGGAACAGGTCATGAACGCGAAAACGCCGATGAAGCTGAATAAATTTATCAACGGCAAAAGTGTGCTTATCAAGCGTGACAATCTTGACGATAAGCTGAATTTCGGCAAAGAAGTGTCCCTGAAAATCTATGACCGTCTGGAAATTGCAGCCGGACTCAGCCGCTACCAGATTGCAGAGCAGCCAAAGTTCCCCACCAAGTCCAAGATTTTGAATGACCGCCGCGGCGATTTGATGCTGCTCATCAATGGTATGCCGGTCATTCACATGGAACTGAAAAAGAGCGGTGTTTCCATCAAACAGGCTTGCAACCAGATTGAAAAATATGCCGCAGAGGGCATTTTTACGGGACTGTTCTCGCTGGTGCAGATTTTTGTGGCCATGAACCCGGAAGAAACGGTCTACTTTGCCAATCCCGGCCCGGAAGGACAATTCAACCCCAGCTACTATTTCCATTGGGCGGATTTCTACAATGAGCCGATGAACGACTGGAAAGACGTTACAACGGCACTTTTGTCTATCCCGATGGCGCATATGTTGGTGGGCTTTTATACCGTTGCCGATGGTTCCGATGGCATTTTGAAGGTGATGCGCAGTTATCAGTACTACGCTGCCAGCAAAATTTCGGATGCCGTTTCCAAGGCGAAATGGGAGAATGACCAGCAGCGCGGCGGCTACATTTGGCACACTACAGGTTCCGGCAAGACCATGACTTCTTTCAAGTCCGCTCAACTGATTGCATCTTCCAAGGATGCGGACAAAGTGATTTTTCTGATGGACCGAATCGAGTTGGGCACTCAGAGCCTGAAAGAATACCGCAACTTTGCAGAGGAAAACGAGGAGGTGCAGGCTACCGAGAACACGGATGTTCTTGTGGACAAGCTGAAAAGTATTTCGCCGTCCGATACGCTCATCGTGACTTCCATCCAGAAGATGAGCAACATCAAGGATGATGCACAAAACAAGCTGAACCCCAATGACATTGCGCTGATCAACGCAAAGCGGTTGGTTTTTATCGTGGACGAGTGCCACCGTTCCACCTTTGGCGATATGATGCAGACCATCAAGCATACATTCCCGAAAGCACTGTTCTTTGGTTTTACCGGTACGCCGATCCAAGGCGAAAACCAGAAGAAAATGAGCACCACCGCCACCGTTTTCGGCAACGAACTGCATCGGTACAGCATTGCAGACGGCATTCGGGATCACAACGTGCTGGGCTTTGACCCTTACAAGGTGCTGACCTTCAAGGACAGCGACTTGCGGAAAGCGGTCGCACTGGAAAAAGCAAAGGCATATTCTGTGGACGAAGCTCTGGCCGACCCACAGAAAAGCAAGGTGTTTTATAAGTATCTGAATCTGCCGATGGCAGGCGGAAAAGATGCGCTCGGTGAGGAGATAAAGGGCATCGAGGATTATATTCCCAACACCCAGTATGAGGGCGAAGAACACCAGAAAGCCGTGGTGGAGGACATTTGCGAGAACTGGCAGACCCAGAGCCGCAACAGCAAATTTCATGCCATTTTTGCAACCTCCAGCATCCCGGAAGCTATCCAATATTACAAGAGGTTCAGAGAAGCCGCACCATGGCTGAAAGTCACTGCACTATTTGACCCCAACATTGACAACAACGGCAAAGGCATCACCAAAGAAGAAGGGCTAAAAGAGATCGTAGAAGACTATAACGCCCGCTATGGACAGGACTTCAGCATTCCGACCTTTGCCAAGATGAAAAAGGACATTGCGGCACGTCTGGCGCACAAATCACCCTACCAGCGCATCGAGCATACCCCGGAAAAACAGCTTGATCTGCTGATCGTGGTGGATCAGATGCTGACAGGCTTTGACTCCAAGTGGATCAACACCCTGTATCTGGATAAAATGCTGCAATACGAAAATCTGATTCAGGCGTTCTCCCGCACCAACCGACTGTTTGGCGATGACAAACAGTTTGGCACCATCAAATATTACCGCCGTCCGCACACGATGGAGAAAAATATCGAAGATGCGGTAAAAGAGTATTCCGGCGATAAACCGTTTGGCCTGTTTGTAGATAAACTGGACAAGAACGTGGAAAAACTGAATGCCCTCTATGCGGAGATCAAAGATCTGTTTGTGTCGGCAGGCATTGAAGAGTTTTCGCAGATCCCTGCGGATATGGCAGAGCGCAAAAAGTTTGCCGACCTATTCCAGTCCTTCAACGAAAATCTGGAAGCAGCCAAGGTGCAGGGCTTCGAGTGGGATAAGCCCATTGTGATCATCAACGAGGATACAGATGAGAAAACGGAACTTCATGCGGACTTTGACGAGAGAACGTTCAAAGTGCTGGCACTCCGCTATAAAGAGCTGTTCACGCCGAATCCGGATGGCAGTGAAAATGACCCGGACGATGACGTTCCCTATGCAGTGAACAGCTATCTGACCACCATTGATACTGCTGACATCGACACGGACTATATGAACTCCCGCTTTGAAAAGTACCTGAAAATTTTCTATCAGGAGGGTGCAGAAGCGGAAGCCATCCATCAGGCCGAAACGGAGCTGCACAAGACCTTTGCCACCCTCTCGCAGGAAGAGCAGAAGTACGCTAATATTTTCCTGCACGACATTCAAAGCGGCGCAGTGGTTCCGCAGCCGGGAAAGACCTTGCGGGAGTACATTGCCGAGTACATCGCCCAAAAGCAGAACGACCAGATCCACAAAGTAGCTGAAGTTTTCGGCTTGGACGAAAAGAAGCTGCGGGCATTCATGCGTGCAAACATCACCGAAGCCAACATTAACGAATTTGGCCGTTTTGATGACCTGAAAGCCACCGTAGATAAGGCAAAAGCAAAGGCATATTTTGAAGCAATCGAGGGTACAAAGCTTATTCCGCCCAAGGTGCCTGTCAAGTATGATAAACTCTTGCGCGAGTTCATCGTAAGTGGCGGATTTGATTTGAAAATGCCAAAAGAATCATAAAATGGGTGCAAAATCACCCTGCTGACCAAGAGCCGAGGCGCGTCCTCGGCTCTTTTTTCGCGTCAAAATCCCAAAACACACCTACTTGGGAACAGCGTAAGTTGACAGAATTTGCGAATTTCTTTTCTGGTTTAACGTATACACCTAATGATATCAGGGAAATCGGAGTGCTTGTTCTTCGCTCATCGAATGTGATCAACGGTGAAATCGTTGATGCTGATAATGTTTATGTTAACCCTGAAGTTGTAAACTCTGAGAATGTCAAAGAAGGAGATATTGTTGTTGTCGTTCGCAATGGTTCTCGTTCACTTATCGGAAAACACGCGCAGATAAAACGTTTTATGCCCGACACGGTAATTGGTGCATTTATGACTGGCATTCGCTCGGAGTGTCCTGCATTTACAAATGCGTTATTGAATACGCCTCACTTCGATGAGGAAGTTTCTATGAATATGGGCGCTACCATCAATCAGATAACTGGTTATATGTTTTCAAAGATGGAATTTAGAGTGCCAACAGTAGATGAGCAAAGACAACTTGGCGCTTTCTTTGAAAATTTAGATGCCCTTATCACCCTTCATCAGCGTGAGCATATAAAACCGATTTTGGAGGTAAAACGTGTTAAACGAAATGAATGAAAACAACCTGTTCTGCGATTATTATGAGCAGTGGGTTGCTGTATACAAAGAGGGTGCAGTTCGCCCGGTTACATTGGATAAGTACAAAATGACCCTTTCTTGGGTAAAAAAACTCGCTCCTACTTTGAAACTCTGTGAGGTTTCCAGAGTGACCTATCAGCAGCTTTTGAACGATTATGCCGTAGGCCACGAGCGTCAGACCACGATGGACTTCCACCATCAACTGAAAGGGGCTATCATGGATGCCGTGGATGATGGACTGATTGTGAAAGACCCGACCCGGAAAGCGATCATCAAAGGCAAGCCCCCGGTTCCTAAAAAGGTGAAGTATCTGAACCAGTTTGAACTGCATCTTTTACTGAGCGACTTGGATCTACAGGGAAAACTTAACTGGGACTGGATGATTTTGCTGATTGCCAAAACCGGCATCCGCTTTTCCGAAGCTTTGGCGATCACTCCTGCGGATTTTGACTTTTCGCACCAGATGCTTTCCATCAATAAAACATGGGATTATAAGGGGAACGGTGGATTTCTGCCGACAAAAAATAAATCGTCTGTCCGCAAAATTCAGATCGACTGGCAGACGGTGATCCAGTTCGCAGCACTGGTAAAGGACGTTCCTGAAGATAAGCCGATTTTCGTGTTCAAGGAACACGCCTACAATTCCACTGTCAACGATGTTCTGGAACGGCACTGCAACCGGGCCAAGATCCCGGTTATCTCGGTACATGGTCTGCGGCATACCCACGCTTCGGTGCTTCTGTTTGCAGGTGTATCTATTGCAAGCGTGGCAAGGCGGCTGGGGCATTCCAGCATGACAACAACGCAGAAAACCTACCTGCACATCATTCAGGAACTGGAAAATCAGGACATCGACCTTGTAATGCGGTCACTCTCTGGATTAAGCTGATAAAATAATCGACCATCGCTCGCGCTGGTGAAGGATGATAAGAGAAAAGCCAAACCTCGACCTGTACAGGAATGTACGGCGAGGTTTGGCTTTTTGGTATCAGCTGCTCTTTTGATTTTCGTTCATAATGCTTCTGGCTCGTCCGCGCGTGGTGTCCTCAAAGGTTTCATCCTCGCTGAATCGCAGCCAATAGGGGTCTTCCATCAGGCAGGCGTTGGTGCGTTTGACGATTTCCCATGCATTGTAGTTCGGCAGACCCATCATTTTCAGAATTTCCTTGCAGTCCATCCGATTTTTCGGAAAGATTCGTTTCTTTGCCCAAACCACCACATCAACCAATGGAACTTCACGTTTGTCACCGATGAAAAGGTTCAGTGGGAGGCTGTACTGCGGCACGCCCTCATTTGCGCAAAGAGACTGTCCATCTTCGCTTAGGTGTGCAATTTCTTTTTCATCCATCATCAATTTCAGATAGGCCATTTTATCACCCCATGGCGGCTTTCAGGTAGTGCAGACGGTATTTCAGGTATTGACGGATCGCAGATGCTCTTTTTTCGCTCAACAATGCAAGAATAGGCGAGATGGACTGAATGAATTCACTATACAACTCGTCTAAGTCACGCGTTGGCAGCACAGGCTCATCGATCATCTTGATTTGCTGGGCATGGTGACTGCGGAACGGTTTGGCTTTGTCGAACTGATAACGGAGCTTCGTGTCAGTCAATTCTTCATCCGTTGCCCACGCAAGCAGACTACCGCCATTGTCGTAAATAGGCGGAGCATAATTTTTTCCATCCCGGACGATCACATCAAAATTGTTTTCGTGGCGGTCTTCGTTGCCGATAAAGGCGTCAAATGCCAGCATTTGATAAAGCCACTTCTTACCATATAGTTCTATCGCATACTGGAACAATGCTTCCGGTGAAGCGGCTCGACCGCTGGCAAGGAAATGGGCATCAGCCAAGTCTGCAAAATGATACAGCTGTTCATCGTCCGTTGTGAACTTGGGGCAGACGCTGACCACATCGCAGGAATAGGTCTGAATGTCGGGAAAGAGTTTGGCAGGCATCAGGGCGTATTCCACATGAGGCAGACCCAGAACCTGCGCAATCAGCGATGCCATCACCTCAGAATATGGCTCATATCCAGCCGTTCCGGCCTCTGTGATGGAGTTGCCTTTGACCATAACAAGCTGATCATCTACATGATACCAGCCCTTTGAGAGCATTCCACGGCTCGTCCGTGTTTCACGCTTTTCAACCAACTGGATTTTTGCAGGGACTTCAATTGGGCTCATGGTATCACGCTCCTTTGCTCCATTATACCATGTTTGGATGGATAGACAAGGTAAACTATGGTCAATAGCAAAAATCAAAACATCAAATTGTTTTTTGAAATTTGAAGTAGAAAAGTCAAATCAAATATGAAATTTCGATAGAAACATTAAATTTTTAGCTCAATAAGTGAAATGAACGCTCAAAAAAATGAAATCCAAACCCCAAAAGTGAAATTTGATGGTTGAATACTGAAAAAGTGTTAAAAAGATTTTGATATTCTAAATTCGACTTGAACTGTTTTTTGCATATCGTCCTTGCAGATAGCCCTTGGAGATATTCTCACCTTTCCGGGGAGAAAACTCGGTCAGGGCGTAAATATCGGTCTGCATAGTCTTTTCGTTCTTCTCTGCAAACCAAATCTGATCGCGTCGCAGCAATGTCAGGTCGAGAAGTCCGGTATCGTGTGTTGTGAAGATGAGTTGTGCATGGTTTGTATTGATAGCGGCATCCTGCACCATCTCGATCAGATGCCTTGTCAGCAGCGGGTGCATACTGGATTCGATCTCGTCTACTACCAAAACAGAGCCTGTTTCTAGTGCCGCAAGCCACATACCGATGCGAGAGAAGAAACGCTGTGTTCCAACGGATTCTTGCCCCAACGGGAGCCAGAAACCCTTAGAAGTGCCATCTTCGGCATCGAGAGTGTGCAGTGCGGAAATGATAGGCTCTTCCTTGGAGCCTGTAATGCGGATGTCCTTGATACCGAGGTCTGCATACAGCATTTCATGCAGGATACGGCTCTTTTCAGAGCCGCCCTGCCGAATGGCAGACAAGGTGGCATCCAGCTGCATTTCGGTTCCCATAAAGCCGGTCAGTTTCTCAAAGAACCACAGATAGGCCTTCTCAGTCTGGGGACAGTTCCATTCGTTGGAGCTGGACAGGTAAAGCCGGTTTTCTGCGGTGCGTCCGGCAAGGGTAAGCTGTTCCTGAACATTCTCGCGGAACTGATAACCATTGCCTTCTCTGGAAAAAACCATAGCCTCCCGGCCGTTGGGCCAGTGATAGAGATATTCGGTCAGGACTTTGGACTTGTCAAACGAGAACCCATAGGCATACTTGATGCCGCCATAAAAATAGATGACTTCAAAACTGGTCGGCTGTATAGGCTGGTCAGTGAAAGCAAACGGCTCTTGCGGAAGGGACTCGCCTTTCAGCAACTTGGCATACCGCCCGCAGACCATCTCGCGCATGAGCAGGAGTGCATGGAGGACATTGCTCTTTCCGGCTGCATTTGCGCCGTACAGTGCCAGCACAGGCACAAGCTGTTTCTTCTCGTCCGGCGAAATCATGCAATCAGACAGACTTTTATCCGTAGATGCTTTCAAGCTGATAATAGCCGTGTCCTTGATGGAGCGGTGGTTGGTGACTGAAAATTGAAGCAGCATCGCGATTCCTCCCAGATGATTTTCTGAATCTAGTGTACTCTATTCTAGGCAGAAAGTCAAATTTTGATTTTGAAATTTGCAAATATTCCGCAAAAATCAAGAATAAAATCTAAAATATCGGCTTTTGATATCGTTCAGATGCTATCGGGAATCATTCTGCATACACGATCTCCCTCACCATCACTTCCTCGGCCTGCGCTTTCAGCCCGTTCATGTGCGCCACCCAGAGAAGCTGTGCGCGCTCTTTGTCCGGCGCGGGGTACTTGTCTAACAGAGTGGTCATCGTGCGTTCCAGCCACTTGCAGGCCGTTTTCTGGACATCCTGCAAATGCGGCCAGAGCGTACCGTTCAGCAGAATCTGGTTGTACAGCACAGGACGCTGATTCTTGAGATAGGTCAGGCGCATCCGGGCGTACTTGCCCAGAGGTTCGCGGCTGTCGGTCTGCGGCAGGGTGAGCAGGGGCAGCTGATACTCCCCAACCTGTGCGTAATGGATCTCGGTGCGGACGGCGTTCGTGTTCTTCATGGAAATTCTCCTTTGTATTTTCAACGTGTTTTGCGGTCTTTGTGGAAAACAGCGCTTACTTCTTCCGATTCTGTGCGGTCAGCCAGTTGCCTTGCGCCTGATAGTAGTGCTCCATCGTGGTGGGGGCGTTCAGGATGGTGGTGCGCAGATAGGCCATGATGTTCTTGATGGGCTGGGTGGTGTTGGACATCACATCGAAGATGTACTCAACGTGCTGGCTGGTCAGCTTGTCCAGCCGCAGCCGGATGGCTTTGGTGGTCTGCGGCTGCTTGCCGACGTACTGGGTCTGCCGTGGACAACAGTACATCTCCACAATGTTGTCCAGCAACTCCTCCAGCTTGTCGGGATCGTATCGCTGGGCAAGGGTGTCGATCTCCAGCCGTTCCCGAAACTCCTCCCGCACCTGTGCTTCCATCTGGTCAAAATCTGCGGATTCGTCTGTCTGCCCTGATAGATTAGTACTTTGTCTTTTAGTATTTTGTTTATTAGTATTTTGTTGCGTTGCCTTTTCCAAATTGGGCTCAGCCAAATTTGGAAAATCCAAAAATGGTGAAGAACAAGGCCTCATGCGGCTTTTCGGACTTTTGGATGCGGACGGGTTCGATGGCCCGCCTTCCTTGCCGGGAACGGCAGGAGCGTCCTCAACAGGCGATTCATAAACCTGATAATCGTAGTCGATGATCTGCCCTTTGGCATTGCGGACTTTCTGACGGCGGACATAGCCGCGTTCTTCCAGTTCCAGAACAGCGGTGCGTACACTGTCCAGACCATCTTTGCAACCAACGGTCAGTCCCTTCAGGCTATAATCCCAATCGTCCGGCAGGGAGAGCATATAGGACAGCAGTCCCTTGGCCTTCAGGGACAGCCTCTTATCCTGCAGGTGGTGGTTGCTCATGACGGTGTAGTTGACATTTTTATTGACGCGGAATGTTGACATAGCGGCTTCCCTTTCAGCCCAATGCGGGCAAGAGAAAACGCAGCGTCTCCCGGCTTTCGGGAAACGCTGCGTTCAGACAGGGAAGCCTGCTGTGAGCTGGCACAGCAACGGCAGCACTGCATATTTCTAACGGACATCTAACACAACTACACCTGAAATGCAGCCGTTGACGCCCCGTGTGAAAAAGGCTTTTTCTAACGTCATTTCGCAAAAAGTGGCCGGATTTTGCCTGCAAATTGCGGTGTGACGTGCCTTTTGGGAGGTTACAAAAATGCCCTCAGCTGCCAATGACAGCCGCGAGGGACCAGCTTCATCCAACAATTTCAAAGACTCGAAATCGTTTTGTCCTTAACCGGGCACGTGGGTTCGAATCCCACCATCTCCGCCAACAAAAGGCACCGGCTCAAGCTGGTGCCTTTTTTGCGACTAAGATGGTGAGGATGAGAACAGGGCGGCGGTCCGCAGGCCCCTCCTTGCTCTTGTATAGTATAACGCACCCAATTGTGAAATGCGTGGGCTTCGTAGGCCTACATGGTGAGCCTGATAAGTCTGCCTTTGGAAATATATTCCATTTCTCAACGCGCAGGCATGAAAAAAGACCGGGCTTTGCCGGCCTTCCCCGAAGCATCCTATGAAAATCAATCAAAGTTTGCAATTCAAAATCTTTTTCAGTGTTTCTGAAAATTTCACATCCTGCTCCTTTGTCCGTTTCGCACTCCCTTTCGGGTGCTTGCCGGCACGAAGGAGCTTTTTGTTTTCGTACCGCCGCAGCATGAGGGCATCCATGTTGTCGGCGGTGTACTCCAAGCCGTTTTGGTTCAGCACTCTGGCACACCGGGCAAGGCACATACTCGCCAGTCTGTAGTCCTGTGTCACGACAAGATCACCCGGCTTTACCCGGTTGACCAGCGCAAAGTCCACACTGTCAGCACCCTTGTCAAATACCAGCGTCTGCGCACCCTCACGCTCGATCTGGTGCGAGGTGTCGCACAGGATGACGACCGGGATGCCGAACTGCTTTGCAATCTTCAAAGTTAGGTCAACAACGGGGCAGCCATCTGCATCAATCAAAATCGTCATGCTTGTTCCTCCATCGCCCATCGAAACGCCTTTGCCGTGCGCAGGTCGGTATCCTTGAAATGCCCGCCGTTGTTCCATTCAAGGGTGCAGTTCTTGCCGCGTCCGGCAAGTTCACGGTGCAGGGCACGGATGTTATCTCCCACAGCAGCCATAGTTGCGTTCCTTGTGCGCTCTTCCCGGTCGCCAAGGCTCAGATAAATGCACTGCGCCTGAATGGGGTTCTGCTGTTCAAACTCCATCCATCCCGGAAACCATACGGAAGGCGAAGCAGCCGCAACACCGGAAAACAGAGCTGTCTGTGTGGATGCCCACAGAGCAAACAGTCCGGCCAGCGAGTAGCCGCCCAGAATGATCCGGACGTTTCCCGGCAGTGCAAACTGCTGTTTCAGGGTGGGGATCACCTGCCCTGTCAGAAAGCGCAGCGTGCCCGCCGCCTTGCCGCCGAAAATTTCTTTGCCCCACACTGCAGGAGATTTCCACGGGGAAAGTTCATCGTTCCAGCTTTTTACCGGAACTGTGGCAAGCAGAAAGTTCCGGCTGCTTTGTGCAATAGCAGCCACTTCGTTATCCATGCTTTGAAGCTCATGCTCGCCGGTCATTTGGAGAAGCAGGTATTCTGTATGGGCTTCGCCGTAAATGCGGCAGGGTCTATCTCCGATTTGAACTTGCTTTGCGGTCACGGCTACGGCCTCCTGAAAAAATTTTGATATGCGAGAATTAGAATAAAAGAGCTCGACGGTGTCGAAAAAGAGAAGAGCCAATCCATCCGTACCTTTTTGTACAGGGATGCCTTGGCTTTTCTTGACACAGAGACAGTGCGCTGATGTTTTACGCTGTGGAACTGCTTGCGGCCAAGATAGAGCAGATGAGGAGCGAAAAGCGTTCCCGGTTTCGGCAAAGGTGCCTTTTCACGGGAGCCTTTTTCCACAGCTCGGGCAAAAATCAACGTCGTACATTGATTTTGTGGGAAGATTTTTGTGGCAGAAAGGACATCGCCAAAACAGAAAATAGACGATCAGGCCTGCCAGGGCCGCCAGGATGCCGGCGATCACAAGGATCGGGACGAGGATCTCTGGAAGAGAAAAGAAAACGGCGATGCACAGCAGGAAAATGCTCAGAAGAAACAAAACCTGCCCGAGGGCCCTTCCGGTTTTATAGTTCATCGAAAAAATACCTCCCATTGATCGGCATGAGAAAAAGGCGTGAGGAGATTGGCTGCTTCCATTATAGCATATTCGGGCGGAGAGACAAGAAGCCCGGATGTGCGGCACGCTCTGCAGGGACTTCCTGCATTTCTGTATGGGAGAATCGACGAAAAAACGGTTGACATCCGCCGGAAGAAACCCTTACAATGGGAACAGAAACCATGTCGGGCAATGGAACAGGAGGAATTTTGGAATGAACAACACAGAAGCATTTGAGTTCTTGCTGAGCTGGAAGGATGACGTCCTGATGAACTGCCTTTCCGGGCGGCGGGATAAGGCTTTTGATCCGCAGGCCATGCAGAAGGTCCGGGCGGCCTGTGCCGTGCTGGCCGAGGACGGGACCTATCCGTTCGACCTGTCGGTCACAGACCCGGAGATCTACCGTCAGGTCAGCGCCTGGTTCACCGACCTGCTGCGCAAGTCCTGAACCGTTCCGACACGAAAGGTGCATTTATTTTCCACAAACGCTTGACATCTTGTGCAATCTGCATTATCATAAAGCCATCAAGTGTTTGTTCAGAGAAGCGAGCAGAACAAACAAGAGGGAGCCTGTTCCCTTTTGTTTGCTCTGCTCTTTTTTGTTCCCGCTACGCAAACGAGCATGCTGTGACAGGCAGAAGATCAGGAGGTTTTTATGCTGGATGTAGCAATCATCGGCTGCGGTGTCGTTGGCGCGGCTGCCGCCTATGAGCTCTCGCATTATCCGCTGCACACTGCAATTTTTGAGGCCGAGAACGATGTGGCCGACTGCACCACCAAGGCTAACAGTGCCATTCTGCACGCTGGGTACGACCCCGAGCCGGGCACCCGGATGGCACGGCTCAATGTGGAGGGCGTTGCACTGGCCAAAGAGATCTGCGCCCGGCTGGATGTGCCGTACCGGCAGTGCGGCAGTCTGGTGCTGGCCCTCAGCCCGGCGGAGCTGCCGCATCTGCAGAAGCTGTACGAAAACGGCCTTGCCAACGGGGTGCCGGGCATCCGGCTGCTGTCGGCAGAGGAAACACGGGCCATGGAGCCCGGTCTTTCGCCGGAGGTGGCCGGAGCACTGTATGCACCCAGCGCGGCCATCGTCAGCCCGTGGGAATATGCGCTGGCCATGGCGGAGGTGGCGGTGCGCAACGGGGTGGAACTCCACCTCAGCAGCCCGGTCACCGGCATTCAGAAAACCGCGTCCGGATGGGCGCTGACCACGCCGTCCGGCGTGGTGGAGGCCCGCTACGTTGTCAACGCCGCCGGCATCCGGGCCGATGCCGTGCACGACATGGCCGCTCCGCACCGGTTCACCATCCAGCCCACCCGCGGCGAATATTACCTTCTGGACAAATCGGAAGGCACGCGGGTGCAGCATGTCATCTTCCAGTGCCCCAACGAAAACGGCAAGGGCGTGCTGGTGGCACCTACCGTTCACGGCAACCTGATCGTCGGACCCAATGCCGAGCCGGTGGCGGGCGATGACACCGCCTGCACCGCCGCCGGGCTGGCCTTTGTCAGCGCGGCCACACGCCGCAGCGTGCCGGACATCCGCTTCGGCGAGTCCATCCGCAACTTTGCAGGCGTCCGCGCCAATGTGGACACCGGGGATTTCGTCATCGGCGAGGCGGAAGGTGCACCCGGCTTCATCGACCTGGCCGGTATGAAATCGCCGGGCCTGTCCAGCGCACCGGCCGTTGCCAAAGAGGTGGTCCGCATTCTGGAAGGCCACGGGGATCTGCCTGCGGCCAAAACGGATTACCGGGACGGCCGCACCCGGGTGCGGTTCAAGGAGCTGCCGCCGGAAGAAAAGGCAAAGCTCATTGCCCGGAACCCCGCCTACGGCCGGGTGATCTGCCGCTGCGAGACCATCACCGAGGGCGAGATCCTGGACGCCCTGCACACCGAGATCCCGGCCACCACCATCGACGGCGTCAAGCGCCGCTGCAACGCCGGGATGGGCCGCTGTCAGGGTGGCTTCTGCGGGCCCCGGGTGCTGGAGCTCATCAGCCGGACGCGGGGCATCGACCCGCTGGACGTCCTGCAGGACAAGGCAGGCAGCAACGTCTTACTGTGCGAAACCAAGCAGGAGGGAACCAACCATGATTGATCTGGTCATCGTCGGCGGCGGCCCTGCAGGCCTTGCCGCAGCCTACAGCGCATGGCAGCACGGCCTGCGCGATATTCTGATTTTGGAGCGTGACAACGAGCTGGGCGGCATCCTGAACCAGTGCATCCACAACGGCTTCGGGCTGCACCGTTTCGGCGAGCAGCTCACCGGCCCGGAGTACGCCGGGCGCTACATTGAAATGCTGCGCTCCACCGGCGTCCGGGTGGAACTGGGCACCATGGTGCTGGAGGTCACGCCGGATAAAAAGATCCACTGTGTCAGCAAGGAGAAGGGCTACCAGATCCTCGAAGCAAAGAGTGTCATCCTCTGCATGGGCTGCCGGGAGCGCACCCGCGGGGCCATCGGCATCCCGGGCACCCGCCCGGCCGGCATCTACACCGCCGGTGCCGCCCAGCGCTATGTCAACATGGAGGGCTATCTGGTAGGCAAACGGGTGCTCATTCTGGGCAGCGGCGACATCGGCCTGATCATGGCCCGGCGGATGACGCTGGAAGGGGCCAAGGTGTTGGCCTGCGTGGAGGTCATGCCCTATTCCGGCGGCCTGACCCGCAACATTGTGCAGTGCCTGCAAGATTTTGATATCCCGCTGTACCTGTCCCACACCATCGTGGACATTCAGGGCGATACCCGGGTGGAAAAGGCCATTGTGGCCAAGGTGGACGAGAACCGCCGCCCCATTCCGGGCACCGAGATGGAATTTGACGTGGACACCATCCTGCTCAGTGTGGGCCTGATCCCGGAAAACGAGCTGACCCGGCAGGCCGGCATCCCGATGGACCCCCACACCAAGGGAGCCGTGGTCTACGAGAATATGGAGACCGGCATTCCCGGCGTGTTTGCCTGCGGCAACGTGGTGCATGTGCACGATCTGGTGGACTTTGTTTCCGGCGAGAGCGACCGGGCCGGAGCCGCAGCCGCCGCCTATGTGCTCCACGGTGAGACCCCGGACACGGCCGTGCTGGACCTTGTCCCGGGCAATGGCGTGGGCTATACCGTCCCCCAGCGGGTGCGCCCGGCGGACGTGGACAAGGGCGTGGAGATCTCGTTCCGGGTGCGGCAGAATTACGGCCCCAGCCAGATCACCATCACCTGCGGGGAGAAGCAGCTGGCCCGGTTCAAGCGCCAGCGGATGGCACCCGGCGAGATGGAGCACATCACCCTGCCCGGGGTCCTGCTGGCAAAGGCCGACGGCCCGCTGACCGTTGCAGTAGAGGAGGTCGTAGCAAAATGAACAAAAAGTGTGAGATCATTTGTATCTGCTGCCCCCGTGGCTGCCACTTGCAGGTGGACCCGGAAAACGATTATAATGTAACCGGCAATGCCTGCCCCAACGGTGCCGCCTATGGCAAGGAAGAACTGACCCACCCCACCCGTATCCTGACCAGTACGGTGCGGGCCGAGGGCGGGCGCTATCCGCGCTGCCCGGTCAAGACCGCGCAGGCGGTGCCCAAAGAAAAGATCGTGCAGGTCATGGCTGCGCTGGACGGCGTCACGCTGCACACACCCATCCGCACCGGGCAGGTCGTGCTGACCGACGTCTGCGGCACCGGTGTGGATGTCGTAGCCACACGGGACCTGTAAAACCGCCCCTGAGCGAAACGGAGGTCGTTGAACCATGTCGACAAAGTATGTTCTTGCACTGGACCAGGGAACCACCAGCAGCCGCGCCATCCTGTTTGACAACGAGCAGAACATCATCGCGGTGCAGCAGCGGGAGTTTGAGCAGATCTACCCGCAGCAGGGCTGGGTGGAGCACAACCCCATGGAGATCTGGTCCACCCAGTACGGGGTCATGAACGAGGTGGTGGCCCAGAGCGGCGTGGATGTCCATGACATTGCCGCCATCGGCATCACCAACCAGCGCGAGACCACCATCCTGTGGGAAAAGGCCACCGGCCGCCCCATCTACAATGCCATCGTCTGGCAGTGCCGCCGCACCGCCCCGCTGGTGGACGAGCTGGTGCAGCAGCCCGGCATGACGGAATACATCCGCGAGAATACCGGCCTGATGCCGGATGCCTATTTTTCCGCCACCAAGATCAAGTGGATCCTGGATAATGTGCCCGGCGCGCGGGAGCGGGCCGAGGCGGGCGAGATCCTGTTCGGCACCGTGGACACCTGGCTGGTGTGGAAGCTCACCGGCGGCAAGGTGCATGTGACCGACCGCACCAACGCCAGCCGCACCATGCTCTACAACATCCGCACCCTGGACTGGGATGACACCCTGCTCAAAGCGCTGGACATCCCCCGCTGCATCCTGCCCCGCGTGGCAGATTCCAGCGAGGTCTACGGCACCACCGACCTGTGCGGGGTACAGGTGCCGGTGGCCGGCATTGCCGGGGACCAGCAGGCTGCACTGTTCGGGCAGGGGTGCTTTGCCAAGGGTGAGGCCAAGAACACCTACGGCACCGGCTGCTTCTTGCTCATGAATACCGGTGACACCATCTGCCGCAGCCAGAACGGCCTGATCTCCACCATCGGCATCAGCCTGAACGGCAAGGTGGAGTATGCCCTGGAGGGCAGTGTCTTTGTGGGCGGTGCCGTCATCCAGTGGGTGCGCGACGGCCTGCGGATGATCCAGGAGAGCCGCGACGCCGAATACTATGCCCAGAAGGTGCCGGACAACGGCGGCATCTACATCGTGCCCGCCTTCACCGGTCTCGGTGCGCCGTATTGGGATATGTACGCCCGCGGTGCCATTGTAGGCATCACCCGCGGCACCACCCAGAACCACATCATCCGGGCGGCGGAGGAGTCCATCGCCTACCAGAGCGCCGACCTTGTGGCCGCCATGGAAAAGGACACCGGTGTGCCCATCACCTCCCTGAAGGTGGACGGCGGTGCTTCCCGCGACCAGTTCCTGATGCAGTTCCAGGCCGACATCCTGAACAAGGACGTTCTGCGCCCGGCCATCCGGGAGACCACGGCCCTGGGCGCTGCCTATCTGGCCGGCCTTGCCACCGGCGTGTGGAAGGACCGGGACGAGATCCGCAGCCTGTGGCACTGCAACATGACCTTTACCCCCGCTATGCCGGAGGCCGAGCGCGCACGGCTGCTGTCCGGCTGGCACAAGGCCGTGGGCCGCAGCAGTGACTGGGCAGAGCATTAAAAGAATTTGTCTGGATTTTGACTGCTTCCAACAAAAAAACACGAATTTGTGAATTGTCTGTTGACAAACCGTTGAGAAATGGTATACTGAAAGCATCCCAAGAGAATTGAGATGGGGATGCACTGTGCCACACGACCGCAGTGCGTCCCCATTTTTTTGTTCCCATCGCACCCCTTGTCCGCCCGTTCACATCTGTTCCGGGGGCTGGTTCTGGAAGTGCAGCCGCCGGGCATGTCCCTGAAAAAAGAAGGAGGATCCTCATGAAAAGCACCGCAAAGGCCACCGAAAAGCGTTCGCGCACGGTCGTTGTGCTGGCGATCGCTGTGGCGTTGATGCTGCTGGGCAGCATTTTTGCCCAGATGTTCCACACCTCGTTCTACAAGGTCAAGGTCTCTCGCATCTCCTTTGAGACCGACACTGGCACCCTTTCGGGCCTGTTGTACCTGCCCAAGGGCGTGGACGCCTCCAACCCGCACCCCACCATCGTGACCACCCACGGCTACCTGAACAGTGCCGAGATGCAGGACGAGACCGCCATCGAGATGTCCCGCCGCGGCTATGTTGTGCTGGCACTGGATATGTATGACCACGGCCATTCCCACGGGAACGCCGACAATACCGGCGGCTTCTTCAACTTCTGGCCCACTTCGCTGTGGGATGCCGCACAGTACATGTACAGCCAGGACTACGTGGCCAAGGATGCACAGGGCAACGGTCAGATCGCGGTCAGCGGCCACTCCATGGGCGGCTTCTCCTCCGAGATGGCCATCTATCTGGATGAGCAGAACTACGCTGCTGCCGGTTACCGCATCATCAAGGCCGGTTTGAGCATGGGTGCCGATTACTCCTGGACCTCCTACCTGGGCCTGGACGAAGAGGCTGCAGTTGCCACCTTCGGCGGACGCACCATCGGCAAGATCTGCGGCCAGTACGACGAGTTCTTCTTTGCAGCCGACGAGCCTCCCACGAAGAGCGGCACCGTCTACCACAAGGACTATGTTGCCACCACCGCTGGCAAGACCCTGCTGGAGCAGGAAGCTCCGCAGGCTGACACCTGGTACACCGGCTCGGACGGCGGCCAGCGCATCATTTACCAGCCGCGTGAGATCCACCCCTGGAACCACTTCTCCAAGGCTTCCACCAAGGATGCCATCGAGTTCTACGCCACTGCATTTGCCGACCAGTCCGGTCTGGTGCAGAACATTGCTTCCACCAGCCAGATCTGGTACTGGAAAGAAGTCTTTGAGCTGGTCGCTCTGGTGGGCTTCCTGCTCATGCTGGCACCTCTTGCCCTGCTGCTGATGAAGCTGCCCTTCCTGTCCAATGCAAAGCAGGCCGTCGCAGCACCCACCCCGGCCGTCGGCACCCTGTCCGGCAAGCTTGGCACGATCAGCCTGTTCGTGGTCGGTATGCTGATCCCGGCCATCATCTTCCCCGCCGTGTACGACGGCAGTCTGACCGCAGAGCCCATCCGCTGGATGCGCTACGCCAGTGACGTTGCCCTGCTCCTGTCGGTGGTGGGCATCGTTCTGGCAGCCCGCAGCACCGAGGACGACCGCAAGACCTGGCTGTCCGGCTCGGTGTGCGTCCTGATCGCTTCCATCGTCCTGCGTGTGCTGGTGACCAAGAACATCTTCGAGACCAATGCCACCTGGCAGGGCCCCACCGTCAACAGCATCGTGACCTGGGCTCTCATCTGCGCCTGCATCTCCATCGTGACCATGGTCTGCGTCTACCTGTTCGGCGGCCGCAAGCAGAAGGGCATCACGCTGGAACAGTACGGCATTGCCGCAAAGCCGGTGTCTGTGGCTGCAGCCTTCTGCGTGGCACTGCTGGTGAGCGTGATCGCCTACGCCTGCCTGTTTGCCGTGGATGCCATCTTCAAGACCGACTTCCGCATCTGGACCTTCGCCTTCAAGACCTTTGAAGCCAGCGCCATCCCGGCGGCGGTCAAGTATATGCCGTTCTTCTTTGTGTACTACTTTGTCAGCGGTGCCGCCGCCATCTCCAACACCAGCAGCGAAAAGCTGCAGGGCGGCTGGGGCTACCTGCTGGCTGCTCTGACCAACATGGGCGGCATCCTCCTCTGGCTGGTGCTGCAGTACGGCACCCTGTTCCGTACCGGCGTTGCTTTCTACCCGGGACAGGCCCTTGGCGGCATCCTGCTGTTTGCGCTGGTGCCCTCGCTGGCCATTGCATCCTGCCTGGCCAAGTACCTGTACAAAAAGACCGGCAACGTGTACGTTGCGGCCTTCCTGAATACCATCCTGATGACCATGATGACCGTGGCCAACACCGCGATCTATTTCCAGGCATAAGCACAACCGCAGACTGGGGCTGCACTTTACAGTGCGGCCCCTTTGTGCGATAATGAGAACCATCTGAGAGAAAAGGAGTCCTGCCCGATGCATCCACTTGCTGAAACTCTGCTGGACGAGCCGGTGATCGCAGCCGTCAAGACGGATGACGCTCTGACGGCCGCCCTGGCCTCGCCCTGCAGCACGGTCTTTCTGCTGGCGAGCACCCTGCTCAATGTGGGGGAGCTGGTCCGACGCATCCACGCGGCCGGAAAGCTGGCCGTCGTGCACATCGACCTTGTGGACGGCCTTTCGGCGCGGGAAGTTGCCGTGAATTCCCTTATTGCGCTGTGCCACCCGGACGGTATTATTTCCACCCACCCGTCCCTGATCCGGCGGGCGCGCCATCAGGGCCTGCTGACCATCCAGCGGGCGTTCATCCTGGACTCCCTTTCCCTGAACAACCTTTCCGGCCAGCTGGAACAAGGCAAGCCGGACTTTGTGGAGATCCTGCCCGGCATCATGCCCCGGGTCATCACCGAGATCAGTACCCGCACCCGGGTGCCGGTGATCGCGGGCGGTCTGCTGCGGGATAAGGCCGACGTCATGGCCGCCATGCGGGCCGGTGCCTCGGCGGTGTCCACCTCTGCCCCGGAGCTGTGGGACATCTGAACCCCGGAAAACACAAAAATGCCTGACCGCTGTCGTTGGCGGTCAGGCATTTTTTATGGAAAGCAGCAGCGTTACGGCTGGCTCTTCTTGACAAGATCTTTGGTGTACAGGGCGCGGGTGGCGTTGAGCACGGCAATGACCATGACGCCCACGTCGGCAAAGATGGCTGTCCACATGCTGGCCATACCGATGGCACCCAGCAGCAGGCAGGCAAACTTGACCGCCAGCGCGAACACGATGTTCTCGTACACGATGCGCAGGGTGCGGCGGGCGATGCGCATGGCCAGTGCGATCTTGGCCGGGTCATCGTCCATCAGCACCACGTCGGCGGCTTCAATGGCGGCGTCGGAGCCCAGGGCACCCATGGCGATGCCCACATCGGCGCGGGACAGCACCGGGGCGTCGTTGATGCCGTCGCCCACAAAGGCCAGATTCTCCTTGGACTTCTTGGCGGCGATGAGTGTTTCGATCTGGTCCACCTTGTCGCCGGGCAGCAGACCGGCGTGGTATTCGTCCAGACCCAGCTGGGCAGAAACGGCCTTGGCCACCGGCTCGGCGTCGCCGGTGAGCATGACGGTCTTGCGCACTCCGGCGGCCTTCAGGGCCCGGATGGCCTCGGCACTGTGGGGTTTGACCACGTCGGCGATGAGCAGGCAACCGGCGTATCTGCCGTCAATGGCAACGTGCACGACGGTGCCGGTCTCGCTCACGGCGGGGGCAGAAAGGCCCAGCCGCTCCATCAGACGGGCGTTGCCGGCGGCAACGGGCTTGCCGTCCACCTTGGCGGTCACGCCGTGGCCGCCAAGTTCCTCCACGTCGGTGACGCGGGCGGAGTCGATCTCCTTGCCATAGGCGGCCTTGATGCTCAGGGAGATGGGGTGTTTGGACCAGCTCTCGGCCAGGGCGGCGGTCTCCACCAGCTGTTCGTCGGTGATGCCGTCGGCCGGGTGGACGCCGGTGACCTTGAAGGTGCCCTGGGTCAGGGTGCCGGTCTTATCAAACACCACGATGCCGGTGCGGGCCAGCTCCTCCAGATAGGTGGAGCCCTTGACCAGGATGCCGCAGGCGGAAGCACCGCCGATGCCGCCGAAGAAGCTCAGCGGAATGCTGATGACCAGTGCGCAGGGGCAGCTGATGACCAGGAAGGTCAAAGCGCGGTAGATCCAGTCCCCAAAGCGGGCGGGCTGGCCCATCAGCAGCAGCACGATGGGCGGCAGGAAGGCCAGCGCCAGCGCACCGTAGCAGACAGCCGGGGTGTATACCCGGGCAAAGCGGGTGATGAAGTTTTCGGCACGGGCCTTCTTCATGCTGGAATTTTCCACCAGATCGAGAATTTTCGAGACGGTGGACTCGCCGAATTCCTTGGTAGTCCTGACTTTCAGCAGGCCGGTCATGTTCACGCAGCCGCTGATGACCTCGTCTCCGGTCTGGACGTCGCGGGGCAGGCTCTCACCGGTCAGGGCGGCGGTGTTCAGGGCGGAGGTGCCCTCTACGATCACACCGTCAATGGGCACCCGCTCGCCGGGCTGCACCACGATCACGGTGCCGACCTCCACGTCATCGGGGTCCACCTGCTCCAGCTTGCCGTCCTCGTCCTCCACGTTGGCGTAGTCCGGGCGGATGTCCATCAGGCTGGAAATGCTCTGGCGGCTTTTGCCCACGGCCACGCTCTGGAACAGCTCGCCGATCTGGTAAAAGAGGATAACGGCGCAGCCTTCCACATAGTCGCCCAGGGCAAAGGCACCCACGGTAGCCACCGCCATCAGGAAGCACTCGTCAAAGGGCTGGCGGTTCTTGATGCCCTTGATGGCCTTGCGCAGCACGTCCTTGCCCACCACAAAGTACGGGATGAGGTAGAGCAGCAGCTCCACCGGGGTGGGAAGTGCCGGCAGCACACGGAGCAGCAGTTTGAGCAGGATCACAAGGGCCAGCGCGATCAGGATCTGCTGCAGGCTCTTTTTTTGCTTTTTGGTCATACAAAACGCTCCTTTTGTCGGATTGCGGCGGTTCTGAGAAAAAACGGGAAAACGCAGTGGAATTCAACAGGTTTTCCCCACAAAAATGGATTTTCCACCCTTTCCCCCGTGTTTTCCACGGGGTTTTCCCGCAGAAAACTTGCTTTTCCACGTTTCTTTTTGGAGTTTTCCGCGAAGGATGTTGAAAAGTGCGTGGAAAGTGTTGAAAACTGCCCGTTTTTTCCACGAAAAAGAGGAGTTTTCCGCTGCCCGGCGGCAGAGGAAAGAAAAGCTCTCCCACAGGGGGAGAGCTGCCGCCCAGCAGCGATGCCGGGAACCGGACCGGAAGAGGTCAGATGTCAAAGATCTCGCAGTCGTCCTCCACCTTCTTGCAGGCGGACAGCACATTCTCCATGGTGGCGTGGGGGTCGGCACCCTCGGCAAACTCCACCTTCATCTTCTGGGTCATGAAGCTGACAGTCGCCTTTTCCACACCGGCAACGGTGTTGGCAGCGTCCTCCATCTTCTGGGCGCAGTTTGCGCAGTCCACTTCGATCTTGTAGGTCTTTTTCATCGTAGATACCAGCCTTTCTGTTTTTGTGCGGGCCGCAGCCCGGAAAATCATTCTTCGATATGGTCCATCCCCAGAGAGAGGATGCTGCGCACATGGTCGTCGTCCAGTGCGTAGTACACGGTCTTGCCCTCCCGCCGGAAGCGTACCAGCTTGGAATCCTTGAGCACCCGCAGCTGGTGGCTCACGGCCGACTGGCTCAGCTGCACGGCGTTGGCAATGTCCTGCACGCACAGCTCATTGTCGTGCAGGGCGTACAGGATCTTGATGCGGGTGGAGTCGCCGAACACCCGGAACAGGTCGGCCAGCTCGTACAGCACTTCGTCATCCGGCATGTCCAGCTCTTCCGGCTGCACGAGGGGTTCGTTCTGCTGTGCCATGGAAGCATCTCCTTTCGGGATGAAATCATATGAACGACTGTTCATGTGTTCATGATATCACGCACATGCCTGCCTGTCAAGCCCTTTGCAGAAGAATTTTGACATTCCCGCTGCATTGATGAAAAAACACCGAAAAACGCCAAAAAGATGCAAATTGAAAAAGAAAACCCGGCCCGCTGGAAAGCGGACCGGGAGCGGACGGGTGGCGGAGCGGCTCAACGCTTCTTCCCGGCTGCTGCCCAGGGGGCGTACATCAGCACAAGGGCCAGCGCGATGGCGGGCAGAAAGCCCAGAATGTAGAATTTTTCGCCAAACCACGCGGTAAAGGTGCTGGTGATGACGTTGCCATAGGGGTTATTCAAAAAGTAAAAGTTGGTGTGCAGGGGTTTGTTAAGAAAATAGATGGGCAGGGCCGAGCCGAACAAAAAGGCCAGCACCTGCGGCACCCGGCGCACGCTGGGGCGGTATCCGCCCGCCACCAGCAGCACAGGGTAGAGCACCAGCAGGGCGTGGATGCTGACCGAGTGCAGGTTGATGAGGGTGAACCACCCGGGCACATCCCGCCAGCTGGGGCACAGCAGAGCCAGTGCCGCGCCGGGGATGCACAGGGCGTACAGCTCCTCCTTGCACCAGCTGCGGTCGGTGAGGGTGTTGTACAGGCAGACGAACACGTTGATGCTGCACAGGTGCAGCGGCAGATAGCTCCAGTTCCACTGGCCGGTGCAGGCCATGCCCAGCAGCAGGGCGGCCTCGTCGGCCAGCAGGGCCGCCGTGACCCCCACCAGAATGTGCCGCCGGGTGCGCGGCGTGCTGCGGCGGTACCACCACACCATGCACAGAAGGAACAAAGCCGACAGCGCCAGCTCTATGAGATGGACAGTACCGAACAGCGGGTAGCACTCATAGCCCGCACCGTATTCGGCGGCGGTGATGTCATAGGATTTCCAGAAGTCAGACATGGAGGTCCCCTCTCTTTCAGAGCCTATCATAGCACAGACAGCCGGAAACCGAAACGGTATTTTTTACAAAATGCGCCAAAGTGGGTGCATTCTTTGCCAAGCTGTGGTATCTTATAAAAGTATAAAACAACAAACTGCGCAAAACGCACAGGAGGGAATTTTTTATGACATTGGAACCTGGCATCCGCGGTGAGCAGAGCGTGTCTGTCACTGCTGCAAACACTGCAAAAACCATGGGCAGCGGCACGCTGGACGTGTTTGCCACCCCGGCCCTGGTAGCCTTGGCCGAAAAGACCTGTTGGATGAGCGTAGCCCCGGCCCTGGCCGAGGGTGACGGCACCGTGGGCACGAAGCTGGAACTGGAGCACACTGCTCCCACCCCCGTGGGCATGACCGTGACCTGCGAGAGCGAGCTGGTGGCTGTGGAAGGCCGCAAGCTCACCTTCAAAGTGACCCTGCACGACGAAAAAGGCCCGGTGGGCGGCGGCACCCACGAGCGCTTTGTGATCCACAACGACAAGTTTGCGGCCAAGGCGGAGGCAAAGAAGAACTGAAAAAGCCTTCCCCCAAGGGGGAAGGCTAAGGCTCCCTCTTTGAGGGAACTGTCACCGAAGGTGACGGAGGGAGTTCTTCCGGCTCCAGCCGCAGCGGCGGCGGGTCCTCGGCCAGCAGCTGCTGTTCGGCGTGGGCCTGTGCGTCCTGCAGCAGCTGTACGGCCTGCACGCTGGCGCGGAACAGCTCAAAATACATCGCTTTATAATCCGGCACGGCCCCACTCCCCTTTTGCATTCCGTGGGGATAGTCTGCCCCGCAGCACGGGGCCTGATACGCTGCCGGAACGAATCGCCTGAAACGAAAAGGAATCATTATGAAAAACAAAAATCTGTCCTGGGCGGCGGCACTGTTCGTGTTTGCCCTGCTGCTGTGGTGCACGGCAGCCACTCCCGGCAAGATCGCCGACCCGTCTACCTACACCTGTGCGGTGTACAGCACCTTCTTCTCGCTGCTGCCGCCGGTCATCGCCATTGTGCTGGCCCTGAACACCAAGGAGGTGTACACCTCCCTGCTGGTGGGCATCGCCTCGGGCGCGCTGCTGTATGCCAACGGAAACCTGGAACTGGCCCTGAATACCCTCTTCTTTAACGAAGAGGGCGGCATGATCGCCAAACTGTCCGACAGCAGCAATGTGGGCATCCTGGTGTTCCTGGTCATGCTGGGCATCCTGGTGGCCCTGATGAACAAGGCCGGCGGCTCGGCCGCCTTTGGCCGCTGGGCATCGAAGCACATCCACTCCCGGGCGGGCGCACAGTTTGCCACCCTGCTGCTGGGTGTGATGATCTTTGTGGACGACTATTTCAACTGCCTGACCGTGGGTTCGGTCATGCGCCCGGTCACCGACCGGCAGAAGGTGTCCCGCGCCAAGCTGGCCTACCTCATCGACGCCACGGCGGCCCCCATCTGCATCATTGCGCCGGTGTCCAGCTGGGCGGCGGCGGTCACCTCCAGCGTGCCGGAGGGGTCTGGCATCAACGGCTTCACCATGTTCCTGCGCACCATCCCCTACAACTACTATGCCCTGCTTACCGTCGTCATGAGCCTGTTCCTCATCTTCACCGGCACGGACTTCGGCTCCATGAAGCTCAATGAGGACAACGCGAAAAACGGCGACCTGTTCACCACCGAGGACCGCCCCTACGGCGACGACGTGGACGACGGCACCGAGACGAAGGGCCATGTTGTGGACCTGATCGCACCGGTGCTGGTGCTGATCGCGGCCTGCATCTTCGGCATGATCTACACCGGCGGCTTCTTTGACGGGGTGGACTTTGTCACCGCCTTTGCGGACTGCAACGCCTCTGCCGGCCTTGTGATGGGCAGCAGCATTGCTCTGCTGTTCACCTTCGTGTTCTACCGGGTGCGCAGCGTCATGACCTTCCAGGACTTTGCGGCCTGCATCCCGGAGGGCTTCAAGGCCATGGTCAGCCCCATGCTCATCCTCACGCTGGCCTGGACCCTGTCCGGCATGACCGGCCTGCTGGGTGCCAAGTATTATGTGGCCAATCTGCTGGGCGGCTCCGCTGCGGCGCTGCAGTATCTGCTGCCGGTGATCATCTTCCTGGTGGCGGTGTTCCTGGCCTTTGCCACCGGCACGAGCTGGGGAACCTTCTCCATTCTGATCCCCATCGTGTGCCACGCATTCCCGGAAGGTGAAATGCTGGTCATCTCCATCGCGGCCTGCCTGTCCGGCGCCGTGTGCGGCGACCACTGCTCCCCCATCTCCGACACCACCATCATGGCCTCGGCGGGTGCCCACTGCAGCCATGTGAACCATGTGTCCACCCAGCTGCCCTATGCCATCACGGCGGCGTCCTGCGCGGCGGTGTGTTATGTGATCACCGGCCTGGCACAGGCGGTACTGGGCAGCCGGGCCAGCCTGTTCACCTCGCTGGTGCTGCTGGCCGTGGCCATCGTCGTAGAGCTGGTGGTGCTCAGCATCATCCGCGCCCGCACGATCAAAAAGGCAAAAGCATGATTGGGCTTTGCCGTCGCGGGCAACTTGTGATAAACTGGATAAACTGAAAGAAAACGAACGAGCGGAGGCGCGATCCATGCTGGAACAGGCTTTTCAGGATGTATACACCAAATTCAAGCTGCATTTTTATCAGAACGTATTCCAGCGTTTTGCCACGCGGGAAGCGACCCTGACCACGGTGGAGTCCTTCTGCATGGAGGGCATCATGGCCATGGGCGAGCCCACCATTGCGGAGTTCTCCCGCATGATGCAGATCTCCACCCCCAATGCGGCCTATAAGATCGGCAGTCTGGTCAAAAAGGGCTATGTGGAAAAGATCCAGTCCACCGTGGACCGGCGCGAGTACCACCTGCGCCCCACCCAGAAGTATATCGACTACTACAACATCAGCTATTCCTATCTGAGCACCGTGATCGAGCGGGTGCGCAAGCGCTTCCCGGAAGAGGACGTGGACAAGCTGGAGCAGATGCTCACGGTGATCAGCGATGAGCTGATGCCGGAGCTGGACCTGATGAACAAGACCCGGCAGCGGCTGTCGGAATAAAAAATGCGCCCGGGAGTATCCCGGGCGCATTTTTGGTAGGGCGGCTTTACAGCACCATAAACAGGGTGCCGGCGGTGATCAGGGCACAGCCCACCAGGTTTTTGGCGGTAAAGGGTTCCTTCAGGATCACAAAGGCCAAAGCCAGGGTGATCGCCACGCTGAGCTTGTCCACCGGAACCACCTTGGAGGCGGCCCCGATCTGCAAAGCGTGGTAATAGCACAGCCAGCTGGCCCCGGTGGCCAGGCCGGAAAGGATCAAAAACAGCCAGCTGCGGCGAGAGATATCCCCCACGCCGCCCTGGGTCCCGGTGAGGAACACCATGCCCCAGCTCATGACCAGCACCACCACCGTGCGGATGGCGGTGGCCAGGGTGGAGTTGACCCCCTGGATGCCGATCTTGGCCAGGATGGAGGTAAGGGCCGCAAACACGGCACTGCCCAGTGCAAACACGAACCACATAGTAAGATGCGCCTCCCTTTTTGTCCAGTGTAACACCGCAGCCCTCCCGGCGCAAGGGTGCACAGGCAAAACCGCCGGGCAAGCACTGGCCTGCCCGGCGGCTTTATCCTCAGTGATAGAAGGTATCGAAGTTCACCTGACGGTAGAACCGCTGCTGCAGCTGGTCGAAGCTGTCGCAGTTCTGGGCCAGCAGCCACATGCTCTTGGTGACCACGGCTTCGATGGTCATGTCATGGGCTTCCAGGAAGCGGAATCGGTTCTTCACCCGCTTGCCCACCTCGTACACGCCCACGTCGCTGCCCTCATAGGTCACCTGCGTGGTCAGGATGAGCACCTTGTGGGTCTGCTCGTAGTGGCCCAGCCCCTCGGCAAAGGCGTCCATGAGCCGCTGCGGGATGCCGCCCACGCCGAAGCTCTCCACGATGACGCAGTCGTACAGGCGGAAGATCTCCGGAATCATGCCGGGGTCCATGCCGGGGATGAGCTTGAGCAGGAACACCCGGGGGTTCATGGCGCGGCCGAACTCCACCGGGCCGGTGGGCCAGGGCGAAGGCACATAGCGCACCAGACGGTCGCCCTGCACCAGTGCCAGCTCCGGGAAGTTGACCGAGGCAAAGGCGTCGTAGCTGATGGTCTTGTTCTTTTTGGCACGGGTGCCGGCAATGACGTGCCCGCCAAACACCACCATCACGCCCCGGCTGCCCGGGTCCAGTGCACAGATCACGCTGTCGCGCAAGTTTTTCTTGGCGTCGGTGATCTCGTTGGAGATGGGCTGCTGGGCACCGGTGAGGATGATGGGCTTGTCCGCGTTCTGGATGAGGTAAGAAAGTGCCGCTGCGGAATAGGCCAGCGTATCGGTGCCGTGGCAGATGATGAAACCATCGTACAGGGCGTAGTTTTCCTGAATGGCGCGGGCCATCATCAGCCAGTGTTCCTGGCCGAGGTCGGTGCTGTCGATGCTGCACAGGGCCAGCGTTTCCGGGATGCACAGGTCGTTGAGCTCCGGAAGATGGGCCAGCAGCTCGTCGCTGCTGAGCACGGGCCGGAGGCCCTGCGGAGTATGTACGCTGGCAATGGTGCCGCCGGTGGTAATGAAAAGAATGCGCTGTTTGGTCATAAAAAGCCTCCATGGCAGAAAATCAGAGAAACAAACCCAGTATAACACACTCTTTTCCGGCTGAAAAGTGCCCCGCAGCGGCAAAAGGCTGCTTTTTGCGACCCGGTCACAGAAGTTTTGCGGAAAAAGGTGTATACTATATGAGGAAAGGGGCTTCCGTCGATTGGAAGGCCCCTCAGTCGCTGCGCGACAGCTCCCCGGTGGGGAGCGCTTTCCATAAAAAGCGGGTTCACCCGCTGCGCTTCGGGCGCAGCCCGACAGCAGCCGATGCCGTTATCCGCCACGACCCCCACTCCGTGAAAAGGCAATTCCGGCAGGGCCGCAGCCCTGCCGGAATTGCGAATAAAAAATATTATTTCCGCTGAATATGGCCAGAGCGAAGCGGAGGCCATTTCAAACCGTCAACTTAAAAAGGAGAACCACCATGCCCAACATTGTGATCGTAGGTTCCGGCCCGGCGGGCGTGTCCGCCGCACTGTACGCGGTCCGCGCGGGGGTGGACACCACCGTGCTGACCAAAGGCCCCGGTGCGCTGGACCGGGCCGAGAAGATCGAAAACTACTACGGCCTTGCTCAGCCGGTTTCCGGTGCGGAGCTGGAGCGCCGCAGCATCGAGAACGCCAAACGCCTGGGGGTGCGGTTTGTGACCGCCGAAGCCGTGGGGCTGACCTATACGGATAAACTTACGGTAGAAACCATAGGGAAAGATTACCCAGCGGACGCGGTGATTCTGGCCACGGGGGCCTCCCGTGCGGTGCCGCGCATTCCTGGCCTTGCCGGGCTGGAGGGCCACGGCGTGAGCTGGTGTGCCGTCTGCGACGCCTTTTTCTACCGCGGCAAGGATGTGGCCGTGCTGGGCAGCGGAGCCTATGCCCTGCACGAGGTGCAGGCCCTGCTGCCGGTGGTGAAAAGCGTCAGCCTGCTGACCAACGGCATGCCGCTGACCGCAGAATTCCCGCCGGAGGTGACCGTATACCCGCAGAAGGTGGAGGCTGTTCTGGGCGAACAGGTGGTCACCGGGGTGCAGCTGTCCGACGGGCAGGAGGTTGCCCTGTCCGGTGTGTTCGTGGCGCTGGGCGTGGCGGGCAGCACTGCGCTGGCCCGCAAGATCGGGGCCGCCGTGGAGGGCAGCCGCATCGTGGTGGATGAGAAGATGCAGACCACCGTGCCCGGCCTGTACGCTGCCGGGGACTGCACCGGCGGCCTGCTGCAGGTGGCAAAGGCTGTATACGAGGGGGCACAGGCCGGCACGGAGGCCGCCAAGGCCCTGCGGAAAGGATGAGCATCATGGAAAAGACCCCGGATCACCGCAATTGTCTGGCCTGCGCGTTCCCCTTCTGGGCGCAGCTGACCGCCGACGAACAGGAGATGCTCTGCCGCTACACCCGCCCGGTGCACTACCGCAAAGGGGCCCGGGTGCACAGCCCACTGGAAAGCTGTGTGGGCATCCTGCTGCTGCGCACCGGCCAGCTGCGGGCCTATCTGCTGTCGGAGGACGGCCGGGACGTGACCCTCTACCGCCTGTTCGGCGGGGAGGTGTGCATCCTGTCGGCGTCCTGCGTGATGGACTCGGTGAATGTGGACCTGTACATCGACGCTGAGGAGGACACCGAGGCACTGTGCATCAGCGCGGGCATCTTCCGGCAGCTGATGCAGGAAAACGTCTATGTGC
>ERZ773106.578-NODE-578-length-36296-cov-4.415138_pt1 | contig 36296 bp, 25 predicted proteins | sample MGYA00580572_ERZ773106 | MGnify/ENA primary metagenome ERZ773106 (study PRJEB29015, sample SAMEA2737868) | human gut metagenome | biome: human gut; feature: human-associated habitat; material: faeces | place: China | collected 2012 ... | reverse complement strand
AGCGCACTCACTTCTCCGATATCATTGACCTCTGTGAGTTGTTCAACGGAAGCTTCCTTTAAATGATCCATATCTTTAAAATACTTCATGATCGCTTTTGCAGCTGCCTTTCCCACGTTTGGAATCCCAAGTCCGGTGAGAAGCTTATAGGCATCGTTCTCTTTTGATTTCTCGATCGCATCCAAAAGCTTATCCGTATTTTTTTCTTTTCCGATAATTCCCTGATTGATCAATTCATCGCGATGTGTCTTTAGTACAAAAACATCAGCGACATTATTAATATACCCTAAACGCACAAGTTCTTCAATATAAACCGTACCAAAACCTTTGATGTCCATTGCGTCACGCCCTACAAAGTTGATAATATGGCGTTCTAACTGTGCCGGACAGTTTGGTGATGTACACTTAATATCCGCAGTGTCTTTCTCCCTCTCTGTCTTTGCACCGCAAACAGGGCAGACATCCGGGATCACAAACCGTTTCCAGTCAGAAGGTCTTTTCTCTTTCTTCACTTCCTTGATCTTCGGAATAATCTCCCCCGACTTATAAACTACAATTGTATCTCCAATTCCGATATCCAGATCATCAATAAAATCCTGATTGTGCAAAGTTGCCCTCGAAACAGAAGTTCCGCAGAGGCGCACCGGCTCAAACACAGCTGTCGGTGTGATTCTTCCGGTTCTTCCTACCGAAAGTTCAATATTTAATAGTCTGGACTCTTTCTCCTCCGGTGGATATTTGTATGCGATTGCCCAGCGCGGTACTTTGGATGTTTCTCCCAACTGCTCACGGTCAGAAAAACGATTGATCTTCACCACAGCGCCGTCAATATCATATGCCAGATTTCCGCGGTTTTCACCGATTGCCGTGATCGCATCCCACACTTCCTCCGCAGTCGTGCAGACTTTATAATCGTCGATGACATGGATCCCCTGTTTTTTCAAAAATTTATATCCTTCGGTATGAGTTGCAAACTCCATGCCGCGCACCTGCTGGATATTAAAAATAAACATGGAAAGATCCCGCTCTTTCGTCACCTTGCTGTCTAACTGGCGGAGTGTTCCCGCTGCACAGTTTCTTGGATTGGCAAACACTTTTTTTCCAAGAAGCTCCTGTGTCTCATTTACCTTTTCAAATGCAGCGTTTTTCATATATACTTCGCCACGGATCTCCAGATACTCCGGTTTGTCCTTTAACTTTTGTTTTACATCTTTGATCACTTTCGCATTCGCAGTGACATCTTCACCGAAATTAATTCCATCCCCTCTGGTTTCCGCCAGTATTAATTCTCCGTTCTCATAACGCAGTGACATGGAAAGTCCGTCAATTTTATACTCCACAACAAATTCCGGATGATCTAACTGTTTCTGCATTTCCTCCACGAAGTTAAATACTTCCTCTTTGGAAAAAACATCCTGAAGACTTAACATCGGAACATTGTGGCGCACAAGCACACCCGCTTCTCTTTTTGCTGTACCACCAACACGCTGTGTCGGAGAATCCGGCGTGATAAGCTCCGGGTGCTCTTTTTCCAGACCCTTCAGCTCCTGCATCATCATGTCGTATTCATAATCTGAAATCTCAGGACTGTCCTGATTATAATAGCGGTCAATATGATATTCGAGTGTTTTCTTTAACTCGGCAATTCTCTCTTCTGCTGACATTTTCTTCATCCATTTCTACTTTTTTGATTTTTCTTTCATACGCTCACTTTTGGAATATTTCTTCGGGATGACCGTCTCATTGGAGGAATCTTTAATTAATGATAAAAGCTGTCTGTACTCCTCCGGTGTAACATCCCGGTATGTTCCAACCGGCAGGTCTCCAAGTTCAATATTCATGATTCTTGTACGAACAAGTTTCTCCACACGATAACCGAAATATTCACACATCCGTCTGATCTGGCGGTTTAGTCCCTGTGTCAAAATAATCTTAAACTGTTTCTTTCCAATCTGTTTTACATGACATTTTCTGGTCATTGTATTCAGTTCAGCAAGCGGCACTCCGTTTGCCAGACCATGGATAAAACTCTCAGTGACTGGTCTGTTGACTGTAACAATGTACTCTTTTTCATGCATATTCCCGGAGCGCATCATTTTATTGACAATATCACCGTTGTTCGTCAGTAACAACAGCCCTTCTGAATCTTTATCCAGACGTCCGACCGGATAGATGCGTTTCGGGTAATTAATATAATCGATCACATTGTTTTTTTCGCGCTTTTCTGCGGTACAGACAATGCCAACCGGTTTGTGGAACGCAATTAAGATCATTTCCTCTTCTTTTGAAACTTTCTTTCCCTGAAACAAAACCGTCTGTCCTGGCAGCACTCTTGCGCCTGTTTCCGCGACTTTTCCATCAATGGTAATATTTCCAAGTTCTACCTGACGGTCTGCCTCGCGTCTGGAACATACCCCTGCTTCGCTCAAAAATTTATTGATACGGATTCCGTTTTCTTCCATACTTTTCCTTTTCCTGTCATTATTCCATATGATTCTATTTTGTACAGCTTCAAATAACTACAAAAACGGAGACTTCAATTTGCTGGAAGCCTCCGTAGCATTCTGTTACTTTTTTATTTTAATAAATCGGTCTTGACATAACCTGTCTTATTCTTCCAGGTTACTTTTGTCCAGCCTTCTGCATAACTCATCACAACCGTTACCTTCTCTCCGGCATAGGCAACTCCGACTTTGTCTGCTGTCTCGCTCATGGAAGACCGGATGTTCGTTGTGTTGGAGAGCATGATCGTTGTGCCCTCTGTCAATGCTTCTGATGCCGCTGTCTCAGAAACATTCTCCGGTGCTGCTGCTGATAAAAATTCACTCTTAATATAACCTGTTGTACCGTTGTAATCAACAATACTCCAGTCTCCTTCTGTACCGGTTCTGGTAAGTGCCGTTCCTTTTTCAACAGAGCCAAGCTTGTCTGCTGAGGTATCTGCACCTGACCGGACATTTACTTTGTCTGTTGTGTATACAGTTTCTGTTGCAGGTTCTGCAGGTGTTTCTTCTGCAGGTGTTTCTTCCGCCGGAGTTTCCTCAGCAGGAGTCTCTGTTACAGGAACTTCCTCCGTTGCAGGTACTTCTTCTGTACTCTCTGCTGTGTCTGCCACAATGGTATTACGCCACTCAGTAATTGCATTTGGAATAGTCGTTGCACAGAGATTCAACAGGTTCTCGTCTGTTGACAATGCAGCTTCGTATTTCTGCTGGATATCATTCTGTAATTCAATGACATCATCGCTGTTGTAGAAGTTCGTGATAAGGTTGCGGATGCTTGTATCCAACGCACTCTCCTGTCTGGACAGGTTGTACTCACTGTAAAGATTATCAATGTAAAGGCTTCCATCGTCATTTGTTCTGACATAGAAGAAATAAAGTCCCGGTGCAGGTGTTTCCACTCCCATAAACTTCACATTCAGGCTGACATTTACCATATAAGAATTGCTGTCAAGTCCGGACTTTGTATAGCAGTTAATGTCCTGATACTGCTCAATGTACTGACTGATCAGCGTAATATAACTCTGTTCATTCTGTGTGATTGGTGTCGCAAGCGTCTGTAATGTCACGAGATCTCCAGATGCATAAGCAGTAAAGTAGCTGTTGATCAGCTCATTGACTGCCGGAACTGCATTTTCCTCATATGCTTCTTCTGTCACAACCGTCTCAGTAACCGCCACGTTATTATCGTCTGCGTTTCCGATTCCATTTCCCGTGAATTTCACTAAAATAAGTAAAAGCACAACAAACAGTGCTCCTGCCACGAAATATCTGGCATTCTTTTTTACAAATTCTACCATTTTCTGAATATCTATGTTATTTGATTTATTATCCTGATTCGTTGAAGCCATTTTTACCAAACCTTTCTGTCACAGACCCAAATTTTGTCTGCGGTATCTATTATGAAAAATGTAACTGTTTCCTATCTGCAATTACAAAAAAAATAATCTAACAAACATTTTACATAATAGCATTATCTCTGTTTATTGTCAACGAATGGCTGGCTTTTCCAATTCTTAATATTTTATTTCAGAGCAAAAAAAAGATGCCACTACTGACATCTTTTTACTGCGCCTGGCGGGAATCGAACCCGCAGCGTCGGAGTCGGAGTCCGATGTTTTATCCATTAAACTACAGCCGCATATATTCTTTTATCTGTTTCACAAACAGCCTATTTATTATAGCAGATAAAAGTGTAAATTTCAAGAGATTTTTACGCATTCAAATCTTTTAATATCTCAGTTTCCAGCTCCTCTTTCTGCTCCGCTGAAATTGGCAGAATAAAAACACCGACTTTTACTGCTGTCTCGCTAACACTCTGCTCTATCAAAAAGCGCCTGTCCTCCTCTGTGACCTGTCCGCTCAGGTATGCACGTATCACTGCATTCAATCTCGTAAATAAAGTGATAAGTTCCCGAAAACGGTTTTCTTTTCTCAGATAGCAATGCCCCGTCCGTTGTAATTCCTGATCCATGGTTGCAATGATCTGCATGGAAAGTTTCAGCTCACCTGTGATGTCGGATGCCTCCATCAGAACATCCGGCCGCTTTTTTAACATTTCCGCAAAATACGTTTTTGCACCAAAAACATCCATAGAAAAGAAGTAACTCGCAAGCTGTTCTTTCATCTCGCGTGTCTCTGCCTTTTCTCCTAACATGCCCACTTTGCATTCATAAACCTTCAGATGATTTACGCGCACCCACACAAGCAGCAGGAACTCGGAAATAAATCCAAACACCCGTTTGTGATAATCGTCCTCTCCATTTTCCAGACAGATCCGCTTCTGCACCTCAAAAAAAATGTGAAACAGCCATTCACAGTATGTATCAAACCATTTTTTCGACGTGACGATCATATTGCCAAAATACGTTTCCGTTCCGTTCACGAGCTGTACAAATGTATCGTAATATTCCGGGTAGAGTTCTTTTATCACCTCTCCTGTCATATCGAGAGCATGAATATTATGATTTGTCGCAAAACCATAATGATAGGAGTTGTTCAGCACCACCCTTTTGGTCGTGATCAGATCATAGTCCTTTAAAAGTTCCAGATACTCCGCCTCTGTAAAAATTTTCTCCTGCTCATTCAAAAGATACCTTCTGTAGTGACAGGTTCCTACATATTTATATGTGTGTACATTTTTCCATATCCAATACAATCCGGTCAGTTCACTGTAATAACAGTTTTCCGCAGAAATGTTGTCTCCCGTGTTGTCACAGAGGTAACCAAGATCCTCTTTTTCCTCCCTGCCCACCTGAAGCGGCTGGTACATTTTATCTTGTGGTACTTCAAATTTTTTATGTGTCAGTGCAAAAATTTTTATCTTCATGTGAAACACCTGTCTTTAAAGCATGTTATCGAAAACTTCCGACACTCATTTTACACCATGTTCGGTTTTTATCATAGTGTTTAATTCTTTTAAAAGCGTGGCTGATTTTTTTAACTGCTCCTGTTCCTCCTCATCGAGTTCGATCGGCACAACTGCCTCCACACCATCTTTTCCGACGATTGCAGGCATACTGATGACCACATCTTCCATACCATAAATTCCGTGCATCATGGAAGACACTGGGAGAATGGACTGCTCGTTTCTTATGATACACTCGCAGATTCTTTTTACCGCCATCGCAATTCCGTAGTAAGTTGCCTGTTTTCTCTGAATGATCTCATAGGCACTGTTTTTCACTTCCTCATAAATTTTATCCTCGGATTCCTCGTGAAAATAATGTCCGCGCATCTCACAGAACGCATCGAGCCGCACACCGGAAACGTTTGCATTTGACCAAGCTGCCAGCTCGCTGTCCCCGTGTTCACCGATGATAAACGCATGCACACTGCGGTTGTCGACCTTCAAATGTTCCCCGATCAGATATTTTAATCTTGCCGTGTCAAGCACCGTTCCAGAACCAAGCACTCTGTTCTCCGGGAAACCGGACAGTTTTAACGCTGTGTAAGTGAGAATATCCACCGGATTTGAAACGATAAGAAGCATGCCCTCGCAGTTTCGCTTTGCGATTTCCGGGATGATTGTTTTATAAATTTCCACATTTTTGTGGATGAGATCAAGCCTCGTCTCGTCCGGCTTCTGATTTGCCCCCGCCGTAATGATGATAATCGCCGCATCGACAATGTCATCGTAAGTTCCGGCATACAGCCGGATCGGCCTTGCAAACGGAAGTCCATGTGCGATATCCATCGCCTCACCTTCCGCTTTTTCCCTGTTTACATCGATCATTACCATCTCGGAAAAAATGCCGCTCTGCATTAATGCAAACGCAGAGGACGAACCTACAAATCCACAGCCGATCATGGCGGCTTTTCGAATATTTACCATAATAAAATCACCTTATCGTTGTTTATAATGTTTACGATAATGGTGATAATATCATTTACATATTCTAACGTGTGAAAAATTAACAAAATCATCGAAAACACGCTCTCGCTATGTGTCGCTCGCAGCGGTACTAAGAAGTCAGATCCTGCATTTTATTTCTGATAAATCAGAATAAAACGTAGAATCTGACTTCTAAGAACCGGCGGCTCCCCAATGTTTTCTTATGCTTTTGTCAATTTTTCACACTAAATCTACGTTCCGAACTATCACCATTATCTCACACTATCATGCCCGATTCGGTGAATTTTATGTGTCACAACACACAGGATTGGTATGGGTTATGACATACGAACATATATTCGTTTTTAGTTTACAGATTTCCTCGAGTTTGCTATAATTGATGTAATGTAAAGCTCGAAACTCGTACATAATGTAGAAAAATTGAGAAAAACAAATAAAACGCAACAAAGACATTGGGGAGCCGTCGGTTCTTAGAATTCAAGTGTGCCTGGTAGACTGAACTTGTTTCAGTCTGACAGGCGCACTCGAATTCTTAGTACCGCTACGAGCGACACATAGCGAGAGCGTGTCTTTGTTGATTTTATTTATTTTTCTCAATCTAGATAACGTACATACGAGTTTCGCACAAACCATTATGACACCAGGAGGAATCTGTATGCACTCTCTCATTTTTCATGTCGATGTGAACTCTGCCTTTTTGAGCTGGGAATCGGCGAAACGCCTGCGTGATAACCCGGATGCACTGGATTTAAGAACCATCAACGCCGTAATCGGCGGCGATGAAAAGATGCGCCACGGAGTGGTCCTTGCAAAATCTCCTTCTGCGAAGAAATACGGCATTATGACCGGCGAACCATTATCCCATGCCAGACAAAAATGCCCGGAACTTGTCGTTGTTCCGCCGGATCATGAACTGTACGCTGCTTCCTCCCGAAAGTTTATCGAAATTTTAGAAGAGGTTGCCCCGGTGATCGAACAGTGCAGTATTGATGAGGCTTTCTGCGATATGACCGGAACGGAAAAACTCTACGGCGATCCCATTGCTTTCGCAACAAAATTAAAAGACCGGATTTATAAGGAGCTTGGCTTTACCGTCAATATCGGTATCTCGACAAATAAACTTTTAGCAAAGATGGCATCTGATTTTGAGAAGCCTGACCGCGTGCATACTCTTTTCCCGGAAGAGATGGCGGAAAAGTTCTGGCCGCTCCCGGTGGAATCGTTATACGGCTGTGGAAAAACCACCGCAAAAAGACTGCGCTCTCTTGGGATCACAACCATCGGCGCACTTGCAAAAGCAGACCGCCAGATGTTACTCTCTAATTTTAAATCCCAGGGCGATTATCTGTGGGAGTCCGCCAATGGTATCTCCTCCTCTGCCGTGACTGCAGAATCTCCTGCCAACAAAGGGTACGGCAACTCTGTCACACTGCCTTACGATGTCACAGATACAGAAAACGCGCACCACATTCTGTTATCTCTCTGTGAGACTGTGGGTGCGCGCATCCGTTATGATAAAGCCTACATCAGTGTGGTGCAGGTTCAGATTGTGGACAATGAATTTCATCACCGCTGCAGGCAGTTATCCCTGCCCTCTGCCACCAACGTGACCGAAAAGATTTATGAGGCAGCCTGCAATGCATTTGACCAGGGCTGGGATCACGCTCCCATCCGGCTGCTTGGCGTCTCTACGAGCAAAGCAACCGACGAGAACTATGAGCAATATAATCTTTTCGATCAGGATAAGTTTGAGCGGTTGTCCAAATTAAATTCTGCTATCGATAAAATCCGTGATAAGTATGGAGATGATGCAATCGTGCGTGCCTGTTTTGCGGAAACGCATAAAAATTAAGCTACAACATCCTCAAACTGGGAATTATAAAGGTTCGCATAGAAACCTCCTGCTGTGAGAAGTTCCTCATGTCTTCCCTGCTCAATGATATCTCCATCCTTCATGACAAGAATCAAATCTGCGTCACGGATCGTGGAAAGTCTGTGTGCAATGACAAAGCTGGTTCTTCCCTTCATCAGGTTATCCATTGCCTTCTGGATCTCAATCTCGGTTCTTGTATCTACCGAAGAAGTTGCCTCATCTAAAATCAGGATCTTATTGTCTGCAAGGATTGCTCGCGCAATGGTCAGAAGCTGTTTCTGTCCCTGCGATACATTGCTTGCATCCTCGTTTAATTCCATCTGGTAACCACCCGGCAGCGTCTTGATGAAATGATCTGCTCTCGCTGCCTTCGCTGCCTCGATCACTTCCTCATCCGTTGCGTCAAGCCGGCCGTACCGGATATTTTCCATGATTGTTCCCTTGAACAGCCAGGTATCCTGCAATACCATTCCGAATGCATCACGCAGTTCCCTGCGGTTGAAATCCTTGATATTATGTCCATCAAGACAGATTGCTCCGCTGTTTACATCATAGAAACGCATAAGCAGTTTTACCATCGTCGTTTTTCCGGCTCCGGTTGGTCCTACGATTGCGATTTTCTGTCCCGGTTTTATGCTGGCACTGAAATCATTGATGATGATCTGCTCTGGATTGTATCCAAAATGGACATGATCAAATGTCACTGCACCTGTAATTTTCGAAACATCCGCCGGATGTTCTACAATCTGCTCTTCTTCCTCTTCCTCCAAAAACTCAAATACACGCTCGGATGCTGCAGACATAGACTGTACCTGATTGATCACCTGCGCGATCTGCTGGATCGGCTGTGTGAAGTTTTTCACATACTGGATGAACGCCTGGATATCACCGATTGTGATCGTGCCACGGATTGCAAGCAGTCCACCTGTCAGGGCAACACAGGCATAACCTAAGTTTCCGACAAACATCATGATTGGCTGCATCATACCGGACAAAAACTGTGATTTCCATGCGGAATCATAGAGAATATCATTCGTTTTCTCGAACTCTTCAATCGTATCTTTCTCGCGGTTAAATGCCTTGATGACGAGATGACCACCGTATACCTCTTCCACCTGTCCATTGATGTGTCCTAAATACTCCTGCTGTGCACGGAAATATTTCTGTGATTTTTTTGTCACAAATCCGATCAGACCCATGGAGATCGGTAAGATCACAAGTGCAATAAGTGTCATAAGCGGTGAAATACTGAGCATCATCACAAGCACGCCGATCAGTGTTGCAACAGATGTAATGATCGTGGTAATACTCTGGTTTAATCCCTGTCCCAACGTATCTACATCATTCGTAATGCGGGACAATACTTCGCCGTAAGTACGGCTCTCGAAGTATTTCATCGGCATGCGGTTGATTTTTTCTGAGATTTCTTTTCTGAGCTGGTAGCACACTTTCTGTGTGATCCCGGTCATGATCCATCCCTGGATAAAGTTGAAAACCGCACTGCACAGATACAGACCAAGCACAAACAAAAGAATGCTTCCAATCTTTCCAAAATCAATGCTTCCGGTTCCCTGAATTTTCGCCATCAGACCTTCCGATAATGCAGTGGTCGCTTTTCCTAAAATTTTCGGTCCTGCAACATTAAATATGGTAGAACATGCTGCAAAAAACATGACAACAAAAATTGCAGCTTTGTATTTTCCGATATAGCTCATCAGCTTTTTGATGGATTTTTTGAAGTCCTTCGGTTTCTCGCCCGGCTGCATGCCATGTCCCATCGGTCCTCTTCTCCGTGGCTGATGTGTTTTAACTTCCTGTTCTCTACTCATTCAAAGCCACCTCACTTTCCTCAAGTCCAAGTTCTTTCGCGGATAACTGTGATTTTGCAATCTGCCGGTAAACCTCGCATGATTTTAACAGTTCTTCATGTGTACCCTTTCCGACAATTTTTCCGTCATCGAGTACCAGAATCTGCTCTGCATGTAAAATGGTGCTGATACGCTGTGCCACGATGATCACAGTACTGTCTTTTACATTCTCAGCAAGCGCTTTCCGCAGTGCAGCATCAGTCTTTAAATCGAGCGCAGAGAAACTGTCATCGAAAATAAAGATTTTCGGGTCTTTTGCAATCGCCCTTGCAATCGCAAGACGCTGTTTCTGTCCACCGGACACATTGCTTCCGCCCTGTGCGATCGCACTCTCGTACTTGTCGTCCTTCGCCTCGATAAACTCTGTTGCCTGTGCAATCTCTGCTGCTTTCTTAATCTCCTCGTCTGTCGCATCATCTTTTCCAAAACGAAGATTCGAAGCGATCGTTCCAGAGAATAAAACACCTTTCTGTGGAACGAAACCGATCTCGTCACGAAGATCAGACATCGTAATGTTTCGGATATCTTTTCCGTCGAGTGTGATACTTCCGTCTGTCACATCATATAAACGCGGAATCAGATTGACCAGTGTGGATTTGCCACATCCGGTGCTTCCAATGATCGCAGTGGTCTGTCCCGGTTCTGCTGTAAAATCAATGTCATGAAGCACATCTTCCTCCGCACCCGGATATTTGAAATTCACATGGGAGAATTTCACAACTCCATTGTGTGTTGTCACTTTTTCCGGCTCTTTTGCGTCATGGATCGAGGATTCTGTCTGAATAACCTCATCGATACGGTCTGCTGCAACGGCTGCACGAGGAAGCATGATCGACATCATCGTGAGCATTAAGAATGACATTACGATCATCATCGCATAAGTGATAAACGCTGTCATTGCGCCGACCTGCATCGTTCCTGCATCAATTTTGTGGGCACCCACCCAAACGATACCAACGGAAAGAACATTCATGATCATCATCATTCCCGGCATCATAAAAGTCATGACACGGTTGGTAAATAACATTGTTTTTGTCAGATTCTTGTTTGCCACATCAAAACGGTCTTCCTCTTTTTTCTCCCTGCCGAATGCACGGATAACCGAAAGACCGGTCAAAATTTCTCTGGATACCAGGTTGATATTATCCACTAACTTCTGCATTAACTGGAACTTTGGCATAGTGACTGCCATCAATACCATCACATAACCAAGGATCACAAGGATTGCAAGGACAATGATCCATCCCATTCCGGCTCCGGTCTGCATGACTTTTAAAACACCACCCACGCCAAGGATCGGTGCATACGCTACCATACGAAGCAGCATAACTGAAACCATCTGGATCTGCTGAATATCATTCGTGCTTCTTGTGATCAGGGAAGCTGTGGAAAATTTATCCATCTCCGCATTGGAAAATCCAACTACCTGTTTAAATACTTTCTCTCTTAACGTTCTTCCGATGCCTGCACCGACACGGGAGGCAAAGAAGCCCACTAAAACTGTCACGATTCCGATCATCAGCGCCATGCCGACCATTTTTAGTCCGGCTGTGACAAGATAACTTTTCTGAATCTTTTCCACGTCAATTCCTGCCGCTTTATCGCAGGATACCGCATAGGCTGCGCCCATGGATTTCACAAGGGAACTTCCCATTGTATCAATGGTCTCTTCCATGCTGTCTCTCATGGAAAGTAAGGTGTCTTTTTCCAGAGTACCGGCATCTGCTCCGGTCGGTTTTGCAACATGCTCTTTTACTTCAGAGTCTTCCATCACACTCATCTGATAATTCATAATGAGCGGAACTGCCAGTGTATCATCAATCTCGTTTAATTCTGACTCAGATGTCATCTGCAGCCGGTAAATATCACCGTCTTGCTCATAGATACTCTCCCAGAGATCTGCCTCCTCATCCGTCATGAACAACTCTGCCGTCTCAAATGCTTCCGCTGTCAATGCCTCAGGCACTATATGCTCCACTCCATTGTTCTGGATACCGACATCGATGATATCCGAGGTGTAAGACGGTAATGCCAGATCACACCATGCCTGCACAAAGAGTAACGCAATGATAATCACAATTGATTTCCAATATGGAATCATATTTTTAAAAATCTTACTCATGTTCCCTTTCCTTTCTTCTGCCTTGCCCTTTTCTAGCTTCAATCTCTTTTTCCGCAATATGATAAATGTTATCCAAATAAGAAATCAGGCGTTTCATATCTGCCTCATCCACCTGTGACATCACTGACTTTCCAAAATCCGACATTGTCTGCCTTGCTTCCTCTGTCAGTTGTCTTCCTGCTTCCGTCAGTTCCACATAGGTGTTGCGCCTGTCATTTTTGTTGACATTCCGCTCGACGTATCCACGCTCCTCTAACCCTTTTAACGTTCTGGAAATTGCCGGAGGCAGCATCTTCGCCCGCGCAGCCAATTCCGAAATCGTAATCTGACCGTTCTCTCCTTTATCCATGATCGTACACAGCACAAAATAGTCTGTCTTACACACTTCCGGAAACATCTCGGAAAATTTCAGCTTTCGGAATTGATTCATCGACCGAAAAAGTTCTTCATATAATTTATCCATAATTCACTCACCGCCCGTTATTAGTTAACATTGTTATATATTAAACGTGTCAAATAGTAACACCGGCAAATATATGTGTCAAGATATCTGTCGGTGTTTATAATAATTTTATAATTTGGTAATTATGAAGCACCAAGGCAATTTCATAAATTTGTAAAACCTGTTGGCGCAAATGAGCGCATTTTACATGATTTTATGGATTCTCTCCAAAATATCAGCCACCTCATGCATCTCCATCTGACCGGGTGCACTCGCTTTTTTGTGTGCCGCAAAAGTGACCGCTGCGCCAAAACTCTCGCCGCACAGCCTGCTGATCATCCCCATCTTTCCCATGGACATTGTGATGACCGGCTTGTCCGGATTCTCTTCCTTAAACTCATTCGTCACAGATAAAAGTTTTAAAACATCCTCCATATTCTGTGGCATAACTGCAAGTTTTACAATATCTGCACCTCCTGCACACATCTGTTCTAACAGCATCTTCATAACTTCTCTGTCCGGCGTCTCATAAAAATCATGGTGGGAGGCAATGACTTTCAAGCCCTGCTTATGAAGCTTTCTGATTTTTCTTGCCGGATGCTCCTCCTCAAAAAATTCCAGATCAAGCAGATCCACGCATCCTGACTCTGCCGCAAGATCATGAAGGTCGTTCAGTTCATCCGGTGCGAGTTCTCCCATGCCGCCCTGTTTTTTGGTTCGGAATGTATATAAGAAGATCTTCTCTTTCATGCACTCTGCCGCAGCCGCAAACACTTCGCGCACTGCGTTGTAATTCTTATAATCCACGAAAGTATCTATACGCCATTCCACTATATCTGCTTCACTTTTTGCAAGTGTCCGTAATTCGTCTATGATCTCTTCTTTATTACTTTCCATAACCGGAACGCATAAAAGTGGTTTTCCTGTTCCAATTGTTTTTCCCTTAATCTCCATATGCCTCTGCCACTCCTTTTCTATCCATCCTAAACCGGATTTGCGAAACTCTGCCTGATTTATGTTCCACGATCATTTCTATTTTAAAACACCAGACTCTAATATTCAATGCATGCAATATAAATAGTATTCATGGAGACTATAAAAAATTGGAACGTCTGTGAATTTGACAATTTATTCACAATCTATTAGAATGACTGTTAGTATAATCTACTAAAGGAGAGTTTCACATGAGTTTCACATTTTTAAACGAATTACCTTCTCCTGCCCAGATTCAAGAAAGATATCCTCTGTCAGAGAAATTGCAGGAGTTAAAAAAACAGCGTGACGCAGAGATCAGCAATGTGATCAAAGGTCTTGACAACCGTTTTCTTGTCATCATCGGACCTTGTTCTGCAGACAACGAAGATTCTGTATGCGATTATGTCAGCCGTCTCACTTCCATTCAGGAAGATGTCAAAGACAAGCTGATCATCATCCCACGTGTGTATACAAATAAACCACGTACCACCGGTGAAGGCTACAAAGGAATTGCATCCCAGCCTGACCCTGAAAAAGCACCGGATATGGTGGAAGGTCTGATCGCCATGCGCAAAATGCACATCCGTGCCATTGAAGAAAGCGGTCTCACCTGTGCAGACGAAATGCTTTACCCGGAAAACTGGGGATATGTAGAAGACCTGCTCTCCTACGTTGCGATCGGTGCACGTTCTGTTGAAGATCAGCAGCACCGTCTTACCGTCAGCGGTTTTGATGTTGCATCCGGTATGAAAAATCCAACCAGCGGTGACTTTTCCGTTATGTTAAACTCTGTTTATGCCGCCCAGCATCCACACCATTTTGTTTACCGTGGCTATGAAGTGGAGACAACTGGAAATCCATTAACCCACGTTGTACTCCGCGGCGCCGTAAGCAAACACGGAAACAGCACGCAGAACTATCATTATGAAGATCTGATCCGTCTCTGTGATATGTATGCCAAAATGGATCTTGTAAACTCGGCTGCCATTATTGATGCAAACCACTCCAATTCCGGCAAGCAGTTCAAAGAACAGATCCGTATTGTTAAGGAAGTTATGCATAACCGTCAGTTATCGCAAGACATCCATAACATGGTAAAAGGTGTGATGATTGAGAGTTATATTGAAGAAGGATCTCAGAAGATCCACGATCATATTTATGGAAAATCTATCACAGATCCTTGCCTTGGATGGGAAGATTCCAAAAAACTGATTTATGATATTGCGGAGATGTGTAAATAAAACATCGCTTTTTATTTTGTTCTATAGTAAAAAAGTCTGCCGACAGGTACTACCTGCCAGCAGACTTTTTTCATACACCTTACAGTGCTCATTTTTCATTACAGATCTGATGAAGATTATTCCGCACGGGACATAGCTTCTTCGTAATCTTTTGTGCCTTTCCAGATCTCATCTTTGTAAGGATTCTTCTTTAACTTCATAGAACGTTTGATAATTGCAGCGAATACAACAACGTTGACTACAATTGAAAGAACAGAGATCACACCCTGTGCTGTAGGATCTACTGCTGTTGGATGTGTAGCTGCATCCATGAATCCATCTGCGTAGAGCCTTGGGATAACTGCAAATTTACCCTGATCCTGGAATAATGGGAATACCTGGGCAAACATACACCATAATGCTAATGTGTTAGCACGGTTCTGAATCCAGCCACCTTTGTTCCAGAATGCTGCAGCAAATGTAGGTGCAAGTAATAATGCAACACCACAATACCAGGAATGAGTCGGAAGGTTTAAGTAAGTATACTGGAAGTTCCATACATCATAAGCTAAGATGAACATCCATGTCATATCCGGCCATAACATATCATCTTTTTTCTTAGATGTGTAGATTCCCCACCAGCCTGTCATACATAAGATATTGATAATACCTGCAAGACCGTTGAGAACGTTCCACCATCCACCATATAACCATACGCCTTCAGATGATAACCACCAGCTTGTTCCTGTCTCTGCAAATGCTTGTGCACCTCTGATGGCAGATTCGAAATCGCTGCATACTGCGATCAAAATGTTGATTGCTACGATGACAAATGGGAAAGCCTTAAACCACTGTGTTTTTCCAATACCCCATTTGTATTTGAGCATCATAAAACCAATACATCCAGCTGTAGCTGCATATAACTTCGCATAGTGGAACCAGCTTGTCATATGTACATATGTATTGTTATTGAGCGCCCATTCAGCTCCCGCTGCTGCTGAAACGTAAATTGCAATAAAGTAAACTGTCAGAATGATCGGAAGAACAACGAAACATAACATTCCGCCGGCTTTTGTACGTCTGGCAATTTCATTTGCAAGTACGAGACAGGTAAAAACTAAAATCCAGCCAAGAAACTGCCATGCAGCTCCCTCGCCGTAAACCTGAAACAACAGTCCATGATTTAACATATTGTTTCCTCCCTTATAAAATTATTAATTCTGGTCATACCAGTGATTGTTATGATTTTAACACTTTTTTTATAAAGTTTCAATATTATTTACATTTTCATATACTTTTTGACAAAATTGTATATTATTTCCAATTGATTATTTCCCTTTTTTTGGGATTTCGGAAAGACTCTTCCAACATGTTCTCAAGGATATTCTTATTTTACCTGATTTTGCATCAAAAAAGATGTTCTGTGGTACAACCAGTTCCACGAACACCTTTTTCCTTATATTATCCATTTGTACAAGCATATAGATATCAATCTCTCAAGGGTTATTTTTCATCCTCGATCACAAGTTTTCCTGCTGACACTTCCATAAATACACTCTCTGGGTCTGCCTTTTTCATCGCAAGCAGTAATTCCCACAGATTGTGGATCTGATTTGCCAGCACACCGGACGCCTGAACCGCATATGGCAGCAGCATTGGCAGCTGGAACACGCGGATTCCGAGCGGTGGGAGGAAGATCATGTTGGTCGTATGCACCTTATCTCCGGCAGTTTTGATCATCTCATAGGTGATCATCAGAAAATCCTGTCCCTTGTATTTACAGTAATAAGAAACATAACATTCATCGATCGTCCAGGATACACCGTCCTCCACTTCGACCGGTTTCTCAGATACTTCATTATTTTCCGTTGTCTGCACACTGATGTTCCAGTGAATTTTTCCATCCTTCGTATCATTGTACATCTCTGTCAGCATATGACTCAATTCTTCTGGTCTTTTCATTGTTTTTCTCCTTATGTTGTTCTTTTTTATTTCTCCAACGCATGTTCCCCGATGCGCACTGCATGCACTACAAAACGTTTTCCCGTGGTGGAACAGGTCGACAGTGTCATAATATGATCGTCTTTCGTCACGTTCACTCCTGTATCATCATAGGACTTTTGTTTCATCTTATCAATAAATTTTTGAAAAGTATCATCCGGCGCAAAGCCAACCGTGTAAACTTCGTCCGTCTCCGGCACATCATAATAGGCAAAAATCTGATAACGGTACGCACACTCTGATGTATAAATTGTAAAAAACTGATGATCTTTATAAAAATCCTCTGTTTTATATTTTTTCAGACTGCCAAACATGCTTAAGTTTTTCATGTTATGTCCATATAAAATCGTATGGTAATCCTGAAAATCCGGTGTGTTCATCCCCTCCATAAAAATACATCCGGCAATCGTCTGATTTCCGTAAATATCCGTGCGAAGATACTTCTCATCATCCCCGGAATATAAAACCGGATAACTGAGCTGCTCCAGATTATCAAACCGTATCCAGCCGATAATATCCGCATTGACCTGCTGAAGTTCTTCCAGCTTCACATCCACATCTGTATACCACCACGAATCATCCCCCTCTGTCTCCTCCGCCACTTCCGTATTCTCCGCTTTCTCTGAAATATAGTTTTCCTTTAATGCCTCATAGGTGTCGTTGGACTGTTTGTAATTCAAAAGATCCGGCACCAGCATAATGAGTGCTGCCACGATCAGCGCTGCGCCAAGAAGAAAAAGAAGAACCGTTGACCGGCTGATTTTATTTTGTTTCATGCCCGTTTCTCTCCCACTTTACTCTGCTGTGCACGCAAAAACTGCCTGCACTGTTTTTGATTGTACCACAAAATGAGCAGACCTCATAGTCCCTATGAAAATCTGCTCAGATGTTTTACCTTTTATTTAGTTGAAAGAAACCTGTGCAAGTGCGTCTGTGTAACTTGCAAAGCCGGCTGCCTGAACTGCGCATGCAGAAACTTTAATATCAGTAAATGTGGTATCCTCTGTCACATTGTTTCCAACCGTTACTTCTTCAAAGATGGTTGAATGAGCGGATTTGGAAATCACATCTTTTTTCGCATATACTTTGTAGTCAATGTTGTTTAAGTTCTGAGCTTTTTTATACGCATCTGTCACATCTATCCAGTCAGAAGCATATGTGATCGTAAGATCCGGATTTGCATTCACGATTTTTGCAAATACCCATGCATCCTGTGAATCATCTGCCATGTGTACGGTCGGATCTTTATATACCACTTCTCCTGCAACCAGATCCTCGTACTTATTTTCTTTTACCGTCCACTCTCCGGTGCCGTCAGCATCCACATACAGATTGCTGTTTTCATCTCTTGCCACTTTGGACTCGGATAAACCGCCTGTCAGCGGATCATCATCAAAGTTTACATTTCCGACGGTAAAGGTGTTGGTGACAGTTCCGGTTGTGCTCGTCAGGTAAGCGAATGTGCTGCCTGCACCAATTGCTCCAAGCAGGCTGATTGCTCCAAGCAGTGTGACTAATTTTGTTTTCTTCATAATTTCTGATCTCCTTTTTCATTTCATGATAATCTTTTCATTCTTATGTACTTTCCATTCTGTAACTTGCGGTTCCTGCCTTATCAGAAACCGTTTTATTACGATACTGTTTTATCACTCAATGGTCACACGGCGGTCATATATCAGAAATTTCAGTAACGTTTCTTCATTCCGTATCTGAAATTTTCTTCTTATCCTCCTCTAAAATATCCGGGATGAAGTTTAAGAGGATCAGCACGATCAAAACACCGCACACTACCGCAATACCGAGCGGTGTCTTTGCATAAATGGAAATAAATCCAAGATACGGGATATGAAATGCATACACCCCGACGATCTGCTGCCATGCAACGGGAGCTGTATCCGCAATATTATTGGCGTCTCCCTGCGTGACAACGGTCTGTTCCTCCTTATCCACCGAAATGATCCTGTGCGTTACCAGCGTTCCCGCCGGAAGCTGATAAGTGACGACTGCTCCTTCCCTTGCCTCACTCGCGGCAAAATTTTTATCATAGACGATCGCCCCGACCGGGATCCCGGGTTCCATGCTGCCGCTCAGGACCGCATACTCATCATATCCAAGCATTTTCGGGACAAACAGAAAGCCTGCGATCACAAGCAGTCCAAGAAATACCACCATTGATAATACACTGCAAATTTTCTTTATCATTTTCTTTTGCGCCTTTCTGACTTATTTGGTTACTTCTGCAAAAAATCCCTTCAAAACCGGAAGCTCCGCTTTATCTCCTGCCTCATAACTTCCGGCAAACACTGCCTCCTGATAAACCGTGATATCGAAATTTTTTGTCACATCTCCAAGTTTTACTGCATCAAATAAATTATCCGTGCTCTGCCCCGGAGCAACCGGACTGTTGTAGTAAAACCAGCCGTCCGTGCCCTGATACCAGCCGGTTCCGTCACCGTCAGGATCATACAGCGTACTCTCGGTCGCAATGCTGTCCGCTGCCTTACCTTTCTCCGAAAAAGCAGTTCCGTTCCAGGTGCCGTTTAACAGCGTCACTTCTGTCTGTTCCGGTGAGATTGTGATCCTGACCCGGACAAATGCATCCGAAATTCCAGTGTTTTTTACACTCGGATTCTTTTTCACGGTGCTTCCTGCTTTGATTTTGCCCTCAAACTCTTCCTCAATCTCAGTCGCCACTTTTGCCGCCTGAAACGTATTGGTCACCGTTCCTGCTGTTGCTGTGATAATTGCAAATGTTGCTGCTGTTCCAATAATTCCAACCATCAGTGCAATTGTAATCACAAATATTTTTTTCTTTTTCCATATTTCTTTCATACACACTGCCTCCGATTATTTGCGCACATCTGTTGTGAAATTATTATCAACATCTGTCGTGCTATTTGCTTTTTCATGGATCACAAATTGATTTTTCACAGCATCCGTATCCGTGAGTTTTCCATCACTTCTGGTCTTATTGTTTTTGGCTGTGACGTTCACACAGTCTGCCTGCAAGTGTGAATCTGCCGCTGTTGTGACAAAGTCCTCTGCGTCAAAGCTGCAGGCCTCGTCTCTGCTGCGGATACCAACTGCAAATTGTGCGCTGTTTCCGGCAATCTGTGACGCACAGTTTGTGTTTGCGGTAAACTCTTTTAACGTAAAGCCCATCGTGTCAAGTTCCTCTACTTTATAGATTCCCTGCGCAAGTCCTTCCAGTGTCGTCTGCGCTTTCACATTGAACATTCCGGTTGTCGTGTTCTGCTCCTCTGCGCTTTTCTCCCCAAACCTTAACGTCTTATAATAAACATCGCCTGTCGTCTGATTGGTGATCTTAAATGTAAAGATCGGATCACCCTCACACGCTCTGATATCTTTTTTACTGATTTTCTTTGTGAGTATCAGCGTTCCTGTTTTCACTTTTACATCATATTTTCCTGCATAGGCTTCCCCGTCCGCGTGCGTTGCCTCCACCTGTGCCTCATTTTTATAGATCACACCGTTTAACGTGGAGTTTGCGTTGGAATCGTCTGTCGCTTCCTCCACCGGCAGAAATGCTTTTGCGTAATACGTGGTATCCTGTTTAGGTCTCTCTTTTTTCAGGTTTTCCTGCGTGATCTCCTCACGGCAGCCTTTGTCCGTATAGAACATCAGATACACCTGTGACATTCTGGCGCTGTCCGCATCTTTCATGCGCACTGCCGCATCATCTGCATAGTTTTCCAGATTTTCCCCGAGGAAAATCGTATCTGCTGTGTCTGTGATCTGATACGCAATTCTCACATTCACGGTCGGCTGCGGCAATTCCAGCTGTGTGCCGCCAAAGCTTAAAAAGGAATTTTGATTTACATTTGTAGTCATATTATTTCCACCCAGACAGGATTCTTTTGCCACGATATGGATTGTTTTCTGCCAGCCGGAGGCGCTGTTTTCCTTCGGCTTTACTTCCTGATCAAGCCAGCTGATCGTCGTTGTGCCATCCTCATTGACCGTTACCTGTGCGCCATCCGCTCTCAGACGTTGGATCTCGGCATCTGTCAACTCAAATTCCGCATCAATAATGTCTGTCACCTGCACTCCGGTCAGGGATCTTGACTGTGTGATCGTGCTCTGGATGTTCTGAAAGATTTTGTTTAACTCCTCCGCAGTATCCGCCGTAAATGCACAGCCGGCTGATGCCACTTTCTCTCCCAGCCATGTGGCAGTCTCGTTATTTAAACCAAGCCCTACCGTGATGACCGTACAGCCTGCCTCTTTCAGTTTCACCGCTGATGCTTCTGTCTCTGTTTTGTCATTGCTGTCCGAAGGCTCTCCGTCGGAGAACAGGATCACATATTTTTTGTTGTCATCTTCTGCCTTCTGCAATTCGCTGTATGCATGCTCCAGTCCTTTCTGTGGAGAGGTACCGCCGTCCGCAAAAAGCGCATTGACGGACTTTAACATCTCATTTTTATTTACTTTCGAAAGACTGTGGTTTAATTTGCCCTCGGTACTGCTGTTCCACCCATTGCCAATGCCATAAAAGGTGGCGATTCCGACCAGACTGTCCGGTGATGCATCGGAAATACCTGTCACAAATCCGCTGGCGGCGTCTTTTAACGCAGAAATCTTAGACGTCCATGCTGCCATCACATCACTGTCTGAAATGCTCTGATAACTGCCGTCCACATACTTTTTCCATTGTCCGTCGATATATTTTACGGGATACTTCGCATACACATTACCGGATACAGCCGCCGTTCCCATTCCGACACTCTTATCGTACGTCCATGGCCACCAGCCACTCTTTTCATATTTATTCCAGTAGTATACTTTATTGATATCCATCTGATTCTTCACACTGCTGAATTCTCCGATATCCTTTAATTGATTTTCACCGGACAAAATTTCATTCATCGAGCCGGACAAATCAAATACCATCATGGCATCCACTGTCTGTATTTTTTCAACTGTGCTCTGCGAGGTTGCGAGCGAACTTGCGTCAAGATCGATCTGATACTCTCTGTTCTCCCAGTCAGTCAGTTTCGCTGTCTTATGATATTCCACATCCTTCTCCGTAAAATCAACCGGCTTCTCCGGTGGGATATCCGGCACGTCATCGTCCACCACTTTGATCACGTCCGCATTCGGAAGCGTAAACTTCATGTTACAGTTTGCCTTTCCTGCACCGCGCTCCATATATAAAATGGTCAGATGATGTTCTTTGTTTTTGTCTGTCCTGTCAATATAGTTCCAGAGATCGGCCGTATCTGTCAGAGCGTCATGGATACCGCCAAGATCAATGACCACCTGTTTTCCATCCAGAATTACCCAGAGATCATCATCCCCGGTAAAAGAATAGTTCAGTTCCCCGATATAATCTCCAAGTGTAAAGGTTACGTCATAGCGGATTCCAAAATAAAAATTATTATTTCCAAATGGCAGGAAATCCGCCCCCGCAGTTGCTGCCACATTGTCCTCTTTGTCTAAAACTTCTTTCAGTTCATAAGTGTCACCACTTTGTGAAAATTTTAACCTGTATCCTTCTTTTACTGTCAGTCCTTTTGTCCCTGCCGCAGCTGCTCCGTCTTTCGGAAAAACGCCCGGTTCATTCACACTGAAAAGAACTTCTTTGTAATCATCACTTAACCCGGTAACGATTCCTGTTTTTTTTGCATTTTCTCCAGTTCCTCCGGTATACACGTTGATATGCTGGTCGTCTGTGGTTCCGTTTTGACCTGTTTTTTTCGTGACGGTGTCATATTGATTTTCACTTAAATTCTGAGATACCGTTCCGACCGTGAAACGGTTGTCTTTTTGTTCAGACGGATAGTTGGAATCCGCATTGATACTCAGATCCGCCCTCTGCTGTCCGGCTTTGTCATAAGGAATCACCTCGTAGTCATAAAACGATGCCTCACCGATATAGTCCGTATTTTTTGCCTGATAAAAAACTTTTACAACACTGTCCTCATGGATCTCAATGTTTTCAAGTTCACTTTGGGAAAATGCTTCTCCGTTTACCTGCACATGATCCACATCCCAGTTTAACGCCTTATTGTAGTCGCTGATTTTTGCTCCCGGTGCCATCGTGCAGACATCATCGCTGTAAATTTTTGCACTCTGCTCATCCTGCGCCTGATATTTGCTGTTGTCATAATGTTCGATGGTCACGGTCACGTTGTTATCTCCATGATTGACGATGACATATTTTGAAAAATGATCCGTGCCAAATGTCACCTCGCCGTCGGCAGAAGTGTTCGCATTCATATCCAACATCTTGGTTTTTAATTCCGGTTGTTCTGTCTCCTCTGTTTCCTCCGTCTCCTCGACTGCCTCTGTCGCCTCAGTGCTCTCGGTCACTTCTGTGTTCTCGATTGCTTCGGTGCCTTCGACTGCTTCCGTGCCTATTGCATTCCCGATGTTGTTGGTCACTTTCGTGCTCTCGCTGTTCTCTGTATTCCTGACTTTTTCTGTATTTCCTGTTCCGTCTGGATCTGACATTTTTCCTTCCTGCCCGGTACTTTCCTGCCCTGCATTTTTCGTCTCATTCAACATCTCTGTGGAAATTTCCGTAAAAACATCCGTGGTGTCTACACTTGTCGCATTGGTGACGGTCACATCGGATGTCAGCAAAGCCAAACATAACAGGAATGCTATCACTTTTTTTACACTCGCTGCAAATTTCATAGAATCCTCCTTACTTTTGCCCTTTGATCTACTGTTTTCTCTTCCAAAGATCTCATCCACTGTATTTGTTTAAAATATGTTCCGCTGTTTTCACTTTCTCTATATGGATCTTGATTTTCAGATTCCGGTAAACTTTATGATCCTGATAAAATTTTGAAATAATCCGGTTTGCGACCAGCATTCCACCCTCATAAGTGCATGCAGAAAGCAAAATCACATACTGCGAATCACTGAACTGTGCCACTGCATCCCCTGGACGGAGCGATTTTTTCAATGTCTCCGCCAGATGCGGCATCGCATTGCGGATGCGGAACAGATCTACATCACTGACTCTGCTTCCGGTATACTCCCCCGCCTTTAAGGTCAGAAGCAGAATATATTCATTTTCATCAAAACGCGCTGTCTTTCTCACCTGAAGCCTGCAAATTTCCCGAAAGACCGGATACCCGCACAAAAACGCTCCCGCTGGATTCTGTTCTGCAATATCCTGATGTACCTGTGCAATTCCCTGCACATTTCCGCTTTTATTCTGTCTCAGTAATTTGTCATAAACGCCCTTTAATTTTGACAGTCCACAAATTCCAAGCTGCTGCTGCAACGTCCGACAGGCATTCTCATAAACTTCCAGGGCGGAACCAATTTTATTTTTTCCTGCCAATGCTCTGATCAGATAACAATATAACTCTTCATCAAGACTTTCCCATTGAAGTGCCTGACTGCAAAGCTGTTCTAACTCTTCAAATTTTTCTGTGCTGACATAATATTCGCACAGATACCGGACGCAGTTTAAATACAAAGAGTGATAATAAGTATTCAGCGTCATCACCCAGTGCATATCTGCAACTTTTGTCATGAAATCACCCTGATAGAGTGCAAGCGCCGCTTTTAATTTCCGGATTGCCTCCCCCTCTGAAATAGTTTTCTGCTTTGCAGATTCAAACATTTGTTCGAACTGTTCTGCATCCACCGCCACCTCCTGTCTGGGATTCCAGCGGTAGGAACCATGATCGGTCAGGATAAAATCCTCATCTCCAAAGTTTTTCTTCAGAAAGACTCTCAGACGATACATCAGATTTTTCAATGCACCTGCCGGATTTCCCGTTTCTTCCTCCTGCCACAGTGCATCTGCCATGTCATAAAAAGTCAGTGTCTGATTTCTGTGAATAATCAGATAAGCCAGCAGATTTATCATTTTGGGAGACCGTATCTCTTCCTCATTCACAATATGTTCTTCATCCCTGATCTGAAATTTTCCCAGAGTCCGAATCGTCAGCATGCAGTTCTCCTCCTCTTTTCCAGCTCTGACTGCCAGATTTTTCCTGTAAGTCTAACATGCATGCATTGCCATAAAAGTCGAATACCGTACCTAAAAATCCTGCTTACTTCGACCTTTTTCTATTTTTATATACAAGGAAAGCAATCAGTCCCGCAATAAAAACTGCTGCAATACCGCCGATCACCGGCACAGCCACCGGTACAGATGCTGCATCGATCTCCTGTGCTGCAAGGTCGGCATCTTTCCCGTCCACATCGCCGGAAACGGTGCTCTCATCCTCTGCTGTGTTTGCCAACGGTGTCTCGCTCTCTTCGATGTCGACAACTCCATCGACCAACGGAGTCTGCTCCTCCGGAATTTCAACATTGCCATTGTCTACGTTCTGGTCTGCGTTATTCGCACTATTATCTGCCACGTTATTTGCTGTATTCGTTGCCGCTGTATTTGCTGCATTACCGCCACCATTTGCGCGGTTGTCTGCTGTATTTGACGCATTATTTACTACATTTGCAGTAAATCCTGTCGGCTGGGCAGCTCCGGGAACGATGACCGTCTCCTCGACCTCACTTACGACTGTCTCTGTCCGTGTTGTGCCCGGAACCACGTTTGTCACTGTGCTGGTGATTGTCTCCACAGCCCCGGTGTAGCGGTATTCAAACGTTGCCGTGTTCTCTTTCCCTTTTTCCAGTTTTATAATTTTACTGCTCTCTGCCGGTGTATGATCCGGAACAGTCACCGGAATGACCGTGATTGTTTCCTCTGCATTTCCATAGGTGATCTGCGGAGCCGCTATCTGTTCCTTCGTCTGACTGTCTATGAAGCTCACCGTATAGGAAACCGGATCGATCAGACGTTTATAATCCAAAACATACTCTGTATTCCGCTCCACCGCAGTTCCCACAACGCCGTTAAAATCTTTCAACCCATATGCTGCCTCTTTTTCATAGTGCAGGCAGTTAGAAAACCATGATGTCAGCCTTGCATCACTTTCCCAGCCCGGCACTGTAAAAGCAAGTGTATCTCCCTTTGCAACTTTTACTTTAATGTAATTTTTTGTCACTTCCATCCCTTCGGAAACAGTAATCTTATCTATATCAAAACATGCAATATTTCCCGCACGGAATGTCACTGTATACATTCTTTTTCCCACCGCTTCTTTCTCCTCCGAAGCTTTCACCGTTGTCATTGGAAGCACCAGTGCCATGAAGATAAAAACCGTAAGAAAGCCCGTAATTATTTTTTTTACTTTTTTCATGACTTGCGCTCCACCTTTCTTTTTTTCACTGCTATACTAACAATCACTATACCTGCCACCAGAACTCCTGCAGATACCGTCACTGTCAGAGGATCTCCTGTCCTGACACCGTTTGCCAGTGGAACCAGCTGTTCTGTAACTGTCTTTGGGATCACTTTCTTTACAATCTTTGTCACCACATTGTCTTTTCCGTGCTCCGTCACATAATTTGTGATTACAACCGGCTTTCTGTCGTCTGCATAGTACGCCCGGAATTCAAATTCCATCGCACCTGCTGCACGCGAATAATCAATCCCATTTGCACTGTCCATGCCCTCGCCGTCTAAGGTCAACGTCACATAGACATCCGCCGACTCCCCCGGATCCAGAGCTGTCATATAACGATACTCATTCAATTCTGTAATTTCTGCTAAACCTTCGGCACTTGCCACATTTTCCGCATATCCACCGGCATCTGCATCCAGCAAAGATATCCTTCCGGTATCATTGCCGATCTCCACCTGAAACTCATATGCTCCGCCAGACGCTTTTCCTGCTTCTTCCAAAGCATCCGTTGTCTTCTGCGAAATAAAAAAAGATGCCTTATGACTGTTTTGATTCTCGATTTTAATGACAACGGTCCTGCTGTCTCCGGGTGCCATGCCATCAAAAGCACCGGCAAGTTCTGTCTTATCTTTTGTATACACAAGCTGATTTTCCTCTGTCAGCTGCACAGTCTGAATTTCCGCCGCACTGACCACCGATGAAAATCCACAAGTCCAAATAAGCAACAGAACGGCTGCCATGTTTTTTATTTTCATATGCTCCAATCTCCTTCAACCGTTATCTTGTTTCTGAAACAGACAAAATCGTTCCATTTTCATCAAACTCCGGGAACACTCCAAGCTCTGCTGCGATCGCATCTTTTGCGTTATTCGCCTGAACTGCCGTAACTTCGTATTCTAACGTATAGACTGCATCTGCAAATCCATTTCCCATAGATTCCTTAAAATGAATTCCGTCCATAAAGTTTGTTGTCGTCTGCTCTGGAGCCAGCGGCTTTGTGTAGTACATCACCGTCTGCTCATCATCCTCATACCCGATGATCCAGTCCTGATTATGTACATAGATATCATCCGCCTCCCCTGCACTCACAAGTCCGCCGCTTTTTGTATCCCATGCATGATAAATGACTACTTTTACATACACATCATAACCATCCGGGATATCGTTTTGTACTGCCTTCGGCATGATGATCGTTTCCCCCGGCACGATCGTAACCGGTTCTTTTTCCCCGCCGTCTGCCAGCGCCACAGGCTGATCCCCGATCACCGTGACTCCCACACTCTTAATGGAAATATTTGCCACTGCCTTTTCACTTTTTGTATTCAGAGCTGCAAGCGTTCCACCAACCATCGTTGTCAGGATCAATACTGCAGCGATTCCCATAAGCATGTATTTTTTCTTCACTCTCCATCTCCTCCGCTCATCCATTGAAGTTTTTATAAATCCTTGTGTTATTATAGGTATCCCCGGTCACACAATGGTCACACGAATATTTTATGCAGCAGACCGCACGAAAAATGCACTTTGTTTCTTCAATTACGCAAAAATACCTCCCGGCAGATTCGGGGTTGTTACCCAGGTCTGCTCAGGAGGTATCCTGTCATTTCATAAATATTGATTTTTCTTCACACTTTAAGCAATCATTTTACATCCACTATCTCACATAGATATTGGAAAGATTGTCTAAAATCTCTCCTGCAACATCCGGTTTATTCATCGTGTAAATATGCACATGATTGACACCGTTGGCGATCAGATCAATGATCTGCTCTGTTGCATATGCAATTCCCGCCTGACGCATTGCTGCCGGGTTGTCTCCAAACCTGTCTACGATCGCAAGAAATCTCGGTGGAACCATATTGCCGGACAAAGATGTGATACGTTTGATCTGGCTTGCGTTAGTGACAGGCATAATACCTGCTACAATTGGAACATCTATTCCTTTTTTTAATGCCTTGTACATAAAATTGTATAAAATGTTATTGTCAAAAAACATCTGTGTGGTGAGGAACTCGCATCCTGCGTCCACCTTCTCTTTCAAATGGTCGAGATCTTCAAAAATCGTTGCTGCTTCCGGGTGTCCTTCCGGGTAGCATGCACCACCGATACAGAAATCACCCTGTGCTTTGATATCTGCGATCAGTTCACTTGCGTGCTTGTACTGATCCGGCAGCGGAAAATCTGCATTTGCAGGAATATCGCCACGGAGTGCAAGGATATTCTCGATATTTGCTGCCTTTAACTCCTCAATGACAGATGCCACCTTTTCTCTGGTGGAAGAGGCACAGGTCAGATGTGCCAACGCCGGAATGTTATTGTTACGCACTTCCTCTGCAAGCTTTACCGTATAATCAGATGTTCCACCTGTTGCGCCGTAAGTGACACTCATATATGCCGGCTTTAATGCCGCCATATCTTTTACGATATTTTTATAATTTTCCAGCTGCGCACCCTGTTTTGGTGGAAAAAGCTCGCAGGAAATCGTCACTTCATCTTTGTTTAATAATTCTGTTAATCTCATCTTTTTGTTCCTCAATCTTCTTTCTTATATATTAAAAACTTCTCAGTTTATCCGTTCCATCATCCACCGTATTCTCGATTTTTCGTATCTCCACAAAATAGGAATAGTTATCGTTTACTTTTACTTCGCAGCGGTCACCTATTTTGTGTCCCAACAATGCTTTTCCGAGAGGCGATTCGTTACTGATCAGATTTTTCAGGGAATTGCCGCGGATGGTTGTGACAATTTTATAGGTTTCTTCCTCGTCATCATCCTCAAAATAGACCGTAACGGTATTGTTCATTCCGACTTCATCATCCGCAGAATCCGTAGAAATAATCTTTGCTGTCCTGATCATTTTCTCCAGATAACGGATACGGCTCTCATTCTGATTTTTGTCTTTTTTTGCTGCATGGTATTCAAAATTTTCACTGAGGTCGCCATGTGCACGTGCCTCTTTGACTGCTTCCAGCGCATTTTTTCTCACAACCAGCTTCCGATACTCAATCTCTTCTTCCATTTTTTTTATGTCCTGTTCGGTCAACTCGTCATACATGAATCCCAACCTCCATTTTCCATCTCTATCGGTACTGATCCTGTACCATTCTCATTATGATCTGCAGATCTGTCTCTTATAAAAACACCTGTTCTAATGCGATTTTCTCCGGCAGACAGCGTTCGATCACACTCCCTTTCCGGCAGACAGACAGCCAGACATCCCGTTTGACATTCCATGTTTTCAGATAATATTCTCCCACCTGTTCTTCCATCGTGGAAAAAGAATCCAAAGACATTGCGATCCCTGTTCCAACCGCCTTGATATAGGCTTCCTTCCTCGTCCATATTCCGGTAAAAGCCTCATCTGTCCAACATTTTTCCAGATATTTCCTCTCATCTTCTGCAAAAAAACGCTGTGCGATCTTCTGTTTTCCGGTGCGCATCAGCTCCACATCCACACCTATATCCTCTGTGCCAAAAGCTGCTGCCACATACATGCCCGAATGGCTGAGGTTAAACATAAGCGGAAGCCGTTCTCCCTGTCCTGTCCCAAGATATGGCTTCCCATTTTCACCATAAACGAATCTTACCTGCTGCAAAGACCGTGTTTGTCCGGTCTGCTCCAACTCTGCTGCAGCAGACGATCCCACAGGTATTGTCTGCGTGTAACCATACTGCCGCAGACCGTATTCCAATAACAAACCTGCCCCAAAGGCACGAAGCCTGTCATCTTCATTTTTACATTGTTTTATTTTCTGTTGTCTGGCGCAGCACAAAAACTCCCACAACTGTGGTTGATCTGATCTGTCACGCAAGGCACTGATATCTGAATAAAACACACGCAGTTTTTTTTGCTTATCCACTACTTATGATGCTCCTGCAGAACTTCTTTTTTTCGCCTTGTGGAATCCCAGACATTCTGCACACGTCTGGTCACGATCTCCGGAATAAATGGTTTTACAATGTAATCGCTCGCTCCTAATTCCATCGTCAACACCTGTTGTTCTGTTGTATCATCCGCCGTGATGATCACCACCGGAATATTTAAGATCCTTGGATCATTCTTCCTTTCCTGCATAAAAGTCTGTCCATTCATGCCAGGCATCATCAGATCTAACAGGATCATATCCACTTTATAATTCTGTTCCTCTAAAATACGAAGTGCCTCTTCCCCATCTCCTGCCTGCAGGATACGGTAATCTGTTTCAAAAATACTCTCCAGCGATGCCCGGTTAATCTCCATATCATCCACGACAAGCATGATTTTCTCGTTTACCTCTTCTTCCATCAGTGCAAGACGGTACTTTGCAAGTTCATTGTCCATCTCCCGCTGGACCGTGATATCGTCAATGCAGCCAAAAATAATATGGCGTTCCCCTACCCTGTTAATATACTTCAGGCGGAGCTTGATCCAGATTTCCCTGCCAGACTCGAGAAAACGTTTCACTTCACATTCCGCAGTACTTTGATTCTCCACAACCTGTGCAAAAGTATCCATAAACCTTTCTCTGTCAACATGATCAATGGATCCCTCAATCTCTTTGTGCACACGGTCTGTGTCATGATAACCAAACATGTCAAAATAAGCGTCATTTACACGCACCACTTCAATATTTCCGTCGCTGTACTCATAAATTGCGGCTGCCTGCATCATGTTGGAGAAAATCATTTCCATCTGCATATTCGCTGTCCAGATGGCATTCGTATCGTTGGATGTTCCTCTTGTCTCATCATCTTCAAAGTATGGCTGTTCATACAACAGCTTTTCATATTCTTTTACCGGCATTGGTCTTGCAAAATAAAATCCCTGCACATATTCGCATCCGATGCTGTGCAGAAACGATACCTGCTCTTTGCGCTCAGCACCCTCAGCTACGACCGGCATGTTCAGCCACTTTGCCATGCGGACTACCGATGCCAGAATGTTTTCACTCCTGCCATCATCTCCGGAACCATCCAGAAACTTCATATCGATTTTCAGGACGTCAACCGCAATATCTTTTAGTACATTCAGCGAGGAATAACCACTTCCAAAATCGTCCATCAAAATAGAAAAACCTTTTTTCTGAAGCTGTTCCATCATCTCTTTGATTGCTTTTGGGTTTCCTGTATATGCACTCTCTGTCAGTTCTAACTGCAGCCATTCCGGTGGAATATTGTATTTTTCTGTCAGTCCACAGATCACATCCACAATTTTTGGATTATAAAGACTTACACGCGAAATATTGACGGAAACCGGAAATATTTTTCTTCCCTCATCTCTCCATCCCGCAAGCAGCTGGCATGTCTTTTCCCAGACATACTGATCCAGCTTCAGGATAAAACCGTTCCGCTCAAATACCGGGATAAATTCTCCCGGCGATATCATCCTGCCATCTGCTGTGATCCATCGCACCAAAACCTCTGCTCCTGCAATGGAATTTCGCTGAAGTTCATATTTGGGCTGCAAATACAGCACAAACTCTTCGTTCTTCAGCGCATTCTTCATATTGTTGATGATGCGCTGCTCCTTGATGATATCCTCACTCATCTCTTTTGTGTAAAAGAAATAGTTCTGGATATAATTTCCCTTACAGTTTTTGGATGCAAGATTGGCTTTGTCATACATTTCGTTGATGGAAAGATCACGGTTTTTCACAAGATATATCCCAAAGAAAGGCGTGATATCAAAATCCAGAGGATATTTTTCCATCTGATTCGTGAATTTCTTCACAAAGTCTGTGATCTCTTTCTCATTATCATAAGAAAAGCATACCGCAAAAATATCTGCCTCAATTCTTCCATAAGTAATATAACGATATTCTTTTTCCACATTCTGCAGATAATCTGCCATATACTTTAATAAATTATCACCCTCATCCATTCCAAAAAAGGAATTGATCAGCTGGAATTTTTCAATATCGATCCTGATGAATGCAAAATCTTCCGTACCGAAAATATTCAGCATATTTCTCGTATTATAAAAGAACTTTGATTTGTTCAAAATGCCGGTAAGCACATCATACTCCGCACGGTACTTTAATTCATCATCCACTCTCATCTGACTGCGATCGATCACATTCTTTACACGAAAACGCACGATCGTCGGATCATAAGGTTTCCGCATAAAATCCCATGCTCCGTATTCCAGACACTTGCACTCGATCTCATCATTGATGTCTCTCAACATTGCGATCACAGGTATATTCTGATATCTTACATCTTTGTGAAAAATTTCTAAGAATTCCAGTCCGCTCATGTCCGGCATGATCAGGTCAAGAATGATCACAGTTACCGCCTGATACTTCTCCTCTAAAACTGCTAATGCATTCTGTCCATTTTCTGCTTCAAGCACGATATAATTGTCATTTAAAATTTCCCGCAATGCAGTCCTGTTATGTCTTGCATCATCCACAACTAATATTGTATGTTTTCTTGTCATAAACCTTTGTGCCAATCCTTCTCCATTTGTAGTGGTTTCAGCCACCTGTCAAAATCTTTTTTCTTCCGTACATACCATATACTATATGATAACAGACTTATTTTTTCTTTTCAATACAAGAATTTTTATCTGTCGTTTACTTAAAAATCCATGTAAGAGAGATACATCTCCTCAAAATCATTTTCTTCTGCCAGATTGATGACATCTGCCATGGTCTGGATTTTTTCAAGTTCTTCTTTTGAAATTTTGCCAAGTAAAACCTCTTTTGTCCCTGCAAGAACTGTATTTCCGGCCGGAATCGTTTTCATCTCCAGTTCTTTCGGGATCAGTCCAATCCCTGCCGCCTTTTTGATATCTATCTTTGTTCCAAATCCACCTGCAAGATAACAGTCGCCCACTTCATCAAACGTAATGCCCGCCTTTTTTACTAAAATATCCACTCCTGCACGGATCGCCGCTTTTGCCATCTGAAGTTCCCGGACGTCATTCTGTGTGAATTTTACTTTTTCTGCCAGCTCATATCCGGTGTCAAAATAAAGATCCGAATATGTTCCATGTTCATCGATCACCTGATGCTCCCGGAGTTCATACACCAGATCGATCATACCTGTTCCGCAGATTCCGATCGCCTGCTGTTTCTTATTTTCTCCATCTGTTTCACCGATCACCTGAAATCCGGCTTTCCCTGTCTCTTCCATGAAAACATGTGAGATCACTCCCGGAATGCTCGCCATGCCACAGGAAATATTTCCACCTTCAAACGCTGGTCCCGCAGACGTGGACGTCACATACATATGACGGCAATTTCCAAGCACCATCTCCCCATTCGTTCCAATATCCAGCAGCAAATGATATCCTTCGGATCTGTGCATATTCATTTTTGCAATGCCAGCCATGATATCAGCCCCTACAAACGCTGAGATCCCAGGCAAAATCACAACTTTTGTATCCAATTCTTTCATTCCAAGAAAATCCGCAGCACTGCCTTCCATCCATGAAAGGTCAACTGGCAGAAAAGGCGCCACCCCCAGTGTCTCACATGAAAATCCGCGAAGCAGATGACACATCGTTGTGTTTCCTGCGATCACGATCCTTTGTATCTGCTGTTCCGTTATCTTTTCTTTTTGAAGGAGCTCCCGGATCAGTTTCTGAAGATCCTGCCGGATACACCTCTGTATCTCCCACTTTTTTCCACTATTCGATGCAGAAATTCTCGAAAGCACATCCGAGCCATAAGCTCTCTGGTGATTAACAGAAACAGCGGTCTGACACTCCTCTTGTGCTGTCAGATCAACCAGCACTGCCGCCAGAGTGGTCGTTCCGATATCCATACAGATTCCGTAACCTGCCTGTTCTGATCTTTCTGCACAGTTTCTACCATGCGTGCTGTTTTCTGCTTTTCTGCACTCTCCAAGTGTTTCCTTTTTTTCCTCCCACCCGGAAAGAACCTCAATTTCTTCCTCTTTCTGCGGAATCTCAATTTCATACACTCCGGTCGGATAAGACTGACATGCAAGGCGGTACCCCTCTTCCAACTGTTTCTCCGAAAAAATCTCTCTGTCACGAACCGATGGTTCCGTTGCTCCGCTCTGAAAACGCACCACGCATTTTCCACAGGTTCCGTTTCCGTTGCATGGAGCACTGATATATTCATTTTTTCCCTGTAAAATTCTCAAAAGACTCTTCGGTTGGTTCTCTCGTAAAATCTTATCCATAGAAATTCCTCTGCCAAAATATTTATCATATAATCCTTAAAAATTACATTCATCCAAAGATACCTATTACCAAAAATCCCCCATCAGCTTCCGCTAATGGGGGATTTCTACAACAGATCTGCCTCTACAAATCTATTGTTTATACACAACCTTCTCCAAAGAATGAGTACTCTTATTTATTGCTGATAGCTGCCTGAGCTGCTGCTAAACGAGCGATTGGTACACGGAATGGTGAGCAGGAAACATAGTCCAAACCAATCTTGTGGCAGAACTCTACGGAAGATGGATCTCCACCGTGCTCTCCACAGATACCAACATGAAGTTTTGGATTTACTGGTTTACCAAGTTTGATTGCCATATCCATTAACTTACCAACACCATTCTGGTCAAGTTTTGCAAATGGATCGTTCTCGAAGATCTTTGTATCATAGTAAGCATTTAAGAACTTACCAGCATCATCACGAGAGAATCCAAATGTCATCTGAGTTAAATCGTTTGTACCGAAGCAGAAGAAATCAGCTTCTGTAGCGATTTCATCAGCTGTAAGAGCAGCTCTTGGGATCTCGATCATAGTACCAACTTCATACTCTAATTTAACGCCTGCTGCTGCGATCTCAGCATCTGCTGTCTCAACAACAACTTTCTTAACGTATTTTAACTCTTTAACTTCACATACAAGTGGAATCATGATTTCTGGTTTTACTGTCCAGTCTGAATGTTTCTTCTGTACGTTGATAGCTGCACGGATAACAGCTTTTGTCTGCATCTTAGCAATTTCTGGATAAGTAACTGCAAGACGGCATCCTCTGTGTCCCATCATTGGGTTGAACTCATGTAAAGAAGCGATGATGTTCTTGATTGTCTCAACAGATTTACCCTGAGCTTTTGCAAGTTTCTCGATATCTGCTTCTTCAGTTGGAACGAACTCATGAAGAGGTGGATCAAGGAAACGAATTGTAACTGGGTTACCTTCCAATGCTTCGTAAAGTGCTTCGAAGTCTCCCTGCTGATATGGAAGAATCTTCTCAAGAGCAGCTTCTCTTTCTTCTACTGTATCAGAGCAGATCATCTCACGGAATGCAGCAATTCTGTCTTCCTCAAAGAACATATGCTCTGTACGGCAAAGTCCGATACCTTCAGCACCAAGCTCACGAGCTTTCTTAGCATCTGCAGGAGTATCAGCGTTTGTACGAACTTTAAGTGTTCTGTACTTGTCAGCCCAAGCCATAACACGACCGAACTCACCGGCGATTGTTGCATCTACAGTTGGGATAAGACCGTCATAGATGTTACCTGTTGTACCATCGATAGAAATCTCAGAACCCTCTGTATATGTCTTTCCTGCTAATTCAAATTTCTTGTTCTCTTCGTCCATAACGATGTCGCCACATCCTGATACACAGCAAGTACCCATACCACGAGCAACTACGGCTGCGTGAGATGTCATACCACCACGAACTGTCAGGATACCCTGGGATGCCTTCATACCTGTAATATCTTCTGGAGAAGTCTCAAGACGAACTAATACAACTTTCTCTCCACGAGCGTTCCACTCTTCAGCATCTTCTGCTGTAAATACAACCTTACCGCAAGCAGCTCCAGGAGAAGCTCCTAAACCTTTTCCGATTGGTGTAGCAGCCTTAAGTGCTGCAGCATCGAACTGTGGATGAAGCAGTGTATCCAAGTTACGAGGATCGATCATTGCTACTGCTTCTTCCTCTGTCTTATGTCCTTCATCTACTAAATCGCAAGCGATCTTCAAAGCAGCTGGAGCTGTTCTCTTACCATTACGGCACTGAAGCATGTAAAGCTTCTTGTTCTCGATCGTAAACTCCATATCCTGCATATCATGGTAGTGATTCTCAAGTGTCTCACATACCTCTAAGAATTTCTTATAAGCTTCTGGGAACTCCTGCTCCATCTGAGCGATTGGCATTGGAGTACGAACACCGGCTACTACATCTTCACCCTGTGCGTTCTTCAAGAACTCACCCATCAACTTGTTCTCACCTGTTGCAGGGTCACGAGTAAATGCAACACCTGTACCAGACTCATCGTTCAAGTTACC
>ERZ773106.499-NODE-499-length-40056-cov-138.628509_pt1 | contig 40056 bp, 67 predicted proteins | sample MGYA00580572_ERZ773106 | MGnify/ENA primary metagenome ERZ773106 (study PRJEB29015, sample SAMEA2737868) | human gut metagenome | biome: human gut; feature: human-associated habitat; material: faeces | place: China | collected 2012 ... | reverse complement strand
TACGGCTTTATCACCAACAGCCAGAAGGCGTTCACCGTGGGTGATATGGGCGTTCAGAGCGGCAGCGGGCGGTACTATCCCTACGCATCGGCGGCATTTGACATCAGCCGAAACACGGCAACCGGTGCGACCGGCGGAGGGAAGGCTCATAACAATATGCCGCCATATCTGGCGGTGTATGCTTGGCGGCGAACAGCCTAATCGTCTCGCTGCGGGTCAATGGAAAATGGGGGTGTAAGGAGGTGATACCACCTTATAACATAGCCCCAGAGGAGAAAGGAAATTACTGAATGGAAACAATCGTCGTAGCACTTATCACCGGCGGCCTGTCGCTGCTGGGGGTAATCATCACCAGCAACAAGACCACCCGTGATGTGCAGGCCAAGTTGGACACGCAGCAGGCCGTCACCGACACCAAACTGGACGAGCTGACACGGGAAGTCCGGGAGCATAACAACTTCGCCCGACGCGTTCCAGTGCTGGAGGAGCAGATCAAGGTCGCCAATCACAGGATAGCGGATTTGGAAAGACTGCCCAACCGCTGAGCATCGCAAATCTAAAGTATGAGGAGGGATACCCATGTATCGAGGTACAACGCCCACGCTGACATTCCGCCTGCCCATCGACACGGGGAGCATCACGGTGCTGTCCTTGGCCGTAGCGCAGGCCGGACAGGTTAAAATCGAAAAAGCATTGTCGGATGTACAGCTGGACGGGAATGTTGTCTCATGCACACTGACGGAAGCCGAGACCCTGTCGCTTACTGCCGGGAGAGGCATTGACGTAAAGATACAGCTCCGGGTGGGCGTAGGCGGTCAGCGCATGGCATCTCAGGTATTTGAAGTGCCTGTGGAGCGTATTCTCCGGGATGGTGCGCTATGATCGAGTTTGCGGTAACTTTTTCTCCCGGCGCTGATCTGGAGGTCAACATGGGGCAGGTGATGGAGGTGTATGCCACCGAGGAGCGGACGGTGGAGCTGTCTATGCCCTCCGGCAATCAGGTCATCCTGCCCACCAGCAGCAAAGGAATGCGTAAGGTGACGATTCAAAAACCGGACACCCTTTTGGCCGAGAACATCAAGAAGGATGTGGTGATCGGCGGCGTGACCGGCGCCCTTGAGGCACCACCGACAGGCCCTTATATAGAGTATACGTCCCTCGACAGTTCTGGTAGAGTGTTTACTGCTAAATTTCGAGGAACCATTGTTCCAGAGTATGCATTCGCTTATTTGGCGGAATTGACATCAGTAGATATGCCAGACAATGTAATTGCAATTGGTGATAATGGTTTTTATCGCTGCCCAAAGCTCCAATTAACAAGTCTCCCACCCGGAATTACCTCACTCGGAGATTTTGCGTTTTCCAATTGTACTGGGTTAGAAACGGTCAAATTTACGAGCACGGTATCCTCAATTCCTGGCGGAGTATTTTCCGGATGCACAAAGCTGTCTACCATTTATGTTCCGTGGTCGCAGGGGCAAGTAGCAAATGCTCCTTGGGGTGCGAGCAATGCCACCATCGTTTACGATTATACTGGGGAGTAAACAAAGACTTATCAACATTTTTTGTGTGCCCGATTCGGGCACGGAAAGGAGAAATTATGGAAACTTTTGGCATCGCAAGCGTGGCGGTTATCACCGTCATCACCTACCTCGTGGGGCTGGTGGGCAAGGCCAGCAGCATGAACGACAAGTGGATCCCCATCCTGTGCGGGGTCTGCGGCGGTCTGCTGGGGGCTGTCAGCTACTATCTGGCACCCATCCCGGACTTCCCGGCTGGTGATCCCATCACCGCCATTGCCGTGGGCATCGTCAGCGGTCTGGCAGCCACCGGCATCAATCAGGCTGTCAAGCAGCTGAGCAAGGGGGAGTGAGATATGGGTAAGCGCATCACTGCCGCATATCCCATCGCCAAGGCGGGCGGTATCCCCATCAACACCAGCATCCCGGCCAGCAAAGAGACCTATGACCGGCTGGGCGGGCGGGACGTGGCCTTTGTGGTGCTGCACTACACGGGCAACGTCAGTGACACCGCCGAGGCCAACTGCAAGTATTTCGCAGGCGGCGACCGGGAGGCCAGCGCACACTACTTCGTGGATGAGGACAGCATTTACCAGTCCGTACCGGTCTGTGACCGGGCGTGGGCGGTAGGCTCTTCTGATCCGGTACATCCTCTCTGCCGCAACACCAACAGTATCTCTATCGAGATGTGCTGCTCCGGGAACTACCATGTTTCCGAGCGCACCAAGGCCAACGCTGCGGCACTGACGGCGGAGCTGTGCAAGCTACTGGGCATCTCCGGCGTGGACACCTACGTCCTGCGGCACTACGACGTGACCGGGAAGTCCTGCCCCCGGCAAATGGCAGGGAAGAACAATGCGGAGTGGGAGGCGTTCAAGGCCAGCGTCAAGGCGCTGCTGGATGAGAAGCCCAAGCCCGCACCCGCACCGACGACGAAGGAGGAAACAATCAACATGGAACTGCGTATGCTGCGCCGTGGCATGGAGGGCAATGACGTCCGGGCCGCCATGCTGCTGATGAAGGACAAGGGCTATTACCCGGATGAAATTTGGAGCGGCGACAAGCTCTTTGGCCCCAAGATGGAGACCGGTCTGCGCCGGATGCAGGCAGACCACGACCTCGGCGTGGATGGCATCCTCGGTGCTGCCAGCTGGAATTTCCTGCTGAAATAAAGGATAAAATAAATCCACTGGAGGGCGCAGAGGACACCGCTACGCCGGCCTCACGCCCGTGCATAAGCATCCGCACCTCCACGGCACACCGTGGGAAATGATAGATCAGCACAAAAGGATCCGCAAAAAACTATCCACTATGGCACCATGCCGCGCCACAGAAACAATCCGTGCGGTAGGGCTACCGGAAGACGAGGAAACCTGTGTAATTGACGTGGACGTTTTTGGCCGCACCTGTGTACAGACGGCGGCAAAACTACATATCAGCGTAGATGGATTTTACAAATTGCGCCGCCGCGCATACCAAAAACTGGCGGATGCATTCGATTCCTAAAAATAGCCGCGCCCTTTTTGGGTGCGGCTATTTTTCGTTTTTGCACACAATTGGTGTACACTGTAACTACATTATTGCAGAATCAAGGCAGAATCCGGGCAGTTTATTTGCCCGGATTTCTTTTATTATAGAGGCAAGGAGGCGGGAATATGTACGAGCGCTTAATCAAATGCGGGTTTACCGCGCAAATGGCGCAGGATATTTGCATTCTGTACGCAGACGATCCCCAGGGGCTTTTAGCGTATGTGGAAATTGCTGAAAGCCTATATAGGGGTTGCAATCATGTATAAATATTTTAATCCAAATCCCTGCGGGAAAAACGTGTCCGATTGCACTGTCCGTGCGATCTGTAAGGCCACGGGAAAGGATTGGGGCGAGGTTTATCTCCGGCTGTGCATGCGTGGCTACTTGGACGGTGATTTACCCAATGCAAACGCCTGTTGGGGCGCGTATCTGCGGTCCTTAGGCTACCGGAGATACATCATACCGGACACTTGCCCGGACTGTTACACGGTCGGCAGGTTTGCCGATGAGCACCCGCGCGGGACATATATTCTCGCCCTCTCTGGGCATGTAGTGTGCGTTCAGGACGGGATCATCTATGACAGCTGGAACAGCGAGAACGAAATCCCGCTTTATTTCTGGGACAAAGAAACGGAGGAATGAACATGGCATATCCCTATTTCAACCCCTATTATCCGCAGCCGATGCCGGACAACCTCATGCAGATGCGGCAGATGCAGCAGCCACAGATGCAGCCCATGCAGCAGCCTATGTCGCAGCCAGTGCAACAGAACCCCATCGCGCAGGGCGGCGTGCAATGGGTCAACGGCGAGCAGGAGGCGAGAGGTTATCTCATCGCGCCCAACTCTGCCGTTGCTCTGTGGGATTCCAGCGCGCCGACGGTGTACCTCAAGCAGTCCGACGCGAGCGGCAAGCCGACGCTCAAAATTTACGACCTCGTGGAACGCGCAGAAACGCCCCGTACAGCGTCGCAGGAAAAAAGCGTGGAATTTGTCACCCGAAAAGAATTCGACGCGCTGGCGGCGCTTGTGGGCGAATTGAAGGGCAAGAAGAAGCGCAAGGAGGACGATGACGATGAATAATCCCTTTTTCGGTGCGCTCGGCGGCGGGAACGGCTTTATGCAAATGATGCAGCAGTTCCAGCAGTTCAAGGCGAATTTTCAAGGCGACCCAAAAGTGGAGGTCGAAAAGCTCTTGCAGAGCGGGAAATTGAACCAGCGGCAGCTGAACCAGTTGCAGCAGATGGCAAAGCAGTTTCAAAGCTTGATGCAGTAATCAACATCGTGGCCACGATTTGATGAATAAAAATCTTTCAAAGGAGTGATTTTATGTCTCTTTCCGATGGCGGCGCTCCCATGCTGACTATGCCGGTGCAGCCTACCAATAGCGGCGGCTTTGGCTTTGGCGGTGACGGCGCATGGTGGCTTATTGTTCTGTTCCTGTTCGCATTCTGCGGCTGGGGCGGCAACAGCTGGGGCAACAACGGGAACGGCGGCGTGGTCGACGGCTATGTGCTGACCTCTGACTTTGCCAATGTCGAGCGCAAGATCGACAGTGTAAACGATGGCCTGTGCAACGGTTTTTACCAGCAGGCGCAGCTCGTCAACAACACCAACATGGCAATGGCAAACGGCTTCGGACAGGCCGAGCTTTCCCGCGCCAACCAGCAGGCGGCGCTGATGCAGCAGCTCACCGCCATGCAGATGCAGGCCGCAAATTGCTGCTGCGAGAACCGTGCCGCGATCGCGCAGGTGCGCTACGACATGGCTGCGCAGGCGTGCGACACGCGCAACACCGTGCAGAACGCGACGCGCGACATCATCGACAACGCCAACAGCAACAGCCGCGCGATCCTTGACTTCCTGACGCAGAGCAAACTGGCTGACCTCCAGAGCGAGAACCAGGGCTTGAAGCTGGCGGCGTCTCAGGCGGCACAGAACAGCTATCTGGTCTCGCAGCTGCGTCCCTCTCCCATTCCGGCCTACACGGTGCAGAACCCCTATTGCTGCAACCAGTTTGCCGGTTGCGGCTGCTGACAACTGCATAGCATAGCTTTTTGCTTGCGATTTTGGCAACACCAACAAAATCGCAAGCAAAATGGTCAGCCCCGTGCTGATACTACAACAACGCGGCGGGGCAATCGCTCCGCCGCTGTATTTTTAGAAAGGAGTTTTCCATGCCTGAATATACTGCTGTTGCTGCACAGACCGTAGCGGCAAATCAGAACGTGCTTTTTACCGAGGCGCCGATCCCCTGCACAAAGGGCCTTGTGACCCATCGCGCAGGCTCTGGCCTGTTTAATCTCCGGGGTAACTGCTCCCAGTGCCGCGTCCGCTACAAGGTGGACTTTATCGGCAATATTGCCGTAAGCGCCGGCGGGACCCCCGGCCCCATCTCCGTTGCCATTGCGGTTGACGGTGAACCTCTGCCGTCCTCCGTTGCGACGGTGACGCCCACAGCGGCGGAGGCGTTTTTCAATGTGACGGCATCCGAGTACGTTGACGTTACAAAGGGCTGCTGCGCGTCGCTGTCCATCCGCAACGTTAGTGGCGAGGACATTGACGTGAGAAACGCGAACCTTATCATTACAAGAGTTTGCTGAGAAAGGAGAATGAACAATGGGTATGAAATCTATGTATGACCTGCGCGATATGCTCTGCAAGGAGCTGGACGAGATTACCCGCAAGGGAGAACTTGGCGCGGGTGACCTCGACATCGTGCACAAGCTGACCGACACCATCAAAAACATTGACAAGATCGAGATGCTGGAGGATGACAACTATTCCCAGCGCCGATATTCCCAGGCCGGTGACTGGGAGGCGGACATGCGCGGAACCTATGGTAAAGGCAGCTCTTATGCCCGCCGGGGCACCCATTATGTCCGCGGCCATTATTCCCGGGACGGTGCTCGGGACGATATGAAGCGCCAGTTGCAGGAGATGTTGGACAACGCCGATGACGAAAGCATCCGCAAGGCTATCCAGCGTTGCATGGACGCTGTGGAGATCTAAGGGGGTGCGTCCCCTTGGTAGACGATCGCGAGATCAAAAAATGGATTGCGCGGCTTGAAACGGAAGAATCAAGCTGGTCAAATTACGAAAAGCTGGCTGTATTATACACGGTGCTGAACCAGCAGGGCGAAGAAACAGCAAATCATGCTCCGGCTATGTACTCCGCCGCGCCTGCCCCTGTTGAAATTTACGGAGACAGTGAGTTTTTACGAGCCGTTTCCGCCACAGACAATGATAAGGCTTGGGCTGTCATGGATGAGCTTATGGACAGCCTTAAGATTATCAATGAGCGCGTGTATAATAGCGTCATGCGTAAGCTGGAAAAATGATAGTAATTTGTTAGTAACCGGAATGGTATAGTACAGTATAGCGTAATATTTGCATAGCGTAACCGCGATAAATACCGCATTATACTGTTTTATTGCTACAATATACTGAATTTTCAAGATTGGCTTACGCTTCACACGCAGGAGGTCACTGGTTCGAGTCCAGCAGTCTCCACCAAAAAAGCCTTGAAACTCAACGGTTTCAAGGCTTTTCTTTTTCACTTATTTCTTATTTGTTAGTAACGTGTTAGTAACAGCATCCACAAGTGTCTGCGCGTCTATGTGCGTATATATGTTTGCGGTGGTTGAATAATCGGCGTGTCCGAGTATTTTTTGGAGCATTTCCGGGGGCAATCCCTCTTTTACCGCCCGGGACGCGTATGTGTGGCGCGTTGCGTGTGGTGTTTTGCGTTCTATGCCCAGCCTGTCAAGGAGGGGGTAAAAATCACGCCTGCGGAAATTTGCGGGGACTTTTTGCCCATCGTACCCGGATAAAAGAAGTGCGCCCTTTGCGCGACCGGCGAAGTAAGCAAAGTATTGTTTTCCCTCCGGGCGGATTGGAATAACCCTATTTCTCCCCGCTTCGGTTTTCTCCCCGCCTACAACATAATCCCCGTGATAGTCTGACAGAGGTAGGGCAAACAATTCCCCGATCCGCATACCCGTTGCCAGTAGCATCAAGACAATTTTCGCCGCATCGCTGTTGTCGGATTCCAATTTTTGGATATCTTCCTCCGTGAAGATGTCCTTTTCTTTTTTGACATTCTCCGGCAAGCGCACAAATTTTGCAAAATTTGTCGTGCATATTTCTTCCCGAATTGCCCAGTTCGACATCTGTGTTATGAGCTGCTTATACTTATTAACGGTCGAATGGCTCTTGCCCATGTGCGGGTCAAGTACGGCCTGAAAGTCTGCGGTGCGGAGATCGCGAAACTTTTTCCCGTGCAGCGGCGCAAATATGCGGTAGGCGTTGTTATATGATTCTATCCCCTGCTTGCCGATCTCTTTGTAATGCTCTGCTTTCCACGCATCAAAGACTTCGGCAAATGTCATGTTATACCTATCCGTTAAACTCTTGCCGGTCAGCCGCTCCAAAGCGTCCAGGGCGCCCGTTTTGCGCTCATAATACCCAATGACCACCTTGTTCTTTGCGGCCACCCACGGCGCTTTTCTGCGGCCTGACAGCTTGTATACTGTGCCTGTGTTGTTTGCCCTTTTTAATGCCTTGCGCTTTTCTGCCACTTTCTTCTTGCCGCAGATATGGCAGTACACCGCCCCCGGCATAAGCTCAGCGCCGCATTTAATACAATTTGCCATTGTGTTACTCCTTTGATATGCGTACAACCGTAATCATGGCCGCAATCGTTACTGCGCTCCCGGCCAGCAGTACGGCGATAAGCACCCACGCAAACACGCTTGAACCCCCGCCGATAATCATTCCCGTTGTTTTTGCGTGGAAATCAAGAAACACATATACGGCCAACAAGAGCATTACAATTATAAGCGCCGATATTGTGATATAAATTACCCTTTGCTGCGACTTGATGCGCTTGTGCTGCAAGTCTATGGTTTTCTTCATGCTCTCTACATTGCCCTCTAATTTGGCAGCTTTTATCTCCGATTCCCTGCCTTGTTTTAACTCCTCCAGCTGTTTTTCTGCGGGGACATTTTCGACGATGCCAAAATACCGATCCAGCGACACGCCCAAAACGGCGCAAATTTCACCGGCGTTATACACGCTTGGGGCTTTGGATGCCGATGCAAAATAGTTGTTGATGGTAGAAATAGAAATCCCCGTTTCGTCTGCCAGCTGCTGCGTGGTAATCCCTTGCCTTACCTTTGCTTCTTTGCAAATTTCTCTCAGCGTTTTCATACTTCTTTCCCCTTATTGGGCATAATCTACCCTTTTATTGCCGTGCAAATATTGTAAAAATCCCTTTTGGGGATTGCACTGCCCGATAAAATGATGATACGATCACACTGCAAACGACAAGCCGATAGGTGATTCGTGGGCAATGCCCACCCTGTCCGGTGCGGGGGCGGGGTGGGCAAATCGAACAAATTTTCTAATTTTTTTATTTTTGTTGCACGAAACAGGGCAACAAACCCACCTCTGGCGTGTATAAGTGAAAAGACTTAATGCGGAGGAATAGAACGAATGTTTGCAATCGCAGAGAAATATGGTATAATTAGAAAAGAGCATCCCGTGTACGCCAAAGCGGATTTTATGTCCGCCTTGCGCACACTGACGGAAAAAGAAAAAGTCGAACTATGGAAGGAGCTTGAAGAAAATGGAATTATCAAACGCAAAAGTCCTGATTGCATCTGACGGCGAAAAGACATTTGTCCTCGCAAATGGAACACCGCTTATCGGAGATAAGGTTGATTTCAAATGCGATATGTGCGGTGTCCGGCTCAGCGTGTCTAACGCACTGCTTACGCCTAACCTGTATAAAGCCAGTGACTTCGCCGCATTTGTGAAGAACAAGTTAGGTTATGACCTGGCCGTCATGTAAATCCCACATGAGGACGGTTTCCGGGTCTTGCTGGTCCATGTAGGCAATGCCCGCATCCATCAGGATAACACCACCAAAAGGCGAATACTCGGCATATCCGGCAGCGCAAATCTCCTGTAACCCATCCTTTATTGCTTCTGGAATCGGCATGAAGAATGCGGAGTTTTGCTTCGACTGCCCGTATGCTTGGCGCTGGCAGTAATGCGTGTAGAGAGCTTCCAGCGCCTTTTTTGCACTCCTTGTCAGCTCAACGCCCATCGCTGCGCCTCCTCTGCTGAATCTCCACAAGCTTCTGCATCGCTTGAAGAATTTGGTCATCCGTCCAGTTTTCGGCCTGCTCTTCCCAATCCTTCATAGTCGGCACGAATCCCTCGGCATTTATGCCGGGGGCTTTTTTTATGCTTGGATCATCCGTTTCGCCCTTTAGCCACTCCACGGATACATTGTAGATGTCGGCAATCTGATGGAGTTTCTTTGTATAGGAAACGCTTGCCCCGTTCTCCCACATAGAAACAATAGAGCCATCATTATATCCTATGCTTTTGGCAAACTTTACCTTTGCCCCGTGAGCGTATTTCCCGTTCTTGCCTTTAGGGATAAGGCTTAATATTCTTTCCAGCACAATATCCATATTCAAAACCTAAAATTTGTCAGATTTGCCGAAAGTTAAATTTCTTCAAGTTTTCTATTGCAATCTTGAAGATTATGAGGTATCTTTATATCAGGCCCACCGAAAAAGGGTACAAAAACACTAGCCCCCACGAAAGCGGCTTTTAACAATTTCTTTTGGCGAAGGTATTGTACCGCAGTTTTTGTGGAGTGTCAAGTGTGAAACCTCATGAATATGAGTTTTCGGTGGGCGTTGACTGCGGCGGGGATAGAAAAACCGCCCCGTGCGGTAACACGAGGCGGCTGTCCGGGCACTTAGACCGGCGGTTGGACAAGGCAGACGCTGCAATCGTTTTGGTGGTCTTGCTGGTCTTTCCGCTGCTCAAAGCTTTTGACTCCTTGGACGCAACGGTCTTGCTTGTCCGCACAGAGTTCTTGGTCATTGGTTCACCTCCTTTCGTCAAGCCAACAAACGAGCGGAGGTAAACCGGCAATCCCTGCAGAAACATTGTAGCATATGCCCCCGCCGCAGTCAATGAAATCTCACATATAAGGAGGGAATGCAATTTGACATTGAGAGAAATGCGGGATAGAGCAAATCTTTCCTGCGTGCAGGTCGGCAAGAAACTGTTTGTTGACCAGTCCTGCGTAAGACATTGGGAATACGGAGACTGGGCACCGGCACGGAAGTACTACAAGAAAATGGCAAAGCTGTACGGCGTGTCGGAGGAGGAGCTCAAGGCTGCTGCGGAAGCTATCCGGGCGTCGAATCGAATAAGGAGGAACGATGATTAAGACGATGACGATGCAAGAGTGCATGGAGCATCTTCGGGCGCATGGACTGAGCATTTCGCAAGACACGCTGTCAAACGGGATTGAACAGGGTGTGTATCCTTTTGGCCTGTGCGTTATCGGAGGGAAACGGCGGGTGTTTCAGATTTTTGCCCGGCTGCTGGACAAGTGGATTGAGGAGAGAGAGGAGGAGACGGAGGCATGAGCAGACAGGAATACAGGGCGCTGGAGGATGCTTTTCTGGCACGGCGCGATGCGCTGTGCGAAGATAAGAACCCGCTGGAGTGCGATTGCCCGGCCTGCCCCTGCAAGGGTATGTGCGATGCGCTTTGCGCTGCGGAGGTGAATTGATGGACGGGTACACATTGACTTTGGTCATCATCGGCGCGGCTACGGTGAGTTATTGGCTCATGGGGCTGGTGGACAAGCTGGACGGGAAGTAACACAAACGGAGGGAAAGACGATGTATTTGTGTGATTATTGTGGGGCAGCGTTCCATTCGCTGGATTACATCGAGGAAAAGTCCGATGAGTGCGGAAACAGCATAATTTATGTCTGCCCAGAGTGCGGAGAGGAGATTATCCCCGGAGAAGCGGATGAATGTCCTGTTTGCCACGGCTGGAAGCCGATGAAAGCCGCTATGTGCCACAAGTGCGAACTGGAAACAATCGGGAATTTCAAACTGGCTATACGGAAGTTTTCCGATGTGCAGCTTGATTATATTTCCGATCTGACGGAGGGTGAGTATCTCTCGGAGTTTTTGCATAAGGGGGGCTTGGGATGATAAACGGTGTCCTCCGGTACATAAAAGCTACAGTGGAAATCCCATTCCCGGAGGGGAAAATGTGCTGTAACCTCTGCCCACTGCTGGAGACTTATTCGCGAAATCAATGTCGGAGAACAGGCGAGTATCTGTTAGACACGAGAATCGTCGGGGCATATTGCCCGCTACAAGTTGTTGATGAGGAGAAAACCGAATGATGAATATCTATGAGAAAATCGCAGCGATTATGCAGGATGTTCAGTATCTTGCAAAGGACGATCATGTAGAGTTTGGCAGCACCAAGTATAAGGCATTGAGCGAGGAGAAGGTAACCTCCATCATGCGTGCGGAACTGCTGAAACACAAACTGGTTGTATACCCCATCGCACAGACAGCCGGGAGAACTGGGAACATTACCCACGTGGATGTCATCTACCGCATGGTCAACGTGGAAAACCCGGAGGAATACATCGAGATTGCATCCTGCGGAGATGGAGCAGACACACAAGACAAGGGCAGCGGCAAGGCCATGACCTATGCGTTTAAGTATATGTGGCTGCGGACCTTTGCGCTTCCCACCGGCGAGGACCCGGACAAAATTTCTTCCGCCGAGCTGGACGAGAAGGAGCGGAACGCTGCTCCGGTGTGTGAGCGATGTGGAGCTGACATTGTGTCCGTCAGGAAGCGCAACGGCGAAATGTGGACGGTAAAGGACATGGTTAAGTACTCCAAGGGCCGCTACGGAGCGCAGATGTGCGCCGGCTGCATGAAGGCTGCAAAGAAGGAGCAGGACAATGTTGCAGGCTGATGTGACCGCCGCACGGTGGCAGCAGGACAGCGATGGGGCGTGGCTGTGCCTCCGGGTGCAGTCCCCCGCCTCTGCAATGACCATCTGTGACGAGATGAAGCCGGACAAGCAGTATGTGGCGCAGATCAAGCGCAAGGGCAGGAGCCTTGACGCAAACGCTTATGCGTGGGTGCTGCTGGATAAACTGGCGGCACACTATGGGATCCCGAGGAATGATGTGTACCGGGAAGAAATCAGGATCATTGGTGGTGTGAGCGATGTTGTGTGCATGGTATCAAAGGCGGCGGACGAGTTCTGCCGCAGATGGGAGGCGAAAGGAACCGGCTGGATGGCGGAACAAGGGCCAAGCAAAATTCCGGGATGCGTGAACGTGGCGGTTTGGTACGGCTCAAGCACCTACGACACAGAGCAGATGTCACGGCTGATTGACCAGATCGTTGCCGATTGCCGAGAAGCTGGAATCGAGACTATGACACCGCAGGAGTTGGATGCGCTAAAATCACGCTGGGGCGAAGCCCAGCCGTTGGGAGGTGATAAAGGTGACTGATGAAAGAAGGTGCTTCCTGTGCGGCAGAAATGGAGCGGGTGACCCACTGGAGCGGCACCATTAGGCACATCTTCGGCGGCGCATACCGCAACAAAAGCGAGAAATACGGCCTTGTAGTGTATCTCTGCGGCGAACGGTGCCATAGAAACGGAGGGCTGGCAGTACACCGCAACGGGAATCAAATGCGCCTCCTGCGCCGATACGGCCAGTTAAAGGCCATGCAGGAACAGGGATGGACGGAAGATGACTTCCGCCGTGAATTTGGAAAAAGCTATTTGTAAGGAGGAAAACGATGGTAAACAGAATGATTTTGCAGGGGCGGCTTTGCTCTGACCCTGAATTGCGCCGCACCAACAGCGGAACAGCAGTGTGCAGCTTCCGTGTTGCGTGGAGCGAGAAGATTAAGGACAGAGAAACGAAGCTGTTTCTCCCCTGCGTGGCATGGCAGGGTACGGCGGAGATGATTTGCAACCACTTTGCTAAGGGCAAGGAGATCATCGTAGAGGGCAAGCTCTCCAGCCGGGAATACGAGGACAAGACTGGCAACAAGCGCACTGTGGTGGAGCTGACGGCGGACCGGGTACATTTCTGCGGCAGCAAGGACAGCGCACCGCAGCAGCCCACGCAGACCTTCACGGAGATTTCCGAGGATGACGGCGATTTGCCGTTCTAATTGGAGGTGACGAGGGATGACATTTGACGCGATTATCCACGATGCCGACAGCATCCGAGACGCACTTTCCGATTCTCTTATTAACAATGTCTTACGAATTGATGATCTTTCGGAGGAGGATGCAGGGCTGTTAGCCAGCATTTTTACGGATCACGGAATCGGTATTTGCCTACTTCCGCGCAATGAGTAAGTGCATGGCGGATATGACATACATCAAGCTGTTCATCGATTACTTAGATGCGATAGAACCGCTCGGTGACGCAGAGAGGGGGCGGCTTTTCGCTTCCTTGTTGGTTTATGCAAGGACGGGCGAAGCCCCGCAGCTCGGCGGGAACGAACGGTTTTTATTCCCGATGATGCGGGCGCAGATAGACAGGGATAGACCAAAGTACCGATCTGGAGAAAACCACCCGAACTGGAAAGGCGGCATAACCCCACAGAATCAAAGAGAGCGCGGAAGCCCGAAGTATGCGGCGTGGAGAAAGGCTGTGTTTTCGAGAGATAAATATACTTGCCATGTTTGTGGAAAGCGAGGAGGAGAATTAAACGCACATCATTTGATGCCGTGGGCGAAAAACAAGGAATGTAGGTTTTCCGTAGAGAATGGAGTTACGCTTTGTAAGGACTGCCACATGGATGCACACAAGAGGGAGTAAAAATGAATATTTGCTATGTCAAAGCCTATTTTGACTGGATAGAGCAAACAGCCGCCTTGTCAGATGCCGAGCGAGGGAGACTATTTATCGCCATACTGGAATATGCGCGGTCAGGGCTTGAGCCAAAACTCGACGGGCGAGAGGGTATTCTGTTTCCAGTATTCCGGACCACGATAGACCGAGACAATAAAAAATCTGCCTCTTACTCCGAGAACGGGAAGAAGGGCGGCAGGGGCAATAAAGCTAACAAAAGCGACTTAAAGCAAAATAAAGCTAACGAAAGCAAAATGCCTAACATAAGACATAAGACACAAGACAAAGACAAAGACAAAGACAAAGACAAAGACAAAGACAATAGCGCGTCGCCGTTTGAATCGTTTTGGGCGGCATATCCCCGGAAAGTCGGAAAGCAGGCCGCAAAGAAAGCATTTTCCAAGGTTTCTGTGCCGGTTAAAACGCTTATCGATGCTGTCAACAGTCAGAAAAACAGCGAACAGTGGCGCAAGGATAACGGTCAATACATCCCAAACCCAGCCACGTGGCTGAATCAAGGCCGGTGGGATGATGTGCTGACGGAGGCCGGAGCGCAACAAACGAAGGAGGAGTACCATGTCGGAACATGGCTGTGACATTTGCGGCGGGCTGGGATACACCGTTCGGCGCACGGAAAGCGGCGAACTGGTGAGCAGAACCTGCAAATGCGAGATCATCCGCCGAAATAGGCTCCGCATGGAACGTTCCGGGCTTCTGGGACTGCTGGATAGCTGCACCTTTGAGTCGTTCCAAACTCAGGAGTATTGGCAACAGGCCGCAAAGCAAGCGGCGGAGAGGTATTTGACCGACCGGAAAGGCAAGTGGTTTTTCATCGGTGGCTCTCCCGGTACTGGGAAAACGCACCTGTGTACGGCGATTTGCTCCAAGCTGATGGACGGCGGGATCCCTGTACGGTATGTGCAATGGCGGGGAGATATTCCGGCAATCAAGGCGAAGGTAAACGATGCGGAGGCATACGCCGAAGCCATGCACCCGCTGAAAACCGTCCGTGCGCTGTATATCGACGATTTTCTAAAGGGCAGCGTTACGGATGCCGACAAAAACATTGCCTTTGACCTGCTGAATGCCCGGTACATCAACCCGGATGCAATTACGATCATCTCCACGGAGCTGACCATTGCCCGCATTTTGAGCTGGGACGAGGCGATTGGAAGCAGAATCAACCAGAGGGCGAAGGATTATATGCTGAACATCGGGAAAAAGCAGAATTGGAGGTTGAAATGACCAAGCGGGAGGAACGGGCATGAAGCACCTTGGAGACATTTGCAAAATCAGCGGGGCTGATATCGAGCCTGTTTGGTGCATAACGGGCGGAAGCCCGTGCCAGGACTTGAGCATTGCTGGTAAGCGTGCGGGTCTGGCCGGGTCAAGAAGTGGACTGTTTATGGAGCAGGTTCGAATCGTGAGGGAGATGAGAGAGCATGACAGAAAAAATGGACGGACAGGTGACATGGTCAGACCTCGGTTTATGGTCTGGGAAAATGTTCCCGGAGCATTCTCAAGCAACGGAGGGAGCGACTTCGCGGCGGTCCTCGAGGAGATCATCCGCATCGAAGAGCCGGAAGCCCCCGATATTGAAGTGCCTGAAAAAGGCTGGCCAACTTGGGGGGGCTACCACGATGAAGTGGGAGGACGATGGAGCGTGGCTTGGCGAGTGCATGACGCGCAATACTGGGGAGTCCCCCAACGCCGCCGTAGAATCTCGATTGTCGCAGATTTTGGAGGTGACACCGCAGGAGAAATACTCTTTGAGTGCAAAAGCGTGTCAGGGCATCCTGCGGAGAGCGGAGCGGCGGGGGAAAGACTTGCCGGAACCGCTGAAAGCGGTGCTTCTTATGCAGTCCGAATCAGAGGGGGCTGTGACGGAGGAGGAAAAGGCGCTTTAGTTCAGGAGGACAAGAGCGGCACGCTCGGCACCGGCAACGACCAGACGATTTTCCAAAACTGTCTGACGCAGTGGGACTGTCAAAGCAAAAGGATTTTTGGCACAGAGGGAGAAGCCCCGACGCTACAAGGTGGCGTTGGCGGGGGAGTAAATAATCCGGCGATTTTCTGCATGGAAACTCAGCGAGACTGCGTAATGCCTTCGCAGGCACTGACAGAGGTTGCAAGCAGCTGCAAGCAACGGGACTTTAAGGACAGCACAGACCTTGTGTGCGCTATTGACTGCCGAAGCTTTTGTGAAGGCGGCGAAACAAACGGGACTTTGCAGGCAAAATCAAACGGAGGAACCAGCTACAATTTGCAGAACACCGTGAGAACGGGCATGATTGTGCGACGCCTTACCCCGATGGAGTGCGAACGGCTGCAGGGCTACCCGGACGGCTGGACAGACATTGGCGAGTGGATGGACAGCAAAGGCAAGCGCCACAAGGATGCGTACAGCCCCCGGTATAAGGCACTCGGTAATTCCATCGCCCTGCCGTTTTGGCAATGGCTCATTGATCGTATGGCGGCGTATTTGCCGGAGGGTGCAACGATGGGCAGCCTATTCGATGGAATTGGCGGTTTCCCGTTGTGCTGGCAGAGAACGCACGGAGATGGCACAGCCAAGTGGGCAAGCGAGATCGAGCAGTTTCCCATCGCGGTGACGAAACTGAGATTTGGGGAGGATTGACATGACCACATTACGCATGATTCCCGGCATTACATACACCCGGAAAAACCTTGAAGCATTGACCGGTATGCCGGACAGAGAGAACCGCCGGATGATACGGGAGCAGAGGCGGCAGGGTGTGCCTATCGTTGCCATGAAAGACGGCGGCTACAAGCTGGCGGAAACGGAGGAAGAAAAGCAAGCCTTACTTTCCATGTACCGCAAGCGGGCATTGGACGAGCTGGGGACATACCGCCGCCTTGCCAGAGCTATGCAGGTGGACGGGCAGATGGAGATGGGAGGTGGAAATGGAACGGTTTAACACTCCGCTGACGAAAGAGGCGGCGAAATCACTGCTGGCTTTGGATTTAGAGGACAAGGTGATTACCAGCTACGAGAAGCTGGACGAGTGGTACACCGCGTGGGGCGGGCAGTGTTATGTGTCATTTTCCGGAGGAAAGGACAGCACGGTGCTGGCGTATTTGGCTGCAAGGTATCTATCGTCGTTTCGCACACCTCCGTGGGCGCTTAATTTGGTGTTTGTCAACACCGGCCTTGAGTACCCGGAGATACAGAAATTTGTCAACGAGTACGCGGATTGGCTGCGGCGGGAGTTTGCTCGCGTGACCGTTAATCTCCACCGCTTGCGCCCGAAGATGAACATTCGGCAGGTGGTGACAAGGTACGGCTATCCCGTCATCGGCAAAAAGCAGGCGCGTTTTATCCGCGATCTGCAAAACGCGCACGGGCAGAACGATGCAACGGTCAATCTGTATCTGACCGGCTACAACCGGCAGGGCGTGTACTGCTCGACGATGAAACTGGCGGACAAGTGGCATTATCTCAAGGATGCGCCGTTCCATATTAGTGAGCAGTGCTGCGACGTGATGAAAAAAGCACCCGCCAAGCAGTTAGAGGCCGTGAGCGGTTACGTGCCGTTTACCGCGATGATGGCGAGCGAGAGCCAGCAGCGAGAAAAAGAGTGGAAGCGCACGGGCTGCAACGCCTTTGACGGCAAACGCCACATGAGCAAGCCTATGAGCTTCTGGACAGATCAGGACGTGCTTGCGTTCCTAAAGGACGAAAACATCCCATATTGCAGCGTATACGGAGACATCGTGGCGGGCGACGGCGATAATGATTATCCGTCGACGCTCATCGAAAAGCCGCTGCATTGCACGGGTTGCCAGCGCACGGGGTGCATGTTCTGCGCGTTCGGGGCACACCTGGAAAAAGGCGAGAATCGTTTTGAGAGGATGAAACATACGCATCCGAAGCACTACGAATTTTGCATTGGCGGTGGGGCGTATGACCCTGTGGACGGCCTGTGGAAGCCAACTGAAAAGGGGCTTGGCTACGCCAGAGTATTGGACTACATCGGAGTGAGGTATTGACATGAGCGTAAGTTTTACCATACCCCTGCCGCCGGTTACAAAGAAAAACAGCCAGCGTATTATGCACAGCAGCAAGACGGGGAAATCGTTTATCATGCCGTCGCAGAAGTACATCGATTACGAGGCAAAGGCCGTGTGGTACTGCAAAAAGGCTGGTGTGCATGAGCCGATAGATTACCCCGTGGAGGTTAAATGCCTGTTTTATATGCCAACCAAGCGGCGAGTGGATTTAACCAATCTGCTGGAGGCTGTGGACGATGTGCTGGTCAAGGCGCGGGTGCTGCTGGACGACCACTGCGGCGTTATTGTCAGCCATGACGGGAGCCGGGTACTGTACGACAAGGAAAATCCACGCACGGAGGTGAGCATAACCGCCTATGAATGATTTTGACTATGACATCGTGCAGAAAAAGCGTGTTGCAAGAGGTGCGTTTGCCCATGTGAACCGCAAGCGTGGGAAATGCAGATTGCCCAGTGACTATCTCACTGCGGCACAGAGGAAGGAGCGAAACGGAGCGGTGAAAACTTACAACATCACACGGCCTATGCCTTGGGAAGATTTCAAGGCGATGCCGGACGACATTAAGCGGGAATATCTGAGGAATATGCAGTCTTGCGGCGGTGCAGCTACATACCTTGCGGAAGAAATGGGCTGTTGCAGTGCCACCATCATGGCGTGTGGGAAAAAACTGGGGGTGCCGTTTGTGCGAGGTGGTCGGAACTTTAACTTGTGGCAAAAGAAACTATCAGAGTGGCACACATCCGAAGTGGTGGAAGAAACGCCAGAAAAACAGTCCGATGGACCAACGCCGGTGCGAAGTGCAGGACCGTTGCACGTGCGAAGTGCAGAACTGCTTCACGCACGGCTCACTATCCGGGGAGACCGGGAAAGTGTTTTGCAAAATCTACGCATACTTATGCCGGAGGAATGTGAAGTCACGGTTGAGTGGTGAGAGGAGGAGAAAATTTGTGAAGGAGCATATTACCACTGGAGGGAAAACGCTTTGCTGGACTTGTAGAAAAGCGTATGGAAAATGCTCATGGACAGAAGTAGACTACACGAAAAAGGGCTGGCCTATACGATTTGAGCCGGTAAAGGGATGGAATGCAATCCCGACAAAAATGAAAAATACACATCGTTTTTGGTGGTAAGTTGCCCAGAGTACGATCCTGATGATAGAAAGGAGGATACACATGACGGCAGATTTTGCGGGTATGGGGAAGCGCCTGCGGGCGGCGAGAGAGAAGGAACTTATGTCGCAGAATGATTTGGCTTTGGAATCTGGTGTAGCACCATCGACGATCAGCTATATTGAGTGTGGACACAGCACCGCATCGGTGTGGGTGCTGGCACATATCTGTGATGCGCTTGGGGTATCTATGCAATGGATGGTATACGGGAGAGGAAGAAAATGAGCAGAAAGAGCATATTTACAGTTGTCGGAGGTGCGGCCCTTGGGCTGCTGATTGCCGCCGGGATATTGTGGGTGGAGCCACTTGCCGCAGAAGCGGAATATGTGGAGGAGCAAGAACCTGTTTCCCCGATGGTGGCGGAAGTAATCCGCCAAGAAACGCCACAGAAAGCCGCCTACACGCACGAAAGCACCATGACCGTGACAGCATACTGCCCCTGCGAAAAATGCTGTGGAGCGTATTCAAACGGCTATACAGCCACAGGAGCGAAAGCAACACAGGGCGTGACCATCGCTACCGACCCCGATGTTATCCCGTTGGGGACAGAGGTGGAGATCGATGGGCATATTTACATAGCGCAGGATGTGGGCGGAGCAGTCAGCGGAAACCGCATTGACCTTTACTTTGATAGCCACGAGGACGCGCTTCAATGGGGTGTGCAGGAAAAGACGGCGAGGTGGAACGGATGATGGAACGGATTACATTTGATGGAAATTTCTGCGACATTTCGCAGTGCCGGGAGCTGCCTTGCCAGCATGGCGGGAACTGCTCACAAAAGCAAGTGTGGGAGCGGCTGAAAGCCTACGAGGACACGGGGCTGACGCCGGGAGAAGTCCACAGTATGTCGGGAGAGTGGCGCACAATGATGTCGGTTTTGAACAGCATCGGAGGAGGTTATGGCCGCCTGCGGGAGCTGGCAGAGGCCGACAAGGACGGGCGGCTGGTGGTGCTGCCGTGCAATCTGTGTGACAGGCTTTACGAAGTAACGGGTCGGAAAACGATCAGTGTGTATAAAGTTAGAGCCATCCGCGTGGGATTGTTCGGCTCGTTTATCGAGTGGGACATTGTAGAAGGGTTTGTTTGGCAATCGCTGTCAGGCATAAACGCCGGGGAAATCGGTAAGACCGTATTTCTGACCCGCGAGGAGGCGGAGAAAGCATTGGAGGCGATGAAGGATGGCAACGGCTAAGTGCGCGCTGGACAAGCGAGGGCGCCCGTCACACGAATGGAACGACGGCAAGAAAGACCGCATCTATTGTCTCGGACGGGTTGACCCGATGACGGATTACCCGCTACCGGAATGCTTGGCTTGCCCCGATTTTGTCGACAAGGCGCAGGATGACTTAGAGGAATTTTATGGGAGGGCTGACAATGACTGAATTGAAACCCTGCCCGTTCTGTGGCAATACAAAAATTGGCGTTGTCAGGTCAAAGTACAATGGTGTCCCCTCTGGTGATGACGGTTGGCGTGCTGAGATAAAGTGCAAGTGCGGAGCCGACATGAAATTTTGGGCACTTAAAAAGTCTTGGGCAGAAGAAACCGCAATCTCGGCGTGGAATAGGAGGGCTGACAATGGCTGAATACATCGAGCGCACGGAAGAACTCATGCTTGCCATGAACGCCGGCGCGAGGGCAATCGAGAACACAAAGCGCTATCACGTTGCTGTTTACACCAAGGATGTGTTCTCGGAGAGCCCACAGGAAATCCCATACTTGCAGGCCGCCAAAGTGTTGCGGCAGGCAAGTGATGTCACCGGAGCCGATGTGGCCCCGGTGGTACATGGGAGAGATGTCTACAAATGGCATAAAGAAGGGCATTGCGAGTTCAAATGCAGCGTGTGCGGGGCGTGGGCTGGCATTATCGAAGGTGGTACACTTGACGGCGTAGATTTTGATTACTGCCCCAACTGCGGGGCCAAGATGGACGGAGGTGACGGCGATGCGGCTGATTGACGTTGATGAAGCATTGAGACTGTTTGACGAAGAATACAAGGAAACGAACGAATTGATACACAACGGTGAAACTCATCTTGATAATCTTGCCGAGGGATTTACAGAAGCATATCACATAATCAAGTATGTTGTTCCAACCGTTGACGCTGTGGAAGTAGTGCGGTGCAAGGACTGCAAGCATTACAAGCCGGATGAATACGAATGCGGATGTGATTTCGCTGGTGGACTACCGTATGTAAAGGCTGACGATTTTTGCAGTTACGGAGAACGGAGGGACTATGATTAAAGACAGCGGAGAAAGAACAAAGTTTCCAAGCGGAGCACTCCGGGATATGCACACGGGCAAGGGACGGATGGATTTGCTCCCTTGGTCGGCTATCATGGAAGTGTCGAAGCACTGCGAGGCGGGCGCTTTGAAATACGGGGAGCATAATGTCGATAAAGGGATCCCAACCCACAGTTTGTTAGATTCCGCTATTCGCCATGCGGCGAAATATCTGGCGGGCTATGTGGATGAGCCGCACCTTGTAGCTGCGGCGTGGAACCTACTGTGGGCGATCGAGATGGAGATTGTCCACACTGAATGCGTGGATACTCCGTGGAGGGCAAGCAATGGCGAATAAGGACGCAATGCTGGAAGCATTAGAGGAAATCGAGAACGGTATGTGCCGCATTAAGGAGCGGCGAAGCATTTGGCAGAATAGCCTTGTATATGCACTCTGCCAAGCTGTGCGGCTGCTTCTGATGGACAAGATCAAGGAGGGACGGAAATGAGGATTGACGGCAAAACCCTGCCCAACAACCCCATGAAAGCGTACCAGCAGGGCAAGCTGATGGGGACAAAGCAAAACATGGATTTGGTGTCCGAAGTGCTGCTTACAAAATTTGGATTCCACGTGTTGGAGGAAACGCCGGACAGCCACGACACTATGAGTGTTGAGTATCTGCAAAAATGCCTTGTGGAGCTGGTGGACGCAAAAAACAGTGGCTATGTGACCAAGAAGGATATTGCGGACGCTCTGCGGAGCGACTACAAACTGATAAACAACGCAGAGTAAGGAGGCTGGCATGAGCCGAAAACAGACGCTGCCGTATGATGTGCGGCTTGAGTGCATTGCCTATGTCAGAGGTTATCCACGGCGGGTACAGGCGTACAACGACGCAAGGAGCGAGATACTGAGCGGCGGGAACAGTGCAACAGAGGGTATGCCCCGCTCCCCCGGTATTGGTAGACCGGCCGAGAGCAAGGCGGAGCAGCTTGCCGCCATAGAGAACTGGCCGGAAACCAAGAAAATGCGGGCTGTTGAATATGCCATAGACCGATGTGGGCGGGATTTGGAGAGCGAGAGCGTTCGAAAGCAGCTTACACAGGGGATCATGCGCAACTGTCAGGGCAAGCATAAGTATTCCCGCAACAAGATTATCGTACCGGGGATAAGTGAGCGGACATTCAGCCGCCGAAAAGAGCAATTTCTCTATGACATAGCCATATATTGTGGTTTTGCAGAGAAAGTTGGCACAAATTCCGCCTAATGATGTGCTACAATAGGTACAGTGGATGATAAGGAATAGTCATCCACCCGTCTTTCCACTCAACCCGTTTCCTCCATCTTATGCGCCGCCGGTATTGGGCGCACCTTCTGGCACCGAAAGGTCATACCGGTATAAACAGCCTGTAGGGAAACCTGCGGGCTGTTGTTATATGCCGTGCGCTCGTTGCACCCCAAGATCAGGGGCGGGAGGTCGCACCTCCCACACGGCACCTATATATGCAGGTGTAGCTCAGTCGGTAGAGCTTTATCGCACGAAGGGATATGCGATTGAATGCCCTTGGTCGCTGGTTCGAGTCCAGCCGCCTGCGCCAAACTCTAAACGGAGTCACCAACGGAGTATAAACAAGTGGGGCAACCGTGGAAACCGGGCATATATGCGGTATAGGTGCCCCGTAAGGGGAGACCACAGCGAGTGACGGGGACTTTTCCCGAAGCGCTAAAGCAGGGCAGGACTGCAATGCCGCGCCAACCACACAAGCGGGCGAGGAAGTGCGAGAAGTTAAGTACACACAAGCTGTGGCCACAGCGGCGGACAGTTAATCCGCAAAAACAGTGTGCGGCTGACGAAAAGGCGCAGCGCAGTGTGGTGCCGGAATATGTGTAACCCATGTTTGAGAGCTTCCAGAAGGCCGCATGGGAGGGGAAAGACTGTTACTGTAGCCAAGGGGTGGGGGCTGGTGACAAAACAGGAGGAAAGCATGGAAATCACAAAACGGCGGCTTGCGGATATTGTGCCGTATGCCGGCAACGCAAAAAAGCATGATAAACGGCAAATCAACAATGTTGCGGAGAGCATCAAGCAATACGGCTTTGTGCAGCCGATTGTGATTGACCGTGATGGAGTTATCGTCATTGGGCATTGCAGAGCGTTGGCTGCTCAGAAATTGGGCATGGAAGAAGTGCCTTGTGCCTGCGTGGACGATCTGACACCGGAGCAGGTGAACGCCCTGCGGCTGGTGGATAACAAGAGCAACGAGAGCGATTGGGACTTTGACCTGCTGGCTGATGAGCTGCCGGGGCTTGACTTGTCTGCTTTTGACTTTGATTGGGGTCTGCGTGATGAACTCGACACGTCAGTGGTAGAGGACAACTACGATCCTGTTTTACCGGCAGAGCCGAAGAGCAAACTTGGCGATGTGTACCAGCTTGGAGACCATCGCCTTATGTGCGGAGATAGCACATCTTTGACAGACGTACAGAAGCTCGTGGGGGGGGCACAAATGGATTTGCTGCTCACAGACCCACCGTACAATGTGGACTATCAGGGCACCGCCGGGAAGATTAAGAACGACAATATGGAGGATACGGCCTTTAGGCGTTTCCTGACGGATGCATTCTCCAATGCGGCGATAGTCATGAAGCCCGGTGCTCCGTTCTACATCTGGCATGCAGACAGCGAGGGGTATAACTTCCGAGGAGCGTGCAGAGATGCGATGCTGCGTGTCCGGCAGTGCCTGATCTGGGTGAAGAACTCCCTTGTGATGGGGAGACAAGATTTCCAGTGGAAACATGAGCCTTGCCTGTATGGTGAGAGCGAGATTGAAGAGGAAGCACACGAACCTTGCCTGTACGGATGGACGGAAGGGAAGAAGCACTACTTCTTCAAGAACCGCAGACAGACAACCGTGTTGAATTTCGATAAGCCCGTCAAGTCTGCAGAGCATCCGACCATGAAGCCGATTAAGCTGTTTGATTACCAGATGCAGTGCTCCAGCAAGCCGGGAGAGAATGTCCTCGACCTGTTCGCTGGCTCCGGCACAACGATCATGGCAGCGGAGCAGAATGGCAGACACGCTTTCTGCATGGAGTACGATCCGAAGTATGCGGACGTCATTATTGATCGATGGGAAAAGTTTACCGGAGAAAAGGCGGTGCTTCTGCATGACTGATGCTCAGGCGACTGCGCGGAGGATGTTGAAGAAAAACCAGCAGTATTTATCCACACAGCAGATGAAAACACTGAACGGGCTGATTAAGTCCGGCGATATTACAGGGGCCATGAATGGCCTGCATACATTGGTGGCGAGAAAGCTGACTGCGAGAAAGGAGGGCGCGTATGGCAAGGCCAAGAAAGGAAATAGATCAGAAGCAGTTCGAGAACCTCTGCGGCCTGCAATGCACGCTTGAGGAAATCTGCGGCTGGTTTGACGTGACCGATAAAACGTTGGATAGTTGGTGTAAGCGCACCTATCATGCCAGTTTTTCCGAGGTATTTAAGCAAAAGCGAGGAGCGGGGAAAATTTCGCTGCGTCGGAGCCAGTGGCAGCTTGCGGCAAAGAACGCAAGCATGGCGATTTGGCTGGGGAAACAGTACCTTGGGCAGCGCGATATTGTGGAGCTGGGTTTGCCGACTGACAACACGCAGGATGACGCATTGAGTGTGAGCCTGCGTGAAATGGCGGAAGGGTTGGAGAGCGATGATTAGCCCGAAGCAGCAGAAAATCCTTGCTTTCCCCTATTCCAAGTATGACGCGCTGATCTGCGACGGTGCCGTGCGTTCCGGCAAGACCTCTATCATGATGTGGGCGTTCGTCCGCTGGGCGATGGAGAATTTCAGCGGTCAGCGCTTCGGCGTGTGTGGCCGCACGGTGGATAGCTGCACCAAGAACATCATCGTGCCGTTCACGGCGATGAGCCTTGCAAAGGAACGTTATCTCATCCGCTGGCGGCGCGGCGACAAGGTGATGGAAGTGCGGCGCGGAGCCGTGACGAATTACTTTGAGGTGTTCGGCGGCAAGGATGAGGCCAGCTATACGCTGATCCAAGGCCGCACGCTGGCGGGGGCGCTGCTGGACGAGGTGGTGCTGATGCCGCGTTCGTTCGTGGAACAGGCATTGACCCGCTGCTCGGTAGATGGTGCAAAGCTGTGGTTTTCCTGCAACCCGGGAAGTCCACAGCATTGGTTTTATACAGAGTGGATACAGAGGAACAAAGAGCGGAACGCGCTGTATCTGCATTTTGAAATGACGGACAACCCCGGGCTGTCGCAGAAAACGCTGGAGCGGTATCAGTCGATGTTTACGGGCGTGTTTTATGATCGTTACATCCGTGGACTGTGGGTGCTGGCCGAGGGGCTGATCTATCCCATGTTTGACGAGAGCTGCATTGTGGACGAGCTGCCGGAAAAGGGAGAATACTATGTTTCCTGCGACTACGGCACACTTAACCCGTTTTCTGCAGGGCTGTGGTGCTGGGACGGCAAGACGGCCACACGCGTCCGCGAGTATTACTATTCCGGGCGCGAGAACCAAAAGAACAAGACAGACGAGGAATACGCTGACGAAATTAAAAAGCTCATTGGCGAGGCGGATGTCAAAAGCATTATCGTTGACCCGTCTGCCGCTTCGTTTATCGAGGTTTTGCGGCGGCGCGGTTATATGGTGCGAAAGGCCAGCAACGACGTAACCAATGGCATTATGACTACAGCGCGGTTTTTGCAGGACGGCGTAATCAAGATACACCGAGATTGTAAAGACTGCATTCGAGAGTTTGGACTGTATCGGTGGGACGAAAAATCCACAGATGACAGGCCAATCAAGGAAAACGATCACGCAATGGACGAGACGCGCTATTTTGCTTATACAGTCCTGAAGAACAAGGCGTATCGGCGCGATTATACACCACTTTGGAACAGATAGGACGGTGAGCAGCTATCAAAACATATAACGACCTCGTGGCAGTCGGTGACAACGAGCAGGCGCGCATTGAGTTTATCCGCAGCGCGATCAACGCGCATCGTGAATCCCACGCATATAAGACGGCGGCGGATGCTGAGGAATATTACAACGGCCTGAATCCGACCATTAATCGCTATGAAAAGATCATCTACGATATGCAGGGCCGTGCCCACACGGATATGTGGACGGCAAACCATAAGCTGGCCAGCCGCTTCTTCGGCCTGGCGGTGGATCAGGAAGTTTCCTATCTTCTGGGTAACGGCGTAACCTTTGCGGAGAAGGAAACGCCGAACAAGCTATGCCCGGACTTCGACCAGGAAGTCATGGATGCAGCGCGTGAAGCGAAAATCGCAGGCGTGTCCTTCGGCTTCTGGGATTTGACGCATTTGCGGGTGTTCTCTCTGCTTGAGTTCGTCCCCCTCTATGATGAAGAGGACGGTGCAATGAAAGCCGGTATCCGGTTCTGGCAGGTGGCACAGGATAAGCCGTTGAGAGCGACGCTGTATGAGATCGACGGATTTACCGAGTATTTCCAGCCCAGCGGCGAGGATATGGCCGTCATGCAGCCAAAGCGCAGCTATAAGCTAATCGAGCGCAAGGCGGAGGTCGGCGAAACCGAAATCTATGACGGTGGGAATTATCCGAGTTTTCCCATCGTGCCGCTGAAAAACAACAAGCGGCGGTTATCCGAGATTGTCGGCAAGCGCAACACCATCGACGCGCTGGATCTGGCGTCCTCGAACATGGTTAACAATGTGGATGAGGGCAACCTGATTTATTGGGTGCTGTCTAACTGCAACGGCATGGACGACCTCGACGATGCAAAGTTTGTGGAGCGCTTGAAAACCACGCACGTCGCACACGCAAACGGCGATGACGGTGCGAAGGTGGAGAGCAAAACCATTGAAGCCCCTTACGAAGGAACCAGCAGCACCATTGATATGCTGAAAAAGAAGCTGTATGAGGACTTCCAGTGCTTTGACGCTGCGGCGGTATCCGCAGGGAACCAGACGGCGACCGCAATCAAGGCCAGCTATGTGCCGCTGGATCTGAAAACGGACAAGTTTGAATCCGAGGTAACGCGGTTTATTTTGGAAATCCTGCGTTTGGCAGGCATTGAGGATCAGCCAAGCTATACGCGCAATCAGATTATCAACAAGAGCGAGGAAACGCAGAACATTCTGCTGGGCGCAGCGTATTACGATGACGAATACATCACAAAGAAGCTGCTGACGATCAACGGCGACATTGATCAGTATGACGACATGATGAAACGCAAGGCGGCGGAGGAAATCGACCGCAGCCAAATGGAGGTGGAATGATGGGAGCAATATCCAAGATTGCTGAAAAGTGCATGGCGTGCCCCAACGTTGATAAATGCTCTCACAAGCGGATGGAGGCATGCGCCTATTACGAGCATAGGAATATGGCCGAATCAGTAGCGATGCCATCAAAATCAGATATGGCAGTCCCCATTCTCCGCGAAACGGTCAATACGATTGTCGATGGGCAGGTTGTGGAGGTTTACAAGGACGAAATTGAAAAAACACTATATAAGCACTTGTATGATGGCTTGCGTTGCGGATTTATCAATGGCGCATAGGGTGGCAAGATATGGCAAAAGCGGACGAAGGCCACAAGCTGACCGACAAGGAGCTTGCGAAGCTGGAACGGCGCATTGCGAAACTATACCGTGAGGCCGGGAAAGAACTGCAAGCGACCATTGACGCATACTTTGAGCAATTCAAAAAGCGTGACGAGGAAATGAAAGCGCTGATCGGCACCGTGCAGAACGGCAAGGAATGGACGGAGGCCGACTATAAGCAATGGCGGCTCAACCAGATCGGGCGCGGGGAACGCTATCAGGCCATGCGCGACAAGGTTGCGCAGAGGGCGACCGATGCAAACGCTGTGGCGGTGTCCTATACCAACGATGCGACGCCGGGTATTTACAGCCTGAACCGCAATTATGCGGCTTACACCATTGAACGTGTCACCGGGAATATCGGCTTTGACCTGTGGGACGAGCAGACGGTAAAGCGGCTTATGGTAGAGCAGCCGGACTTAATGCCGTACTACCCAAAGGACAGGGCACTGAAACGCGGCATCGACCTCGCGTATGGCAAGAAGCAAATCACGGCAAGCGTCACCAGCTCCATCTTGCAGGGAAAGAGCATCAAGCACATGGCGGATGATCTGCAAAAGCGCATTACCACCATGAGCCGCGATTCCGCCATCCGCACCGCTCGTACAGCCGTGACCGGCGCACAGAATGCCGGACGCATGGACAGCTACGCAGCGGCGGAGAAGATGGGGATAAAGCTCAAAAAAGAATGGTTGGCTACGCTGGACGCGCGTACACGCCACTCGCATGCCATGCTTGACGGCGAACAAGTGGCGCAGGACAAGAAGTTTTCTAACGGTTGTCGTTTTCCCGGCGACCCACAAGGACCACCGTGGGAGATATATAACTGCCGCTGTACGCTGATTGCCGCCGTGGATGGGGCAGATACATCAGACGGGCTGCGTAGGACACGCGACGGGCTTATATCTGACATGACATATGCGCAGTGGGAAGCATCGAAGCAGGGATACAGCGGCAAACAGTTATCCCCATATCACATGGGGAGCGAAAAATCTGCAAAGGATGTTACGAAGAAATACATAGATTCCGCCAAGCCCCGCATGGGTAAGGTGCGATACGAGAACGGGTACCGCTCCAAAAACCACAAAGAAGAAATAAATGTTGCAAATCAAATTAGAGAGCTGTTCGGTGGGAAAATTGTGCTATTGAAAGAATCGCAGACGCCAGGTATGAAAATGCCAGACATGCTGTGGAAAGGGAAGCAATGGGAAATAAAGTCGATTTCCACAGAAAAAGCCGCAGATAGCGCTCTGCGCAAGGCGATAAAGCAGATACACGGGAACCAAGGTGGGGTGATTTTTGATGTTGCCGATGGGATTGATAAGCAAAAACTAATTGCTGTATTGGATGCGAGAGCAACAAGAAGCAAATCGTTTAATGCAGATATAATTGCGCTGCATAACGGGTCTGTCCTCTTTGTGCGGCGATATAAAAAATGAGGCAACCCCCCACCAGAACGGGCGGAGGATTACCTCAATAAAACGGAAACATGAGTTTCCTCATTGGTAGTATATGCAATCCCCGTAAAAAAGTCAAGAGGTATTTTGTGATGAGCGTTGAAATCACCGACAACAGCAAAGAAGTCTCTGCTGCCATCAAAGCGGCGCTGCTGCGCGGGCTTGAAAAATGCGGGCTGGTGGCAGAGGGATATGCGAAAAAGCTGTGCCCCGTGGATACCGGAAATCTGCGCAACAGCATTACTCATGTGGTAGACGAGCAGGAACCGGCGGCAATCATCGGAACAGATTCTGAGTACGGTGCGTATGTGGAATTAGGAACCGGCATTTACGCCGAAGGTGGCGGCGGACGGCCTACACCGTGGGTGTATCAGGACGCAAAGGGAAATTGGCATTACACGCGTGGCAACAAGGCACAGCCGTTTTTGAAACCTGCTGCCGCCGACCATGCCATCCAATACCGGAAGATATTGGAGGACGAACTGAAATAGGAGCTAATTGCTTACAAATTGTATGCAGTTGGCTCTTTTTGTTAATTACCGCAAAGGACAGCGGTTTTTATAAAACTATCGTTTCCGAAGGAACGGAACCGAAGAAAAGGAGATAGTGTCATGGCACTTACACGAAAACTTTTGAAGGGTATGGGGCTTACCGATGAGCAGGTTGATACCATCATCGAGGCGCATACCGACACCGTGGACGGCCTAAAGGCGGATGTGACCCGCTACAAGGCCGATGCGGAGAAACTGCCCGGCGTTCAGAAGCAGTTGGACGACCTCAAGGTAGCGGGTGACGGCGGTTACAAGGAGAAGTACGAGAAGGAACACTCGGCCTTTGAAGCCTTTAAGACCGACATCACGGCAAAGGAAAGCAAGGCGGCAAAGGAAAAGGCCGTGCGTGCTTACTTTGAGAGCAAAAACATCACCGGCGCGAATTTGGACCTTGCGATGCGCGGCTGTGGCGAAGAAATGGCCGCATTGGAGATGGACGGCGAGAAGATCAAGGACACCAAGAGCCTTGATGCACTCGTAGACGGCACCTACAAGGGGCTTGTCTCCACCACACAGACGCACGGAGCGAATCCCGCCAACCCCCCGGCAAACACCGGCGGCGCAAAATCCCGAGAGGACATCTACAAGAAGGACGATAAAGGCCGCTATGTGATGTCTACGGCGGAGCGCCAGAAAGCGCTTGCCGATCTGATGGCAAGCGAAAACAACTGATTTTTTGAAAGGAGCTATTTATGGCTGCGAAAACTAATGTAACAACTTCCGCGCAGTTTACTACTTCCGCACGCGAGGTGGATTTTGTGTCCCGCTTTGCTGACAACTGGGACGCGCTGCGCAACATCATGGGCATCATGCGTCCCATTCGCAAGGCCCCCGGCACGAAGCTGGTTTCCTACAAGGCCAGCGTGGACGGCGGTCTCAAGGGCGGCACCGTGGCAGAGGGTGACGAGATTCCCTTTACCAAGATGAAGGTGGCGCCTGTTGCCTATGACGACATCGACATTTCCAAGTATGCCAAGAGCGTGACCATCGAGAGCGTGGCAAAGTACGGCGCTGACGTTGCCGTGGAGAAGACCGACGAGGCTTTCCTCGTGGCCCTGCAGAACAAGGTCCTGACCGACTTCTACACCTTCCTCGGTACCGGCACTTTGAAGGTGACCGAGAAAACGTGGCAGCGTGCTCTGGCTATGGCTAAGGGCAAGGTGCTGGACAAGTTTGCCGGTCTGGATAAGGACGTGACCGAGGTGGTGGGCTTCGCCAACATCATCGACGCTTACGATTACCTGGGTGACAAGGAGATCACCGTGCAGACGATGTTCGGCATCAACTACGTGGAGAACTTCATGGGCTACCGCACCCTGTTCCTGCTGCCCGAGAAGTACATCGCCTCCAAGAAGGTGATCGCTCTGCCCGTGGAGAACATCGACCTGTACTATGTAGACCCGAGCGACAGCGACTTTGCCAAGCTGGGGCTGAATTACACCGTGAAGGGCGAGACCAACCTGATCGGCGTCCATGTTGACGGCGATTACAGCCGCGCCACGGGCGATATGTACGCCATCATGGGCATGAAGCTGTGGGCTGAGTATCTGGACGGCATTGCCGTGGCTACCGTTTCTGTGGCCGGCGCGGGCTAAATAGGGGGGCAGCGTAATGCTTGAACAAGTCTTACGGCACTTGAACAACTGGTTCCTTGTGGAGATTCACGAGGGCACGTTCGCCGTGGAGAACGGCAGCATTGCGCTGCCCTTTCTCCTGACCAATCAATATTTCCGCATCTGCGGCTCTGTGTTTAATGACGGTCTGCATCAATATCCGGCGGCTGACCTTACGGATGAAACCTTTACCGGAACGGTGTGGGTGTTGGCTGTTCCGAAGGCTGTGGTTTTGCTTGCCGAAGATATCGCCGCGTGGGAAGAAAAGAACGGTGAAACCGTTTTAAGCCCGTACACGAGCGAAAGCTTCGGCGGGTACAGTTACACAAAGGCAAGCGGCGGAAATGCCGACACGAGCGCCGGGACGGGCTGGCAGGGCGCTTTTAAAGGCCGGTTAAATGACTGGCGCAAGCTCAAGGGGGTGGAACCGTGAGTTTACTGGACGATTTTGCCCACAAGTGCATTTTGATGGAGAAAAAGCGCACGCCTGACGGAGCGGGCGGCTACATCACTGCGTGGGAAGAGGGCGCGGAGTTTCTCAACTACCAGTCACTTGATACCTCTATGGAGGCGAGAAAAGCGGAAAAGGACGGCGTTACCTCGGTGTATTCCGCGCTGGTCAATCAGAGCGTGCCGATTGAGTACAATGACTATTTCCGCGACACGGAAACGGGGATTACCTATCGTGTGACCTCGAATCCCGAGGAAAAAGCTGCGCCAAGGTCCGCGGGGGCGACCGTCCGAGCACTGAAATTCTTCACCGCCGAACGAAAGGAGCTGCCGAAATGACAAAGGACAAGGCACTCCATGCGTGGTTTTCCCAATTCCTCCCGTCGTATCCGATTTCGAATGTGCCGGAAGACGCGACCTTTCCGTGGCTGACCTATGAGCTTATCACAGGATCATGGGAGAGCGGCGAGACCGCGCTGACGGTAAACCTCTGGTATTACACCGAGAGCGAAGCGATGCCCAACGCAAAGGCACAAGAAATCAGCAACGCAATCGGCATGGGCGGCTGTATGGTTGCCTATGACGGCGGAGCAATGTGGATCAAGCGTGGCTCCCCGTGGTGTCAGAACATCGCGGACGAAAGCGATAAAAACATCAAGCGAAGGTATCTCAACATCACGGTGGAATACCTATCGCAAAACTGATGAAAGGAAGAAAATATGAAATTCACAAAAATTCCCTCTGATGCATTTCAGAAGCTCCAGATAAACGCCGGTATTCTGACTACCGATTTTACCCCGGCCACCGGCACCATCGGGGAATCGGGGCAGATTGGCGCGACGACCGGCGGCATTAGCTTTACCGCAACGCCCACCTATAAGGACTATGGAGAGGACATCGACAACTGCCCCAAGAACATGAAGGAACTGAAACGGGTGGATTCCTGGGAGGCGAAGATTGCGGGTACGTTCATTAACGCAGACACCAAGATTGCAAAGAGCCTTTGCGGTGCTGCCGATGTGGGTACCAGCGATGGGAAGGTCACGCCTCGGAACGATCTGTCGGACGCTGACTTTGCCGACATCTGGCTGGTGGGCGACTACTCCGACAAGAACGGAGATAAAAATGGCGGCTTCATCGCCATCCACCTGATGAACGCACTGTCTACCGGCGGCTTCCAGCTGAAGACCAGCGACAAGGCGAAGGGGCAGTTCGCGTTTGAGTATACGGCCCACTACTCCATGAGCGCACAGGACACTGTGCCATTTGAGATCTACATCAAGGCCGGTACGGCGGAGGCGTAACACCATGAAACTGTCAAAAATTAAGGGGGAGCGAGTGTTTGATGTTATCGCAGACATCATCGAGCCTATTGCCAACATAGCCGAGGACAAAGTAGCCGCAGCGTTGTTTCAGCGTCAGAAGCTCCCGGATGGCGTAAATGCAAAGGACTTTGTATTGGCAAGGGTTAAGAAATCTGCTCCGCTGCTTTTGCGTGGGCACAAGAAAGATCTGATCGCAATTTTGGCGGCTGTGGAAGGCGTGCCTGCAAAAAAATATGCCGCCGGGCTGACGCTTGCCAAGTTGTTGGTTGATGGTACTGAGCTTATGACGGACGAGGCCTTTACAGACCTTTTTCCATCTGCGCAGACCGAGACGGCAGAAACGCCGTCCGGCTCTGTGCAGGAGAATATCGGGGAAGCCAAAGAGTAAAGCCATTTCTGTCATACTGTGTAGCGCGGTATAAGCAGGATGCAGAAGAAAAAGCATATCGAATTTATGCTGCTGACCTGCTTAAAGTAATATGCGAGCGATGCGCGGGCGTGTCAATCGATAAGCGATATATTGAAATTATAGATGTGAGCAAAAAAGACAACCGCTCCTGTGAAGAAATCACCAGCGATATTGTCAATCGGTGCGGGTTACAAGTTAAAAAAGCCGCCCCGTGAAGGGGCGGCGGGCGAATATGCGTTACTTGAGGACATAATCAGAAATCATTCTTCCGATTTTCCCGATGTCTGTGCCTCCCTTAAACTCAAACTTTGCGACATAACCATTGGAGAATGTCAGAACAAGTTCGCTATCCGGGATGATTTCGGCAAATCCTGGGGTTTGCACGGAGAAAAACTGCACTTTCGAATAGGGCATAGAGCTGAAGGACTTGCGCTTTCCTGTAATCCCCTGTACATCAACCGATATGACTCGCTTGTTAGTAAAAATCAGCTGGTCGCGGACGGTCTTAAATGCGGCAGCGATTTCTTCCCCATCAATCAACAAGCCATTCACTTCGCCACGCACATCAGAAACGGGAATCGGCTTTAAGTCCCACGCAGAATCTTTGTTAAAACTTATCATAAATAATCCCTCCTTGCCGATAGCATACCATACTCCCAATGGAATGTCACGAATAATTTTCAGAATTTACAAAGAGAGCGAGGTGAACGCATGAATCTTCTTGATCTGTTTGTGAAAATATCTGTGCAAGACGAGGCAAGCGAAAATGTAGAGACATTATCAGGAAAATTCAAAAATGGGCTTGCCACTGCGGCTAAAGTCGGCGCCGCAGCTGTAGGTGCGGCTGCTACCGGCATTGCTGTGCTTACGAAAAATGCGCTTAACAACTATGCTGAGTATGAACAGCTGGTCGGTGGCGTTGATACGCTATTCAAGGATAGCTCTGCAAAAGTTCAAGAATATGCAGCAAATGCATATAAGACTGCTGGCCTATCCGCTAACGAATATATGGACACAGTTACAAGTTTTTCTGCGTCTTTGCTGCAATCGCTTGGCGGTGATACAGAAGCGGCGGCAGACATGGCTAATGTTGCAATCACGGATATGTCTGATAATGCCAATAAAATGGGCACGGATATGGCATCTATCCAGAACGCCTATCAGGGGTTTGCAAAGCAGAACTATACCATGCTTGATAACCTGAAGCTTGGCTATGGTGGAACAAAAGAAGAAATGCAGCGCCTTATTGACGATGCAAACGCTCTAAACGCTGCCCAAGGTAAATACACAAATTACAGCATTGAAAGCTATGCGGATATTGTCAGCGCAATCCATGATGTTCAAGTTGAAATGGGCATATACGGAACAACGGCAGATGAAGCAAGCACCACCATCCAAGGCTCTGTTTCATCCATGAAGGCCGCATGGAGCAACCTGCTTACCGGCATTGCTGACGATAACGCCGATTTCAAGACACTTATAGAGCAGTTCGTTGATAGTCTTGTTACCGTTGGCGAAAATATCATTCCGCGCATAAATATCATCATCCAAGGGCTTACGCAACTCATAACAGAAGCGTCCCAGACAATCATTCCGTTGGCTGTGCAGATTTTGCTTGAAAACCTGCCGAGCATTGTTGCTGCTGGCATGGATTTAATCATTGCGCTTGTAAGCGGCATCCTTGACAACATCGATATGCTGATTGACTGTGTGCTGGAAATGGTTGATGTCATAGTCGATAAGCTGATTGACAACTTGCCGAAGCTGATAGATGGTGGAATCAGGCTGATTGCTGCACTTGCTAATGGACTGATTCGTGCCATACCGAATTTGGTATCCAAAATTCCCCAGATTATTTCGTCTATCGTGAAGGGACTTATCAGCGGCATCCCTGCAATTTTCGATGTCGGCAAGAACATAGTCGAAGGACTTTGGAACGGCATCAAAAACATGGGTTCGTGGGTTTCTGGAAAAGTAAAAGACTTTTTCGGTGGAATTGTAGGTGGAGTTAAGGATTTCTTGGGCATCCACTCCCCGTCTAAAGTGTTCGCCGGTATTGGCGGCTTTATGGCTGAAGGTTTGGGCGAAGGCTTTGACGATCAATTCAAGTCCGTAAAAAAGGGCATTGAAAACAGCATGAACTTTGACGCTGGCATCATTACGGCAGATGCAAACATCAGCAGGCACGATACAAGCGGTTCTTACGGAGCGGCAAGCACAAGCGGTGGCGGCGATTCCGGCAAAATTGTAATGCTGCTGGAACAGTATTTGCCTATGTTGGCAAATATGAAAGTCATCATGGACAGCGGTCAGGTTGTCGGTTTGCTTGCCCCCGGCATGGATGAAGAACTGGCTAAAATCAACGCAAGGAGGGCGAGGACCGTATGATGGGGAAAGTATTTTTTGACGGAAAAGACACCTACACAGAATACGGCCTGCTGCTTGCAAGAAAGTCCATAGCTCTGCCGGAAGTCCGCACGAACATGATCGATGTTCCGGGCCGGGACGGCCTGCTGGATGCATCCGAAGTGCTGACCGGAGAAGTCACCTATAAGAACCGTACTATTACACTGAAGCTCACCGGCGTGGACACGGTGAGCGGCAAGACATGGCCTGCTACGATTTCCGATTTCTGCAACAAAGTCCACGGCAAGCACGTTAAAATAACATTCCCCGAGGACACCGCCCATTTTTACAGTGGGCGGTGCTCCGTTGGGCAAGTGGAGCTTGTCAAAATGATGCAGACCATCCCGGTCACGGTTGACTGCGACCCGTGGAAATACAAGAACGCAAAAACCACTGTTTCCCGCTCTGATTTGGACACGGCGTATAAACAGCTTGCGCTACCGAATGAAAGCCGCCCTGTTATCCCGACAATCACGGTGGCGCAAGATACCGTATTGCTTTGGGGCGGCAACACAATCAACGTCAGCGCAGGGGATCACATTTTGCCAGCCGTTAGGCTTGCGGCCGGCAACAACATCTTGAAAGCCAAAGTCGCAAGCGGAACGGGAAGTATCACTGTGACGTATCAGGAGGCGAGTATGTAATGTATCAGCTAAAATACAAGGACTACATACTGCATGATATGCGCCTTGCGGATGAAAAACTAATCATCCGCGATCCTTCTGTGAAGCTGGCAGTAAGCAAGGCCGGGGAAATGTCCTTTACGGTGGACGCAGAACATCCCTATTTAAGCAATCTGCGCCGCATGAGCGGCCTTGTGGAGCTGCTGGACGGCACTTTGCCCATATATAGAGGGAGAATCACCAGTGATACAAAAGACTTCTATGGGGCGCACAAAATCGAAACAGAGGGCATTATGGCGGTACTGAATGACAGCATCATACCACCGTTCAACTTCCCAGAGGACTTTACGGAGGACGCTTCCTATAAGGCCGCCGCCGCAAGCGGGAATGTGGTGGAGTTTTTCTTCCGCTGGATTCTGTCACAGCACAATGCGCAGGTGACCGCAGAGCAGCAGATCAAGCCCGGCGTGATTACCGTGTCCGACCAGAACAATTACATTACCCGCAGCTCTGAGGAGTACGCCACGGCGATGTCCACGATATCCGACAAGCTGATTAAATCGGCTTTGGGCGGGTATCTCCTGATTCGATATGAGGATGACGGGAACTATCTGGATTATTACGCTGCGTTGCCGCTCACAAATACGCAGTCTGTGGAATTTGCTGAGAATCTCCTTGACCTTTCCAGCGAGACGGACGGAACAAACATTTACACCGCTATTCTGCCAGAGGGCAAGGACGGCTTGACCATCGAAGCGCTGCCAGATGGTGATTTGACAGATGACCTTGTTAAATCCGGGCTTACTATTTATAGCAAGTCTGGCATGGCCACATACGGGCGCATTACCCGGCACATCAAATGGGATGATGTGACTGTTGCCGCCAACCTTCAGACCAAGGCGAAGGCGGCGCTGGCTGACAATGGCCTGTCCATGCCGGAGACCATCACCTGCAAGGCAGTTGATTTGGGCTGGCAAGATGGCATCCAGCATTTCCGGGTGGGCCGGATGACGGCCCTTTTCAGCACTCCGCACGGCTACAGCGCGTCCTATCCGCTGATGGAGTTGGCCCCGGATATTCTTGACCCCGGCAACACACAAATCACGCTGGGCGCTACCCAGCAAACCTACACGGGGGCGCAGATAGATGCCAAGCATGAAACGAATAAACGCATCGAAAGCACACGGCAGGAGATTTCTGAGCGGGTGAACGAATCTTCAAGCCAAGTGATTCAGGCCACACACCAGCAGATTACCGATCTGCAGCAGAATGTCAACTCCATCATCCTGTCCGCTCTGGAAAACTATGTAGAAACCGGGGATTTTGACAGCTACAAAGAGGAGGTCAGCACAAAGCTGTCTGTGCTGACTGACCAGCTGAGCATTGACATCACTAAGGTAACCGAGCGCATTGACAAGGTGGACGGCGATCTGCAAAGCAAGTACAGCGAGATCACAAAGGCTTTCCGGTTTACGTCTGACGGCCTAATCATTGGCGAAACGGGCAATGAAATCCTGCTGCGGCTGGATAATGATGTGTTGCAGTTTGTCCGCAACAACACACCAGAGTTGCAGATCGCCGCAGAGGGCGTGGAAGCAATGCGTATCAAGGTATCTATCCTCTGCATCGGAAACGTGGTTTGGACGGAGGACGAAAACGGCGATGTAATTGCCAGTTGACAGGAGTTGAGAACATGGCGTCCATTTACAGCAGCACAAACAAAGGCTGGTGCTTGCGTCTGGATTGGTCAATCACAGGCCAGTCTATCGCAGACAACAAAAGTACATTAAGTCTTGATTTGTGGGTATATGACGGAACCGGATATTCCCAAAACGAGAGCAGCGGCGAAGCGTATTATATACTTCAGGGCGAAAAACGATGGAATCCGTATAATTACAGTTCCACCGGATGGTACAAACTGGGCAGCAAGACTATTACAGTCAGCCATAATGCAGACGGCACGAAAAGTATTGCGCTGACAGCAGAATGGGACTGTGGCTTTGACAGCGCCTACACACCACGCCATTTGTCCTTGTCGGAAACGGTGACGCTGACTACCATTCCAAGAGCGTCCACGGCCACCACAAGCGGCTCCACGCTGGGGGAGACCTTGACTATCACCATCAAGCGGGCCAGCAGCAGCTTTAAGCACAAACTCTATTACACATGCGGCAGCGTCAAGGATCAACTGATTGCAGAGAATGTAAGCACATCGTACAGTTGGAATGCGCCGCCTGTGTCTCTGGCACAGCAAGCGCCAAACGCAGAGACTGTGGCGCTCACACTCACGGTCAAGACGTACAACGGCAGCACCTATGTTGGGGCGTGGTCAACGGCTGTTAAGCTTGCTGTGCCGTCAACCGTGGTTCCGGCCCTGTCTGTTGCAATCAGCGATCCAACAGGAGTGTCCGACACCTATGGTGGATATGTTCAGCTGCGTAGCAAGGTCAAGGTAGATATCACCGCATCCGGGGCGCAAGGCAGCACTATCAAGTCATACAGTATCAAGGTTGGCGGCATCTACGCTGCTACATCGGCCAGTGGGACAACGGACTATTTGCCCGATTCCGGCGAACTGACTGTTTCTTGTGCCGTTACAGATAGCCGTGGACGCACGACTACAAAGACACAAAGCATCACTGTCCTTTCTTATAGCAAACCGGCAATCACTGCTATTTCTGCCGCCCGTTGCAATGCCGATGGCACAGCAAACCGGGCTGGAACTTATGGCAAGGTGACTTTCTCCGGGGCCATTACTTCTCTTTCTGCCAAAAACACCGCAGCATATGCGGTTCAGTATAGGGAAGTCGGCGCTGAAGATTGGACTACGGCAGGCCGACCGGCGGCGGGAAACTACGATCCTGCTGATATTTCTGCCGTGTTTGCCGCAGACAAAAGCAAACGCTACGAAGTTCGGGTTGTGGCAACCGATGCCTTTGAAAGCATTGGCTCCACGTTGCGTGACCTCCCGGCAGCGTATGCTCTATACCATCTGGCAAAGCATCTGCTATCTGTGGGGCTGGGCCGTCTCTGTGACAAGGCAAACGCAATTCAAGTGGGGCTGGATGTTTATTTTGATAGGGATGTACAAATAGACGGCACACTGGCGGTAGGAGGGACGACGCTGCTGGATTATGCACATCCGGTGGGGAGTGTATATATCTCCACTGCGGCCACCGACCCTGTCGATCTTTTTGGCGGCGGGACGTGGGAACGCATAAAGGATGTATTCCTGTTGGCTGCGGGTGATACATACGCAGCTGGGGCCAGCGGCGGAGAAGCAGCGCATACACTGACCGCAAATGAGATGCCGAGCCATACGCACAATCCGGCCAATCAGGCGGGGTATTACGGCTTTATCACCAACAGCCAGAAGGCGTTCACCGTGGGTGATATGGGCGTTC
>ERZ773106.494-NODE-494-length-40221-cov-42.448389_pt1 | contig 40221 bp, 65 predicted proteins | sample MGYA00580572_ERZ773106 | MGnify/ENA primary metagenome ERZ773106 (study PRJEB29015, sample SAMEA2737868) | human gut metagenome | biome: human gut; feature: human-associated habitat; material: faeces | place: China | collected 2012 ... | reverse complement strand
GTAAGAGCGCAGCCTCCGCCGCCAGCGTATACGCTGCGCTCTTACTGGCCGCCGCGGCAGCAGCCGCATTTTCCGCCGCCTGCTGCGCGGCAATCGCTTCATCCCGGGCCGACTCTGCCGCTTCTTGGGCAGCCCGCGCGGCCTCTGCATACGGCCCGGCCTTGGCAGCATCTGCCGCAGCATTTTCCGCCGCCTGCTGCGCCTTTTCGGCATCGGCCTGGGCCTTGTCCGCGTTGGCTTTAGCAGCCGCCGCATCCTCCGCTGCTGCCTTTGCGTCCGCCTTGGCCTGCAAGGCAGCTTCCAGCACCTGCGCCGCCAGCTCGGGCGTCGGCTCTGCATCCGCGCCGCCGTATACGCCCGCTTGCTCAAGGATAAGATACTCCACGTTACAACTCGCCCGCTGCACGCCGGAGGCCAGCCCGGCCAGTACAAGCACGCCATCCTTGGCCTCCTTCGTCACCTCGGGCGGAACGTCCAGGGCATCCCCATCCAGCAGGGCCACGCGCAGCGGCTCTTCCCGCCCGGGGATGTGCCACGTTGCGGTGAGATTCAGCCCGTCCCACCCGGCCCCGCGCTCAATCTTGATACTCTCCGTGCCAAAGCTGGAATTAGTCCCCAGCACCAGCTTCCGCGGGGTGGGGTAGTAGTTGTCAAGTCTCAAAGTATGTACCATTATGCACCTCCCCAAAATCAGTAATAAATCAGCGTGATCTGGCGATTCACGATGCCGTTTCCGCTCCATTCCATAGTGATGGTGTTCCCGCTGATGTGCAGGAGCCCGATCTCCGGGCTATCCCCACTTCGCGCGATGTCGCTGATGCCGACCAGCGTGCCGCCCGTAAAAGTGTAGCTCCAGGGACTCCCGCCTGTGCCCATGGTGATTGTCACCGTTTTCAGCGCCTTTGCGCTCACTCTACCGCCACCGTCGTGCTTTCCGTCCGGCACCGTCACCGACTCACCCGGTGCAATCGTCGCGCCCCAGTCCCCGCGCCGCGGCACATTACCGGTGCGCAGCGTTTTGTCCTTCGCGTAAAACGTAGAGTTCGCCAGCACATCCGCTTCCGTGGCGGTGGCCTGTGCCAGCTTTCCAGCGCTTAATCCACCGCCGCCGTTAAAATCCAGCCGCGTGCCGTCATATACAAACGTGATCCAGCGCCCGGCAGCCACACAGTCGCCGTCCGCCGCATCCGCGCCGCAGTACGCCGGTACGGCCTTGCCGTTTACCGTCCATGTATCGCCCGCACTCCATGCCGCCGGGACCTTAAACCGCCCTACCGCGCCCTCGCCAGTCAGCGCATACACGCTGCCGCTCTTGCTGCACTCATATTCCTGCACGCAGATATTTAACCCGCCACCAGCCGGGTCATACTGCGCCTTTGTCATTATTGCTGTGCCACCGTGAAGTTGCGCCAGCTCGGTCTTTACCTTTTCCAGCAATGCGGAAAACTGCGCCTGAATGGTGGTAGTATCAACGCTAACCCAGTCCGTAACAAGCCCACACGCATCGGGGTCAAGCCGTTCGTCCGTGATGCTATCCGCAGAAATGCTGCTTACCGCCGCTGCAACGTTAATACGCGCAAGAGAAATTTGCCGTTTTAAAGTGTTGTTTGTGAGTTCCGGGGCGGTAGGTGCCTTATTCGGCGTTCCTTTTAGCACTTCAATACGCGGCTTTTCCGCATAATCCACTGTGTCCCAGCTAACAACAATCCTGTCGACACGTGGCAGGATGGCATCTGGCAGCGGGATTATCAGCTGCAACTCGCTTCCAGTCTGTTCTTTTGTATCATTCCAAAAAACTGTGCCGTCCGCTTTGTCGTTCGCCAGCCAGCCCACGCCATCTGAAACGCTTACCGTCATATCACCGTTTGCGGTAACACTTAAATTGCCATCTGCGCCAAAAACGCCGCTGGAACGCCCATGCAGCCATTTCATAACGTTTTCGGCTCCGATGTATTCATCCACGTTATTCGGGAAATTTTTGATTTCTGCCACTTTATCACCTCAAAACTGTTAAAATCGGGTCACCAATAACCAGCTTGACGCTTGATCCGTTTGCATCCTGTGAATACTTTGCCGCCGTGATTCTTGCCTTGTACTTTACACCCAGTCGTAAAGAAACGCACCAAACCAAATCGCCAACATTGTATGCCGTGCCAAGCTCGTCACCGTTCGCGTCAATCGAAAAGCCGTTGCGGTTCAGGTGACCGCCCAACTGTAAAGCGGCGTACTGCTTTACGCGGCTTTCAAAATCCGCGTTACTTTCATCATCTTGCTGGCTGTCGCCGCTGAAACTTGCCCATAATTCCCGTCGCTCGTTGTCGCTGGCCGTGCCAGCCTTTACAACAAAGCTTGTGCCGTCCTTATATTCGGCTTCGCAGTAGCACACGTTTTTGTATTCAGAAATGTCCTTGTCAACTACAAGTCCGGGCGCTGTGCCGCGTTCTTGAACAAACAAAACTGCGGTCAGCCCCTCTGTGCGGTCAATACCTTTGTACACCTCAAACGTCTGGGTCTTGGCCCGATAGTCAAAAACAATACGGTTACCAAGGCCAGCGTCCGTCAAAACGGGAATTATCTTTTTTAAAAGTTCATCGCCGTACACCTCTGTCGCGGGCACGGTTTCAGGAAGGCCCTTACCAGCAGCCAGCAGCACCGGCAGCCCACGCAGGTTGTTGCGTACAACGTTGTAAACGTCAGTCTCCACGTTCACAACGCTGGCCGATGCTGCCACTATGCGCCGATTCAGTCGGTTGTTCAAGCTGTAACCGTTCAGCGTGATTCCTCCGTTGTCGCTGTCAAACTGTACCTCTGCTACTTCGTAAGCTAATCTACGCTCTACGATGTACAAAACTGCGTCCAGTTCTACAATAGAGATACTGTAATCGTCCATCGGTAGAACCAACGTGAATTTTCCTACATCGTTATAATAGTCCGAAAACTCGCTGCTGATAGCGTGGGTAATTTCGTGTCGGTTGCTAAGGTCATGGGAGAACAGCTCTAATCTCATATTACCGTTACACCCGCACTTTCTTCCGAAAACGAAACGCTCATTTCAACGTTTTCAAGCCCGCTGTCCGCAGTGGGTTTCCACGCATTATCGCCAGTGTGAATTCTGTACAGTGTGCTTTCAAGCGTAAGTGCGCCCCGGCAGTCGCCGTCCTTAGAACTAGTCACTGTTGTCCTTCCGTGGCTGGTCTGTATAACGACGCGCTCATCTTCCACCAACGTTTTTTCAAAACGAAGCGTCTCGCCGGTCAGCATATTTTCAATTCCAATGTTGCTCGCTGTCTCGCCAATGCAATTGATTTCCAACCTAAACGGCACATCAAACTGACCAAAATTCTGCAAAACAATGTATTTCAGCACAATAACTTTGCCGAAATAATACGTTTTGCTGATATTCCATGGGAATTTAAAACCTTCTTGCACGCCGCGCAGCTGCATTGCCTTTCGTTCGCCGCTTTCCCAATACGGGTAGGGGGCAAGCAGGCCAAGCTGAAACGGCGCACCGCGTTTTGATGGGCGAATGGTAGGCGATGCCGTTACAATAACGTCTATGTGCCAGTCTCCGGCATATAACACCCCGGTCAGGTCAGGCCGTACAACGGTCATAAGCGCGTCTTTCAACGCTTGTGCATTGTCGCCGATAACTTTTCCATTGATGGTAATAGGCCGCGTCTGAATGGCCTTAGATTGTACAGTAGCGCCTACCTGACCGATGCCCTGCGCCGTGTTGGCAGTGACCGAAATTGTATCAATGCCATCCGGCTTGCTGATAAGATAACCATGCGCGTAGTCAAACACGATAGACTGACCCAGCGAGTTGACGTATTTAAAAGTTTTGCTTAAAAAACTCATAACGCCCACCTCGCCCGCTGGAAATACGCCGCTGTGCTTGCTGCCAGTTCAACCGGCGTCTGCTTTGCCGCGTAAATTGTCTGATTAACTGTAAAGCTGCCCCCGCCGCTATTGCCGCGCCGGTAAGCATCCGCTTCATCGGCAGTCAGCACCATCTCACCGCGATGCAGGTTGGCAACATAATTGTTATACGGAACGAAATCAAGGCCGCCTGCACGACCACCGGTTGTGCCACTACTGTTGACATCTACATTAACAGAGCGGTTCTCGAACAGGCTGTCCCACAAACCATTGAACCAGCTGACAAGGCCGTTCCAAGCTGCCGAAATGCCATCAATAATGCCATCAATGACCGCGTTGCCCATCTGCATTGCGCCTTCTACAATGTCCGGCAAATGCTCTATAAAGTAGGTCAGCAGGGTTTCCACGATAGATGCAGCGGCAAGCATAATGTCCGGCAAGTGTTCCGAAACGCCTTCTACAAACGCAATCAGCATTTGTCCGGCAGTATCAAGCATCTGCGGCAAGTTCTCATTCAGCTTTGAAACAAGCGTCAAGACGATTTGCAAGGCAGATTGTGCAACGGTTGGTAGCATCTGATAGATGCCGTTTCCCAGCACAGTTATAATCTGAATTGCCGAATCAATAAGTTGCTCCGCGTTTGCGCTGATTCCCGTAACAAGCGTCTGCACAATGTTTACGGCAGACTGCGCCAGCTGCGGCAGAACGGTTTCAATCAAGCTCGGCAGCTCTGCCATGATGGGAGGGACAAGGCTCTCTATCAGCTTAGCAGCGCCGTTCAGGGCGACTTCTATGCGGGGGATGATGTTACTTGCCGCTGTAGTTGCGCTATCCACAAAGTTGCTGATAAGTTGCCCAAAATTGGCATTATCATCGGCAATTCCAGTTACAAGGTTTGACCATGCGGATTTTGTAGCATTTACACTCCCCTGAATCGTTGTTGACGCTTCTTTGGAGGTCGTACCAGTAATGCCCATTGCGTTTTGAACATCATGAATCGCGCTTACAACGTCCGCATAGCTGTCAATGGTGTAATTGGTGGCTTTTCCCTGGGCAGCGTTGAGCTTGTTGGCATCATCAATCAGGCGCTCCATCTCGGTTTTTGTGCCGCCATAGCCTAGCTTTAAGTTGTCTAACATCGTGTAGTTCTGCTTAGCAAAGCCGTTGTATGCGTCTTGGATGGACGAGATGTTAGTGCCCATCTTGTTCGCGTTGTCAGACATATCTGAAATGGCAGTATTGGCAAGCTCTGCCGCCTGTTCCGTATCGCCGCCCAGACTAGACACAAGCGCGGCTGCAAATGTAGTCGCCGTGTTCATGTACTCGTTTGCCGAAAGCCCAGCCGTTTTGTACGCATCGGCTGCATACTGCTGAACTTTATCTGCGCTGGTTTTATACAGCGTTTCAACGCCGCCTACAAGCTGCTCGTAATCTGCATAACTGTTAATTGCAAGTCCTGTCAACGCCGAAATTGCTGTTGCTCCTGCCGTAGTTGCGGCAACAGATACTTTCGCAACGTTCGTAGCAACGTTAAAGATGCCTTTGCCAACTGTTGAAGCGGCAGAACCAACCTTTCCGAACAGTCCCGTTAATCCGCTTGCGCTGCTTTTCGCATTTTTCAAGCCTTTCTCGTATTCGCTGGAATCCAGCGTGATTTTTGCAAAAAGGTCAAATACGTCCACTTACTCGCTCACCTCCTGCCGTTCTTTTGTTTTCAACCCATGCCGCGCCGCAAAGTCCTTGAAGTCCGCCTGCACCTGTTCCGGTGTCCGCGTATCCACTTTGGGCGGGTGGATAATGTCAATATATCTCGCTGGCCTGTCCTTTACGCCTGTCGCAGCTACCACAAGGCTCCACGCACTGTCTGTCATGTACACCCTGTAAAGCTGTTCTTCAAAATCAGCTTTTAAAGCGTAAGGTAGCGCCGACACAAGCGCCTTTGCGCTCAGTTTCGGCATTTTCAGCAGTACAGGGATTACTTGTTCTGCCCGCCACCGAGATACGATTTGAAAAAATCAACAAAACCCTTATCGTTCAGCAGGTCGGCAGCTTGCTTGCAGGTGATAAGGAAATTCTGTTTGCCGATTTCTTCCACTGACAGGCCGTTAAACGGTGCAAGGATTGCGTACACATCCACGCGGTGCTGCATCAACGCAATGTTCAGCAGCTTAACGATTTTCGCAAGGCCGAAACGCTGCATTGCAATGCGGGTCGTTTCGCCCTTCGGCATCGCTTTCTGCATCTCTTTCACAAGCGTTTCATCATCAATCAAATTTGTGATGGGCTGCGCGATTTGTAAAACGACTTCCAGCGCTTCGTCAGTGCTAAGTTCAGAAAAAATTCGCATTAGGCTTCATCCTCTCCGGCCTTGATATACACCTCGCACGGCACAGTGTCCTGCGCGGTAATGGAGTAGTGCGCCGTGTATTCAAAGCTCATCTGGCCTTTTGCCTTGTCGCCGGTCTGCAAACTGAAACCGCCGGTAGACAGCGTATTCAGCATGTGAATGGCGCAGAAGCCGCCATTCGTAGTGCCGTGCTTGTCCGAATAGTCGCACAGCAGCCACAAATCGGTAAAGTCGCTGTCCTTCAGGTCGTTGCGCGGCGTGATTTTGGAAACCGTGGAAGTAGTCGTAACATCCGCAGCGCCAAGCATGCTCTTGGCATTCTCTGCCGATGCCGAAACATAAGTGCCGCTACACTTGACTTCCCAAGATTCAATCTGCTTCAGCTCTTTCATGTTTTTTGGGCAGTTGTCGAGGTCCTCGCCAAAGTCGGTAAAGCTCGGCACAGCCGTAAAGTTGATGCCGCCGGTCGTGGCGCCCAGCAGCGCACTTTCTTCCGGAGCAGTACCGGCAGCCGGGTCAAACGTAGTTGCAAGATAGCCCGCGTTCAAGACAAGTTCCTTAAACGCAGATTCAGGAATACGAGTAAATTTCATGCTTTCACCTCAATTTAAGCATAAAAATTCGGCGGTCACGTTGATGTACCGCCGTTTTAGGTTTTTGTCTGTGTCATCTGCCAGCGATTGGCAGAACGGGGAACCGCGTTTTAACCAAATCAAGCCGCCATCTACCGGCAGCGTCACGCCGCCAATGCCCAGCGCGTCCGAGAGCTCAAGCGCCTTTGCATTTGGCACCGCTTCGCTCATGGTATGGAACCACATGTTGACCGTCAGCGATACCGCCCCGCCGCCCCATGCGTCAAACACAGCATCATAGGTCAGGTATGGGAGTACAGCGTCATCTGGCACGGCGTTGCTTGCGTAAGCGGTCATAAACCGTCCGAAAAACTGCTGTAATGCAGCGCCCTTTGTCATGTAGGCAATCCCTCCCGCAATCGTTCAGCCGTAAAACTTTTTAGTCCGTTCAGCATCGGGGAAGCACTTGCAGGGGCTTGCTTTTCTTCCGGGCGGCTCGTGACCCGGAAATATGCCCCGGTAGTCAAGTCCTTGTATACGCTGCCGTACTCAATGGGAACATCTTTCCGCACAACGCCGGTATATACGCTGGTCACGCCCTCTGCTTCTGCACGGCGGGCCTCCAAACTGCTATCCAGCGAAACGAAATTGTCAAACTCCGCGCCCTCTCTCCACTCGGTAGCATAGCCGCCTTCTCCGTCAGGCTTTGTCAGCTTGTCCATGATGATGCAGCTGCGCGAAAAATCATCTAAAAGGCTCATAGCTTTCTCCATTTGTTCAGCCGAGAAGCAAACACGCCCTGCCAGCCCGTCACAGAGCCGCCAGAATTGCCGTTTGTGCTCGACTTGGTGTAACTGTACCCGGCAAAGCTCTCACTCTGGAATGGGCTGTTTGCGGCGTTCTCGTACTGCTTGCGCCACGCATTGATTTCTTCTTCAAGACGCAGAAATTCGGCAGGAACGGCCATGGCCCAGACAGCCCCGTCAAAGGTCTCATCCCTAAGCGCGCAGTTGCCGTACTGGTAAACTCCGTCATTCAGAACGCTGCCAACAACGCGGAAATACTGTCCGGCACGCAAAAAAGGCAGCGCAATGCCGCCGCCCTTGATGGTGTATGTGTCCGGGTGGACGCCGCCGGGAATCAAGAAGTAATTTCGACATTCCCTCATCAATTCCTCAAGCATTGTGCTGCCTCCTATTACTTAACTTCTTTCTGAGTGTTCACGGCTGCCTGCGTTGCGGGCTGCACGGTAATAACAGCAATTCCGTCAAGATACTCAGCCCACAGAGCCATACCCATAAGGGCAAAGCTCTCGCCGACTGCCGTACCGTAGTTGCCCTGTGCGTGGAAACCAATCAGATTGGTTTCGCCCTTGACGGTGTAGGACAGACCCAGACGAGCGAACTCGCTATCACCGGGGTCAATGTAGTACAGGTCGATGTTCTCAACCGGGGTGGCGATAATCTTGTTGCGCGCAATCTGGGTCTCAGGCAGCAGAAACAGGGTGCTATAGCCCATGAAATTTTTGATGTAGGTAAGGCCGAAAGCGTTCTGAACGGTAATGTTTGCAGTACCCAGATAGTCGTAAGCATCCAAAATGTTGGCAAAGCCCACGACTTCGGTCACATCCTTCTGCATCTTGGCGAACTTGTTCAGCACTTCTCCCTGCGCCTTTGCAAGGCCGGTCTGCCAAGAATCGGCAGTTCCAGTCAAAGAGCCGGTGTTGAGGAAGGTGTAGAACTTTGACATGACGGCGTTCTGCAGCTTGGTGAGAAAAGCATCGTCGGATTTCTGCACAGCGATTGCAGCGCCGTACTTGGACACGTCCTCAACAGGGACTGCCTTTGCATACTTTTCGATGGTCAGGTCTTCCTTCTTGCTCTGCGTGATGGTGGCCTTGCTGTAAGGGATAACTGCGCCGGGCGCAACATTGCCATTTTCCAGTTCGACGCTGGCGGTGTAGGAAATCAGAGAAGTGCCGGGGGCTTTGCGGATGGGACGCATAACGCCCAGAATCTGCTCCAGAGCTTCCCAGTTGTCCGAAAAACGGGTCACGAAATCAACCTCGCGGGCGGTCACGCCGGTATAAACATTCGGCAGAGAATCGCGGGGGGTGGTCAGAGTTTCAAGTTTAGTTGCAGCCATATTCAGGCTCCTTTCATTCGGTAGTGTTATTAAGGTTTTCCTCGATGGCCTTCAAGCGGGATTCATAGTCCAGCACATAATGGCCTTTTTCGTCCTTTTTGTAGATGTCAGCCATCGAAAGTTTTGCGCCGCCGCTGTTGGCGGGCGGGTTCGGTGTGTTGGCTCCCTGCGTGCTGGTCGTGGTGATGTACTCGCCATAGCCGTCTTTCAGGCTCTTTTCAAGTTTGGCGGCATCCTTGACAGTGCCGTCTTCATCCAGTTCCAGCTTGTCCAGCAAGCCGTCAGCCTTTGCCAGTTTCGCCACGCTTTGGACGCGCTTGTCAGATACACCGATTTTTTGCAGCAAAGCGCCCAACGCCTTTTCTTTGGCGGTGGTTGCTTTCTCGGCATCGACAGCCTTTTTGTAATCCTCGAAAGCTTTGTGTTCGCTTTCGTATTTGGATTTGTAGCCGTCATCGCCTTTTCCCTTGATGTCGTCCAGTTCCTTTTGGACGGCGGGCAGCTTTTCCGCATCGGCTTTATAGCGGTCAACGTCCGCTTTCAAACCGTTTACGGTGTCAGTGTGGGCTTCAATAATGGTGTCCTGCTGCTCTTCGGTCAGCCCCATACCTTTAAGCAGCTTGCGAGTAATAGCCAATGTTTTCGCTCCTTTTCTTCGGTGTCAGTTCTTCGACATTCGCGTTTTATATAAAAACAGCGGTTCTTTGCTGTTTTTTCGTATAAAATAGCAACCGCCGAGAAAGTCTCGGTAGTTGCTAGGTAAACTTGCCTTTTACGGTTTCACTTCAACGCTTGGCAGCACATTTGTGTGGAAATACAACTTGTAATGGTACGGGTCTGTGTGTGTTCCTGTAATGTCCTCGACAACATACATCGTGTAGCTGTTCAGGTAGATGTAATTCTTCCTGTAAGTATCAGGGCCAACCTTTACAGTGCAGACAAGCTCGTTGCTGGAATTGTTGGAGATAGACATATACCCCTCGGCTTCCATAATGACCTTGTCTGTTCTGGCGTTGTATACGGTGATTTTTCGTTCACTCTCAAAGTAATCTGCCTGTTTAGAAATATTGGAGTTTGCTTTGGCGGCTTCGGAACAGCCGCACAAAAGCAGCGCCGCAGCCATAATCGTGATTGCGATGTAAATAATCTTTTTCATGTGCTTTCCTCCCAATAAAAAGAGCCGAGAGGCTTATTTGCCTTTCAGCTCTTGTTCGATAATTCTTGTGTACTGCGCGGCATGGTCTGCCACTGCGGGCTTGATAAAAGGCTTTGCCCTTTGGCCGTGCGTCAAATGCCAATCGCCTTTTGCATCTTGGTACACCCACGGCGTTTGTCTTCCGCCGGGATAATAAATGCCCGTGCCGCACTCAACGTATACGCCGTATTCGCTATTTGTGCCAACATAGGCAGCGCGTTCTCCACTGTTTGTCACTGTATGAGTGATGCTATTGCGCAATGCGCCAGTTCCAAATTTACCGGGGCTGTTTACAAGCTTTTTTGCGTACCCTTCAGCCACAAGCCCACATTTTTCCAGCGCCCTCTGGCACGCCGCTTCAAGCTCTTTGTAAACTTCAGCGCTATGGTCTTCGAGTCGAAATTTCATTTCGTTTCCTTCCACGAAATCCATTGCGCATACGTCATTGCAGGAATCAAAATGTTTTTCCCGGTTTTCTCATCGTATGCGCGTCTCAGCTCATGACGCGGTTTTGGTTCATCAGGCAGTACGGCAATAGTAGTGCAGCGGCAGTTATACACAAGATAGCCCGGTGCGGAACTGTTTCCGGGAAACATTATGTCGTATCCGTCAACCTTAAACGGCTTGTCTACATCGACCGTCTGCCCATCAAGCATTGCGTGTGCGTGGCGTGTGCGGTTGTCCAGCGTTGCCAGCCAGCGTTTTTTGAGCTTGATACCCATATCCTGCGCGGCGCGGTAAGTATCCAGCCGCCCCGCGTTCTGCGCCCCTGTAACCGCCGTTCTCGCCGTTCTTATGGCGCTTGTGCGGTTCATATCCTGCATGCGGCTTTGTAAATCGTTGGCGATTTTCTGTATGCTTTTTCCTTGCAGTATGGAGCTTGTCACGCTGGCTGTAATCTGTTGCTTGCCGTACTTCAAATCAATGCCGCGCTGCAATGCCCGCTTTGGCGGGTAATATGGCATCAAGTCAGGCTGTTCAGCGATTAAGCGTTTCACAGTCTGCTCATCCCACAGCGTAAAATCTGCTTTGTCGGAAACCTGCTCGATTTTGTAAGCAGAGTAATTGCGGTTCAAGCTGTAAATGCCCGGCGTGGCGTCATTGACATAGGCCACAGCCGTTGCATTAGCATCGGTGTATCTTTCTGCCACTTTATCCCGCAGCGCCTTAAAACGCTTGCCTCGCCCTATCTGCGCAAGCCGCCATTGCTTGTATTGCTGTTCGGTGATTTCGCCTTTTTCCAGCTTTTCAAGCATAGCGGTATCGCGCTTCTTGAACTGCTCAAAATAAGCTTTTACCGTGTCGGACAATTCGTCAGCAGCTTCTTTGTACAGTTTTGCGATGCGCTGTTCCAGCTCGGCAAGCTGTTCGTCCGTCATTTTGTGTGCGTAATCAGGTCTCGCCATCGCCGTTCAGTCCTTCTTCCGGCTGGTTCTGCGGTTCGTTAGGCTGCGGATTGTTAATCGTGCGGTCAATCTCTTCCGCAGCCTTTCGGCGCATCAAATCCTCGTACTGGTCTGCGTCGCCGAGAATGGTCAGCAGCTTTTTGGTGATGTACTCATCATCGTAATACTCCGCACCCAGCATCACGGTCTGCGCTTCTTCCTGCTTGTTGATAATCTGGCTGCGCGTGTAAGTTGGTTCATCATCAAGCCCAGCAATTGCCAAAATGCCCTTGATGCAGCGCGTCACGCAGCTTTCAAACTTGTCCGTTTTCAGGTCAAGCGGAACATAGCTTGCCTTAATAGCCGTCGCTGTCTGGTTTCCCGCGCTCACGGCAGATGCGTCAAACGCCTGAAAATCCGTGTACAGCTTTTTGGTCAGCATGTCAATGGTCGCTTGCGTGCCCTGAAACGGTGCTTCAATGCTTTGCGGTGTGGCTTTCGCGCCCTCATCACCATCTGCATGGGCAACGTGGGTAGTTTTAAGTCGCTCCACAAACTTTGCATCGTCCACCTCGTCCATGCCGCCGCAGTTTGTAAGCACCCAATAGATGAGATTGCCCTCATCCACATTGTTTACCATGTTGCTGCTGGCAAGGTCGAGCGCGTCAACGGTGTTTTTCCTGCCGCGCAGTTCGCTGCGTGCCAGTTCACCGTTTTTCAGCGGTATAATGGGAAATCCTGGATAATTCTCACCGTCATAAATTTCTGTTCCGTCAATTTCCGAATACCGCACTTTCAATTTGTAAGGTAGTTTCCCGTTTAAACTGCGCACTTCACCGTTGCGCGGCTTGATGTAGTCAGTGTAGCCGTCCATCTCGTACAGCGTTGCCCGCAGCGGTTTGTCCGGGTCAATCTGCCAGAATCGGATTCCAGCTTTCAGTGCGCCGTCCTCTTCATCGTATAGCGGCACAAACTGTTCCGGCGCAAACACCTGAATATGGTCAAGATTCCAAAATACGAAAGACTGCCCACCAATCAACGCATGGCGGGCAGCATCCATAATATCTTCATCAAACGTGGCGCCAAGCGCCTTTTTTGTGGCGTCCTTGTTAAACGCAACGCCGTTGCCCAGCAGGTAAGAAACTTCCTGGTCTACAACAAATCCAAAAAACTTGCTGGCAATCTTGTGGTTTGCTGTGTACATATCGGGATGCGCTTTCCCCTCAAGGTCGTACACCATTTTTTCGTAGCGGTTGATTGTGGGATTTTCGCCCCAATAGTACAGCTTTGCGTCTAGCATGTCCCGCGCCTTTTTCTGGCCTTTAAAATCGTTGATGGTGTCAAACACAAACCCCATGCGGGAACGTTCATCTTCACCGACCACCACAAAGTCTTGATATGTTCTGATTTTCCCTCACCGCCTATCTGTAAATGCTTTGATATTTCATTGCCGTATTGTCTCCGGCTTTATTTGCTGTGCTTTCCATCGCATAGCGCACTGCATCAATGTGATGGTTGTTCAAATCCGGGTAGCCTTCCAGAACTTCTCCCGTCTTGCCGTCCCGCTCATACTCGTACTCGCTGAATTCCTTTGCTGTGTCCGGGCATCGTTCTGGATCAATGACAATCGCTTCCAGCATTTGCAGCCACTTTGTTCCATAGCGAACCGATTTCGGTCCTTTTCGGGCAGGGAATGTTTTCACGCCGTACTTGTTATAGTCCGCAATGGATTTTGGCTCGGCACTATCCGCGCAGACTTTATCCTCACGTGTCAGCCCTTTATCCAAGAGCAGTTGCGCCGTGTCTCTGTTGCTGGTTCTACGCCGCGTTAGCTCGTCAAAGATGTATAGCGTGCGCCGCGATGCATCATAGTGCATCGCATTGTATGCCCACGGATCTGGATACCAGCCCCAGTCAACGCCGCGCTTGATTCTGTCGAATGTTTTCAACTGCTCGTCTGTGATTGGTTGAATTTTCAGGTTTTCGAATACCGCTGTGCCGCTTCCAACAACCTCGCCCAGATACTCATGCCGGTATGCTGTTTCGTTTGTGCGCTCCAAGTATTCAGCATCGGCCAGAAACCGCTCGCCGAGCCATTCTGCGGGCGTTGTTTTGTAGGTGGAATGATGTACTAGCTTCCCATTGCGAGCTTTCAGAGCGTACCCGTTTGCCCAGTTCCGCGCCATTGCTGGCGGGTTGAAGCTCTTGAACGTGATGAACCAGTCGCCGCCGCGCAGGCATGACTGCTCCACGTTTCGGATTTGCTCTTCCCCGTCAAACTGGTCAAGTTCTTCAAACCAGCAGATGCCGATATAACCAAACGGCACTTTGATTGACTTTACCTTGCCGGGGTCATCAACGCCGAAAAAAAGCACCTTTTGTCCAGTTGGCAAATAGGTGCATTCCATAGGGCTGACGGTGCAGCGAAAATGGTCGTGCAAGCCAAGCTCATTGATTGCCCAGGCGATTTGTGCATAAACGCTTGTGCGCAGTGTGTTTCCGACTTTGCGGAAAACTGCCGCGTGGCATTGCGGATGCTTGATAAGCTGCAAAATAAGCTCTATGCTTATATAGCTGGATTTTGTACTGCCGCGCCCACCCTTTGCGACAAGCTCTTTCACGTTGCCCGCCTTGATTTCGCGGTGAACTTCGGCAAAACAAGGGGAAACAATCCCGGATAGCTTACAAGTCATCTATGATTTGCACCTCGCTATCCTGCTTTTGTTCCGGCTTATCCTTCCATCCAAAATTTGCCCGCAAACTGAACTGCGCACCGTTAAAACTCTCCTTGTAATACAATCTTTCTTCTGCGTACTGCTCGCATTTTGCCTTTGCGCGCGTAATCGTGTCAACAAATGCTGGTTTGTTCTGATAATTTAGAAGCGCCTGCCTTGACGTAAAACCGAGCCAAAGCGCTAATCCCGTAACCGTAGGAGGGCGGGCATCATCACAAATCACACGGTTTTGATTATCCCTTAACGGATTTCCCTCATGGTCAATTGCCGGAACACCTTTGCAATGGATAAAGTAATCGTCAATTTTTTTTTGCATTTCTTCTACTGTCTTATACCTTGGCGGTGCGCCCACAGGATTTTTTCTTGATGCCACTTTATCACCTCGCTTTACGCGTCCATTTGCAAGCCATTTCAAAACACAAAAAGCCCACACGATTTGTGTAGGCTTATATCCCCCAAAACCCCTTTGCGCCGGAGGAAAGCGCGTTCCCGCCCTACCGGTATATGCTGTGCCGGTCTCACCCGTTGTAAGTAGCAAATCCGCAACGCTTTTGTACAGTCAGAATTTAACGTGCCTGCTGTCCACACGCTTTTTGATTTCCTGCATTTGTACCCCGCCCGGGCTTGCGGCATCCGGCAGCATTTATACCAGCGCACCGATTCGCGGTTGAATTTTGGTTTCGCACTTCACTGTGCGGGCAAAAGTTTTCAGGCTCTCACAGTCCCGTTGCGTCTTGCCATCGCGCCGCGCTGTGGTGTTGTCCATCTGTACCCCTCCCTCGTTTTGTTTGGCGGGCAAGAAATTCCCAAAGTTTAGTGGCCGCGCGGGCCTGTTGCTCAGGCTGGCCATCCAGCCTCGCCCATATTTCGTATGTGCGCAGCAATGTGTACAGAATCTGATCGTTGCTATAATTAGAAACAATTTTTCGGCCTTTGTCAAAAAGCCGCGTGACCGTGTTCCGATCCATTTTTTTACAGCAAGCGCTCATCATAAACTTGATTGCGGTTTTACGCTTCATTTTCAAGCCCTCTTTATGCGGTCAAGCTGTCGGTCAGGCCGCGAACGAGCTTGATTGCGGTCGCAGCGTTTGCCATCTTGGCAAGGTCTTTTTCGTCCATGCCGCGGCACATTTCAATAATGCGCTCGGCGCGTTCGGCGTCCTGCTGGTCTACCCCATACATGGCCGGGTTCGGTTTGCTCTTGCGTTTTGCCATTTTGCTCTCTCCTTTCGCGGCCTGCCATCATCAGAGCCGGGCGGCCATTCCCGGCTGACGCCCCGCCGGGGCGTTTCGGCTTATTTATAAATCTCGACGCGATTGATTTTGCTATAGTAGCCTGCAAAATCATTGCGAAACTTTGCAAGCGCGTCATCCTCACTTATGCCGGTCTCGCTGCCGACGCAAAGCCCGATTTCCACGCCGTCCTCGATGCCGTCATAATAAATCCTGATCGGCTCGCCGCTTTGCTTACAGCGTTCAGGTTAGCTATCGCGTTTCCTGCGCCGGGTTTTCACCGGTGGGAGCAACCCAGCATTTGGCACGGGTGGAAGGTTTTGACCCCTCATCTTGCGGTTTTGGAGACCGCAGTTCTGCATTGAACTACACCCGCATAAGCCCCCGCAGGTTGCGCACTGTTAGTAGGCGTGCGGGGGGGTGCCTATCTGGCTACCCCGGCAAGCGTACCTGACGGGTAACCCCGGTCAAGCGTACCTGCCGGGTATATAGCCAGAGTCATCGGCGTTGGTACTGCACATAGGTCTTGCACCTTTGCCACGCCGTAGCTTGCGGAACGCAGCGCCCTTACCGTATTTACTGGTCAGTCCCAGTTTGCGGCTGGCTATGCAGCATATAAAATGCCGGCCTTTCCCGGCTGCCAGCTATGAAAACAGGAGAATTGAAATGGTAAAGAAAAGAGGTTTTAGCTATGCCGTAGGCTGTATCGTTCTTACATCATCCAGCATATCTATAATAACAGGTTAAAAGTGAACTGGAGTGCACAGATTTTCAATTGCAGCGCGGTGTAATTTTTTTGCCCATCTCTCGGAAATATTTAGATTTATAGCAATTTTCCACCAATACGGTGTGCCGACAATATATCGTTCCCGCAAAACGTCCCGCTGCATTTGGTCTTGAACAGAGTTTATTGCGGTTTCAATTTCTTCCCTTTGCATCTCGGTGTCAATAATCTGCTTGTATAGAGCTTCTTGGCGCTCCATGATTCTGCAAACGGCATCCTCGATTTTATTTTTACCGCCAGCAGATACCACAACCGGGGATAGAGCTTTCGTGGTAGCTGTTGCCCGTTCACGTTCGCTCTGTATCTGCTGGCGCAGCTGTCGTTCATGATTTCTGCTGCGTTGGTATCTCCATAGCCACGTTTTCTTTTGGTTGAATTCTTCTCGAGTCATTGTTTCTCCTTTCTTTCAGTTTCATGCAGCGCGGCAGCGTGCAAATATTGCCATTCTTCCACTCGCATGTCGCGCAAAGATGTTCTCGGGCGTATTCATCAACTAGTTGCTGTTTTGTCATGGGGTCACCTCCGGCGGTTCGGGGAGCGGCAGTTCTGCCCATGCGAGGACTTTTGTTCTAGTTCCACGCGTAGGCTCACCGCCCCATTGACCATTGAAAAAATGTCCACAATCAATTGTACGGTACATGCAGTTGTAGTTGCCATAACGGAAGTATTCGTAGTAACACAGGTATTCTCCGTTTTCTTTGGGCGGGTCATTCTGTGCATCGTGCCAAACGGTCGCTTTAGACGCTTCAATAGCATCCAGCTTTTCTAACGCATCGCGGATCACCTTTACGGCGCTCTGGTAGCAATCGCATTCGTGGCAGCAACCCTTGTCGAGGTCCCACGCGCAATCACAGCAAAAACCGTATTTTATGGCGATGTTAAAGGCTCGTTCGTAGGCTTCGTTATTCATTGTGTGTCTCCTTTGGCAGTCTGTCTTTAACGCTTATCCATTCACTCATCTGCGTTCACCATCCTTGCGCCGCAGCATGGGCAATACTTGTAATTATTTTCTTCCGGCGTACCATCATTTAGAATAAATCTATCCTTGCAAGCAGAACAGAACCAGATAATAGAATCGCCGTAGTAATCGTCCTCGTTTTCCCATTTTGCCGTAGGCCGCAGTGATTCCGGGTCAACAGTTGGAACGGCTGCCTTTTTGACAGTGCGCACAGCTTGCAACGCGTCAAGCAGAACAATTTCCCTTTGTTCTTTCCGTGTAAGTGCCGAAGAAGGCAAGCATCCGATGCGACACACTTCCCGAATCGCGTTCAAAGCATCACCGCGCCGAATCAAATCGTTGTCGTCGCCGTAGCAGACTCGCACGACATTTTTTAGCGTATTTTCAAATTCGGTGTCATTCATCCAGGCGTCCCTCCATTCGTGCACCGCAGAACATACAATACTTCATACGGCTTGCGCTTGTTCTCCACTCTGTTTGGTGGCAAGCGGAACACTCGTATTCGTTTTCTCCGCAAACATGTCCTCGTTTTATCCAGTGTGCTGTAGGCCGCAAAGATTCAGGGTCGATGGTTGGCATTATGTCAATGTCGGAAACTCCGACCGCGTCAAACTCACCGCAATCTGGGATATCAGGGAAACGCACCTTCACGGCACGTTTCTTTAATTCATCTGCATCAATCAGCCACATTTTCTTTCTCCTCCACGTACACCATACTCTGGCGCAAATTGAGCGATTTTGGATTGAGAATACAAGCCGGGACGACGGAATTACCGTAGTCCGCACAGAAGTTGTTCAACTGCCCCGTAGTGTACACGACGCGAACGTTGTTAGCGTTGCCCGCGTCGGAATCCTTGTCACCGCAACACCAAGGTGTGGTAGTCCACACATAACTGTCGTAGTGCGGTATGTAGTTACGGTACTTTCGGTACTCATCACAAGATAGAATGAAAACATTGTCATGAACAGTGCCATAAGCTCTGTCGCCGTTGTCGGCAACAAGGTCAACGGTATGTGACAGCAGACTTTCTTTATCGAAAACACTGTTCGCCATAGAAGAGTTACACAGTAAAATTGGGGACACAAAGCAATCGCGCCATCACTAACGATTGCTTTTGGAAACTTTTTCAAGAACTCGCTCTGGCGGGTTTTGACTGGGTGGTCTTTTGCCCATTGCTCGACTTTTGAAATCGTTTCTTCAATACTTTCGACTGACTTATCATCGAACCCAGCCATGCAACGCCCTTCTTTCGTAACAGGGCATACATTGCAACTTCGATTTTTACATAACCTTTTTACCGTCTTGATAAATTCAACTGCTTCCATTACAATACCTCCAATCTCAAAATTTCATCCCAAGTGATTTTGTCATACCCGCGCTGCACATACTGGCCGTAGGAGATGTCCAGCGCGGCGGCTTCTCTTACGCATTGTTCAATGGACTTGATACGGGGTTTCAGTGCTGCCTTTTTATCCGGCTTCTTTGCCTGCATGGCGGAAATAACGCCTTGCTGCTACGCTTTCTTTTTTTCGTAGTTCAGCTTTGCCTTTTGCCTTGCTTTTTCTTTTATGCAAGTATCTCAAAACCGCTTGCAGGGCTGCACGTCCCACATCATCTTGCCGCATTTCTCGCAGAATTTGGATACTGTCATAGCGGCTCCTCCGTCTTTTTGGCATCAATGCCAATGCCCTGTAGTGTTACCTGTGCCCAAAGGTCTGCAAGCTGGTCGTTGCGGTACTCATTGTATTTATCAGCAACGGGGCCTGTCATTGCATCCTGAATCCGTTTCAGCGTGCGGGGAGAAAGACCGACCTGATAGCACGCCAGCAGGCATAGATAGGTGGCGCGGGTAGCAATGTCGTTGCGCTCCTTCATTACAGCCTCCTGCGCACGACACTGGATGCCCTGAATTTTAGCTTCTGCATAGGCGTCTATGGCTTTTTGCATTGCCGGAGTGGGATGAAGTCTGGCTTTCATGTCTCTCAACTCTTTCCTGTTTTGTACAATCCGTATTTTCTAACATCGCGGCGGATTTTAATTCCGCGCTCTACATCTGCCGCGTCCGCTGCGGCATCTGCAAGCCGCTGTGCGCGGATTTTTTTCAAGCATGGCTGTATACTCGCCGTAGCGATTACAAGCGCTGTGGCAGTGCGCATGGCGGTCTTGGCAGTCTTTACTCGGGCTGTTCATGTTGCGATTTCCTCCAATGTGATTTGCTCCTGCGAAAAGTCGAGCATTTTTTCTTTTGCAAGAAAATAAAACTTTCTGTCAACCTCAAAACCGTAGCTGTCGCGCCCGCATTCATAGGCGGCGCGGAGCGTAGATCCGGAACCGGCGCAGGGGTCAATCACAACATCGCCGGAGTCTGTGAAAATTTCGATCAGGCGTTTCAGCAGGTTTACCGGCTTTTGGGTGGGATGAATTTTGGGGTATTCCTTGCCGGAATCGCGCCGCCACTCGAACCAGTTATAAACCATGTGGCCGCCGCCGTTGAATTTGGGAAGCTTGTCGCGGTAGAGCACGACGGCGAACTCAGTCGCGCCGACGATGCGCATATTGGCTTTGAGCACCTGAGCCGAGTAGTTTTTGACGAAAAACAGCGGATAGGATTTCTTAAATCCGTACTGTTTCCCCCATTTAGCGATTTCCTGCATCTGTTCAAATGCGCAGAACACAATCATGGCCGGAGCCTTGCCGCGCCCCTTCGGCTCTTTAATAAGCAGTTTTGAACAAAAGTGCATATATTCGGCGATCTTGAAACGGCCATCGGTGTTGAAAAAGTTCTTTTTGGCGAGCTTGCTCTCTCCGTTTTTGTTATCGCCGCCGTTGTACCAGACTGGGTTGCTGGCGTAGGCGTTTTCTCCGATGTTGTAGGGAATATCAGCGATTACAAGCTGGGCGTGCGGAATGCCATAGCACTTGTAGTTTTGAAAATTATCATGGTAAAGTTCGCAGATTGGCATCTGCTTCATCCTCCATTTCTTCAATGAAAATTTCGGTGCGGGGGTTGGATTTGTCATACATCACGCAGGAGCCGTCCACGCTGGCAATGATGGCGTTGTTGTCGTCTGCAAGGATTTTGGCGGCGACAAGGGTGTCATGGGCAGCCTCCATCAAGTTCGTTAGGTCTACTTTGCGGCGTGTCGGCATATAGAATACCGTGGCGACGCGGTAGCGGCCCGACAGCGGGGCTTTCGGCTTTGGGGTGAGATACCACATAGCGGCCTGTTCGTACTTCTTGTATTGCTTGCTGGGGGCGATGAACGGCTTGCCTGTACGGTGGTTTGTAAGTATCTGCTGGGAGTTCTTCTTGGTGATAGGGGGCAGGCAGATAATGTATTTTTGAATCATGTAAAATCCTCCATGCTCATCTGCCCGGGCAGTACATCTTCTTCCATCCACCAACGGAACACATCTTGCCCTGTACCGCCCATCATCCAGCTTCCGTCCAGCTTCCCGCGCGCTCTGCGCTCATCCAGCATCCTGTCAAAGGCTTGTATGTAGAGCTTCTCGTAAGCAGGCCAGCGTCGGAACTCCGCATACCGTTTCTTGCTCGCCATCGGGCAGCCGATACAGCCAACGCGGCTGAACCCACATTCATACAACGGGTTGACAGGCACCTTTGCATCCTGCAAAAAGCTCCATACCTGATTATCCGTCCAGTCCACAATGGGGTTTACTACGCGCTTTGCGGCCACCTTGCACCCTTCAAAGATTTCGCTCAGCTCCTGTTCTTCGTCTTTCAAAACGATTTTGTTCTCTTTGTTCCGGGTGAACGCTTCAAAAACGCCTCTGTCACGCTTTCTTCTGCTGCTTTCCGCCCACCGAACGCCAGTCGTGATGAACCGCCCGTTTCCGCCCTGTTCTTTAAGCACGGCGCAGCAGTACCGCACGATTCGTGTCGGCGGAATCAGCTTTTGAGGGATTAGGCCCCACATGCTTGTGCGCTTTCCCTTATAAACGGGGTAGTTGATGGTGCATTTCACGCCCAGATTTTCAAGTCTGGCAAACTCCTGCCGTACAAACCGCACTGTCTCCGGCGCATCCGCAGTTGTGTGGTTGTGCTGCACTTCAAACGGGATGCCACCCCTAAGTGCAAGCTCTACGCATACGCTGCTGTCCTTGCCGCCGCTGGTCGTTACCACCAGCGGCGTGCCGTAATACTTCAGTGCCATGTCGCTTGCCGCTTTCAACCGCCCGATGGCAATCTTCTCCGGGTCTCCGCTTGTCGGCAGGGTCACAAGGCCCCAATCTTCTTTGCTCACGGTACAATCTCCTTTACTTTCGCGTAGTACTTCTCGCTGTACCAGATGTCCGGCAGGCTGGGGTTTTGCGTGTAACCTGCTGTACGCAGGGCGGCTTCGGCATTCCAACGTGTGGAATACAGGCGCTTGGAGTGGGTGATGTCGCCGGTAGAGCGGGAATAGGTGATGATTTCATACTTTGACATTCAGCGTCAGCGCCTCCTGCGTATTTACCTCGTCGCGCTGGATTTTTTGATAGAGCGGTGTGTCAAAGTGAAGGCACGCATGGCAGGTGCGGGCAAACAAAACGTCAAAGGATTCGATTTTGTGCGGGAGAAATTCCTCTGCCGCCGTGCGCAGTTCGGCAACGGTAGGCGGGAATTTCAGCGTGGCGGCAAGGCTGGCCGCACCGCTTCTGGCTGCCTGCAAGGGTATGTCTTTCAGCGCAACGGCCCATGCTTTTGTCATTTCGTCAGGGTCTTTGCCGCGCATGAGATTTGCCCAGTAGTTGGTACAGGACAGAAGAAAAACGGCGGTTTCTGGTTCAGTCATCGGCGGTCACTCCTTTTGCAAGCTGCTTTAATCGCTCCATCGCGGCTGTGGCGTCGTTCTGGCGTGGCGCGGTGCGTGCCGCTTTAGCACTATCGCGCTTTGCCTTGAAAGCTTCCACAGTGTAGATTCCTTCCTGCTCACAGCGTGCCAGGATTTGGGATATGTAGCTCCAACGCCGGGAGTTATGAACGGCGGCTTCTTCGATTGCACGACAGATGATGGCGGCTGGAAATTTTTGTAGGGCCGCTTTGATTTCATCGGATACAGCGCGGGGGATGGAACCACAGTTCTGTTCATAGCACTGAATGCAGTCGGATAAATCCTGGTTATACAAGTCACACCCGGCGTCGCTGGCAGCAGTAGTAGCTATATATTCTTTACTTCTTACCTTCTTAGTATTAGAGGGTTTGTCGCTCGTTTGTCGCTCGTTTGTCGCTCGTTTGTCGCTTTGTTTGTCGCAAGCCTGATAATCGGCGTAATTATTTATCGTGTAGATGGTAAATTTTGACGTTGATTTCTTTGTCACTTCGTTTGTCGAAATTAGCTTACTTAATGCTGTGCGGATTTGACGTGTTGTAAGCCCAAGCTTGACTTCCATTTCCTTTACAGTGGTAACAACTTGACCACGTTCCAAAGGGATTCCGCGATAGAACTTGTCTTCATAGCTGGCAATCAGCAGCAGGTGAATAAACACGTCCTTTGTGGGGCCGTCATCATACCAGCCCCATTCGAGCATTTTTCTGTACAGCTTGATGAAGCCCTCGTTTGCCATTTTTCAACACTCCATGTAATACTCCGCGACACGGCAAAGCCGACCATAGCGGTTGCGGCGGGTGACCATGCGGGAGGCTACCGGGTAGCCTCTCCGTTTGAGGTCGGTTATGCGGGAGGCAAGGCGGCTGCACCCGAAATCTTCCAGAGCGTCCAGGGCGGTAAGTGTGCCGCCGGATTCCAGAACGGCTAAAACCTGGTCTATCTGTGAGGGGATGCGTTCTTTCTTTTCTTTCTCGTCATTCATGGCAACACCTCAGAACAGCAAATCACCGTCATCCTCAATAAGGGCGTAGTCTGCATCGGGTTCGCCCTGCGTGCGCTGTGAGGGGGCTGCGGGACGCTGTACGGCGTTCTGCGGGGCGGGGTTGGTACTTTCCTTACTGCCGCAGAAACTCACGTTTTGGGCCACGATTTCAACGGCTGTGCGGTTCTGGCCATTCTTGTCCTGATACTGCCGGGTCTGCAAGCGCCCATCAATGGCAATGAGGGAGCCTTTGGGAAAGTATTTGCAGACAAATTCGGCAGTCTTGCCCCAGGCGGTGACATCGAGCCAGTTCGTTTGGCTCTGGCCGCTGGCATCCTTATAGCCGGAATCGTTGGCGATGCGAAAAGAGCAGACGGACTTGCCGCTGTTCGTGGTTTTGAGTTCTGGGTCTTTGACTATGCGGCCGATGATGGCAACAACATTCAACATAGGTTAGTCCTCCAAGTAGTTAATATAGAAGCGGCGGCGAAAGCCTTCGTGATCCCAATGGTAGTAGGCTTCTGCAAGCAGTTGGCCTTGTTTGTGGTAGTGGTCTTGCAGGTCGCCGCTTGAATGAATGGCGGCGTGGCAGGCGGGGCAGACGTTAATCCAGAGGCCCAGCGCCTTGCTGGCCTTGCGGCGGCTTCCGCCGTAGATTTCATGCCGGGCGGTGTCTCCAAAGCGGTAGCAGTGATAACAACGGAACGATTCATGTACGAACAGCGACGGCGCGTAGCCGTTCTTGTCAAGCTTCACGCCGAATTCATTGCGGGTCTGCATCGTCTGTCAGTCCTTTCAACTTGGAGATTTCCTCGGGGGTCATGGTTGGGATGCCCTGCTGCTGGCATTCCTGCACGACCAGTTCAATGAGGCGGTGCATCTGGGCACTGTCGAACTGGGAAGAGCCGTACCAGCATTGCAGGTTGTAGAAGGTCCCCTGCGGGGTGGTCATTTCATCGAGCTTATGGACCTGCCAGCCCTCGCCCTTGCTCTCCCAACCGTTTTTGAATGCCCTTGCAGCATCGGCGCGGAGGGTGACAAGGGCGGAACTGCCGCCAATGTCGCGTATCAAATCGCGGTAGATGTCCAGCACAGGGCGGTTGATTTTGGCGGCAAGCTTGTTCATGAGCGCCCATGCGTAAGCGTTGGCCGAGAGGCTGCGCTTTTGTGAGGCCGTGCCGATGACGGCAGCAAGGGGCTTGCCCTCGTCAATGACGGCGCGGGCTTTATCGCAGTCAGCCGGGGAACATTCCAGCGTAATTGTGTTGCCGATAACAACGGCTGCCTTGATGGCGATTTGCTGCTTCATTTCCACGCCTCTGCAATCTGCTGGCCCTGCTTCCAGTCCTCTGCTGTAAAGTCCTTAGAGGGCTTGCCGATGGTTTCTGCAATGAGCTTCCACGCGTCGGCTTCATCGGCGTTGTTCTTCTGGCAGTAGGCTTTGACAGCACGCTGGCACTCGGCGCGGGCGGCGAGCCGGGCGGCGGCTGCGTTGGTGTCGCACTGGGGCTCGGCGTTACCCATTTTGTATACGGTCTTTCCGTTTGCGGCGATGGTAAGCGCCGTAATGCGGCCACCCTTAACATCCATAGCTGTGACGGAAAAATGGGTGTTGCATTGATAAATCGGTTTGCCCCATTTATCTTTACGGCCAGAATCGGCCACATCGGCGTTGGCGGCAGAAATCCAGATAAAGGGGGCTGTATACAGTTCTCGCCCGATTCCCCAGTTAAACCCGGCACGCTTGAAGCTGTCAGACGCAAGGCCCTTTTCGGCTTCTGTGTTAGATTCGGTGCCAGTGTCCTCTTTTTCTACCCACTGCTTTTTGTCATCGTCCCAGACAGCAATGGTGCAGTTTGCATTGTCGCGGGAATGGCGGCGCTGCCAGTTCATAGGGCCGTATGTTTCATCCAGAATTTGCATATCGCAGCGGGCGGTTTTATAGAGCAGAAGAGACACGCCACTGGCTTTACAGGTGGCAACGCGACACTCTACATCGGACGCCGTAAGAGCGCGTGGACGCTTAATTTCTTTATCCATTAGATTGCTTCTCCTTCCGGGTCGGGGGTGGTGAGGTGGATGCGGTAGCACTCTGCGGGGGCTGGGGCGTCAGAATAGTGCCGCGTCGGCAGATAAGACACCATCGGGATACCGTCCACAGAAATTTCAATCCGAAGGTCGCCATTGACCGCGTACCGTGTCAGCTTGCCGCGCTGGATGAAGATGTAGGATTTCTCCTTCAGCAGCTTTACAGCTTCGTTAAAACCGCGCTTACTACTGAAAAAAACGCCGTTCTCGTTGACATAACCAAACCAGCACGGAGTTTCTTTCAGCAAAATGCAAGCGTTCATCATCTTGCAGACATCAGAAAATTTCATTATTGTTCCTCCTGCTCTTTCTGCCATTCATAGGAGTTGACCTCTACGATGCAGTTTTCACAACCAAGAATCTCATTGCCTTGCCGATAGTAGGTTTCGCATTCATCGCCGCATACCGGGCAGATGGGGCAATCGGGTTCGTCCGGCGGGAATGGATTATCTTGATGACCGTAGGTTGTCATTCTGTGGCCTCCTGTCTTTCTTCCTCATCAGAAAAATGCAGTTCCATCAAGTCAGCGATTGCGAGGTACTCTTTGGCGTATTTGCTGTTGCCGTGTGTCTTTTTGACGATCTTGCGAAACTGCGTCAGATCGTCATAGAAGCAGCCGCACTGTACGCGGAGAATTTTATCTTTGCAGCGAAAAAATGTGGTCGCGCGGAAATATCGGCCAAAGCCTCCAACGACGGCGTAGTCCGCATCGCCGGAGACCTTCGCATCGCCGGAGACCCACGCATCGCCGGAGACCTTCGCATCGCCGTAGACCCACGCATTGCCGTAGACCAACGCATCGCCGGAGACCAACGCATTGCCGGAGACCTGCGCATCGCTGTAGACCCGCGCATTGCCGTAGACCCGCGCATTGCCGTAGACCCACGCATTGCCGGAGACCTTCGCATCGCCGGAGACCCACGCATTGCCGGAGACCTTCGCATCGCCGTAGACCCACGCATTGCCGTAGACCAACGCATTGCCGTAGACCCACGCATTGCCGGAGACCTTCGCATCGCCGGAGACCTTCGCATCGCCGGAGACCCGCGCATCGCCGGAGACCCACGCATTGCCGGATACCCGCGCATTGCCGGAGACCCACGCATCGCCGGAGACCCACGCATTGCCGGAGACCCACGCATTGCCGGAGTGGGAGAGGTTATCTTCCTTCTCAATAAATCCGCCGAGCTCTCCCTTCTCAACGTCGCCAAAAGCGACGAGAGCCTTAATACGGAACAGCTTCTTCCCGAAAACGTTCATTACAAATTCGGCGGTCAGTTCAAATTTCTTCATGGCTGGATGCCTCCTTAAAATACAATCCGCACAGCAGATTCAACGCCAATAGGGCGGTAATCGTGCCGGGAATGTTCAGGCTGCCGAGAGCGGCAAGGCCAAAAACAAGGTCGGCGGTGATGGCCAGCTTGACAAGCTGGCGGGTAAGCGGTACAATACAGTTAAAGTGTTTTTCCATGCACTTGTTTCCTGCCGCGTTCGGTGTTGCTGCACCGGCGCGGTATTTTTTTGTCATAATCATTTGACTTCCTCCCATTCAAAGCGGCCTTTGCCGCTGTTTCTCCACTGCCCCAGCCCGCGCAGGACGCCATAATCAAGGCATTCGCGCACCATATCTTCCAGCTTCGGGTCAAGGCACTGAATTTCAAATTCTGCCGTTGACCCTGCCGGGACGCTCTCGCTCTTGGCGATGCTCACGCGCTCGCCCATCGGGGTCTGCGCACGCAGAGGACGTTCACAGAAATCCAGCTTCATTCCGTGAAGGTCGTAGGGAATTTCACGCGGGAAAACGAAAATCTGGCCGTCAATCGCCTGTTTGTAAGCCTTGATTGCGGCACAGGCCTTGCCGCCCGGATAGCCCGACTTGCCCGCCTTAGCAAGCATCTTGCAGGAATCTTTGAAAAATCCCTTGACCTGATAGTCGTACAGGAACGGCTTACCATCAGCGGTCTTGGGGAAAACGGTGATTCTGTCCTCTGCGTTCTGTGACTTGATGTTGGCAATTTCTTCAGCGGTCAGGTCATCGGTCGGGGCCTTGCTGGAAATATAGGTTGCCAGCAGTTCCTCATTGCTGGGGGAAGAACCGAGAACTTCTTCCAAAAGGGTGATTTTTACTTTCATGGTGGTTGTCTCCTTTTTAAATAAAATCGGTTGCTTTTCGGTGCCTTAGCAAGGCCGCGCTATCCCATTGCTGAACTAAGCAATGCCGTTGCTCTGCTATGCCGCGCAATGCCATTTCTAAGCTGACTGAGCTATGCCTTAGCTCTGCAAGACATTTCTTTTCCGTTGCAATTCAGTTCAATACCAAGCCTTGCCTTTGCAGCTCCATACACGGCTTAGCCTTTGCTTATCTAACGAAGCAGTTCCGTTGCCACGCGATGCACCTCCATGCCATTGCTGTGCATGGCTAAGCGTCGCAATGCCGCTGCTACATAAGGATTTCTCGCAACTCGGCAAGAACGCTGTCGATGCGCTCCTCGCGGGTGAGCGCGTGCGGTTTGCCGGGCTTGACGCGCCCGGAGGGGTAGTATGTTGCGAACTCGTCCAGCGAGATGTCAAGCATCTGGCAGACGGTGCCAACCTCCGGCCAGCGCCAATCATTGGCGCCGTTAATGCGGTTTGACATCTGCGTTTTGGACAAGCCGCAAACATCTGCAAGGCGTTGTTTGTTGTAGCCCTTGCTTTTGATAAGAGCCGTAAAAGCAAGGTTTGTCATGGTGGTTACTCCTTTCGTTTTGCAATCAGTTCACTTACAGCCGCTTCCATCTTCTTCTGAATGTCAGGCGGTTTGCGCTTGCTGTTCAGAATCAAACAGATATTTTTTAGTTTTCAGGAGGTCTGCCGACCTTAGCTACCGGAAACGGTTTTTTCAGATGTTCATCACGGTAGTTGTAACCGCGTTTCGGGTTCGTGGAATCGTAATGTGTAATCCAGTAGTTTTCGCGCTCCTGGCATCTCTCTGGCGGCACATCCTGTTCGATGATGTAGACCTCAAACGCATCTTCACCGTACTTGTTGTAATCCGCCTGAAACCCGGATTTTTTGTAGGTCGTGTTCAATTTGTCAGTCTTGCCCTTGCGCAAGGCAAGAAAGTGTTCCCGGATTCTCACATCCAGCCTATACGTGCGCCCGATGTAAACCTTTCCGTTTTCCTTGCATCGGATGGCGTAAATATCGCTGTTGTGGGTAATTGTCCATCCAGCCATATTCTCACCGCTTCCAAGAATCGATGATTTCATCAGCCAACTTGTTTACTCCGCGGTTCATCATGTACTTTGCAAAAGCAATGACAATGCGGGCGGTCAGGCAGGCCCAGAACAGAACCCAGTAGGTAGTACCCATATTGAGCTGCTGACCAATCATGTAAAGAAAAATGTAAATAAGCATCGGTTATTCCTTTCTTTCTAGTTATCGGCTAGCAAGTAATCAATCGGCACGCCGAAATAGTCAGCCACTTTCTTTAGCGTCGTGATGCTGGGGCCGTAGGGCGATTTCTCCCACTTGCCAAGTGCGCCATTTGAGATTCCGGCGCGTTCCTCAAGGATTGTGCGAGAAATATTGTTTTTTCGGCACAGTGCATCAATTTTCGAAATATTCACCTAGCAAAAGCTCCTTTCTAGTTGACTATTGCTAGAAAATGTGCTACTATGAACTTGCGAGATTTATAACAGCATATTTTTAGCTAGTCCGCTGGATTTTAGGGGGCTTGGTTCTTTGTTGCCCTCTATGCTGTCTATTATACTAGCTTATCGCCTAGTAGTCAATAGACTATCGCCTAAAAATATGCACAAATAGTCTAGGTGATTTTTGTGGATAATGTTAAAACTGTAGAAACCATTCGTGCCCTGTGCAAAAAGAAAAAGACTAGCTTGACTAGGCTAGAGGAAAAGCTCGGTTTTTCAAATGGGTATATCGGCAAAATGGCAAAGAGGCCAAGTTCCCCACCTTATGACAAACTGGTCGCAATAGCTAACGAGTTAGGAGTCACCGTTGCCGACCTGACCGGGGAAAAAGAAAACCCCGACAGCGTATATACTGGCGGGGAGGTTGATACTGCTAAAATGTTGACATACCTCGACAATCTATCTACAAAAAAGCCCACCGCACAAGGCGATGGGCTAATATCTGATTTGCCGCAAGATGTACAAAAGCTCATTTTTCTTTGCCAAGAGAGCCCTCAGCTTGCAAGCGCTTTATTAAATCTTGCGCAGCAGTTACAAAATCGTTCATCTGGTCAGGCGTAAATTCTGAAATAATTTTTATAAGTTTTTCTGTGTCTGTCATTTCTGATTCCTCCATAAAATATAAAGGTGATTGTACTATGAAAAAACAAAATGGTTGCCTAAATGTAATTGTTGTTTTTCTGATTATACTGTTCTTTCCCGTCTTGCTATACATTTCGCCGATTTTGCTCTTGGTTTGGCTGGCTCTAAAATTGTACACTCATTTGTACTTCAAAAGCGAGAAGTTCCTTGCCATAAAGCAAAGGCTGGCAAATCACGCAAAAGAGTGTAACGAACTTAACGAGCATATAGAAGAATTAAAATCCTCTGCCCTTGTGGTAAATCGCACAGATTACGGAGAGGCAAATTATTACGATGACAGCAGTTGGAAAGTAAATCGCACGGGAATGCAAAAAAGCTATAAGCCTACTGTTTACCAGTGTTCCCGCGCCGTGTGCGACAACGCCAGCAGAGAGCCTTTTAAGTACATCTGTAAATACTTTGGCATAAAAGCAGACGAACAGACGTTGGAAAAGTTTGAAACGATGCTGAATGACTTTTCTGCCGTTGAGGACGGCAAAAAGATGCTGATGCAGCAGCTGCAAGAAATCTTGGACAGTGTTGATTCCGAAATTCCGAATTATATAAAAAAGCATTGCAAGGAAAAACTTGTTGCAAACTTGGGATTTGAAAAGGTGGATTTGGGAACCCTGTATTTCCCCCGCTACGTTTTCCAGTACACAAGCCCCAGCGGAAATACAGGGACGCACTACGACGTTGTAATGGATATCGACAACTTAAACCGATTCGTCGTGTATCTTTCCGAAAAAATCAAATTTAACAAAAGCGCCGCAGGGCAACGTGCCCTTATGACAAGCAAGCTACGCGATCACATTAAGCAGCGCGATCACTACACATGCCGTTTTTGCGGTGCATCTGTTTCTAATGAGCCACACCTGCTTTTGGAAATCGACCATATTATCCCGGTGTCTAAAGGCGGAATGACTACAGAGGATAACTTGCAAACACTCTGTTGGAAATGCAACCGTAGCAAAGGAAGTAAAATGGCTGTTTAGGTGTATTTTACACAACTTGCAGTTGTATTTCAACAGCTTCACAAAAATACTCATTTGTCAAGTCTTTATAATCCGCTTTTTCGGTCTTCTGCGCCCGTGTCTTGCTGGAACATCCAAATCAGGCAGTTTCTTCATGGTCTTCTTCCCTCCTTGCACGGTCTTGCAGCACAGCACGGTACAGGGCTTCAATGGTTGCCGCATTACGGTTTTGGTAATTCTTTAAACGTTCCACGTTATTCATTGTTGATTCCTCCTGTGTTTTCTGACTACAGTAAGAATCTTAACATGTTTTTTATACCATAGCTTCCATTTATTTCCATGACATTTTTTGAAGAAATATTTCTTTATATTTTCTTGATTTCTACGGTAGAAAAATTTTACCGCATTTGAAGTGCAAAACATGTAAAAAATTGAGGGTGATAAAATGGAAAGTAGAGCTGATTTCCGAGAACGTGAAGGACTTATTCTTTCGCAGTGCAGGTTGGAATCCGGGCTTTCGCAAGAATATGTAGCCCGGCAAATGGATGTGAACATCCGCACGGTGCGCAACTGGGAAGAAGGGCTTTCCCCTATCCGAAGCGATGATCTATTGATGTGGTTTACCGTCTGCAAACAATCCCCATGGCGCTGGCTGCAGCGAATCTGGATGCCGTCTGCATTCAGCGATATCGACACTCCAAACTGGACGGACGAGCAGGTAGACAAGGCACTTTCTGATTATATCGCCCAGATGCCGAGCGTGTACAAGCGCCGCCTGCTGTATATCCTTTGTGGGGCGCACGGGAGCGATTGGGCGGGCCAAATAGATTTGCTGTGTGCTAACGCGCATACGTCCATGCAAAGCCGTGTACGCGTCTGCCAGGCCGTAATACAGAACTACCGGATAGATACCGAAACTGGGGATGACCCCTGCCCGGAAAGCATCAAGCCGGACTTTGACCGCCTGCAAATATGCCTGCAAGCCGGAGAAGCTGCCGTTCTGGCAGGCAATGGCGAATATAACGCAAGGGAAAAATAAAAAATCCCCTGCCGGTGGTGCCACACCAGCAAGGGATAAAGGGCCGTCAACATAAAAAGTTGACGGCATTATTATAACACACACAAAAAGGAGCCGCAATATGAAAAGAACAAACACGGCGAAATGGATTGAAAGCGCCGGGCGTTGGCAAATCAACGTGCAGAAGGACGGAGTGCGCAAAACCTTTACCAGCGCCAAGCCGGGGCGCACAGGCCAGCGGGAAGCCAACAAAAAAGCAGATGACTGGCTTGACATAGGCGTAAAGACGGAACGCATTAAGGTTTCTGACGCATGGGAACAGTTGCTGCAGCAGAAAAAACTTGTGTCTGATGCAGAATACAAAAACATGGCATCGTTCGGTCGCTCCCATTTGCTGCCAGCCATCGGGATCAAGTCAGTAAAAGCTGTTACGGAACAGGATTTCCAAAAAATTATAGATTATGCGTTTCGCCATCCACAGGGGAACAGCAAAGATCCCTTATCCAAAAAGACGTTACAGAACTATGCCAGCTACTGCAAGCAATTTGTGAATTTTTGCCGAAAATCAAAATGGACAACGCTTGAGCTTGAGGAGTTACAGATTCCGGCAGCATCCAGAAAAAAAGGAAAGAACGTGCTGACAGTTGAAGCGCTGAACACGCTGTTAAAAGTAGATACGACCATCATGCGCGGAAAATCTGTGCATGATGAATACATAAATTATTATAGGTTTCAGGTGCTGACAGGCATGCGCCCCGGTGAAATGCGGGGGCTGCGATGGAAAGACGTTGACGGGAATTTGTGCAGACTGAAGCAGGCTATCAATGCACACGGTCAAATCACGCAGGGAAAAAACGAAAACGCATTGCGCACGGTAGTGCTATCCAGACGCGCAGTGGACGTGCTGGAAGCTCAGAAAGCCGTGACTGGAAAGCAGACGTACATCTTCCCCATGGCATCCATGCACACCTACTATCACCGCTGGCAGCGCTATCAGCGCTCTAATGACATGCCGGAGCTGAGTCTTTACGAACTGCGCCACACGTTTGTGAGTATTGCAAAGGAGTTGCCGACTGGCGAGTTAAAGCAGCTAGTCGGGCATAGCGAGGATATGGACACCTACGGCACATACTCTCACTACATCGCTGGAGATGACGAACGGACAGCCAAAAACCTACAAGAAATCTTTGATAGATTGGTGGACTAAAAAGTACACACTAAAAGTACACACTTTTTTTCTTAAATGTATGAAATAATAGAAAAAGTATGTGACAAAGCAAAAAATATAGCAATATACCGCTATATTTTTAATCACTAAAAGCATTGTGTATAGTTCGAGTCCTGTCACCTCGACCACAACAAACGCCGTAGATTCGTTTAAATCTACGGCATTTTCTTTTTCAAGTACACGTTTTAGTACACACTTACCTATTTTCTCTGCAAACTGTGTACCAAATCATTATACACATCCGGACGTGCTTCTTTCAGCGCATCCATAAACTCATCCAGCACACGCCACACTCGCCCGGTATCGGCCTTTTTTACAATCTCCAAAAATTCACTCATCCTGTAAACGCTCCAATTTCCGCATTACGCCATTATAAACTTTAGGGTTTGCTACATACAAGGCCGACATAAGCTCATCCAGCACGTTCAGCGCTGCTGCAATGTCTACGTTTGACACAGCCCGTAAAAAGTCACTGCTGCCAACAGCAGCCCTTGTAGACGGCTCTGCCGCTTCGTAGTAGCGCACAGGCTCTTGCAGTTTTGCTTTCTGCGGAGAATGGGACGCATCTGCAAGACGCTGATTTTTCACAACATACAGCGCTGCCAAATTTTTAACTCTGGTCATGGTGAGTTCGCTGTTTTCGATTTCGGCTATAGCGCCGTCAATCTCTCGCACGTCAACCATAGCCCTTACACCTCACTTTAACCGTTTCGCATCGTGTCAATGCAGCGCTGGATGACTTCCCTGTCTTTGCTGTCAGCCCCGCGCATAATATCTTCCATGCGGGAAATCAGTGAATCGCGCCCATCGTCCATGCTGTAGTGCCCGCGCACATAATGCGAACCGCGCCGCGCATAGCTGCTGCCGCGTCCATAATTGCCGCGCATATTGGCGCTCCAATCACCATCGCGGCTGTAATCCTCATCGCGGCTGTAACCGTCATCTTCCAGCATGACAATTTTGTCGATATTTTTGATAGTGTCAGTCAGCTTGTGAACAGTTTCCAAGTCACCGGCAGACATTTCACCCTTCTTTCCGATTTCGTCCAGTTCTGCGCACAGCATGTCTTTCAAGTCATACAAAACTCTTTTACTCATGGTTTACTCCTTTCAGCTCACTCTCTCGACCACAAAGTTTGCGTTCGCAAACAAAACGGTTTGTGTGCTTGTATTTTCGGCGGCAACGGTCAGGCAGCAGCCGCGCGGAACTTCAACAAAAGACGTCACATAGATATTAAAGAAGTTTTCTACTGCTGCCGGTGTCACGGTTGCAGTCGCACTGTTCAGCGGTTCACCGTTGATAGCAAGCGCCGCCGTAATGGCTTCCACTGTGCCGCCTGTAGGGATAGCAACGTTTGCACCGAAGCCCACTTTGAAACGCGCTTTGCACTGGTTCGTAAGCCCTCGCAGGGTGACAATTCCTGCACCTTCACGATGCACAATGCAGCCCTTACCCGCTACTGCCGTTTCCGTCAGAGGCACGTTCTGGCCTGCTGCCACGCTCACGGTATTTGCGTTTGTAAATTCAGCCATAAAATCATTCCTTTCAAAAAAAGATAGTGGCGGGACGATTGCCCCGCCACATTTTGCACTATCGGCACGGGGCCGAACATGTCAGATGTTCCGACAAGTTGCCGTATTCATTTTTAGCATCCGCAGCCGTTGCAGGCGCCGCAATTCCCATACTGATACGGTGCGGGAACAGGGAAAGCCGGAACAGGGCGGGGGTTGTAGTAAGCAAGCTGCCCGCTCATATAGGCTTTCAGCGTTTCATTCTGCGCGGCCTGACTTGCGGCAAGCTGTGCAGCGAAAAGCTGCTGGTTCTGCTCGGCAATCTTGGCATCTTTGGCCTCAATGCGCTGGGCGGTCATAGCGTCCAAAATCGCTCTCGCATTGGCGTTCTGGTTGTCGATGATGTCGCGCGTGCCAGTGTTGATGCTCTGCCGGGTCTCACATGCCTGCGTGGCCAGGTTGTAATTCACTCCCTGGATTGCTGCGCGGGTCTCGCAGCAGCAGTTGGCCTGCTGCATCTGCATGGCATTCAGCTGCTGCATAAATGCAGCCTGCTGGTTTGCACGGCTGATTTCGGCCGTCATAAAGCCGTTGCTCATGCCCTGCTGTACGCCGTTGATAAGCTGCGCCTGCTGATAAAAGCCATCGCACAAGCCGTTGTTAACGTTGTCGATTTTTCGCTCAATGTTGGCAAAATCCGACGTAAGAACGTAACCGTCAACCACCCCAGCGCCGTTGCCAGCATTGTTGCCCCAGCCGTTACCATTGCCCCAGCCGCCAGCAAAAATGAACAGAAACAGCACAATCAGCCACAGAGCGCCGTTATCGCCCCAGCCGAAGCCGCCACCATTAGAATTGGCGTTTGCGGGCTGAACAGGCATTGTCATAACAGTGCCGTCCGAAGAAAGACTCATGTTTAACTCCTTTCAAAAGTTGAATGTATTGTTCACCGTGCGCACGGTTTGAACCTATTTTAAAAATCCCTGAAACTGCTGCGCCATCGCTTGCAGCTGATTTAGCTGCTGCTGGCTCATTTTTCCAGATTGCAGCAGCTTTTGAACTTCTTGCTTCGGGTCGCCTTGAAAATTCTGTCGGAACTGCTGAAACTGCTGCATCATCTGCTGAAATTGTCCCATTGTGCCCGGCATTTTGCCGCCGCCAAGAGCGTTAAACAGAGGGTTGCTCATTGTCTGCCTCCTTTTTCTTGCGCGTCAAAGGTTTATCCGCCGCCAGCGCGTCAAAGCGGGCTGTCAACGCGTTGAACTCTTGCCGTGTGACATATTCCTCTTTCGGTTTTTGCGCGGTCTGTGCTGGCTGTTTCTGGCTTGCCGTGCGTTCCGAGTAGTCAAAAACGCGCAATGGCTGAGGCATACCGCTGGCGTCGGTGGCCTTAATGTAAAATGTACTGTTTTCGCTGTCCATCAGCAGTACGCTGTTCCCTGCCGCCACCATATACGCTTTGGCTCCCTCTTCGCCTTGCACCCAGATAATAGGAGAGCTTTGCTGTGCCGGTTGCTGCTGCGGATATGCCGCTTGTCGAAGCTGTGCAAGCTGGTCGGGCATGGCCGACGGCATCTGCTGCCCCATCGGGTAATATCCCGGTGCGAATCCGGGCTGATACGGTACGCCAAACGCCATAGTCAATCATCCTTTCTGCCAATAATACAGTGGCGTTTCGTCGCCGCTGTCCCATGTATCAAGCCAATCCCCATTTTGCACGCACACAACATGCGTAGCCATTGCCAAAATATACGTGCCGTCCAAGTGGTCTTTTGCAAACTGCGCCACTGTGTAACAATCCGGGCAGCTGTTTGGCAATGTGTAGCGCTTCCACCCACATCGGCGAAGATAACTGCCCCAGACATAGTTTGCAGACGGCATATCATGCAGTTCAAATCCTGCCAGAACCAGCGCCGCATATACAGCCGCCCACGATTGATGCGTTGCGGCTGCAATGGCTCTGACGGTACAATCGCCGACGCGCTTTTCTTCCGGGTTTAGGTTGATTTGCTTGTATGCCATCCGAACCGCTCCTTTTATCTTAATTGTACACAAAAAAGCGGCACACTGTGGGCCACCGAAGTGCCAACATTGTGCCGTCTTTGGGACAAAATAAAAAAGGGCGCGGCCACAAAAGCAGCCGCGCCCTTTAAATTAGCCTATTTTGTTTTTAATGCTGCGAACGCGCCGTTTTACCGTGCGCTCGCTGCAATTCAGTTCTGCCGCAATATCAGCATTGCGCCAGCCGCGCCGCCGAAGCTGCAAAACATCCGTTTCTTCATCGGTCAGCAAACCGCCGACAAAATCAAACTTTGGCATGATTACTTATCCTTCTTGTTCTTGCTTTCGGTCTGTGTGCCAAAATAAAAGGCCACGACCATTGTCACAATGGTCATGACCGTGTCAGGCTGTAATTTCTCCCGCAGCGCCAATGCCGCAAACACTGCAACGACAACCAGCGTCACAATGGTCTTGACTTTGATAAGCGCGGCAAGGTTTTTCAAAAAGTCTTTCATTTGCAGCACCTCACCCAATCAGATGCTTCTGCAAGTCTTTCTTTGCTTTCTGCATCTGGTCAATGTTGTTTCCGTCAAGGTTGTGGTCAAGCAGGGCAAGCAGCGCCTGCATGGTCACGCGCTGCCCCTCGTCCATGCGGTCAAGCCGCAGTTTGTCTTTTTTCAAAAATCCCTCCATGGCGTTCACCCGCTCTTCAAGCTTGGTAATGCGTTTGTCCTGGTCGGCTTTCGGCTTTTTTACGGCGGTGATGACTTTGCTGATGGCAACGCCCCCAGCATACAGTCCAGCGGCAGCGCCCGCCGCGTAAATTAAAAACGCCCAGGCCTCCGCAAGCGTAAACGAGAATACGTGCTGCATCGGCATCACACCTCCACAAATTTAGCGTGATACGCCTTGTCGTTGTCCAGCCCGTACTTCTTAGCAACGGCGTAGAACTCCATAGCGGCGGCGTTCGGCAGGACGACGTGATCCAGCCATACCTCCTGATGCGTCGGCGCGGCGGGCTCGTCCTCTTTGATGGCGGCATCATACCGCGTCAGGTTGAACTGCTTCACGACGGCCAGCAGACTTGCGGTATACGTCGGGCTGGTCGCCCAGCCGTCGGCGCGGATGTACTCGCACGCCTTGTTGATGTCGGTACAGCCGACCAGATTGGAATAGCGCGGCATGGTCGTCAGCTTCTTGATGTAGTCCTCTACACAGGCGGCCATCGTATCGTAGGCGCGGAAGCCCGCCGTGATGGTGATGTACTTGCTGCCGTCCCACTCCTTCGTGGCCTTGTTGTAGACGCGACCACTCCAGTTGCTCGCCTTGATGCCGAACAGGTTGTTTGCCTGTACTGCAAGCTCGCTCGTGCCGTAGGCGCTCTCAAGGCAAGCCTGCGCAATGCACAGCGACGGCAGAAGATGCGCGTTCAGGCAGCGGCTCTGGCACTTCTCGACCATGACGTCAATGAACGTCTGCTCCTGCGTCTTGGCTGGCGCAGCGTCGGCCACGTCGCCCTTCAAGCGCTTCGTGACCTGTGCCGCAATGTCGGGGAACTTGCTCTTGAGATAGGGGCCGGGGCAGGCGGTAGCCGCGTAGAAGCAGTGCATCGTGAGCGAGCCGTTCTTGTCGCCGGTGTAGGTCAGCTCCTTGATGCCGTTGCGGCGGCAAATGTCGGTGCAAAGGTCGAGCAGGGCGGCATACGCCTTGTCGCTGACGTGCCAGTCCGGTGCGCCGCTGTCGTTAGCGACTTCGATAGTAATGGCCCGCTGGTCGTTCCACGGGCTGGAACTGCACCACGACCTGTCCGCCTCGTGGCAGAACAGACCGATACGCCCGCTGGATTCGATGGCGTAGTTTGCGCTCATCTGGCGTGATGGCCTACTGACAAGAGCGCCGAAAGATTCAAGCGTCATGTTGCCAGCCATGTGATGAACGGTAATCTTGCTGATGGGCTGGCTCCGGGGCCGGTTGCAGTTTGAGCTGATGGCCGTGTAAACGGCCAGTGCAGAATCACTCATTCTCGTCCTCTCCCTTCCCGTTCGACAGCTCCTCGTCCATTTCGGGCGACCGGATCATTTCATCCTTCATTGGTTTCACTCTCCTTTTCGTTGGTGTCGTTTTCTTCGTCGGTGGTATTTTCAGCGCCGTCAACCTCCGGCACATCCGGCGTCTCCGTAACCTCGTCTGCGCTCTCTCTCGCATCCAGCGCATCGTAGTATTCCTGCGCCAGTGCTTCCACCTCGGAAATGTCATCTTCGGTCAGCAGGCCGTTGTCGAGATGCGTATACGCTTTATCCAGCCAGAACGCAACGTCCCGCCCCGCGCCGATTTCCCGCTTGATACTGCGCAGCGTCAAATCGTGCCGTGCTTTACTCTTGATAGCCATTTTATTACTCCTTTCAGGTTTGTCATGTTTGAGATGCTACTGCATCTTCCAAATCGGTGATTCTCTTAATAGGGTCTGCACGTCCCGTCACAGTCGCGCTGTCGGCATCGGTCAGCACGGTGTTCACTCCTGCAAGTGCGGGGATGGGCTGTGCGCCTGTCGCAGTGAAGGGCACAGGCGTTGCCAGCTTGTAAGTAATTTGTACAGGCGTGCCTGCGGCGTTCTGGGCGGCAAGGTAGGCACGCCATGTATCTATGGTATATTTATCAAATAACGCACGTCCTAAATATACAGTACCATTTTTTTCGATAATTATGCAATCACCAGAATAATTCCTTTTAACGTCGAAATGTGTACATATTCCTTTCCCGTTATCTGTCGGCGATAGTAAGTTGTACACACCAATAAATGTATCTCTAATTGCCCAACCTTCTGTCCCGTCCAGCGTCAACGTTTTCCACGTCTCCTGTCCCCCTCCCGTCACCGCGTCCACCTCACCGCCATACACGGTTTCGGGCAGGGTCAGGGTGGCGGTCTGCCCGATGTATGGTTTGTAGGTGGTGGGGGCGGTGGTGCCGGGAACGATGTACGGATATACTGTCTTGTCAACCGTTGTGCCGGCAATCGTAACCATGTACCAATACATGGTTACGTCCCCAGCCAAAATCTCAAAAATACCTTTTGCCGTTAGCCACAAGTCTTTCCCATTTCTATGCACTACAAGAAAAGAGAGAATTCCTTCACCTGCATCCAGTCCGTGGTATTTTCCGGTCGGCAGATGCCAAACCGGAAACGTTTTGCTGCTTGTATTACTCGTTGCTGTGCCGGATACATGAATACCACCATCCGGAACATACTCATATGTGATTCCGTTAACTGTGAGTTTATTAAATGAGTTTATATTCAGCAGATTCTCCCCGCACCGCTCCACCTTCACGCTGTCCCTGCCCTTGATGGGACGGATGTTCTCCGGTGACGGCGTTCCCGTGCCCTCCTGCACCGGTTCCCACTTTGCTTTCACCCCCAGCGGGTATCCCGCTACGGGGTAGCACACAACAGGGTTGCCGCTTTCTTCCAGAGGCGGGCAGAGCATATCAATGATGTGCTTGCTGCTCCACGCTCTCGCCCCCACGGCAGTATCATCAATTTCGGCTTTCTTCTTTTTCAGCTCGGCCACCGCCGCCGTGTTCGCCACCACGTTCTCCACGCTCTCGGCCAGCGTGTCCGCGCTCTGCTTGGCGTTTGCCTCGGATTTTGCCGCAGCCTCGGCGCTCTTAGCCGCCGCATCCCGGGCAGCCTCCGCGCCCTTCTGGGCGGCCTTGGTCTCGTCCCGGGCCTTCTCAGCAGCCGCCTGGGCATCTTGCGCACTCTTGGCCGCCGTTTGCGCCGCTTCCTGCGCCTTTACGGCCTCCGCTTTGGCCGCCGCAGCAGCAGTCTGGGCGTCCTGGGCAGCCTTGGCCGCGGTCTTAGCAGCTGCCTTGCTTGCCGCTGCGTCGCTGGCGCTCCGGCCTGCATCATTGGCGGCAGCTGTGGCCGTGTCCGCTGCCTGCTGTGCCGCCGTGGCATTCTCTCCGGCGAGGTTGGCCGCATTGTTGGCCGCTGCCTTGGAATTCTCCGCCGCCTGGGCAGCCCGCGCAGCCTCCGCCGC
>ERZ773106.471-NODE-471-length-41673-cov-4.809169_pt1 | contig 41673 bp, 34 predicted proteins | sample MGYA00580572_ERZ773106 | MGnify/ENA primary metagenome ERZ773106 (study PRJEB29015, sample SAMEA2737868) | human gut metagenome | biome: human gut; feature: human-associated habitat; material: faeces | place: China | collected 2012 ... | reverse complement strand
TATGACGACATTCTCACCGATCTGGGTTCCCTTCATAATAATGGAATCTCTCACGACACTGCCCTTGCCGATCGTAACGCCAGCTCCGATGACAGAACTGTGAACCTCTCCGTAAATCTCAGATCCCTCTCCGATGATACTCTTCTCAACAATACTGTCTGCTGACAGATACTGCGGCTGGATAATATCACTCTTCGTGTAAATCTTCCAGTATTCCTCATACAGGTTGAATTCCGGGATCAGATCGATCAGTTCCATATTGGCTTCCCAATAAGAGCCAAGCGTTCCTACATCTTTCCAGTATCCATTATACTCGTAAGCAAACAGACGCTGTTTCTTCTCGTGGCAGTAAGGAATGATGTGCTTACCAAAGTCACAGTTGCTCTGATCTTTCATTGCAGTCAGAGCTTCCTTCAATACCTTCCAGCTAAATATGTAGATTCCCATTGAGGCTAGATTACTTCTTGGATGTTCCGGTTTCTCTTCAAAATCCTGAATTCGTTTATCTTCATCTGCGATCACAATACCAAAACGGCTTGCCTCCTCTAATGGAACAGGCATTGTGGCAATTGTAACATCTGCGTTATTTTCCTTATGGAAATCAAGCATGACTTCATAATCCATCTTGTAGATATGGTCACCAGATAAAATCAGTACATATTCCGGATTGTACTGCTCCATGTAATTCATATTCTGATAAATTGCATTGGCAGTTCCTGAATACCACTCACTGTTATTACTCTTCTCGTATGGTGGAAGTACTGTTACTCCTCCGTTATTACGGTCAAGATCCCATGGAATACCAATTCCGATATGGGTATTCAAACGTAATGGCTGATACTGTGTCAATACACCAACCGTATCAATTCCGGAGTTAATACAGTTGCTCAATGGAAAATCGATAATACGATACTTGCCTCCAAATGCAACTGCCGGTTTCGCAACTTTTGATGTCAGGACACCTAAACGGCTTCCCTGACCTCCCGCTAATAGCATTGCTATCATTTCTTTTCGAATCACGTCAATCACCTCTCGTCACTTTCTAGTCAATCTAGTCCTCTTGATATTTCAAGTATATCACAACCATTTTTCAATGTACATCATTTTACACAATTTTTTCAGAATTTTTTTCTTTTTTTTGACATTTTATACAAATATGTGTGTTTGTCCTGTTTTTTTCGTCAAAATAGCTAACATGGAATTGCCCGAAAAGAATTTGCAAATTCCTGATATATGGTTATAATGTAACTGTTTCAGGCGTTATACAACGCTCTGTTATAAAATGAAGAAGTTTCTCATAAACTTTTTCATCAATGATCAACGAAAAACAGGCAGGTATCCATAATATGTATAAAATTAATTTTCAGGAACCAATACACATTCACTTTATCGGAATCGGTGGAATCAGCATGAGCGGTCTCGCTGAGATCCTTTTTGAGGAACATTTTACGATTTCCGGTTCTGACTCCAAAGAATCTGAACTCACCCGACATTTAGAGCATATGGGCATGCAGATTTTTTATGGTCAGAAAGCTTCCAATATTATAGAAGGTATCGATCTTGTCGTGTACACCGCAGCGATCCGTGAAGATAATCCGGAATTTGCCGCCGCAAAAGAAAAAGGCATTCCGATGTTAAGCCGTGCAGAACTGCTCGGTCAGATCATGGATAACTATCAGAATTCCATCGCAGTATCCGGCACCCATGGAAAAACAACCACAACTTCCATGATCTCCCAGATCCTGCTCGCTGCGAAAAAAGATCCAACCATCACAGTCGGCGGTATCTTAAAAGCGATCAACGGAAATCTCCGTGTCGGAAAATCTGACGTGTTTATCTCCGAGGCCTGTGAATATACAAACAGCTTTTTGAATTTCCGTCCAAAATACAGCATTATTTTGAATATAGAAGCGGAACATCTTGACTTCTTTAAAGATATTCATGATATCCGCAATTCTTTCCACTTATTTGCGAAAAATACAAAAGAAAATGGTGCCATTATCATCAACGGCGAAATTGAGAACTATCAGGAGATCGTAGAGGGACTCGCTCCACAGGTCATTACCTACGGCATGAGTGATGCCTGCGATTTTTATCCTGCTGACATTACCTTTAACGAAAAAGCATGTGCAGGCTTTGCTGCCATGTACCACGGCGAGAAAGTCATGGATGTCTCCCTGAATGTACCTGGACTGCACAATGTTTCCAACGCTCTCGCTGCCATTGCCCTTGCCCTTGATCTAAAGATCCCAAAAGAAGACATTCTTGCAGGGCTTTCTGCTTTCGGCGGTGCGGACAGACGTTTCCAGTATAAAGGATGCGTAGATGGCGTTACGGTCATTGATGACTATGCACATCATCCGACAGAGATCCGCGCTACGTTGACCGCTGCGGAAAAATATCCACACAAACGTCTGGTTCTTGTATTCCAGCCGCATACTTACTCCAGGACAAAAGCATTTTTAAATGATTTTGCAGACGTTCTCTCCATGGCAGATGTTGTGGTACTGGCTGATATTTATGCAGCCCGCGAAAAGAATACTTTCGGCATCAGTTCCAGAGATATCGAAGCAAAATTAAAAGAAAAAGGTACGGATGTCCATTATTTTCCTTCCTTTACAGAAATTGAAAACTTTTTATTAAAAAATTGTATAAACGGCGATCTGTTGATAACTATGGGCGCCGGAGACATTGTAAATGTTGGTGAATACCTGCTTGGCAGATAACTTATCCACATTATCCACATTCAATTGGGGAAAACTTCAACCTTTGAATGTGGATTTTTTTGTTTACATAAAGTTATCCACATTTTTATGCCAAAAAGCTGTAAGTCCTTATATTTCCACACTTTCATGCGTTTTTCACCAAATGGCGTTTTTGTGGAAACTTTTTTTATCCACATTATCCACATTTTTGAAAACCCTTGATTTTACTGGGTTTGTGAGCAATTTTGTACTTCTCTTTTTTTCATTCCTGTGCTATAATTTGGGACGGGCTGATGGACAGGATATTCCATCCGGCTTTGCATGAAAGGAAGGAACACAATGGCAAATATAACACTTCATAGTGACAGTCAGACCTCTGCCACCAGTGTATCGAATATTTTCATTGATGAATATATGTCTGATGCCAATGGAGAGTTTGTAAAAATATATCTTTATCTGTTACGGCAGTTAAATGCACCGGATGCAGCGTTTTCTATTTCTGCCATGGCAGATAAATTCGAGCACACCGAAAAGGACATTAAACGTGCTTTAAGTTACTGGGAGCGTATGCATCTGCTCCGTCTGGAATATGACTCCAGTGAGAATCTGACCGGTGTCTGTTTTTTGGACACAAAGCGCAGACCTTCTGAGAACGAAGACCCTGTGACAGTATCCACACAGGAAACAGCTTCTTCTGAATATTCCGCAGCCGTATCCCCGGAAGGATCTTCTTTGAAGCCAACTGTTCCGGAACCGAAAAACTACTCTGCTGAGGATATCTCCATGTTCCGCAGACAGGAATCCGTTGCAGAACTTTTATTTATTGCAGAGCGTTATCTGGGGCGTATTCTGACCCCAACAGATATGAACAGCATTTTATACTGGTACGATGGTCTTGGTTTTTCCACAGATCTCATTGAGTATCTGGTGGAGTACTGCGTGAGCAAAGGACACACCAGCATCCGCTACATAGAAAAAGTTGCCCTTGCCTGGGCTGATAATCGCATTACAACTGTAGAACAGGCAAAGCTGACTGCCGGTCTTCATAGCCAGCTTTATTTCTCCGTCATGAAGGCACTGGGGATCAACGGACGCTCCCTTGTCCCGGCGGAGACAGCCTATATTGATAAGTGGCGGTCGGAATACGGATTTTCATCTGAGGTCATCACGGCTGCCTGTGAGCGCACCATACAGGCGATACACCAGCCAAAGTTTGAATATATCGATTCTATTCTGACCAGTTGGAAGAAGAATCATGTAAGCACTTTAGAAGACATTGCAAGACTGGATGAAGTTCACCAGAAGAAGAAAAAAGCTGCAGTTGCAAACACTGCACCGGCAGCCCAGCCGAAAAACCGCTTTAATAATTTTGAACAGCGTTCCTACGATTACGATCAGCTGGAAAAAATGCTGCTCACAACTTCTGCACAACACTAGATGATGCAGTATCCTCATCTTACAGGACAACAGGGAGAATCCAATGGCATTGAATAATTCGCAGTATGACGAAATTTTTCGTTCTTACGACGCAAAACAGCTAAAAGCACAACATCAGTTAGAAGAGCGCACAAAAGCTGCCTATGAACGTTCCCCGGAACTGAAGGCATTAGATGCCTCTATTGCGGAGATTTCCGTGGCATCCGCAAGACGTCTCTTAGATGGGGACAGTTCTGCTCTCACCGAATTAAAAGCGGAACTGAAAAATCTCCGCACAAGAAAGAAAGCTCTCATGAAAGAACTCTCTCTCCCGGAAAACTATTTCGAGCCGGTTTATGAGTGTCCGGACTGTAAAGATACAGGCTATATCGATGGTAAACCATGCCACTGCTTCAAACAGCAGGCGATCGATCTGATCTATACCCAGTCCAATATTAAGGACATTCTTGCAAGGGAGAATTTCAGTACGCTGTCTCTGGATTATTATTCAGATTCCAACATCAACCCTGCGACAGGACTTACATCCCTTGCCACTGCCAAAGCCGCGGTTGCAAGATGCCATGAATTTGTAGATCAGTTTGATACCACTTTTGCTAATCTTTACTTTTTTGGAGATACTGGAATTGGGAAGACGTTTCTCTCAAACTGCATTGCAAAAGAATTATTAGATTCAGGACATTCCGTAATCTACTTTACGGCGTTCCAATTATTTGATATATTAAGCAAAGGTGTGTTTGAAAAAGATGCAGATGCCATCGCCACACACCAGAATATTTTTGACTGCGATCTGCTCATCATTGATGATCTCGGTACTGAGCTTTCAAACTCTTTTACCACATCGCAGCTGTTTCTATGTTTAAATGAACGTATCCTAAGACAGAAGTCCACGATCATTTCCACCAACCTGAATATGAACCAGGTTGCCGATATTTATTCAGAACGTGTACTTTCAAGAATATCCAACAGCTATACCATCATCAAACTGTTCGGTGATGATATCCGCTTGAAAAAACGTATTCACTAGATGCTCTGGATATCCCCTTATTCAGCATCTATTGAAATAAATTGTTAATGTTTAATTTTTATGGAGGAAAACCACTCATGCCAAACGATGAAAGAATTCTAGAAACCATGCCAGACGGCGCCCTCGGCTTAATTCCCTTAAAGAGCTGTGAAGAATTAGGTGCCAGAGTTGACCAGTACTTAGTAGGCTGGAGAGAGAAAAGAGAACATGCACATAAGAATGAAGCTGCATTCAAAGGATACCACCGCGACTCTTACATCATCTCCACATCTGTACCTCGTTTCGGAACAGGTGAAGCCAAGGGTGTGATCAACGAATCTGTCCGTGGATATGATCTTTATCTGATGGTAGACGTAACCAACTACAGCCTCACTTACTCTGTATCCGGTCACGAAAACCATATGTCCCCAGATGACCATTACGCTGATCTCAAACGTATTATCGCTGCTGTCGGCGGTAAAGCAAGACGTATCACAGCCATCATTCCTTTCTTATATGAAAGCCGTCAGCACAAGCGTACTGCACGCGAATCCTTAGACTGCGCACTTGCATTACAGGAACTGACTGCTATGGGTGTTGACAATATCATCACTTTTGATGCCCATGATCCTCGTGTCCAGAATGCGATCCCTCTGAAAGGATTTGAGACTGTCCAGCCGGCTTACCAGTTCATCAAAGGTATCTTAAAGAGCTGTGATGACTTAAAACTCGACAATGACCATTTAATGATCATCTCCCCTGACGAAGGTGGTACAAACCGTGCTGTTTACCTTGCAAACGTACTTGGTGTCGATATGGGTATGTTCTACAAACGTCGTGATTACAGCAAGATCGTAGACGGACGTAACCCGATCGTTGCCCATGAGTTCTTAGGAACTTCTGTAGAAGGAAAAGATGTTATCATTATCGATGATATGATCTCCTCCGGTGAGAGTATGATTGATGTTGCAACAGAGTTAAAGAAGAGAAATGCAAACCGTATCTTCGTTGTTTCGACATTTGGTCTCTTCACCAACGGTCTTGAGCGTTTCGACAAGGCAGTCGCAGATGGTACTATTTACAAAGTAGTTACCACAAACCTCACTTACCAGACACCGGAACTTCTTTCCAGACCATACTACATTAACTGTGATATGAGTAAATACATCGCCTATATTATTGATACTTTGAACCATGATTCTTCTATCAGCGATCTGTTAAACCCATATGACAGAATCCAGAAACTGGTATCCAAATACAAAAAAGAACATAAATAATATCGTTTCCAGAGGAACTGTTCCGTACAGTTTCTCTGAAACACACAAAAAAGGAATTGCAAGATGCAATTCCTTTTTTGTGTTTATAACTACTTTGTTGTTTTCTGATCTTATGTATTAAAATAAGTCTACTCTTCCAGCATGTTTCTGGTTGATCACATAATATGCTGCATACTCTTCCGGTTTTAAGTATACCTGAATGCTCTTAATGGAAGATGCTCTGTGACCTTCTGCTTCGAACTGTTTCTTTGCTTTCTCGATCACGTCAGCAACAACTGCTTCCTGTCCCTGGAACTGGATAAATACTTCTGGTTTCAGTTCTTCTTTCTTAGGAGCTGCTTTCTTTGCTGCGGCTTTTTTCACTACCGTTTTTGTTGCTACTTCCACTTTTTCTGTTGCTTTCTTTGCAGTATCTTTTACTGTTTCTTTGGTCTCAGCGACCTTTTTCTCAACTTCTTTGGCAACCGCTGCTGCCTTTGCTTCTGCTGCTGCCTTTGTCTCAGCTGCTGTCTCTTTCACAGATTCTTTTGCTGGTGCAGATTTTACTGCTGCTTCGTTTACAGTATCCTTAGATGCCTCTTTCGCTGTTGTTTTTACTACTGGTTTTGCTGCTGTTGTCTTCTTTTCCATAATTGGTTCCTCCTTCAGACAAAAACTACTCACAAACTAAAAACTTCTCCATTGCTACTAATGCTTCCTGCTCATCTTCACCGTTTGCCTCGATATTAACTGTCATTCCTTTTGATGGGTTGAATGCCATAATTCCCATGATACTCTTGGCGTTGATCCTGCGATTATCACTTTCTAAAATAATCTCGCTATCAAAACGACACGCAACCTGAACTAATTCAGCAATTGGGTTATTATGTTCTTCTGAAACATTGGATACAATAATCTCTTTTTTGCTCATGCCATTCACTTCCTCTTTCACAGTACTTCGATATCTGTTTTTCCCTTCACAGATACATCAACTTTTTCCATACCTTTCAAAATATATACCATTACCATTAAATTTGCAAGGCATCCCACAGAAAACTGTTAAAGTTCAACGAAGGAACTGCGGAACCGCCTGAAATTTTATGCATTTTTATGTATTCTTTTTACTTTTGGTAAGTAAAGAATATATTTCCTGCATTAAAAAACATTTCATCTGCGTCCGCAGTCGTCCGCTTATAAGTCTGTCCCACTGCCGGGTCATAAAGCACAACATTATTTGCATCATATCCCACCACAAGAACCGCATCATTACTTCCTGTCATTGCAAATACCGGATACCCGTTGCTCACATAGTACAGGATTTCATCTACCGTACAACCGGTAAGATCTAAAACAGTTGCATCCTTTAAGGTGTTAAGAAGAATCTGCTTCGGTGTCTCGCCCTGGGAGATCAGCGCACTGACGCTGATGTTGATTTCCTCTTTTTCCAGGATTGCATTCACACACTGGGCAATGCTTCCTGCTCCACTGTCCTCCTCGCCAACTACAATATCATTAAAGGCCGCCTGAGCCGTCTTTCTGGAACGTTTCCATACATACTGCTGATTTTCACCGATCACGACACCCATCTGGCTGTTTGCCGCAATAATCGCGTCAGAGACACTGTCTGTTGTCAGCACGACTTCTCCCTTTACATAAACATAATAACGGTTATTGTCCTTTTCTTCTTTCAGGGAGACTTCACGTTTCTGCTCTAAGATCGTCTCTTTCGGTGTCAGAATCTTCGGTGTCTTTTTCTTCGCCTCATCCTGCAGTGTGATCAGAACCTGTGTCTCTTTTTCATCCGTATTTTTTGTTGCAATATCTACCACTTTCAGGCTGTCACCCTCACGGTTCATGATCATGTCCTGATCTGCATCCACATAGGCCGTTCCATTGTTCTGAATACGGTTTAAGTATATGGTGTAACCACTGATGGCAATGCTTTGCACATAGTATCCCGGTTTCTCATAAGTCTTTAAGACCTCATGCTCCTCTGAAGATGTATCCATGATTTTTACCTGATACATAGGAAACAGCGTATTACCTGCTGCATCTACCACGACATCGGCTGATTTTGCCACACCATACACAAAATCCTCCTGCATAAAGCCCAACGGCTTTACATAATCAGAAGCACTCCCTGTCACATCTGTCACTTTCTCCGTGGAGAAGTCTATCATGTGGATCGTATCACTGCCACGGACCGCAGAAGGATCCACCCATGCCAGAAAACGGTTTGACTCAGAAATTGCGACCGCTTCGTCGGAAAGTCCTTCTACCAGCACTTTCGTATCCAGTGAATTCAAATCGATGCCATAGACATTTCCGTCCACCATAATATAAAATGCGCCGCTCTCGGTCACATACATCAGCTGTCCCAATTCCGATTTCATCACCTCATAGGACTGGTTGGATGGGATAAACACCTGCTCCTCATTCGTATTTGCAAGACTGTCATAATGGTATACCGCAATACCCACCGTACCCTCATGGATTCCGCGGTTCATGTAGCCATACACAATATAGTCAATGCTTCCCGCCTCATCAATATTTACGATCTTAATGTCATGCTCACCATAGTTTTCCCGGTCATCTACCCCTTCATATCCCCGGAAACTGAACACTTTTGCAAGTGTATTTGCCTCCTGATTGTAACTCCAGAGTTCTCCCTCCTGCACAAAAGTGACCACTTTTCCGGATTCATTGGTCTGATACTCCACATCCTTCGAGCGGATTCCAAGCAGGATGCTATTTCCTGAGATGCTGTCATTTTCCCCCCGGAAAATCTCTTCCATCGTCCGTTCAAAATTCAACAGATACATTCTTGTATTGGTATACCGCACTCTGTAGTATTCCTCAACGTTATAGTATTCGCTCTGCCCATTCTGTCCTACCCGTGTCACAACATAGTCCAGAACGATCACGTTGTAGGTGGGAGTGATCTCCTTGACAGATGGAACCGGTGTTGTCAGCCTTGTGCCGTGAAACTCTGCCCAGCTCACCTGATTCAGTGAATTGTTTAATGTCACATACTGCAAAGTCGTGTTATCGCCGGTCGTTTTTTCCATATAAGTGCTGAGAGATGCAGCTTTCTCGCTGTCAAAAGTCGTATCATTGAACTGTCTGACAAAATCAATGCACTCCGACACATAGCTGTTCTGGGATTCTATGATTCGCGTGTAGTAGTAGATCATGCGGTCTCCGCTTTCCAGCTGGATCACGAGCAGATATTCCTCATTTTCCTCCAGCAGATTCTGGATTGGAAGTTCCATAGAGATCATTCCCTTATTCTCCGTGTAGGAAGTGACATCTGCATTTGCGATCAGCCTTTTTGCATCCAGGCTCCGGATCTCATAGGAGATCTTATCCACTGCGGTCTGATAAGTCTTCATCGTCACCGGAAGAAGTCTGTCTTCCCCGATCGGTGTGATCGTATCGCGCATATAGGCTGCATCCATTTTCTCTGTGTAACCATATAATTCGTTGATCGCCGTTTTCCCATCATATAAGGTAAGAACCGGCAATGTTGCCTCCGACATCTCTGTCGTCAGGTCTTCATTCGTCTGATTTGTCATAAAACTGAATATAATCACTGCCAGAACAAAAACGACTGGCAGAACAATTGCTTTTATTGTACCTTTCTGCACTGTAAGCCTCCAAAATCATCCATACGACTGTTTTCCCTCTTCTGTGTGCCTCAAACTGCACACAAAAATAGCTACCGCCAGAACGGCGATAGCTATATTGTATGCAGTTTTTGCCTTTTCCGCAATATTTTCTTTGGCTTCTTTTTAAATTCTTAAGAAAATTGCTGGTGAAGAATAACGAAAATCACCACCATCTTCTGCAGCGGCGGTGGCGGCATCTTCTGCGGTACATCTCGTTGTTTAACATAACACCGATCAGGCTGCGCCACGGATCATCCGGCCGTGGCGGTGGTGGCGGCATCATTCCGGGTCTGCCCGGTGGTGGCGGCATGCTTCCCGGTCTGCCCGATGGTGGCGGCGGTGGATTGTTTCCTCCCCAGAATTCCTCTGCCATCACGGTATCTGTTCCATTTTTCACGGTCTGATAAATGCGTTCTGTCACCTGCTCTAACATAAGCCGGTCCGGATATTCGTCGAACATGAGACTTCCCTCATACTCCATTTTATCGCACTCATCCTCGATCACGTCCATAATACGGGAAACATCCCTTGGATACAGCTCTTTCATCCGGTCCATATCCTTTTCATATTCCATCTCTGTGAGATACAGATTCTGCATCGGATAGCTCATATAAAAAGGCACTTTCGGAGTGTCAGACTGCTGCATACGTAAAAACTGTTCCTCTCTATAGTCCACGCGATACTCCTTATTTCCATCACATCACTATAAGATATGCAGCAATTTTTTCCCGTGTTCCTGCTTCTGCCTTATTTGCCCACAAAAATGTATTCGATCTTTTTGTAAGGTCTCTCATAACCTTCCTTCATCATCTTCATGGTCACTTCCCCATTTTCCTGCTGTGTGAATGCGTACTGATTATAGGCTCCACCCTGATAAGCAAAATCGCTTCCGTTATCCTGATAATGCACATAGGTGCCCTCACCCGGAAATACGAGCATATTTAACGTATCATATGGTTTTTCCCCTACATACTGCATCACTTCATAAGCCGGGATCATACTTCCTGCTTTGGCAAACATCGGACATGTATCAAGCGGTGCATCCACAAGATAATACTGTTTTCCCTCATAACGTTTTCCGGTATTGAAATCATACCAGATCCCTTCCGGCAGATAGACCATCTTTTTCGTCTGTCCCTGCTCTAATACCGGTGCCACAAGAAGATGTTCTCCAACTAAAAATTCATCATTTAAGTTCCACGTATTTTCATCCTTTTCATAGTGAAGCACCAGTGGACGCATGATCGGAAGTCCTGTTTTCTCACACTCCGCAAACAGATCGTACAGGTATGGAAGCAGGCGGTAACGCAACTCCACAAATTTGCGGTATATATTGACTGTCTTTTCCCCGAACTGCCACGGCTCCTGATAAATGCTTCCGTTGGATGAATGATTCCGGAACAATGGAGAAAATGCTCCGACCTGTACCCAGCGGCATAAAAGTTCTGCCGTACAGTCCGCACCAAATCCACCGACATCCGTTCCTGCAAATGCCAATCCACTCAATCCAAGATTGCACAACTGTGGCACTGCCATCTGAAGATGTGACCATAAACTCTGGTTATCTCCGGTCCAGACTGTTGTATACTTCTGGCTTCCTGCATAGCATGCGCGGGTGATCACAAATGGTCTTTTTCCGGTCTGTTCCTTAAGTCCCTCATAGGTTGCCCTGGACATCAGATGTCCGTATACATTGTGCATGGCTGCGTGGGTAGATTTCTGATCTTCATCAGTAAACACGACATCTGATGGCAGTTCTCCGTGAAAACTTGCCGGTTCATTCATGTCATTCCAGACTCCGGCAACGCCTATATCGGTCAGGAACTTCTGATTTTCTGCCCACCATTTGCGCACCTTTGGCTGTCCGAAATCCGGGTATACAGAATCTCCCGGCCATACAGCATTCACATAGACTTCCCCTTCCGGTGTCTTTGCAAAATAATCTCCGGCAATTCCCTCATCGTATTTCTCATAACCAGGATCTAATTTCACACCCGGATCGATAATGCAGACTGCCTTGAATCCCTCATCTGCCAGCTCCTGAATGGTTCCTGCCGGATCGCCGTAATCTTTCTCATTCCATGTAAAGACACGATAGCCATCCATATAGTCAATATCAAAATGCATCGTATCGCATGGGATATCAAGTTCTCTGTATTTCCCTGCTACTTTTTTAATGCAGTCTGCGGAATCATATCCCCAGCGGGACTGATGATAACCGAGTGTCCACAGCTGCGGAAGCGGAGTCCTTCCGGTCAGATAGGTATAACCGCCCACAATGTCCGGCATCGTATCCCCTGCGATAAAATAGTAATCAAGGTTTCCGGCGTCTGCACCATAGTAAAAATATGCCTGATTTTCTTTTCCAAGATTTACATAAGATCTGTATGTATTGTCAAAGAAAATACCGTAAACACTTTCTTTTTTCAGAGTGATCAGAAACGGAATGGATTTGTACAGTGCGCGGTAAGAATCCGTGTGTGCCTGTGGGATATCGGAGTTCCAGTTTTCGTACTCATAATCCCGCTTATTCAAAAATCCGGTCTTGTCCCCAAGTCCGTAAAACTTCTCATCCCCGTCCATTTTTTTGACAGCCTGCACCGGATAGCTGCCGCTTGCACCTGCGGACACATCATGTCCCTCTGCCTTTAACACTTCGAGAGATTTTTCACTTAACAGCGGTCTTAAAATACGCCCGCTGCGGTAATCTTCACAAATGCTCTTTCCATCCCGGTAAAAGTCCACATAAAATCCGTCATAAACTCTCGCTTCCAACTGTTTTGTTGCAACTGAAACATAACTGCCGCAGTCTTTTACCTCAAAACCTGTCCGGACCGCCTTCTCCCCTTCGATCGCCTTGGAGCGGTGTCCTTTTGTCTCATAAGGAACAAAGACATTCATAATACTCTCAGTAATGACCTCTAAAAATGCCTCTTCTTTTTCAAAGAAAAAATGGATTTTATTTTCTTCCACCTGATAATCCAAACGTTTACCTAACATATGTGCATCCTTTCTTACGTATAAATTTTCGCATTTTTTCGTAAGAATATTTTAGCATGTGCAGACGTTTTTTTCCATAGATATTTACTGATTTTTTGCCATGTCCTGAAGTTCACGCATCAGATCCAGATCCGACTGCTGGATCTTCATATTGGTCGTCATCGGCTCCTCACCCGGTCTGGTGAGTGTGATCTCGATCACAGTGCCCTCCTCCATCTCTCTGGAGAATACCGCACTTAAAAATGCCACAAACTTCGGATGGTTTGCAGTAAATTTATTTTTTGCATTCATAATCTTCATAATATTTGCCGGGTTCATCATAATCTTTTGTCCTTCTCTTTCCAGATGCCTAAAGCATCTTCTTTTTCTTAAAATAAATAATTTCCAAAATGATCACTAAGATACTCACTATTATAACTGCCGGATACGCATATTTCCACCCAAACTCCGGCATATTTGGGAAATTCATTCCATACCAGCCGGCGATCAGCGTGAGCGGCAGAAAAATCGTTGTCACAACCGTCAAAATGCTCATCACCTGATTCTGCTGCACCGCAATGAGTGACTGGTAAAGTTCCCGGATCTGCACGAGATATTCCCGCAGCATTTCCACATGGTCATGCAGCCGCTCCGCCCGGTTGGAAAATAACTGCCACTGTGCTTTTTCCTCCTCCGACAGACCGCCGTTCACAGAGGTCTGCATGACATCTCCCATATTCATCAGCTGTTCATAATAGGCATGAAAAATATTGAACCGTTTCCGGTATTTCATGATCATCTCATAAAAATAGTCCGGTATTTTCTTTAACAGTTCCTCCTCCAGACCAGCCAGATGTTCCTCCTGTTTCTGCAGATACAGTACTTCATCCTGCAGCAGTTCCTCGAATAATGCCAGAAGGATCTGCCGGAAGCTATAACCCTCGTAGGTGCCTTCCGCCATCTTGTTCAGATACTCCATCAGAAAATGGCTTTCCTCTACAAGATATAATTCCTGCTCTGACAGGTAAAATCCAAAATTATGGATACACACCTGCCCTTTATTTCCCTTTGGCACACGCATTGTTCCCTGCACACACTCCCGGTATTTTTCAATCTTGCAGTACTGGATCGGTGTCATGCTGTGGATAAAATTATTTTTCCGCACAAGTTTCCGCGGATGGCTCAAAAACTCATCCAGACTCATGAGATAAATGCTTTTTCCTGCGTTTTCACTATTTTGTACTGCTTTCTTTTCCAATGTGATTTTTCCAGTTTCCTCATGATAGCTGTATTGTTCCATATGATTTTAACCTCGTAATTTTTTTGTATATCATTCCTTACAACCTGCATACTCCCAGGTAACTCCGTTATCCTCAGACTGAAAAATAATCCCCTGCTGTTCCATCGCATCAGTCTGCAGATAAATCTCCATTTTTCCATCCACGATCTGCGGCATGGTGTGATAATCATAATCTTCGATCGTAAATCCCAGTTCTGCTGCCTCGGATGGAAGTTCGGTCACCGTATCCAATGGAAGTTCCAGCCGTTCAAATGTCTCTCCGCCGTCCTTTGTCACGTAGAGCATGGAGAAATCTTCACTTGCATACGTCAGTCCTGCAAATCCGAAATCATTCGTAAAAAAGAGCAGACCTTCGGCAACGCCCATATTCTGATCAAACGGATCACCGTTGACCTCCGTCCAGGTCGTACCTCCATCCTTCGTCTTTTCAAAGTTATAAAAGCGGCTTCCACAGGCAGCGTCTACCACATTCAGCCGGTAACCGGTAATATCATTGATGAAATAATACATATCGCCGTCTTCTGCATTAAATTCCCACGTATCCGAATTGCGGATATTCTCACTGGTCTTTGTTTCCGTTTCTGTCTCTGTTCCGCTGAAAATTTCCGGCTCGTTTTCTTCCTTATTAGTATCACTATTATCTTTGGAAGAACTCTCATCATTTATTCTCCGCCACTCATAAATTTTCCAGGAGAGTGCCCCATTGTATGGGATTGCCGTGCGGATCACCGCAGCGCCACAGATGATCGTTGCCGCTCCTGCCGCCACAAGTTCTGCGATCCACAGATACTGTTTTTTCCCTGCCTGCTGTTCTTTTGCCTTTTTTCTGGTGATAAGCCAGAAGAGAAAACCAACTGCCATGACCGCTGCTCCCACAGCCATTTTCTGTCCGTGGTAGCGTACTCCTCCAAACTGGCATAAAAAATAGCCTTCGTATAAAATGTAAAAATAACCTGCTAATATCAGCACCGGACTGATTTTGTGTATGACTTTCATTTTCCTTTTCCCTCTTTTTTCAAAATGGATGTTACGGCTTTTCAGACCAGACTGTTTCGTCTTTCTGCTGCTTGCATTATATTGTTTTTGTGTGCATTTTTCAATCGTGAAAAGCGGGTTTGGATCGTTTTTTTCCACTCAGATCTGTCTGTATCTCTGTCAAGCGCAGATGATGACAAATTTTCCTCCATAAATTGCTAAATTTTTAACAATTTTTTTATTGATTTTATAACCGAGATATGTATAATTATGGTAGAGAAAGTTGGCAATTTGCTTATGTTTCCTGCATTTCACAATGTGGAACAGAGCGATCAAAAGTCCGGCTTCCAAAAAGATATGTATAGTCTGTTTTTACAGATTGATACCATATTACACACAGCGAAAGGAAAGAGGTAATTAAAAATGGCAAAAATTGATTTAAGCAAGTATGGCATTACCGGAACAACAGAAGTTGTTTACAATCCTTCTTATGAATTATTATTCGAAGAAGAAACAAAACCGGAACTTGAAGGTTACGAAAAAGGTCAGGTCAGCGAACTTGGCGCAGTAAACGTAATGACAGGTATCTATACAGGACGTTCTCCAAAAGACAAATACATCGTTATGGATGAGAACTCAAAAGACACTGTATGGTGGACTTCTGACGAATACAAAAACGACAACCACCCAGCTACAGAAGAAGCCTGGAAATCTGTAAAAGATTTAGCGATCAAAGAACTTTCCAACAAGAGACTTTTTGTTGTAGATGCATTCTGCGGTGCTAACAAAGATACACGTATGGCAATCCGTTTCATCGTTGAGGTTGCTTGGCAGGCTCACTTTGTAACAAATATGTTCATCAAACCTACAGCAGAAGAATTAGAGAACTTCAAGCCGGATTTCGTTGTTTACAATGCTTCTAAGGCAAAAGTTGAGAACTACAAAGAGTTAGGATTAAACTCTGAGACAGCAGTTATGTTCAACATCACAAGCCGTGAGCAGGTTATCGTTAACACATGGTACGGCGGAGAGATGAAGAAAGGTATGTTCTCTATGATGAACTACTTCTTACCATTAAAAGGTATGGCTTCTATGCACTGCTCAGCTAACACAGACTTAAATGGTGAGAACACAGCTATCTTCTTCGGACTTTCCGGAACAGGTAAAACTACACTTTCCACAGATCCAAAACGTCTCCTGATCGGTGATGACGAGCACGGCTGGGATGACAACGGTGTATTCAACTTCGAGGGTGGATGCTACGCAAAAGTTATCAACCTTGATAAAGATTCCGAACCAGATATCTACAATGCAATCAGACGTGACGCACTCTTAGAGAACGTTACATTAGATGAGAATGGTAAGATTGATTTCGCTGATAAGAGCGTAACAGAGAACACACGTGTGTCTTACCCGATCAACCATATTCAGAATATTGTACGTCCAATCTCTTCTGCACCAGCTGCTAAGAATGTAATCTTCTTATCTGCAGATGCATTCGGCGTACTTCCTCCAGTATCTGTTCTTACACCAGAACAGACACAGTACTACTTCTTATCTGGATTCACAGCAAAACTTGCTGGTACAGAGCGTGGTATTACAGAGCCAACACCTACATTCTCTGCATGCTTCGGACAGGCTTTCTTAGAGCTTCATCCAACAAAATATGCAGAAGAACTTGTTAAGAAAATGGAAAAGAGCGGAGCAAAAGCTTACCTCGTAAATACAGGATGGAACGGAACTGGAAAACGTATCTCCATCAAAGATACACGTGGTATCATCGATGCTATCTTAAACGGAGACATCAAGACAGCTCCTACAAAGACAATCCCATACTTCAACTTTGAAGTTCCTACAGAGCTTCCAGGCGTTGATCCAGCGATCCTTGATCCTCGTGACACTTACGCTGATGCTTCTGAATGGGAAGTAAAAGCAAAAGACTTAGCTGCAAGATTCGTTAAAAACTTCGCAAAATACGAAGGAAACGAAGCTGGTAAAGCATTAGTTGCTGCTGGTCCTCAGGCTTAATGATCTGTTAATATCCATTAATTTGTTTTTTAGCTTAAAAGAAACCGGATGTCACATTGCATCCGGTTTCTTTATTACACATATTTGGAGTTCTATCATGTTAAAGAAGTTCATTAAATATGTCTCTCAAAATATGCTTGGTATGGTAGGTATGTCTGTTTATATTCTTGCAGACACCTACTTTATTTCTGTAGCGGTGGGTGCCGACGGTATCACTGCCTTAAATCTGGTTCTGCCAATTTATAATATTATTTTTGCAATCGGTGCGATGATGGGCGTTGGCTCTGCGATCCGTTTTGTTGTGGAACGCAATAAAAAAAGCCCTGATGCGGATGGATATTTTTTCCATGCGCTTGTGTGGGCTTTTATCATCAGTCTGTTTTTTATTTTTGTCGGTCTGTTTCTTCCGGATAAATTGATCTCACTGTTAGGCGGTGATGCCCAAATCGTTGCCACCGGGAAAAATTATACAAGAATTTTTATGTGCTTTGCTCCCTTTTTTATGTGGAACTACATTTGTAATGCTTTTGTGCGAAATGATGGAAATCCTTCCATTGCGATGTCCGCAACTTTATTTAGCAGTCTGTTCAACATCGTGTTTGACTATATCCTGATGTTTCCACTGGAACTATCCATGGAAGGTGCTGCACTTGCAACTGCCCTCTCCCCGGTCATAGGCATTGCGATCTGCTGTATCCATTTTCAATCAAAAAAGAGTACGATCCGCCTGAAACCGATCCTGCCTTCCTTCCGCAGACTGCTCTACTGCTGTCAGGTCGGCGTTTCCTCTTTCGTCAGTGAGATTTCCTCCGGGGTTATCACGGTCGTCTTTAATATGCTGATCCTCGGTCTTGCAGGAAACACCGGAGTTGCCGCCTACGGCGTCGTCGCCAACACCTCGCTGGTCGCAGTCGCCCTCTTTAACGGCATTGCGCAAGGCTCGCAGCCGCTCATCAGTGCATCTTACAGCAAGGGAAATCACAAGAATATAACCACCTATCTGAAAATGGCAGTCACGACCACCATCGGCGTTGCTGTCCTTCTGGTTGTCTGCATTTACCTTTACGCCCCTGCGATCACCGCTGTATTTAACGGAGAGGGAAATCAGGTGCTTGCCTCCTACGCAGAAAACGGTTTAAGGTTATATTTCATTGGATTTCTCTTTGCCGGAATGAACATTGTCGGAACTGCCATTTTAAGCTCGATAGAATCCGCAAAATATGCATTTTTTGCGTCCATCTCACGCGGATTTGTTGCGATCATCATTTTTGCATTCGTGCTGTCTGCACTACTTGGATTAAATGGTGTATGGCTCGCTTTTCCTGCTGCGGAGTTTGTGACGATGTTGATTACGTTATATGGGCTGGTGAAGACGATACGAAAATAATATCTCTGCTACAAAAAATACCGGGCTGCTTCTATTTGAAGCATCCCGGTATTTTTTTGTAGCTTTTATAACGCCTTCTTAATCGCTTCCATTAATTCATCATAAGTCTCATAGGCTGGCAGCTCCGGATTATCCTTTTTGATCTGTTCGGTGCTCTTAAATAAGAATCCGGCTTTACTTGCCTTGATCATTCCAAGATCATTATGGCTGTCTCCGCTTGCGATCGTCTCGAATCCAATCGACTGGAGTGCTTTTACTGTTGAATACTTGGAATTTTCTACTCTCATCCTGTAACCTGTAATCTCGCCGTTTTCTGCCACTTCCAGTGAATTGCAGAAAATAGTCGGCCATCCCAGCTTTTTCATAAGTGGTGCTGCAAACTGTGTAAATGTATCACTGATGATGATCACCTGTGTCATGCTGCGCAGTTCATCTAAGAACTCTTTTGCCCCTGGCATCGGATCGATCTTTGCGATCGTTTCCTGAATTTCTTTCAATCCAAGACCATGCTCTTTTAAGATTCCAAGTCTCCATTTCATCAGTTTATCATAATCCGGCTCATCCCTTGTCGTTTTCTTTAACTCCGGGATTCCTGTCTCTTCTGCAAATGCAACCCAGATCTCCGGCACAAGAACGCCCTCCAGATCCAGACATACGATATTCATATCCATTTTTTTCCCTCCTCAAAGCTCCATCGTGTCATTGAAAAACAGTATATTGTCATTCTATTATATTTCGTGCTGCACTTCAAGAAGTGATTGTAACAAAGGTGCAAATTGCAATATCGCAAAGTCTTGCAATTTCTTCATCACTGCAGCTTGTATTTTTTGATTGTCAATGGAAGCTATATGCGTCATAAGATTCCATAAGTATTTGAGCTGCCTCTGAATCGCTGACATCCACAATATCACTGACATCTATCCATTTGAAATGTGCCCGATGTTCGGAAGCTTGCTGTGCTTCATAATAGCGCGCCGCATAAGTGCGATACTCATCCTCTGTCAGCTCTGTCCCATTATAATCCTCATAGCTTATCGTTGCTTCGTAATCCGGATCTTCATATGTTTCATATTCAATGGCGAGTTTTGTTTCTGTTACAACATCATCCACGACCGCCAGTGAGCTGACCCGGTAGATGTAACAGTCCGGTGACTCTTTCATAAAATCGTACACAATATAATTATAGCATCCTTTTCCATTTATGATATTAGAGTATACCGTCACATCACTTTCATCCGATACCGAATCCATAAGATCCGGCTGGGATTCATATTCTGAAAAAGTTGTATCCAGTTCTTTTAGTTTTCCATCCTTATCTACTTTGTAAAAACTGGTATAAGAAAAAATTCCCGTGCCGCCACAATGCGAAACCAAAAGTTCCACTTGTCCATCCATATCCAGATCTGCCAGCGTGAATTTATATTGTTCATTGGCAAAATCAATATCAACTGCCCACTTGTCCCTGTTTTGTGCAAATATCTCAATCTGTTTTTGAATATCTTTAGTAGCTCCAGATATGCTGTCCACATATTTTACATAATCTGTCCATACGCCTTCCATATCAGAAAGCTTTTCTGTCAGATGCTGCTCGCTTAGAAATTCTTCCAAAAAAGTATCCCGATAAAACGGATTACCATTTTCTGTTTTCGCTTCTACTTTATAGCTTTCCAGATTTGGATAATCCAGATACATCATATTGTCCGGATTTTCCTGTAAAAATATAACCGGCATATTCCATGAATCTCCGTCATTACTATATTGGAGCAGCAGTAAAATATCCTTTTTCCCATCCATATTCACATCTGAAAATTTGACGCCACTGACCTGCCCAAATGAATCCGATATTGCTGCCGTTATTTCCGGAAACTCATACATAATTTTATCGTTTTTCATCAATAAGAATTCCGGCTTATTTGAATTATCTTCTGGTGCAACTGATGTAAATGTTACCATTCCCCAGTCATCCAGCTGAATCTCAAATGTCTGATCCTCAATCACTCTCTGCTTGAGGCTTTGCATGTTCTGTCCCGGTGTCTCTGTAACCGCTTCCTGCCCACCGGACAATTCTTTTAACACTTCCGTTGATGCTTCTTTTGCATCCTTTGCTTCCTGCTTACAGCCTGCAAGAACAAATGATACTATTATGAGTCCGAATATGATGTTCTTTTTCATCTGACTGCCCCACCTTTTATCGTTTCTCGGTATCTATAACGTCATCTGACTCCTCTTCTCTTATTTTATCATACCTAATTCTTCTATGCATCTTTTTCTGTTTTTTCTTCCATTTTGTATCCGATTCGAAAACCTACACATATTCTGCAATAGTATGATAAACTATCACTATAAAAAGCCATTCGGTGAAGAATAAGCTTCGCCTTGGATGGGATACAAATTTTAATGAGGGGGCATCCATGCAAAAAGAGAACAGAAAATATTACGAAGCCTATGAAGATCGATATAAAACCGCTCATGAAAAGGGTGTCAGTTGGGAGCAAATGAAAAATACTCCAATCGTTATGGATATTATTAATCGATATCACCTTCATCCTGAGCAGTCATTACTGGAAATTGGGTGTGGTGAAGGCAGAGACTCCGCCACCGTTTTAGAAAATGGCTTTCACCTTATGGCAACCGATATATCGCCTGAAGCAATAGACTATTGTAAGAAAAAAATGCCTGATTTTGAATCAAAATTCATGGTTTTGGATTGTTTATCAAGTGATTTGAATGAAAAGTTTGATTTTATTTATTCAATTGCGGTTGTTCATATGTTCGTTTTAGATGAAGACAGGAACGGGTTTTATCAATTCATTCGTAGCCATTTGAAATCAGATGGAATTGCTCTTATTTGTTCAATGGGAGACGGAAATTATGAAATGCAAAGCGATATCAGCAACGCTTTTGAGATTCAGGAAAGAGAACATGAATCTGGAAAAATGATGGTTGCGGGAACATCTTGCAGGATGGTTTCATTCAGTACTTTTGAGAACGAGCTGCTGAGAAACGGACTGAAAATCATTGAAAAAGGCATCACAAGTGCGATGCCAAATTTCAATAGCTTAATGTATGCTGTAGTTCAGTAGAGAGCCTATCGAAAAGCAAACCATCCATCCAAATGATATTGACCGCAACGAAAAAGTAGTTTCACTTCGATACATTCCCAAGGATGGAACCATTCTCCCCATCATCATTTGCCCAGAAGATGATTTGCAGGAAGCCCGGCAAACCGCTGCTGTCCGTCATGTGATTTTTGGAGCAGCGTATTGCATTGAATGCCTTGCTGTGGTGTTGATTTATTTCAAAAAAAGAGCCAAGTAAAAAGGCATAGCCTGCATTAAATACCGTACGGAATCTCCGGTTGCATAAAAATTAACTTGACTATTATTGCAGATATATTTTTATAAATCTTTTCTCTTGCGGAACAGATATTCATCAAGCTGCTTTTTGATATCTTCCGGTATCTCTCTTGCAACCGGGCAGACTGCTGCATTTGCAAAACGGTTCGTAAATATTGCAAGAAAATCAATGTCTCTCTGCAGCTGTTCCATTGACATCACTTCTTTCAGATCATAGCGGCAATGGATCGGTGCAACATTTCCACCTGCAATACGTGCAAATGAAACTGCAGGGATGCCTTTGTCTGCAAACGGCGTGGAATCACTGGAATAAACGCCTGTTTTGGATGCGACCGGAAAACCAACTTCCGCTGCCATATAGCTGATGTAATGAGAAAGCTTCTCTTCTGCGGAAACACATGCGATAAATTTACCCATGTAAGTACCGATCATATCCAGATTGATGTTCAATACGATTTTTTCCAGTTCAGCTTCGTGATCTCTGACATATGCTTTAGAACCAAGTAGACCACGCTCCTCGCTTCCACAGAACATGAAACGCAGGCCGTAATTTAATTCTTTTTCCTTCATCTGCTCCATGATTCCAAGAAGACCTGCACAGCCACTCATATTGTCATATGCACCATGGGAAAGTGATGTTGTATCATAGTGTGCACTTAATACGATCCATTCGTCTCTTTTTCCCGGAAGCTCAGCGATCACATTATGTGATTCTCCGTCATATTCTTTCTGCTTAATTTCTAATTTTATCTGCTTTGCACCATTTTTCACGAGTTTTACCGCCTCGCTGGAGTGCAGCATTGCACAGAACACCTTCCGCTCCTCGCCGACAACTGCCTCACGGAGGTCTCTCTGGTCAATATCCGTCTGTGGATAATACATATTGCCATACTGGAAAAGAATGGCTTTTGCCCCTGCTTTCATCAGATCCTGATAGGTAAAAAATCCAATGCCCTGCGTATCCATGAGAACGATCTTATCCTTCGCACCTGCGATAGAAACTGCATCCGTTCCCGGCATATAGTATAATTCTCCCTCTACATTTCCGCTTCCGCAGCATGTAAATGCTTTGCATGTCAGTTCTTCCCCGTCTGCATATAAATGAGCATCTTCGATTTCGCCCATTGCGACACGGAATCCTTCCAGTCTTGCTGTAACCCCTGCCTTTTCACACTGCATTTTCAAATATTCTGCAACCTGTAACTCTTCTTTTGTTCCGCTTGCATGCACGAAATCCGTATTGTCAAAAATCTGTTGTAAATTCATTGCTCTCTCCTAATCACTTGTATTATGAATATTTTCGTGTTCTGCTAACATTCATCTGTTTCCATCAGATTTATCCTTGTAAAAAATTTTGTCTCATTTTCATGATGAATATATGCTCCGTTTTTCATCTGAACACGAAGGCTTGCCGGATTATCCTTATTTACAGACATATAAACTTCGTGAATAGACCTCTGTCCGGCTTTCTCAAGCGTCAGCTTCAATCCCTTAGTTGCATAACCTCTTCCTCTGTATTTTTCTGATATGCAATAACCTATATGTCCAGATCCTTCTCTGAGAAAATCATTGAGACAATGTCTTAAACTAAATACTCCCACATATACATCTTCATCAACAAGCACGTATGTAGTATCCGGAACAAATCCTTCCGGCAGCTCCTTTCCTAATGACCAGTTTCTCTTTTTCTCGATCCATTCAAGAAACTGTTCATAGTTATAGCCATATACGCTATTCATATATCCGTTTTCATTTTCCGGAAAAGTCATATAAAGCTCATATGTTTTTCGATAGTCAGAATCCTGTACTCTTATTAATTCCATGGACAATCCTCCTTGTGTTTGTTCTGTCGGGCTTATTGAAGATGATATCACTCATATCTCGTCTGCCTTCTTGAAATTATTATTCAAAAGTATAATCATGGTATTTCTTCATGTCAATTGAAAATCATTTGATTTTTCATATATGCTCCAATCAGCTCTTATTTCCATGCAAAAAAGAGAAAATGGGCTGCCACAAAATGTGGCAACCCATTTTCTCTCTTTATATTCTTTGTGATCAGATTGTTCCTGTCACAGTTAAGGTTCCTGTTCCCGGTGTTACGATCCAGTTTCCGGTAGCCGGATCCTGCGTATAGGCTGCTGCAGGCACTGTGATCCTTCCGGCAGTCGTTGCAAATAATCCGGTTGTTTCGTTGTATGTGTAATCTGTTCCGGCCACAAGTGCTGTTCCATTATAGCTTACCGCTATGTTGGAAAGAATTGGATCGAACGTATCGATGATCTCTGCTGCTGTGGCTGCATCCGCGGCAGTATTTCCGGTGTTCTGAATGAGGAACGTATAGGTCAGCGTTCCATTTTCCGTTACCGGAACCGGGCTGATCGATTTCGTGATATTTAATAGCGGCTCATTATCTGTTACCACTGTCTCGGTCACCTCGATCGGTGTAATGCCTCCGCCTGTGATCGTTGCTGTATTTACAATATTTCCGGTTGCAGCCAGTGGTGCGTACGGATTCACTTCTGCTTCATATACGATCACTGCATTGCCGCCTGCCGGTACTGTGATCCCATTTATTACAAGTGGCGGTCCGGCTGTTACTGCAGGTGCCGGCTGCAATACACCATTGATATAATACTTCGCTGTTCCTTCCATATAATCCAGTGGAACAAGTGTTGTTGTATTATAAGGATATGCTCCCAGATTGTCTGTAATGGTAAGTCCTGTATAAGCTAACGTTCCCGCATTTACAATACTGATCACATAGGTGATCGTATCGTTTTGTCTGTAAGTATTCCGCACTGCCTCCTTTGCAGCGGATAAAACTTCCAGAATCTCACCGACTGCTATATTTGAATTGGCAATGGATCTTCCATAACGCAATTGTGCCTGGTTTGTAAAGCGTGCCATATATTTTTCCTTTCCTGTTTTTTATTGTCCCTGTTAAGCAATGTGCTATATTCAGGTACACTTTAATATATGACAGTTTTTTTTAATCGTTTCTCTTAACCGTGCTGCTTTCTGTTTTTTATTAAAAGTCAGGTATCAAAAAATCTATTTCCCGCTTTTTGACACCTAAACCTTATTAATCAAAACTGTATGCGTTATACACTTCCGTAAGCATTTGGACTGCCTCTTCGTCACTCACATTTACAATATCACTGACGTCCTTCCATTGGAAATGTGCCTGGTGTTCTGCTGCATTTTGTGCATCATAATAGGCTGCCGCATAAGCATAATACTCTTCCTCTGTCAGTTCTGCCCCGGTATAATCCTTATAGGTGACTGTCGCTGCATAATCCGGACCATCATATGTTTCGTATTCGACTGCCAGTTTTGTTTCTGTTACAACATCATCAACGATCGCAAGTGAACTGACCCGGTATACATAACTGGTCGGTGACTCCTTCATGAAATCGTACACGATATAATTATAATATCCTTTTCCATTTATGATATTAGAATATACCATCACATCACTTTCATCCGATACCTGATCCATAAGATCCGGCTCGGATTCGTATCCTGAAAAAGTCGTATTCAGTTCTTTTAGTTTTCCATTCTTATCTACATTGTAAAAACTTGTAGAAGTAAAAAATCCTGTGCCACCAGTATTTGAAACCAAAAGTTCCACTTGTCCGTCCATATCCAGATCAGCCAGCGTGAATTTATATTGTTCATCAGCAAAATCAATATCAGTTGCCCACTTATCCCTGTTTTGTGCAAATACCTCAATCTGCTTTTGGATGTCCATAGTAGCACCTGATATGCTGTCCAAATACTCTGCATAATCTGTCCATACACCTTCCATATCAGAAAGCCTTTCTGTCGCTGTCTCTGTAACTTCTTCCTGCCCGCCAGACAGTTCTTTTGTTACTTCTGTTGATGCTTCTTTTTCTTCTTTTGCATCCTGCTTACATCCTGCAAGAACAAATGATAATATTATAAGTCCAAATAGGATATTCTTTCTCATCTGACGTCTCCCACTTTTTTCTGCCTTTATTCTATCATATCCGGTTCTTCTATACTATCTCTTTATAATCTTATGGCATCCTTCATGGATTTTACATATTCTGCCACATACTTCGGTGCATCTGCTCCATATTTTTCAATCAGCTTGATAATAGCTGAACCGACAATCGCACCATCTGAAATGTCTGCCATTCTTTTTGTCTGCAAGCAGCTCTTTTTCCAGTGCTATCTCTTCTTCTGCGGTCTTTCCTCTCGGTCTTGTTCCGGCAAGTGGAAACGTATGCAGTACACCGTTTTCCAATTTCACCAGTGTCTCCCGGGATGCACCTGCGACCTCCACGTCAGTTCCCGAAAAATAGAACATGTACGGTGAAGGATTGATCGTGCGGAGTACACGATAGGTATTGAACAGGCTTCCTTCAAAAGGTGTCGACAGCCGGTTTGACAGTACGATCTGAAAAATGTCTCCCTCGCGGATATGGTGTTTCGCTTTTTCTACCATATTACAGAATTGCTCTTTATTGAATAATGGTGCCACCTTGATTCACAGCATGACCTGTGCGCTTAGCAGGATACCAACATATCCCCTGCAAGTTACGTCTGCCTGCAACGTCGCAGAATACTTTGTGACTTGCATTGTGCTGTCAATAGAGCAAATGTAATGAATACTTTTCTCTTTTTATATCAAGCCTGTAACAAATCCAAAAAGTCAAAATGCCGTAGTTTTTTATCATATTTGCAGTAGATTTTTTCTTTTGCAAAAGATATAGTAGAAGATAACAAAACAGGAGGTAAAATGGTGGAAAAAGGAAAAACATACGAAAGGCAGCTGCCATACAAGGCACGCATCATTCTTCATAAATGAATATAGAAAAACATGGTCAGTTTCCCTCTTCTTTAAAAGAAGAAAGACAACATGGAAATCTCAGTTTTCCATGTGCATTTTACCAGGCAGCGCATGAAGCCAATCCACCTGGTCTTCCATTTACAGTCAAGCATCACTGGCATGAACCAATTGAAATCATTTATCTTGAACAGGACTCTTATCAGATTGATATCAATATGACAATAACTCATCTCAAAAGTCCCTGCTTTTGTTTTATTAACAGCGGTGAGTTGCATGCAATTGCCTCTGATTCTGACCAGTACCTGGAGCAGGCTGTCGTTTTCTCTCCGGAACTGCTCACTTTTGCTGCTCCTGATCCGACGCAGGAACAGTTTCTGCTTCCATTAGCGGAACACAAACTTTCCTTTCCGTCTTTTCTTGGGCCTGATCATCCGGCCTTTTCGGAAGTTCAGCAGGAATTCTTCCGTATCCGCTCGATTTTCTTCCGCGAAAACCGGTTTCATTCGGATCAGTTTACAATTGAGAATCCTATTTCACAGCTGCGGCTTAAAGCTTCGCTTTTGAATATTATCGGGACTCTCGCAGAACACGCTTTGCTTACCTCAAACGAACCGGTACGCAACCCGCGCGTGGAGCTTCTAAAAACTGTGATCAGTTATATCCGCCAAAACTATCAGCAGCCACTCTCTCTTGGAGAATTAGCTGCACTTGCCGCAATGAACGAACAATACTTCTGCCGTTTTTTCAAAAAAGCACTTGGCAAAACACCTGTTTCCTACATTAACAGCTTCCGGATCCAACATGCGGCAACGCTGCTGTGCACAACAGAACTTCCCGTTACGGAGATCTGTCTGGAAAGCGGATTTAATAATCTCGGGCATTTTATGAAAGAATTCAAAAAAGCAACCCGATTTACCCCTTTACAGTTCCGCAGACAAAATAAAGCAGAACTATTTTCCAAAAATACTCACTCTTTAAATGAAAGGACTTTTACTATGCAAAGAAAATGGTGGCACAAAAAAACAGCCTATCAGATCTATCCGAAAAGCTTCTGTGATTCTAATGGAGACGGCATCGGCGATCTTCCTGGCATTATAAGTAAACTTGATTATCTTAAAGACCTCGGCATTGACATTATCTGGCTCTCTCCGATCTACTGCTCCCCACTTGCAGATCAGGGCTATGATATTTCCGATTATTATAATATTGACCCTCGTTTCGGCACAATGGATGACATGGACTGTCTGATCTCCGAGGCAAAGAAACGTGATATGTATATTCTGATGGATCTTGTTGTCAATCACTGTTCAGATGAACATGAATGGTTTAAAAAAGCCTGTGAGGATCCGGATGGTGAGTATGGCAAATATTTTTACATTGAAAGCTGTCCTGACGGAAAGCTGCCATGCAACTGGCGTTCCTACTTCGGCGGCAGTGTCTGGGAACCGCTCCCTGGTCATCCTGACAAGTATTACCTGCATATGTTCCATAAAAAACAGCCGGATCTGAACTGGGAAAATCCAAAGCTGCGTGAAGAAATTTATAAAATGATCAACTGGTGGCTCGATAAAGGGCTTGCCGGCTTCCGTATTGATGCGATCATCAACATCAAAAAAGCTCTTCCGTGGCACGATTATCCCTCAGACCGTGCAGATGGCATGTGCAGCCCTGGCGAGATGCTAAAACACGCAGTCGGCGTCGGCGAATTTCTTGGAGAGATGCGTGACCGCACCTTCCTTCCTCACGGTGCCTTTACTGCAGGTGAGGTCTTCGATGAGAAACCGGAGGAGCTTCCTGATTTTATCGGCGACAACGGATACTTCTCAACGATGTTCGATTTCAATGAGACGATCTTCGGCGGAAGTGAGAAAGGCTGGTATGACTACACACCGATCACCCCGAATGATTACCGCAGCTGCTGCTTCGCCAACCAGAAAAGAGTCGGTGACATTGGCATGATCTCTAACATTATTGAAAACCATGACGAACCACGCGGCGTTTCGCATTATATTCCGGAGGGTGAATGTACTCCTGCCTCCAAAAAGCTGCTTGCCACAATGAATATCATGCTCCGTGGTCTTCCGTTTATCTATCAGGGACAGGAGATTGGTATGGAAAATGTTGAATTCCGGTCGATCAGTGAAGTCGATGATATTTCAACACTCGATGAATACCAGCTAGCCTTAGATGCCGGTCTGACACCGGACGCTGCCTTAAAAGCAGTAAACCGGTTCAGCCGTGATAATGCAAGGACTCCGTTCCAATGGGATTCTTCTGCAAATGCAGGCTTTACAAGCGGCACCCCATGGCTGAATGTAAACAGCAATTACACAAGGATCAACTTAGAAAACCAGAAAAATGATCCGGATTCCGTTTACCAGTATTACAAACGCCTGCTTGCATTACGCAAAGATCCGACGTATTCCGAAACGGTTATATATGGTGATCTGATTCCTGCCTTTGAAGATCTGGATCGCGTCATGGCATACTATCGAAAATCAGACGACCTGACTCTGCTCGTGATCGGCAACTACAAAACACAGCCGCAGACACTGACACTTCCGTCACAGATCAAAAATATTGTGTTGAATAACCTGCCTCAGCTTAAGATGGAAGGAAATGAGATCCTTCTGGAAGGATACCAGGCCGTCATTCTGGAGATATAAGTAACAGTATCTCCTCTGGCAAATGACTTACTGGCGGACTTCTTTCCTGTTCACGATCTTATAGTATTCTCTCGAAGTGATCTTGTATACAATCGTATAGATCACAAGGAAGATCATGCTCACGATTGCGATCGCCATGTTAAAGGTAAAGGTATCCACGATCAGTATCATCCGTAAAAACAGTCTGACCACGCTGCTTGCCACGATCATATGCATAATCGCTGCTGCGACCGGAAGGTAAAATAATAACATAACATGTGTCTGGATGGATTCTTTTGCTTCTTTTTCAGTCAGACCGACATTGGAAAGGATCTGAAATCGTTTCTGGTCTTCGTACCCTTCCGACATCTGTTTGTAGTAAATGATCATAACCGTTGCCATGAGAAAGAGTGCTGCCAGAAACATTCCTACAAAAAAGATTCCACCATAGATACTATAAAAAGCGCTCATCTCCTCTGATTTAAAACGAATTGCTTCACGGTTTAATCCACTCAGTTCCATCAAAACTTTGACCGTTTCCATCTGTTCTGCTGTCAGGGCTTTTTCTAACTGGTATCCGATGAAAACTTCATACTCATCCGGATTCACTCTCTGTCCGGCTTCCGCCATCAGTGCACAGATCTGCTCATCATCCGGAAAGACAAGAATTTCACGTTCGAAAATTGACATGGTCGAATCAATGATATAGCGGATTGCAGAATACTCTGCCTCTCCTGCTACTGTATACTCTTTTCCCATAAAATTCAGGTTATCACCTTTTTTCCATTCTTTTCCTGAACTGTAGATGAGTATTTCATCATCCTTAAGTGTCAGATTCATATCGGCATATTCGTTATAATCAGCAGCAGACAACAGATACGTAACTATATCGGAGGCTATGTCACTGTCGAATGTATCCGGGTCTGCAATCTTTTGTTTTCCATCTTTTTCCGTGACCATGATATTCCGGTACTGTCTATAAATCTGGTCGGTAGTCACAATCCCATCCTGCTGCAACGCTTTATTCATAGTAACGAAATCATCCATGCCTTTTCCTGCCTCTGACACAGTTTCTGCCACTTTAATATCTGTCGGATATCTGTCATCTATATTTTTTCCGATGAGCATCATCAGTGAAAAGCCACAGGTCAGCAACAGGATCACGCCTGTAGAAAGTACACAGATGGACGCCAGTCCTGCTGCATTATGTTTCATCCGGAACATCAGATTCGATACACTGATAAAATTCTTTGTTTTATAGTAAAACTTCGGATTCTTTTTCATGCACTTCAGGATAAAAATACTTCCGGCTGTAAAAAGACAATAGGTTGCGATCACAACAAGCAGAATGCTGACAAATAATATGTTGACCGCACCCCCGATCGACTTAGCAGAAAGTGCCAGCTTATATCCGGCGGTCAGTGTTATGATTCCAAGAATAAATATAGGAACTTTCACTTTCGGTTCTTTTTCCCCTGTTCTGTCACTCTGCAGCAATGCAATCGGTTTTCCAACCCGGATGGAAGCCACATTATAAATCAGACTGACTGCAAAAAGGATAACAAATAAAACCAATGTACTTTTCAGTGCTTCCACTGAGAAAAACAGTCCGTTTACCGGTGGCTGATTGATGATCTTATAGAGAATGAGGAGCATTAATTTGTTCAGAAAAGTCCCCATCACAATTCCTGTGACAATGCTGATCAAAGCATTCATCAGGCTCTCTGCAGCTAAAATATAGGTAATATTCTTTTTGGACATTCCAAGAACTCCATAAAGCCCCATCTCCTTTTTTCTCGCCCTTATCATAAACTGATTTGTATAAAAAAGAAAAACTGCCGCAAAGACTGCTACGATCTGACCGCTGATTTCCAGTAAAATCGAAATAATCTGTGCACCATAAAACGCTTCCATTCCATCTTTATAAATGTATGGACAATGCGCAAGTGACTGCAAAATATAATAAATCATGACAGTCATCGTTCCTGCAAGCAGATATGGGATCAGTGTCTTTTTGTTTTTCTGCATTCCACTGAACACAAATTTTGTCAAAAGCTTATGATTCACTATCCTCTCCTCCTCTCATCAGAACGGTCACTGCGTCACAGATCTTATCTAACAGTGCACTTCTTGTCATATCACCGCGGTAAATCTGATGGAATACTTCACCATCCTTAATGAACATGACACGGTCGGCATAGCTTGCTGCCACATTGCTGTGTGTTACCATAAGAATCGTCTGACCTGTCTGGTTAATCTCACGGAGCTGCTTTAACAGGTTGGTCGCCGCCTTGGAATCTAATGCCCCGGTCGGTTCATCTGCCAGAAGGATCCTTGGATTTGTGATCAAAGCCCTTGCGATCGCAGTTCTCTGTTTCTGCCCACCGGACACCTCATAAGGATATTTCTTCAAAAGCCCCACAATTCCAAGCTGCCCGGCAGCCTTTTCCACTTTTGCATCCATTTTCTTGTAATCCTCTCCTGCCAGCACCAGCGGCAGTTTGATATTATCTTCGATGGAAAAATTATCCAGGAGATTAAAATCCTGAAAGATGAATCCGAGATTGCTTCTTCTGAAAATCGCACGCTCATTGTCCTTTAATGTGGTGAAATCTTTTCCATCCACCAGCACTTTTCCGGCGGTCGGTGTATCAAGGCTTGCAAGGATATTTAAGAGCGTTGTCTTCCCGCTTCCTGATTCTCCCATGATCGCTACAAATTCTCCCGGCTCCACACTGAAATGCACATCTCTTAATGCGGTGACTGCTTCCCCACCCATACGTGTTTTATATACTTTTTTAATATGATTGACTTCTAAGATTGACATATAATCCTCCTTGTTTGCGAAGCAAATGCGACTGTCTTTACAGGAGCAGAGGTTTTGCCTCCTTGTTTGTAAGACTATCATAGCAAAAAAGGAAATGTAGTGCCCTTTCTTTGGCTTACATTTCCTTGTCGTAATCTTACATTTTTGTAAGAAAAGTGTTATTTTCCCTGTTCTTCGTAATATCTGTCAGCTATATATTCCGCTGACTCAGCCCATAAACCGTTTTCTGTCTCCTGTAGTGTCTTATATGTCTCCGATTTATAAAAAAGCAATACTGCTTCTTCAAAAGCAATATGAAAATGTTCCTGTAGTAATTTCACCACATCTCTAATCTGTATACATATATTCATCGTAATATCTTTTCCATTAAAACTATATATCTTTTCTGGCATAAGAAACCCTCCTAACTAATTTCACATATTGCAGTGCCTTTTCTGTATGAAACGATACCTGATTATTTACCTTATTATTTACCTTATTATAGCGAAGTCTTTCCACCGCCTCTTCCGCTGTAAGTATATTCGCCATATATAATTGCACTGTTTCCATGGTATTGTCATCTGCCACTGGTCCAATTACAACATCATAATCATGCTGCAAACCGCCTTTACTTCTATTTTTCTTAATAAATTCTAGCCATTCTTCATTTAACCTGTCAAAACGCTTCACTTTTAGTGCAGGCACTTCCTCAAATAAAAATTCATATACATAATAACCGTTCCGTTTTTCTCGTAATGAAAGCCTGTATGCCCATTCCTTTGACTGTGATTGCAGTATCGTTGTATAAAATCCCTTTCCAAAATCACGTCGGTTATGCGATTTATTGAGATTAATTTTCTCAAATTCAGAACAAGTACCATGATATACTACCAATTCCCTTGAAGCATCTGCTATTACGTTTTCTACAAACTCCATAACCTCTTCAAAACTAACTTGATGTAGATACTCATGCTGAATCAGCATCTTTTCAAAAACTTGATTTTTTTGAAATAATTCTACAACTTTATTACCAGAAAGGTTATATTTACCTGCATATGCTTCCATCACTTCAATAGAAAGCATCTCACAATCTGTCTGTGCACTCATTTGAAATCCCCCATTTTTACTTGCTTTCTCTTAGTATAACATACCCTAATATTAAATTTCCATATTGATTCAATTATCATTTTTCAGGATTTCACATATTCACAAGATCTCCCTGCTGCACTTTTTCGCACTGAAGAGTAATCATCACAGTCGTTCCCTCTCCCTCTTTCGAAGCCACAGAAATTCCATGCCCAAGCTTTTCACACACACCTTTGCACAGATAAAGTCCAAGACCGCTCGCCTTCTTATCCATCCTGCCGTTATATCCGGTAAAGCCTTTTTCAAAAATCCTCGGCAGATCCTCACTCCGAATGCCGATGCCCGTGTCCTTCACAGACACTTTCAAACCATTTGCAGATTCTTCCGCCGAAATCTTCACACTTCCCTGCTTTGTGTATTTTAACGCATTCGATAAAATCTGTTCCAACACAAAACAAAACCATTTCTCATCTGTAAGCACTGTATAATCCAAATGTTCCAGCTGAATGGAAATATGATTGTAGATAAAAATTGCTGCATATTTTTTTACTACCTGCCGGACTAATTGTTCCAGTGAATTACGCTCAAGTACAAGATCGTTGCTCATTTCTTCAAAACGGAGATAATTCAATGCCATCTCCACATAACTCTCTATTTTAAACAATTCTTGACGACACGCTGCAACGTCCTGCTTTTCTCCCTGCAAAAGAAGATTCAAAGCTGCGATCGGTGTCTTGATCTGATGTGCCCACAATGCAAAAAAGTCCTGCTTTTCCTGTAATTCTTCCCATTGTCTGCTCTCTTTTGAATTGCTTTCCTGCTTTTCTTTGCTTTCTTTTTCATATTGCTCTGTTCTCTTCCGGAATCCCCGGTACTGCATGCACAAAGTGGTCACCCAGAGTATCAGAAATATACTTGTTAAATAAAAGGCATATTCTGCCGGAAGCTGATATAAATTGGATACTATAAACATTAGGAGCAGGAAAACAGGAGCCATCAATAATAAGCCTATATTTTCTGACAAAAATTTTCTATGTAAAATTTTTCCTGTTTCTTTTTGCATCTGCATATTATGGTTCATCATCTAACTCCTGTATTTTTATACTCCAACCAGATATCCAAGCCCACGCTTTGTTGTGATAAAATCATTCACTCCTGCGGCTTCTAATTTTTTTCGTATTCTTGTGATGTTGACCGTCAGCGTGTTGTCATCCACAAATTCATCATTGCCCCAGAGACGTTCCATGATTTCTTCGCGGCTTACCACTTTTCCCTGTTTTTCCATTAACGTCTTTAAGATCAGAAATTCATTTTTTGTGAGGTCGATCTTCTCTCCACGGACTGCCACAGAAGTATCATTCAGATTCAGTACAACTTCTCCACATTCGATCAAGTGGCTTGTGAGTTTGCTTCCATAGCTTCTTCGAAGTACAGCCTGTAATTTTGCGGTCAGCACCTGTAAGTCAAATGGTTTTGCGATAAAATCGTCGCCGCCCATGTTCATTGCCATCACAATATTCATGTTATCGTCCGCAGAAGATAAGAAAACGATCGGTACTTTGGACGTTTTACGGATTTCCGCACACCAGTAAAATCCATTATAATACGGAAGTTTGATATCCATGATAATAATGTCCGGTTGAAAATCTTCCACTTCTTCTGTTATTTTTTCAAAATTGCCGGCACACTGTACCTGCATCTGCCATGTTGTAAGATGTGCCGCCACTGCCCTTGCAATGACAGCATCATCCTCCACAATGAATACTTTATTTGCTGCCATGTCTTAGTTCCCTCGTATTGATTTTAAATAGTTCAAACGCTCTCTCTTTGATTTTTTCCAAATCCTCATATGTTCCATCAGAAAATTCTTCTTTAATACGCATGGAAGCCATTGCATGACTGTCATTCACTTTGTCTGCATCTGCCGTTTTCAGAAATTTTCCTAATAATTCCCAGTCACTTGAATAATACAGTTCCACTAATTTTGCCCTGTATTCCAGTTCCGCCGGAGTAATGTCTGGATATTCCTTCAGGTCTTTTGCGTGCTGTGCTTCATGCTTTAAAAGTGAAACGGTAAATTTCTCACTCTCAAAATCATAGGCACTCTCGATGCATTGAATCGTTCCGTCCTCAGATGCCCAGCCGCCAGTTCCGTATTTTCCAAAGGTCAGATAATCCATCCAGCTCCGAAATACAAAACCTTTTAAAATATTTACCGTATACTGCTCTACGCCTTCCGGCAATTCTATCTGATAAGACATCGGAACCGTATCTTTCCAGATGTATGGTCCAAAATACCCTTGCGTTTTTCCGAAAAGTGCATGGTAGCCTTTCTGTTCAAAAAGTTCCTGCAATCTATCTTCCAGTGCGTCTTTCTCTTTTTCCGATATAGAAAAAGTCTGGCACAGCTTTCTTATCAGTTTGTCTGCGGCAATTTCTTCATCACTATTGCAATAAAACACGTCTCTGAAATATTGCTGATATGCAAGCAGTATCTCATTCAGTATTCCATCCACTTCATATTGCCGATAATGCTCGTTTTCAAATAAGTCAATATATTGTTCTCGTTCTTTCTCATATTCCGGAAGGTCGCACATTATTTCAATGGCTTCCTTCACCTTTCCCTCGATCAGTAACTCGTCTACCTTGGTCATCTGTGCCTCCAGCCAGTATTCTTAAATCTTTATTTCTATCCTTGTTTTATCCAGCTCCACTCAAAACTGTCAAGTCCGGCTTTTCCCTGCGCAAGCTGATTCAGTTCATGCAGACAGATTTCCGTCGCCCTGTCGATAAATTCCCGGATCATCTCTCTGGTCAGAAAAAAGCTGCTTTTTTCTTCCATTGGGTGAAATTGTTCACGTACTTCCCTTACCAGTTCCTGCTCACGAAAATCTGCTAATTCCATAATCGGCTCACCTGCCAGTGTCTGCGTCCGGAGCATATTCTTATCCAATCCATACTGCTTCGCTACAAACCAATTTGTATTTTCATAATCCTGATGCAGCCTTTCAACATTCTCTGGAATGGATGAGTTAAAGTGATGCTCAGAATATACATATCTTCTATAAAATATGTCCTGAATCAGATGAAGATAATATCCTAGATACAGTTCATCTGTCTTCATTTGTTCCCCGTATTTTTCCCTGTAAAATTCAAGGTCATAGGTCACTCTTGTCTGTTCACAGATCATTTTCTTAAGATGACTGTTTCCACTGACAGCCCCGTCTGGAAGGATCACACCCAGACGCAGCCTGTCCAAATTATTAAATTCTGTTTTAACTATTATGCATTGTATGATTGCAAGATGAATCATGCTGGACGCCATAAAATTTTCTCCCGCCTCCTGATATTCTGTCACATGTTTCTGTAAGCTGTTCTATTTTTCGCTTTCTGCTTCCTTCATTTCCTCATAATACGCTTTGTATCTGTAAATGGTACGCTTGCTGACATTGTTGCACTTTGCAATCTCGACCAGATCCGTACCACTCTGGTCTCATATCCGGCAACAAAATCATTATAGATTCCCATCCACTTCGCATTATGCTTCTGTCGTCCGCTTAATTTACGGTTTTTGTAATATTCGAGTTCTTCGTGAAGTGCTGTGTTCTCATTCTTCAGTTCTTCAATTTTCTTTAAAGCTTCTTATTCTTTTATCTTCCAGTAACCTTTTCTAGCCGAACCCTCACGTTCCACTAAACCTTTGCCTACCAGTGCATTCACTAAGGTTGACTTTCCAACACCTCAGTATCTCCTCAATATGTTTCGGATTCTTGCTTCCAACAATAACGTGATTCATCTTTTTCGACACAAAATCCAACATGTCACTAAGTGCATATTTCTTAAATCCGTCTCCCATAGCAAATGGCATGCTGGCAACCGTCTCTAATTCCAATGCCTTACAAGCTTCTATCATCGTCATCTTCACACCATCTATCATCTGGGATTTCACTGTGTCAGCCCAATCACACATGATATTATATTCAAACAAAATATATTTAAAATGATTCTTTTCTCCGGACACTTTTCTTGCTATATTCTTTATTCTTTCAATCTCAATATGCCACTTATTTTCGAAAGGTTCTTCTACCATAAATTCAAATGCTATGCCATAATATCTAATCTTTCCTTCAAAACACTTTGTCTCATACCATCTTATAAGCATTTCCATTTTCTCATAGAATTCGTCTTCCGTTAACTTTAATTTTGTTATCTCGGGAATATGAATATAATAAGCATCTATCATTTCAAGGTCTAAATTTTCCAATGATTTATTAAGAGCAATTTCATAAAAAGCTGGATTGAGAGTCTGGAATAAACCTTCATATTCTGAAAAATCTTCTATCGATATTCCTTTATTTTTCAGTTTTTCCGACAAGTATTTCATTGGTGGAAGCTTTGCTGAGATATCTCCATATAATAATCCTGCCTTAGATGATATAAATACCTCTTCTCTGGTAATAACGCCAGAATTCATTAATTCAGCTAATGCAGCTCCTTCATCTCGTTCTGAACACATTCCTCTATAATTTATAGCTCCATCAATAGAGTATATCCCATTTCGAACTGCATACTTTATTGCTTCTACATATTTCAAAGAATCTTCTTTTGAAAAATTACCCAAGTGAGTTCCTAATGCAACAGTTCCCATAGGCTTGTGCGAATACCCTTTTATCATTTCCATTCCTCTTTTCCATATTGATAACGTACATTATAGAAGTAATGCTAATTAATTTGCAGTCTTGTATTATAAAAACATAAATGCTATATTAAAATAAGAAATGGGTTTTTTGTCTGGTAAGCTTTTAGCTGAGAGAGTTGCCCATTTCTTTTTTCATGCAGATGCATTTTTCCGTCATTTGCACACCTAATTAACATTGATGCACGAAAAACATTACTGATCCTATGTCAATTATATTTTTGGCACACTTTTTAGTTGCTGCCTACCATAGAATCAATGTAAAAAATTTTTTAGATAAAACAGGGCTTCCACCCCACAGAAAATCTGCAAGCGCGCAAGCCCTGTAAAATATACTACATAATACTTCCCATCAACGTGGACATCACGATCATCACCAACGAAAATGTAAAGGAATTTACCGAAATAAGCGTAGCTCTCTGCTCCGATGGAATCATATCATTTAACAGGATGTCTGTACGCACTTCCAGAAAATCATCTGCAAAAGAACCTGCAAATCCGCCAAGAACCATCAGATAAGGATTGCCCGAAAACGTCATTCCAAATGCAGACAACACACCGATTCCGCTTAAAATAACATACTTTTTGTATTTCCAATTTGGAAAATATCCCACTACTTTTGCGCCGAGTGCGGCTCCTAGTCCCATGATAAAAAGAGCCGGGCCAAGCAGTGCCTCGTTCAATCCCGCTAATGGCAGCTTTGCCTGCAGGAAAAACAGGATAAGTGTTGACACTGCACCGATCAATGCATTTACGATCATAATGCTTCTGGCTTTTCGATTGTTTTTCATGAAATGCCAACTCTCTGTGATAACGTTTTGAAGTCTCTCTGAAATGCGGATGTTCTGAATGTTTTTCTGATCAGTTTCCTCTTCATTCATCCGTTCCTGCTTTTCTTCACTCATCTGCTCTTTGTTATGCTCATCCGTCTGTGAATTTATCAGTTTATCGTCAGCACCAGTGAAACCGGAAATTTCTCTTAAACTGCATACAATTCCAAGTGCGATCATCCCAAAGAAAATATCAATCACATATGCCTTTTTGTACCCAAGCCACAATGCAAACCCTGCACAAAGTGTTGCTGTAGAACTTGTGATCCGATATAACATCATTTCCGTGGAAGCATATTGGTTGTATTTTTCTTCCTGCTTTACCGACTTTAAGCTGTCATACGCCAAAGCTTCTATGGTTCCCGATTCCAGATTGTAACTGAGCGCACTGAATGCAATCGCAAATGCCACCGTTCCAAAATTGTCGGATAAAATCATAGCCAGATTGGATAACACACTGATCAGCTTCGAAAGAGCCAGTGTCTTTTTCCTTCCAAAAACATCTGCCACAACACCTGATGGAATCTCAAAACAACTGCTCGCGATATGGAAAATACTCTCCAGTATTCCAATCTGTAACAATGAAAACCCTCTGAGTGCAAGAAGCGCCACCCACGATGCTCCCGCAATCCGAAAATAGCTTACCGTAGTAAGTGTATACAATTTATTGATCTGTCTTTTTATATTAAAATTACGCATAAAAAAATCTCCTTTTCAAAATAATATCTTTCCAATATTTTTGAACAGGAGATAGTGTTTTTTTCATATTTGCATTCTTGATTTTAGAAACTGTTTACCTGAAAAAGAGCGCACTATCCCTGTAAACAGCTAATTTGTTGCCTTTTTGCAGGTGAAGATTCGTTGTTTTCCAGCGCATAGTCTGCTCTCCTTTCTTAGGATATTTGTTTTACTCTGATATTTATACCTTCTGTATTATATACATGAATGGATAGACTTGTCAAATTTTCATAAATTTCCTAATCCCTGACAGCTTCGATAAATCAGATTATGTGCCTCCAGTTCCTTCAGCATCTTGTTAATTTTCTTATTTCCCAGATGCAACAACTTCATCATTTCTTTGATTGTAAAAATGATAAATGTAGCTCCATATTCATCTCGCCACACATCCCCATTACACTCTGATAAGCAGCACCGATCCAACAAAATCATATAAAGTGTCTTTGCCCCATTCGTCATACTTCTAAATTGATCTTCTTTAAATAATCGTTTCGGTAATCTGTAAAACTTATCATCATATTTTGTATTGTCCATTTTTCCTGATTCTCCATATACTTTGAAGTTCTTTCGTCATTAACAGCCTTTTTAGCTTGTTGGTGTACGCCCCCAATCCCCCAAAACCATGAAAATGACTTTTCATGGAGCTGCACCTTCCGGCTTTTTTCATATTGATACATTTACAACATTCCATAATTTTTGTACTCCTTTCCGATTCATTGTATGAAACTATTTTCTCAAAATTTTTATACGAATCCGGTATATCCAAGATGCTGGAAAAATATCCTCTTTATGATTTTTTCCAATATTCTGGATAAGACATGAATTCGAATTCACTTTATTCTGCACCAATATCATTGATGGTTTTACTTCTCCAACTCAGTTTGCTACAGAGGATACTCCCGAAGCCTCTAATGATGCTTATATTAACGGACTACTCCTTTTGTTCTGCAAAAATTTGGAAATGAAAATTACCCAGCTTTCTGTCGAAGAAAAACAGACCTTAAAAGAAATATTTTCACGTTCCAAGCCGGCAAAGGAACATAGGAAACTGAGAAGACGAAATCCGAAGTTATAAGATTCAAATTATCCATTTTCAAAACAAGCCACCGAGCATTATCCCTATGTGGCTTGTTTCATCTATGATTATTTCTATTATAAAGTTTAGGTTTCATGTACAATCGACAGCCCAACTTAACTATCTGCTTTCTACTATTGTATATGTTCCTGATTCAAAATTTACATTTAATGTTGCAAATGCACTATTATATTCCCATCGGATTTGCAGAGAGCTCTCCCCTCCGGAGATTGCTACCTCTGCGCCTTCCGAAAATGCTTTATGGGTATTTCGCATGCGGATTAACGCAAGCTGTTTTTGAACCACATCTTTTTTCAGGTCTTCCGCGATCTGATCAGTGGAAAGGTTTGTCCGGTTGATTTCCTTATGTCCGGATTCTCCCGCGCGCCGCACCGCTTCGTGGTCATTTTTTCCGGCAAACAAATCCAGATACCAGACCTGAGGTTTGCCCGGCATAAACATCTGTATGGCACGCGCCAGAAGCATTTTTTCATCCGATTCTCCCAATGCACTGTAATATGTAGCGTTTACCTGATAATACAGATTCTTTTGTCCATGTAAATTTTTGACCATGCCTCCACGGGATACGATCCGGTCAATCAATGACTGGATCTCCTCTTCCGGAAGCAGCCCCTTTAAATCCAGAAGCGGGATGCCATCGTGACAGCCAAGCATGTTGACCGTGGAGATCTTCTTTGCCACGATCTCCTCTGCCCATGCCGCAAGGTACGTTCCGCGCCGGTTCTCAATCGCATCAATGACCAGTCCCGGCAGGAAAAAGTCATAGGTTGCATAGCCTTTTTCTGCAAGTGTCTCATATATTTTTTCATCATACGCTGCGTGGATCTCCGGCAAAAGCGTAAGTCCCAAAGGTTCTGCCAGCG
>ERZ773106.468-NODE-468-length-41745-cov-48.761046_pt1 | contig 41745 bp, 46 predicted proteins | sample MGYA00580572_ERZ773106 | MGnify/ENA primary metagenome ERZ773106 (study PRJEB29015, sample SAMEA2737868) | human gut metagenome | biome: human gut; feature: human-associated habitat; material: faeces | place: China | collected 2012 ... | reverse complement strand
TCGGTCTTGTTTTTGAGCTTCTTCTTTTACCTTGATATATAAATCCATATCAAGGTTTAAACATATTTTACCTTGTGGTTTAAACAGTTTTTCTACATCATTAAGCTCATTATACATATTCTTTTTTAAAGTCTGCTTAATGTAGCCTGTTACTGTTCTGCCTACGCTAGTAGCTTTATCTTTTAGACGAGCTTTTATTTCTTCTGTAACATAGAGAAATACTGTTTTTTTAGTATTTTTTGTAGGTGTTGGTATTGGTTTTTTAATTTTATCTTCGATCGGTTTTTTATCTGTGAAAAATTCCGATGCTACAGTGAACTTTTTATTTGCCATAATTTATTACCTCGTTAACGAAACTTTTATAATCTCGACCAGCATTACTATATTTTGCATAATCGAAAATATTTTGCTTTAAGTTTTGAGCTTCTGGAATAGCTACGCATTCTCTTATTTGCGTATCAAAAACTCTTGTTCCATAATCAACTGTTTTTATTTTTAAGTCTTCTAATATGTTTTGAGCTATTATAGTTCTAGCTTTAAATCTAGTTAGAAGAACACCCATTATTTTTACTTGCACCTTTTGTATTTTTTCTATCAAGATATTTATACCCTGTGCAGAAAAAGTATCTGCATGGGCAGTGATGATTATATAATCACTCGCACATAAAGCATTAATTGTAGTAATTCCAAGTGCTGGAGCTGTATCAATAATGATGTAGTCATATTTATCTTTTATGGGCATGAGTAAATCGTGCAAGATAAATTCATATCCTGCACCACCTTGAATTTTTACGATATCAGGCGAGCCAGCAATCATATCGTTTTGGATACACTCATCTACAGCTGTTTCTTCTGTGAGCATATCGAAAATATTATACTTATTATTCATGCAATTTTCTGCATTAGATAAATTGCATTGTGAATCTAGGTCAATTAGCAAGACTTTCTTTTTATAAAATTTTCTTAGTCCTGCTGCTAGGTTTTGGGCAGTAGTAGTTTTACCAACACCGCCTTTTTGGTTTACAATACTAATTATCATAATTCTACCACCTTTTTAATATAATTATACCATACAATTAATTATAAAATATAGTATTATTATATTTTATTTATAATATTTTTATAACAAAAAAGGATATTACCAGGGCATTAGTAATATCCTTTTTTTATTAAAGTTCATCAACAGCTGTAATTTTTACTTCAAAATGATTTTCTAATAATTCGTCAAATAAATCTGAACCATCAATTTCATCATTGTAATACTTTTCTACGATTGATTTAGCTTTTGCTTCATCTTCTTTATTTACAAAAACAAATTCTACCATTATATCATACGCTTCGTCTTCTTCTTTATCATAAAATGCGAATGATGGATTTTTATCTTCTACCAAGTTTTCACCATCTTCATAATCGAAAATAGATTTTCCACCTAGTTTTACCATTTCAGTGTCAATTGCAAATAAATCAATTGTTTCACCTAATAATTTTTTTGCTTCGTTAATAGTTTCTTGTTTGCTCATCATGATTAATTACCTCTTTTTGTTATTTATTTCTTGTAGTTCCTTACTACACTTATATAATACCATATAAATAATATAATGTCAATAGAAAAATAATATAAAAATACCATAAAAATAATATAAATTTAGAATAAAACACAATATATAGTATTTTTGGCAGAGTCAATCAAACTCGGTCAAATTTTTGATAAAATCCATTTAGAGAATACATATTTTTGGCAAAATAAAAAAGGTAGATACTAGATATTGTGTTTCTAGCATCTACCTTGATATTTTTACTTCCTATTTCTTACAAAATATGAAGTTAAATGTTTCACGTGGAACACTATTTATTTATTTCTTTTTTTAAGGCATCTAAAACTTTATATAGTATGGATAAAATATGGTAAAAACATGCTATACCGACAAATGCTAAATATGCTAAAGCATAAGTTAGATTATTTAAAAAGGTGATATCGTCCCAATCAGAAAATAGATTTATTATTAGAATAGATACTACAAATATGATACCAAGTATTATTAAAAATTTAGGAAAAAATAAATCTTTATCAGTATATAATCTTTTATTTGTTACGTATTCATAAAATTTTTGTTTTTGTTTATACATGATGAAAGTCCTCTTTATTAGTTTGGATAAATGCTTTCTATTGCTTTGTATGCAAAGTCCTTTAATTGATTTAAAGATATACTACTATCATAAAAAGAAATAAAACAAGAATAAACTCTACCATTTTTATAATAATATGTCTTTATTTCTTTAGTATTATTGGTATTTCTTAGTATATAAATAATTCCATTTTTTATAGGTATTTTTTCTATATATATAATATTATTAAACTTGTTTTTTATATTGTTTTCCCATTCATTTAAAAAGTTTTTTGAATTTACGTTATAAGGAACATAGAATATGTCATGGATATTAAAGTACTCATTGTTTTCTGATTCTAAAAAATAACTGCTATAAAAAGGCGTTGTTATTATTATACTAGAATATCCAAGGCTTATTTCTGTAGTTAATGGTGATATATCCCAAAATACTGTACAATTTTCAGTCTTTATTTTAGTACTAGCAAAAGATGTTGGGATAATGATAAAAAATGATAATATTAATAAAATAATACTTTTTTTCATGGCAATACTCCTTTTTGTTTTATTATATAACTTTAATATAATATAGTAAATTTTAAGAAAATTGTAGACAAATATGTAAAATAATGGTATAGTTAGTAGAAATTAAATATGTGCAAAATCGAAGTTTTATTATTTACAAAAACAATTATTGTGATGCAAGTTATACCACCTAGATTATATGCAAATCTGGGTGGTATTTTTACATAATAGGAAAGACCACCATTATAGGTGGTCTTTTTTTATGCCCTTTTTTCTGTGGAACTGTTTGTAGTATTTGTAGTAGTGGAAACTTGATATGTTCCTTTTTTCTCTGTTACCTTAAGTTCATCAGCGACTTGATTAAGCTTTTCGTCGTAAGTTTTTTCTTCATCAGAAGGACTTACCATAGCTTTTAAAATAGAAACAAAATTTTTACGCTGAATTTTAGGAAGATTTATATAGCTTTTTATAATTGATAATTCATCTTCATCTAAATCGAATTCTTTTACTAGGTCATTTAGCAAATTTTGTTCTGTACTTTTAAGCATTTCACCAGCTCCATATAATAACCATTCTTTATTAATAGAATAGATATCACAAACATGGTCTATTAATAAATTCTTTATTGGAGCTCTACCTAATTCAATATTAACAACTACACTTCTAGTTATACCAAGTTTTTTTCCAAAATCGTCTTGATTTAATTGGTAATATTTTCTTATTTCCTTTATACGCTCTTTTATATTTTCATCTAGCATATTAACACCTCCTTGTATATATTATCATATATTTAAAATGTGTTGTCAACACAAAATAAAAATAATAAATATTCAAAATGTGTTGACAGCACAAAAAATATTTATTATAATGTGTTTAGGATAAATTCAAATGTGTTAATAACACAAGGAGTGATATTATGAAAAATCAAGATTTAAATGAAATAAAAAAAGAACTATTAGAAGATGTAATTCCTAATCTTAAAAAATATAAGGAACAGGGAAAAGATATGGTTCTTCTTAAAGGTATTGCTATTGGTTTAAAAATAGCTAAAGAAGAAAAAATTGCATGAGGTTTATTTTTAGTTAAAAAAATGCAAGTAGATATATAGAGAGATTTTGAGATAAGTTATATATCTACTTGCAGAAATAAAGAAAGCTTTGTCTTGGTTATTATAACACTTATTTTAATAACTATGGTTTTATTGAGTAATACAAGCCCAGCAACGCACCCAAACCCTATCTCTAAAAAGTAAAAAAGTAAATATAAATTTGCTGGGCTTGTCTACTTAATAAAAGGAGTGATGATTATGTACAGATTAGGATATGGAAAATTAATGAAGGTAAAATAACTTCGCAAGATTGTACATAATTATGGAATATTATTGGCGGTGCAGTCTTTGGGAATGCATGCAGAGAGGAAGATTAAATATGGATTTAAAAGAGTTAAAAGAAGTGGCAAAGCCACTAGTCAAATATCTTAGAGAAAATGGAAATACGCATCAGAAAATCATTATCGACCAAATGTCGGTAAAAATCATTTCTGATGATGTATTTATACCAATTGTAGAAGTTAATAAGCTTTAAAAAAATAGAAAAGTAAAATCTTTATCAGGTCTTTTTTAAAAGGGGTTCTCGCCCCTTTTATGACTTGATAAAGATATTATTTTAATAATCATGCAGTACATATTTATATAAATAAAAATACATAAAAAATAAAAGAAAGGAGTAAGCAATATGTCTTATGTTAAGAAACAGACAAGTATAAATAATAATAATATCTTGGAGATATATTACACCAAGAAATTACCTGTAAAGAATAATATAAGAAGCCCAAAAATGGGACTTACTCCTTTGGCACAAGAAGAAGTAAACAACAAGAATTCTATAAATTTGTTAAGGCTTCTTATTCTAAATAATTTTGGTGATGGGGATTTATTTCTATCTCTAACTTATAAAGATAAGAAAGAGGAAAATAAAAAAGAACCGACACCAGAAGAAGCAAAAAAGCATTTGGCTAATTTTAGGCAGAAGCTAATTCGTTTCTATAAAAAGAAAAATGCTGTGGTGAAGTATATATTTTGTACGGAATGTACTTCAAAACAGCAGAGAATTCACCATCATTTGCTTTTAAAAGTTGAAGGCTGTGAGGTAAATCCAACGGATATAAAAAATCTTTGGGGTCATGGCTTCGTATCTGTAAAAATCTATGGCGGACAAATAACAGATGCCGAAGACCTCGCAAATTATATGGTAAAGAAAAATAGAAATGCTTTCTTTACTGCTCCAACTATATATAAAAAAAGGTACAACGCTAGCAAAAACTTGCGAAAACCGCAGGTTACTAGCGTTATTGTGCGTAGGAAATATTGGCTAAGAGAACCAAGAATTCCAAAAGGATACATGCTGGACAAAAACAGTCTTATAAATGGTATTTATACATTCGGTAACGGAGAAAGCGATTATGAATACCAATTTTACAGACTAATAAAAATTGATAAACCTACAAGGCGAATAAACTTGCAGGAAAAAATGGAAGCTAAAAGACTCAAAAAAGAAATCTACTTTACACAGGATTTAAACAAAGTAAATTTCTTAATAAAATACAAAAAGCCTAGAAGCAAAAGCAATACGAGCTAATTTGCTCTAGGATTTACTTTACAAAAAAAATAAAAAATGAGGTGAACATGATGAGTGATGTATTAGACAGAGAAAAATCTTGGAAAGGGCGAGTAAAAGTAGTAATCTGCAAAAACTGTGGAAAAATTTTTGAAACGAGATGTTTGAATAGAATTTATTGCAGTGATAAATGTAGATATGAATATAGGGGAATAGTAAAAGCGGAAAAAATAAAAAAGCTTAAAGAGCCAAAAATAAAAAGAATGGATATAGTTTCTGCTATAGCTAAAGTAACAGGATTGCATTATGGAATTTTAAATTCTTTATATCCAAATATAGAAAAAATACTAGCTAAAGCAAAATATGAGCAAAGCATCGGAAATGCTAAGCCATTAAAACAAGATGAATATAGAAAAATAAATATATCCAAAGAGCATACATCGTGCTTTTTGTTGGGGTGTTGATATGAAAAAAGTATTATTAATTGATATTGATAGCCATAATTTCCCCAACTTATCGCTGATGAAGTTATCGGCATTTCTTAAACAAAATGATAATGATGTTGATTTTATAAAACTTACAAAAGCTGATAAAACTGCAATACTTAATGGTCAGCCAATGTGGTTTGATAATGAATATGACAGTATATATGGTGCTTGTGTTTTTACAGATAATAGAAATGTAGCGATTAAACTTCATGGTATGGGCGTGATGATAGGTGGAACAGGTGTCAGTGATATTGATGATAAAAATATCATTAAAAAATTAGCACCTGAAATAGAACATATATATCCAGATTATGAATTATATGATGAGTTTAAAGATATAGCATATGGTTTTCTTACTCGTGGTTGTCCTCGTAGTTGCCCTTTCTGTATAGTTAGCGGAAAAGAAGGAAATAAATCAATCAAAGTAGCTGATTTATATGAGTTTTATGAAGACCAATCTATTATAAAATTGTTGGATCCAAATATACTTGCGTGTGATGAACATATTAATCTACTAGAACAATTAGTAGAGAGTAAAGCATGGATAGATTTTACACAAGGCTTAGATGCAAGATGTACAAATTTGAGCAATCTAAAACTTATTCAACAAATGAAGATAAAGATGATACATTTTGCATGGGATAATCCTAGAACAGAAAAAATGAAAGATTATCTATATTTCATTAGGCAAAACTTAAATTATCGACCAGAAAAAATGAGAGTTTATGTACTAACTAATTACTGGAGTAGTTTTGATGATGATTTAAACAGGGTTTATTGGCTTAGAGATAATGGATTTGAACCTTACGTAATGATATACGATAAACCAAATGCTCCAAAGAATGTAAAGAAATTACAACGATATGTAAATTGTAAATACATTTTTAAAAGTATTGATAGATTTGAAGATTATTATTCAGGTAACTGGAAATACAAAAAGGAGTGATGATATGGGATACATTTTGATGTTTATGTTTGGCGGATTTATGGGAGTGTTATTGATGTGTTTAGTGCAGGTGAATAAGGAGAAATGAAAATGATACAAGAAGCAATAAATAAAACAAGAGAATATATAAAGTATAACTATATAAATACAGATGTTTATAGATGTAGAAGATATAATATAGCTTTAAATGAAATAGTTAAAATAGAAAAAGGTCAATATAAAGAATTGAAAAATAGAATTTTAAACTTAAATAATAAAATTCTCGAATGTATAAGTAATCACGAAGATGAATTTTATTGTCTTGATAAGTTTATAAAACAGATACCTATGTTTTATAAATATTTTGATGAATATGGAATAAAGTTTACAGAAGATATGAAAGTTATTCAATGTATTCTTGTTTATCATATGTATGCGTTAGGCGAATATATAGAAGATATAGATGTTGATGAAATGAAAAATAATGATAATAAGATTTTGCATAGAACGATTTTATTTAGAGGTAAAGTTTCTGGATATGATGAACCAGGATATGAAAAAGGAGAATGGGTACATGGTTCATTATTTATATATGATGGAGAAACTTATATTTTTGACTATGGTACAAATGACAAAATAAAAGTTGATAGTAATACAGTTAGTCAATATGTAATAACAGATTATTATGGTGAACAGATATTTGAGGGAGATATTTTATTAATAGATGATGAATATTATGGAATAGTAGAATATGAAAATGAAAGTTGTGGTTTTTTGGTAAGAAGCTTTAGTTTAACAGAAAGTCTTGAGTCTTTAAGTAATATTGAATTATGTGGCAATAAATGGGATACAAAATATTTAATGAAGAGGATAGAAGAATGAAAGATAAAGAAGCGTTTGTATGCCCATATTGTAAACAATCAGAAGGATTTAGGTCTGAACAATCTATGAGAAGTATACAAAATTTATGGTTTGATGAATTTGGCGAAGAAGTTGATGGAGATATGGAATATACAACTGTATACAAAGAAAAATTCTATTGCTCAAGCTGTGATAGAGGTATAACAAAAGCAGTTAATAAGTATTTAGGAAGAGATAAAGATGAATGAATATATTGCAAAAGTAAGTGTAATCAGAACTAAAGAAAAAAGAGTTGTTAAATATACTGTAGTACAAAAGGCTAATAGTATATCAGAAGCAGAGAAGATAGTAAAAAATAAGTTTATACAAAATGAAGGCACAGGCTGTGTTTTTGTGAAAGAAGTATTGAAGAAAAGTGGAGATAGAAATAATGAAATTAGTATATGAATATAAAAATATAATTCAAGGTGTTATCCCTGGAACGGAAAAAATGTTGAGGTCGCTTGTGATGTGCATGAGCAATACAAATATGATAGATAAAAAGAAAGATGATAAATTCTTTTTAGTAAATGATAATGGCACAAGAGAGGAAGTATTTGCAAAATGAGTATATTTAAAAACATATGGAATAAGATAAGAAGCAAAAAAGATAATGGGGTAGATAGCAATATCCCGAATACAACAAGAGAGGAAGAAAAAGACATGAGTTGCAAAAATACTTTTTATGAAGAAGGTAATGGCTTTATGTGTGATTTGACTAAAAGTAATTGCCCTTATCTAAAACCAAACAAAGAAACTTGCGACATTATGGGAAAAAGAATAGTTGAAGTACAGATAGAAGAAGATGCAATACCTAATAATAAAAATAATCCTAAGATAAGATATACAACATTGAACAAATGCTTTTTCTTGAGGGCGAAAAAGAAGCATTATAAATTAAATATAAATATAAAGAGAATAGAAGAAATAATAAATGGGTGAATTAAATAAAGATAGATAGTATATTATGAGTTTGGCAGAGGAAACTAACATGAATATAAATTACAACAAGGACAAGAGTGATGAGCTTAGAAGTAGAATAGTTAGCAAAATAAAAGAAACAGGAATGGATATAAGAACACTAGCAAATATTAGCAAGGTAAATTATTTTGGACTTAGGTTTTACTTATTAGGTAGAAATGATATGCGTGCTGGTGATGTAAGTGCATTGTGCGAAGTTTTAGGAATAAATTTTATAAAAAAATAAATAAAAAACCTCTTTACTTTTTTGTTGACATTTTGGAAGCTAAAAACAGTAATGGTTAACCGCTACTAGTAATTTAATATTGGTAGCGGTTTTTTATATCTAGGAGGTGTTTATGCCAGCAACAAAATCTTTATATCAATATCAGTTTTTCGATAAAAATATAAAGATTAAAAATAAGTCTGATAAAAATAAATGGCTAAATGAATATGTATTGTGTGGCTCTGTAACAGACACCTGTAAAAAAAGAAAAATATCACGAACTACTTTTTATAGTTGGCTTAGAAATGATGAACTATTTAGAAAAGCATATACGCAAGAAGCAAGACCAATGGTTACATCACTACTAGAAGATGAAGCTTATAGAAGGGCAGTAAAGGGAATTAATAAAGGCATCTATTATAAAGGCGAAGAAATAGCGACTGAAAAAGAATACTCTGATACTTTGCTACAGATGTTACTTAGAGCTAATTGCCCAGAAAAATATAAGCAAGTTGTGGATAGCACTGTTAAGACAGATATAACTGTAAAAAATGAAAACTTAACAGACGCTTTGGCGGAAAGGATAAGAAAAGCAGATGAATGATTTTGAGATAAAAACAAAAGATGAATTAAATTCTGCTTTGGATTTTTTGGCACGTTTTACCAATGACCCAGTAGGATTTGTGAAAGCAGCGTTTGACTGGGAACATGACCCAACGCTAAAAGGAAAATCACCGCAAGAATGGCAACTTGATATATTGCAGGATATAAAAGATAACTTACTCACTACTAAAACAGCTATAAGAATAGCAGTATCTAGTGGACATGGTATCGGTAAGTCTGCTTTGGTGGCATGGATTTTATTATGGTCCATAACTACTTATCCAGATAGTAGGGCAGTAGTTACAGCAAATACAGATAGCCAGCTAAAATCTAAAACATGGCCAGAAGTTCAAAAGTGGTTTCATAAATTTATTTTAAAAGATTTGTTTATCTGTACGGCTACTACACTTACTACAAAAGAATTTGCTCATCAAAAAACGTGGCAAGCAAACGCTATACCATGGAGCAAGGAAAATTCCGAAGCTTTCGCAGGTCTACACAATCAAGGGAAAAGAATTTTGCTTGTTTTCGATGAAGGTTCAGCGATTGAAAACTTAATCTGGGAAGTAGCAGAAGGTGCTTTAACAGATAAAGATACACAGATTATCTGGTGTGTTTTTGGAAATGGTACAAGAAATACAGGAAGGTTTTTTGAGTGTTTCCATAAGCATAGAAATCTTTGGAAATGTAGGCAAATAGATAGCCGAACTGTAGATATATCTAATAAAGAACAGCTTCAGCAATGGGTTGACACTTATGGTGAAGATAGCGACTTTGTCAGAGTGCGTGTACGAGGCTTATTCCCTAATGCTAGTGAATACCAGTTTATACCTAGGAAAATCGTTGATGAAGCAAGCAAAAGAAAAATACTTGAATATCAAGTATCGTTTGCACCTGTGATAATTGGTGTTGACCCTGCATGGACTGGCGGAGATACAACGGATATTTATTTAAGACAAGGGCTATATTGCAAACTGCTAGGCGAATATCAAAAAAATGATGATGATATGCGAATGGCTAACATTATAGCTAAGTTTGAAGATGAGTATAAAGCTGATGCCGTAAATATAGATTTTGGCTATGGTACTGGTATCTATAGTGCAGGTCTTAGCATGGGCAGAAGTTGGAATTTAATCCAGTTTGGTTCTAAAGCGGATAAGAAAGGATTTGCCAATAAGCGTGCAGAGATATGGGGAGAAACAAAGCAGTGGTTAATAGATGGCGGGGCTATCGAAGATGACCAACAATTAAAAGATGATTTAACGTCCCCAGAATACACGATAAATAGTAAAGGCGAAATCTTACTTGAAAGTAAAGAATCCATGAAAAAAAGAGGATTGGCTTCACCAAACAGAGCAGACGCATTAGCACTTACATTTGCAATCAATGTTGTTAAGAAAAGCCAAAGAATAACAAAATGCAATACAGATTATGACCCATTTGCAGACTTTTAATCTTTAGAAAGAAGGTGAAAGATATGTGTACAGGCGGAGGCGGTACAACAACTACAGTACAAAAATCAGACCCATTGCCAACTCAAGTAACAGATGTTACTACATCTACTACATCAGCCCAGCAACAAGCAAATACTAAACAACGTAAAAAACGTGGTATTTCTTCTAACTATTTAAGTGCAGATAGAAATACTACTCTCGGCGAATTAGTAAGTAATGCTACTGGCAGACAAACATTAGGGTGATGAAATGTTAAATCTACAATCTATAGTAAATTCATTGGTTAATGTAAATGATGTAGCTACAAGACTTAAGCTGGACAAAAGAAGATATAAGCAGAAAATAAAACAGCTAGAATCTGCAAGATATGATTATGAAAAAAGATGGAAAAATATAAGAGATTATCAACTGCCACATATAGGATACTTTGATGATACGGAAGATAGTACGAACTATGCTCGCCGTCGTGATACCAAAATTTATAATGGGGTGGCATGGGAGTCAAATATAATTTTCGCATCAGGTTTGATGAGTGGATTAACACCACCATCACGTCAATGGTTTCGATTAGCTTTCACAAATAGAGAGCTAAGCGACAATTCTAATTTTGGGGCAATACTTGACCAAAGGCTTGAAATATTAAATGACGTACTAAATAAATCTAATTTTTACAATGCAATACATTCTGATTATCTTGAAATCGCTTTTGGTCAAGCGGTATTGTCTATTTTCCCAGACTCTAAAACAGGTGTACATTTTGTGCCATATACCATAGGTACGTATTATATCGAGCAGGGCCCAGATAGAAATGTAAATACTATACTGGTAAAAACAAAAATGACAGCACTGCAACTGCAAGATAAATTCGGTATTGAGGTATTGCCACAGATAATACAAAACAATTTAAAAAATAATCAATCGGTAGATGCTAAATATACTGTTAACTGGCTTGTAGAACCTAATCGCATGGCAGATGCCAATAAAATAGATAAATTTCACATGCCGTTTATTTCTGTATATTGGCTAGATGAAGCCGAAGAAAATGAATGGTTGAGTATTGGCGGATTTCAGGAGTTCCCTGCTCCTGTAGCTAGATATCTAGTCAATGGCAATGAAACGTATGCTAAAGCACCTGGCTGGTTTGCAGAAGCAGATAATAGGTCATTGCAGGTATTAGAAAAAGACGATTTAGTGGCGGTGGAATTAGGAGTAAAACCACCAATGCAAGGCAGTGCAAATACAGCAATGAAAGGTGTCAATCTCGCTCCAGGTAGTTTCAATGTGACGGAAACAGAAGACGGGATAAAGCCATTATTTCAAGTCGGTGTCAATTTACAGCATCTACATGAAAAAATACAACAGTTAGAGGAAAGAGTAAAACGAGCTTATAGTGCAGATTTGTTCCGTATGTTTACACAAGCTCAAAATGATAAAAATATGACAGCTCGTGAAACAATAGCAAGAACACAAGAAAATTTGCAACAATTAGGCCCTGTAGTCGAAAGATTACAATTTGAGTTTTTAAGTCCAATAATCGAACGTGTCTATAATATCCTAGACCGTGCAGGGATTTTCCCACCAATTGAAGACCCTGACATGCAAGAAATCTTAAATGGTGAAGAAATAAAAATTGAATATATCTCACCACTCGCACAAGCCCAGAAAATGAGTGGACTTGTCAATATCGAGCAGGCTTATGCATTTGTAATGCAACTAGCACAAGGCGATCCAAATATACTACACAAATTTAATTTTGTGGAAGCGTTAAATCGTTATTTTGAAATGCTAGGGGCACCATCTACAATTCGTCGCACTGATGATGAATACAATCAGATAATGCAAGGATTGCAACAGCAGGCACAAAAACAAGAAGCGGAACAAAATGCAATGAATATGATACAAGCAGCAGTTCCAGCGGCACAAGCTGCTAAGAATGCAACCGAAGCGGCAAACGACGGAAATCCAGCACTTCAACAATTTTTGGGGATTGGTGGAACATGATGGATACAGCAAAACAAAAGGTAATAGCTCAAAAGTTATTAGAAAATGATATAAGTGCCATAAGTTACATGTTGGAACAACCACAAGGAAGATATTTTTTATCATGGTTGTTTGCATACTGCAAAATAAATACAACTACCTACAGTATTTTAAAAGCGAAAATGCTTAAAAATGAAGGTAAAAGACAAATAGCACTTGCCACTTATAACTCAATTTATGAGTTGGCCAAAAAAAATAAACAAGTGGCCAAGAATTTTGAATTGATGGAAACAGAAAACCAACGACCAAAAAATATTATTAAGTATCTTAGAAACAAGCTAGGCGAAAAAAGAAGATTAAAAGAGGCTATGGACTATATACTTAACGATAAAAATGGACGTTGGTTCCTGGCAAGATTATATAATTATTGCCACATAACAGCCTTACCTTATGCAGATATCACCAAAACAGATTACCTGTATAAATGGGAAGGCGAAAGACAAGTAGCGTTTTGTCTAAACAAATTAATAACAAAATTTAACCAACTACAAAAGAAGCAGTTAGCCATAAATGAATATGAACAATATAAAACATATCTATCAAGTTTAATAGATGTAGATAAGGAATGGTAAAAATGAATAATTATATTAGCGTAAAAATAGTGAAAGCAGAACCTTGTAAGGCATGGAAAGACTTCAAAGGTCATAAAGAAGGTGATGAAGGATATAAAATTTATTATCCTGATGGTTATGTATCTTGGTGTCCTAAAGATATCTTTGAAGCCCAGTATTTAGAAATGCAAAAAGAAGATACTGTAACACAAGAAGATGTTAATAATTTCATTGATAAAGTAGAGTCTTGCCAAATAGGAGAAAAAACAACTATTACACAGGTAAAATTAAAAAATAATTTTACGATAGAAGAAACAAGCTCACCGATAGATGCTAAAAATTTTGATATGAAAATTGGTGAACAAATCTGCATGAAGAAAATAGAAAATAAAGTATGGGATTTTTTAGGCTTCTTATGGTTATGTGCTAAATGTGGATTTAAAGGGGATAAATAAAATGGATAATTTTGATTTACAGCTATTTGCTGAAGATGTTGGCGGAGTAGAACCTGCTACTAGTGATAATGGCAGTGGTCAAGGTGGCACTGAACCTAATACTACAATTCTTGGCGGTATTGGCACACAGACAAATCAAGACCCAGCACAGCCACCGACATCAAAAACAGATGATAAAGACGATAATACGCAAGGGGCTACTGTACCTGAACAATACGACTTCACAAGTATTATTCCTGAAGGTGCAATGCTTGATGAAACAGTTAGCAATAATTTTGCCGAGATTGCTAAAAGTTGCAATCTAACGCAAGAGCAGGCTAATAAAATCGGTAGCTTTGGTATTGAGTATGCCCAGCAAGTAGCCCAACAAATTGAAGCACAACATGAACAAACTATACAAGGCTGGGCAGAACAAGCCAAGCAAGAACTTGGCGGACGATATCCAGAGTATTTGTCTAGTGCAGGTAAGGCAATCGAAGCATTGACAAGAGTAAATCCACAGACTAATCAAGCACCTATACCAAACCTAGTGAACTTTTTAAATGAAACAGGTGTAGGAAATCGTATCGAAGCTATACAGCTATTAGCCTATATGGGAAATCTAGTCGGTGAAGATACTCCAAGAGTAGAAGGTACTGGCGGAGTAGGAGGAAAAACAAATTTATATCCAAATACAAATTTTGATATGTATAAATAGGAGTGATGAAAAATGGCAGTATTAGGAATGGAAGCGTTAACGCTTGCAGATTATAGAAAACGAATTAATCCAGATAATAGTGTAGCGGATATCATTGAAGCTTTAGAGGGAGTTAATCCAATTGTAGATGATGCCGTTTGGATTGCAGGTAATTTAAAAACAGGTAATAGAACAACTGTCCGTGCTTCTTTACCAGAACCAAGCATTAGACTTATTAACCGTGGTGTAAAAAATTCTAAATCTACAACTAGACAGATTGAAGATACTTGTATCATTTTAGAAGACCGTTCTGAAGTTGATACAGAAATGATTGCATTAGCAAGTCCAAATGGTGAAGCTTTTAGACATAGTGAAGATAGAGCATATGTACAAGGTTTTGCAAATTCAGTAGCAAAAAATATGATTTATGGAGATACTTCAATTAATCCTTTTGAATTTAATGGTTTATCTGCTCGATACAATATTTGTGGTGGTGAAAAAAATACAGCAGGATATCAAACTGTTTCTGCTGGAACACCTGGTTCTGGCACAAATACAAGTATTTATATTGTAGGTTGGGGACAGCGTAATACTGTAGGTATTTATCCTCAAGGTTCTAGTGCAGGATTAAGCCAAAGGGATTTAGGCGAGCAAGACGCAACAGATGAAGAAGGTAATAAATTTAGAGCATTAACAACTTTATTTACATGGAAATGTGGTTTATCTGTTCAAGATATTCGCTCTAATGCACTTTTACGAAACATTGATGTATCAAAACTTGATACTTTAACTAGTGCACAATCTCTTGAATTTATGAAAAAACTTGTAAAAACTAAAAATACTATTCGCCAATTAGATAATAAAAAGATTAAATACAAAATGTATGTATCTGATAATGTTTATACTTTTATGGAAAATTATCAATTAGATAAAAATAATGTATATGTATCAGTGAAAGAAGTAATGGGACAACCACCGACTATGTATTTTAGAGGAATACCAGTTGAAAGATGTGATGCTATCTCGGAAAAAGAAGCACAAGTAGCTACAGCATAAAGGAGTGAATAAAAATGATTTTTGATGGTGAGAATTTATTTTTTAAAGAAAAAGCGTTATCTAATTCTGCTTTAGAATCAGATGTTATTAGTTATGGTACAGGCGAAGCAGGAGAGCCACCATGGGTGGTATTTATGACATCAAATGCAGGTGGTGGCAGTAGCTTATCTACTGTGATTGAAACAAGCGATAAATCAGATATGTCTAGCCCTACAGAGCTTGGAACATTTACAGGTACATCTTTTAAGGTGAAATTACCAAAAGGAAATAAAGGATATTTAAGACTTAAATCTACTTGTGATTATACAAGCGGTACAGTAACAGCAGGCTTAGTATTAGATGTAGATACAGCATGGTAGAGAAAAATGAATAATACAGATATATGTAATCTGGCACTTAGTTATTTAGGCAATCAAGGCATATTAAGTATCAATGATAATACGCAAACAGCTAGACTTTGCAAGACACATTATGAACATTGCAGAAGAATTGTTTTACGCAGTTATACATGGGGATTTGCGAAAAAAGTTGAGCAGTTGGCACAGGTTGATGAAAAGGTAGCAGGCTGGGGATATGTATACGCATATCCTCAAAAATGCTTAGGAATAAGATTTATATTTCCTGAAGAACTAGCAAGAGTAAAATCTGCAAAAAGAAGTGAATTTGAAACTGTATGCCTTAGTGATGATACACAGGGCATAGCTACAGATGTACAAAATGCATGGTGTGAATATACATATGATTTGACCAATACAGAAAGATTTAGCGAAGAATTCATTGAAGCACTAGCAAGGCTTTTGGCAAGTCATATGGCTATAGAGCTTACAGGAAATACAAATATACAGGCTAATAATTATCAGCTGTATCAAGTGGCTTTGAATTCGGCAAAACTTGCAGTAGCACAGGAAGTACAGCAAAAACCTAGATGGCCACTAAAATATGCTAATGCTAGATTTTCAGATTAATGAGGTGAAATAATGGCAGGACCTAATAATTTTTATGTAATACAGCCAAATTGTGCTGGCGGTGAAATTAGTCAAGACGTTGCAAGTAGGATAGATTTAGATAAATATTCTATGGCATTACTACAAGCAGAAAATGCAGTAGTACGTCCTTATGGTTCTGTACAAAAGCGAACTGGAACGATTTTTTGTGGAGAAACTAAGTATGCCGACAAAAAATCTATTCTAGTTCGCTTTGATTTTACTGTAGAGCTTTCCTATATGTTAGAAATTGGCTACAAATATATTCGCATATGGAAAGGCAATACATACTTGAATAAGGAACTTGCAACGCCATTTGAAGAAGCAGATTTGCCAAATTTAAGATTTGTACAATCTGTAGATGTAGTTTATATCACCAGTGGAAAATATCAAGTCAAAAAGCTTATGCGATATGCAGAAGATGATTGGCGAATTGAAGATATGGAATTTTACCCACCTGCTTTTGGTGATTTAAATAAAGATGAAGATAATTACCTTACACCGTCAGGCACAACAGGAACGATAACCATAACAGCTACTAAAGATACTTTCACAGCAGATATGGTAGGCGACTGGATAAAAATAGAGCAACGCATCACAGGTAAGACAGTAACGCAAAAAACAACAGGTACATCAGGAAATATTGCCGTTGGTGATACCTGGAAAGTAATCACTCATGGGACATGGACTGGTAGCGTTACTATAGAAAAATCTATAGATAATGGTGATACATGGCTACAAGAAAGACAGTATACAAGTAGTGATGACTATAATCCTACAGAAAGCGGAAGCGTAGAAGAATACTGCTTGATGAGATTGGTCTTAAATATAACGAGTGGAAGCTGTACAGCAGATTTATCTAGCTATCCATATACACATACTGGATATGCAAAAATAACGGAATATACAAATGCTAAGCAGGTAAAAGCACAGGTACAAGATAGTATAAGTGTTTTAGGCTCTACTGAAAAAACAATTGATTGGTATTTATCTGCATGGAGCAAACAAAATGGATATCCAATGTGTTGTATGTTTTTTCAAGATAGATTAGTATTTGCAGGCTCTACGGCTAAGCCATCACGTATTTGGCTTAGTAGGACAGGAGATTATGGAAACTTTTCTGTAGATAAAGAAGCAGGAACTGTAACAGATGATAGTGCCATAACAGCAGATTTGATTAACCTTAAAGCATATACCATCAAACATGTAGACGCAGGCAATGATTTGATGGTAATGACAGAAGGAAATGAGTGGAGTATATCTGGCGGTGAAACAGTAACACCGACTAACATCACCCCACGAAATCAGCAAAACTATGGCTGTAATGATACTATTCCTGTGCGTGTGAGCAATAGAATTGTTTATGTACAAAGACGAGGTAGCATAATTCGAGATATGGGATATAGCTACGATACAGATAGCTATATTGGCATGGATTTAACTCTACTTGCAAAACATCTTATTCGTAATCACGAGATAAGCTATAGCACTTTTACACAAGAGCCTGATAGTGTGCTGTACTTTGTTCGAGATGATGGAGTTTTAATTTGCTTAACTTATGTACCTGACCAAAAAGTATACGCATGGTGGCATATAGTAACAGATGGAAAAATAGAAGCTATAACATCTACAGCACAAGCAAATAATGATGTTATCTATGCAGTAATCAATCGCACTATAAATGGGCAGACAAAAAGATATATAGAGCAATTTGTCGTGGAAAATAACAGCACATATCAGCAGGACCACATCATGACAGATTGCACGAAGACATATTCTTTTGAAGAAGCAACAACTGAACTTACTGGACTTGAATATCTTGAAGGAAAAGAAGTCTATGTAATGGCTGATGGTTATTTGCTAGATAAAATGACTGTAGCTGAAGGTAAATTAAATTTACCAAAACAAACTAAAAATGCTTATGTAGGACTACCTTATACCATGATAATTGAACAGCCTAATTTTGATATGACAACGCAAGATACAGGCACAATGCAGGCAAGAAAAAAAGCAGTACAAAAATGTATCTTACGTTTACAAAATTCTTATGGTGGCTATGTAGGAGCAAATAAAGATTGTTTAGATGATATACGATATGACAATGAGTACATGCAAATAGATGATGAAAGCAAAATACTTTATAGCGGAGATTTAGAAATCCCTATTCGTGGCGGATTTAATAATGAAGGAAGAATATATATAAAACACGATACACCATATTCTTTTAGTGTATCAGCAATAATAAGGAGTGTTACCCTTGGCAGTAGTCAATAATTTTAATTTTTTACGATGTAAAAAACATGAAGAAAAATTCTTGAATGAATTTTTGAAAGATATGAGAAAAGCAGATATTGAAGAAATATCTGCTCTAAGAAATGATATCCATAAAGAACTAGAAGAAAGTTTAATGAATAGTAGTGTAGCTATAAAAGTATTAAGCCCAGATGATAAACCATTATGTATCTATGGTGTAACTAAAATCAAAGGTGTTGAAGGATATTTAATATGGTGTGTAGGCACAAATGAACTAATGAAGTATAAAAAAAGCTTTGTGAAGATGAGTAAACATATATTAGGTAACTGGAAAAAACAATATGGAACAATGTACAACTGTGTATCTGTAGATAATAAAAAAGCTATTGCATGGCTAAAATATCTAGGTGCAACTTTTTCTGAACCATTTCCAGTCGGTGAAGATGATAAATATTTTATGAAATTCGTTTTATAAATAAAGTTTAAAAGAAAGGGAGTGTTTTTATGTGTAGTGTAATGGCAGGACTTACAGCTCTTGGTGGATATTTAGGCTATAGACAAAATAGACAAATAGCAGACGCACAAGCACAAGCTTATAATGCACAAGCACAAGTAGCTGAACAAAATGCAAGAGTAGAAGCTAGAAAACAAGAGCAGATTGCAGATAATTATGCTCAAGAAGCTAGACGCTTAAGAGCAAGACAGCGTTTATCTGAAGGAGCCCAAAGAGCTCAAACAGGTGCATCAGGTTTAGATTTTAGCGGAAGCTCTATGGATATATTATCTAGCGGACTAGAAGCATACAATCAAGACCAAGTTAATTTATTGAATAATCAAAGAAATGATAATTATGCAAGCCGTGTAGCACAGACAAATTATCTAAATCAGGCAAACGCTATGCGAGCATCAGCTTCAAATGTAAAAAGCCAAGCAAAAAGTTCATGGCTTCCGACACTTTTGGGGACTGCTGCTAGTATCTATGGCATAGAACAACCATGGAAAAAAGCAAGTAGTGGCAGTAATGCTGTAGGAGCTATTACCAGTGCAGGAACGAACATGGCGATAAATTATTATACTGGTAAATCAAATACAGCTGGTGCAGGAACAAACATGGCAATAGATTATTATTCTGGTACAAATCAAACAGGCATGACACCGCAAACAAGTGCTACAGTAAATTATTTTGGCGGAAATACTGCTTTTAATAATAAGAAGAATAAATTATTCAATCAGAATTTAAATCTTATGGGGTGGTAAAAAATGAAGATAACGACATATCGTCAGGCTGTAAATCCTAGTGTGATTAGTGGCCCATCAAGACAAGTAACTACAGATATAAACGCTTATGGCGGTAAGGGTAATAATTATGGTGATATGGCTTCGGCACTAGGACAGGTAAACAAAGTCCTAGCACAACAGCGTGATGATGAAGATGCTACAGCAGTATTAGATGCTAAAAATAAAATCATATCTAGCCTGACAGACCAACTATATAATTCAGAAAATGGCTTGCTTACTACAGGAGTAGGGCAAAATGCACAAGGATTAACGGATAGAGTAAATCAAGCGATACAGAAAACTACAGATGAAGTAATCAAAATGCAAAATCCTAGAGTGGCTTATCGCTTGAAAAATAGCATCACGGATAATATAAATAACTTTCAAAGAATTGCTATGGGGCAGGAACGAGAACAAAAAGAAGCCACAGATAATGCAAATTGGGACGCACTACTCTCTAATAAAGCAATATTAGCAGGCAACACTTATAGCGTACAAAATATGGTAACAAATATCATACGTGATACAGAAAGAGATTTAATCACTAGAGGAAAAACTAAAGGCTGGACAGGAGCTATATTTGAAGCCAATAGACAAAAGATGATAACGCAAATAGTAGCAAGTGCAGTGCAATCAGCCCTAAATGATAATGCTGATGATAGAGCTTTGGAGATTGCCAATAATTATAGAAAAGATATGGACCAAGGAACATATGGCAAGCTTGTAAATAGCATTAAAAAGAAAAAAGAAGTAAATGATATGTACATTGAAGCAGATAATCTGATTGTACGAGATAAAGACGGAAATATAGATTTAGAAGCTAGTAGAAAGAATGTAGAAAATAAATATGGTAGAAATGCAGTACGTTATGAAAATGACGCACCATATGACCATTTATATGATTTAGCTTTGAGAGTAACGAAGATAACTGGCGGTAATCCAGATTTTATCTATGGACAAATGAGCTTAGAGTCTGACCATGGTAAATCTCGCTATGCTATAGAAGACCATAATTATGCAGGGCTTACTAATGGGCCGTTTGCAAGTGATGATGATTTTGTACAAGCCTATGCTGATACATTAATGCAAGATAGATATAAAGGTTGGCAAAACGCATCTACTGCTACAGAATACGCAAATATTATGTATAATGGCGGATATTTCACAAGTAATCCAAATCAGTATGCTGTAGATATTGATAATATCGCCAATAGCCGTAAAAAATCTAGCGGTATAACAAGTGATATGGTAGACGCAGGTGCTAATGCATGGCTAAATCAAACCATGGATAATGGCAAAAATGGCTGTGCTGAATATGTAACAAAAGCAGGCTCTATGTATAGCCCATTCTTAAAACAAGAGTTTGATAAAGGTGTAGTCTATGTACCTACGCTAGTTGAAAATGCTAGAAGTGCTGGAATTCAAGTAACAGACTTTGACGCAAATAATCTTAAAAAAGGTGATTTGATTGTCTACTCTAGCCCATCACAGGGCAGTGATTCTCATGTAGTAATCTATGACGGCAATGGCGGATATTATGGAAATAGTAGCTCAAATAATATCACCATGCATGGCGATAACTACAACATAGAAGGACTGACACCGCAGAGAATTATTAAAACTGGTGTAACAGGTAGGCAAGTATCAGGCTACGATATGCAAAAGCAATTAGACATAATGAGCATAATTGAAGGCAAATATAAAGAAGAAACTGCTATAAAAAATCAACAGCATAATAGTTATGTTACAGGCTTAGAAGAAAGTATAAGAAAAGGTGCTACTGGAAGTTATATTGCTACTAAGCAGATGTTGGATACAGAGGCGGAAAATAAAAATATATCATGGACAGAACATGATAATTTATTAAAAATTGCTGGTGATAAATACAATATCAATGTAGCTACAGGACAGGCAAAAGGAACTGGAAGCGGTAAAGCGTATAATCCAACAAAAGACCAGCATACTTTATCTGTAAATCAATTGCGTTTACAAATGGGAGAAGATTTAACAGCAGAGCAGATTATAGCTGGAAATGAAGCTAGTGCAAGACTTATTGAAAATGGTTATGCAATAGGTGGAGCAGACTTAAATAATAAAAAGGTTATAAGTAATATTACTACACTTCTTGATAATGGTGAAACGCCAGATGATATAAAAGAAATGTTAATGGCTTCAGGAGCATCAGAATATACAGCGAATTATTATATTTCTACAATAGATAATTCGTATTATGAATAGGAGTAAAATATGGCTTTAGACGTAAATAAATTTAGTGATTTAGTAAATAAAAAGGTAGCAGAAAAGCAACAGCCACCTGAAGAAGAAAAATCCATATTTGAACAGATTGGCGAAGTAGTAACAAATCAATCTGATATAAATAGACAAGTAGCCCAAGAGTCTACAGAAATTGCACAGGACGCACTGCAAACAGCAGGGCAAGGGATAGATTTAGTAGTAAATACAGCTAGTGATATCAACAATGCTTATCATAATTTTTTAGATGAGCAAAGAAATATTACTGGAGCATATACTACAGCAAATATTAATCAAGCAAATGAAACAGGCGATTATAGTTTTCAAAATAAAGCTGTAGAAAATTTACAACAGGCAGGGCAAGAACTTATTTATTCACCATTAAAACAAGTAAGCCGTGCCATTGTAAATCGCTATAGTGATGACAATGAAAGCATATTGCAAGATGTAGCACAGGGAATACAAGAGAGCAATGCCTATGTAAATTACATGATGACTGATGAGGAAAAACTTCAAAAAGCCATTGAGATTGAAAATGAAACAGGCATAAAAGCCAAAGAGTTTTTAAATGATACTACTGCATATCGTGAAGCCATTGAGATTTATAACTACGCTAAGAAGAAAAAAGAACTTGGCGGAGATATGAATGATGTATTTAATGAATTTCCAGAATTAAAAAATATAGCTAGTATGGACGCACAATCAGCTGCACTAGCTCTACATGATATTAATAGCGTAAGAGAAACGCAGGGAGTCATTGACTCTTTTAATAAAATGTGGGAGTACGGAAATAAACATCTTGAATATAGCAATTTAAATTATAAATTAATGACAGGGCAGGCAACGGAAGAAGATAAGGCTCGCATTGATGAATTAAAAAAACAATTAGAACAAGCACCAAATCTACCTGCATTTTTAGATAATCCATTTGCTGTAATAGCAGGCGGAGTGGCTGGCTCTATGCCAATGATGATACAGTCTATGGGCGAGATGATAGATGATTTTGCTATAGGTGCTAGTGCAGGTATGGTAGCAGGTGCTTTAGCAGGTTCAGCTGTTCCTGTAATAGGTAATGTAGGTGGTAGTTTAGCAGGTGCAGTCGGTGGTGGTATTTTAAATGTTATAAGGACAAATACCATAAGACAAGGAGCTATGCAAGGAGCAAGATTAACAGGTGGATATCTAGCAAGATATGGAATGTTTGCAGGTATGGCAAAGCCTGCAACTGGCGGATATTATGCAGAATTCAAAGACTTGAAAGGCGAAGATGGAAAGCCACTACTTTCAGATGAAGCAGCTCAAGATTATGCAGTAGTAGCAGGTGCATTAAATGCTGGTATTGAAATGCTAGATTTTGGTTTAATCAAGGACGCATTCACAGGCAACGTAGCCAAGCAGACTGTAAAAGAAATTATCGCTACAGCACAAAAACAAGCACTAGCCAAAGAAGGTATAAAATCTTTCTTCACTAATAGAGCAAGTGCAATAGCTAAGGTATCTATGGCGGAAAGTGGCGAAGAAGGTTTGCAATCAATATCTGATGATTTGGTACACAATCAAATAATGCAAGATACTGGCGATACTACAAATAGAGTATATACAGCTACAGAGATTGCACAGCGTGCTTTGATGAGTGCAGGCGAAGCACTACCAGGAGCTATTGGCTTTGGTGTGATATCTGCTGGAGTAGGTGGCTTCAATGAGTCTTTGGGATTTTCTCGCAATCTAAAAAGATTGATGAGTAATAATGCTAAATTGGAGCAAAGCACTAGACAAACTTTCGCAGGTACACTGATGTTAGAAAGATTACAATCTGCTGTTAGAAATAGCAAATTAAAAAAGACAGCACCAAAGGTACAAGAAAGATTGTTGCGTAGCCAACTGGATAATACAGGTTTTGAAATGGCTTATGTAGATATACCTACAGCACTTGAAAGTCAAACAGGAAAGCAAGACCTTGAAACATTGGCAAAGACAGCAGGATATACGCAGGAAGATTTAAAAACAGCTATTGAAATAGGTGGAACGCTTGCAATTCCTACAGCGAAATTTGCTCAAGCGGAAACTACAAGCGATATCATGCGTGCTGTAACTTTCAATCAAGAAGCAGATCCAATCGGCAAGCTAAGAAAAAATGCTGAAACTATAACAAGTGAAATGCAAGATAGTATACAAAAAACAGCAGATAAGCAACGTATGCTGATAGATGCCATAATGCAAGAACAATTTGCAAATGGTACAAAAGAACAGCAGACTATGGCACAAGCTGTAATTTACAATAATGTATCTAATCCAGCTAAAGGTTGGAAACAAGTCCGTGATGACCAGATAAATGAAAGAAATAATATTTTAGTGCCTGCAATAGATGCCATAAAAAAGAGCATAGAACAAAATGATACATGGTATCAGGAATTCTATGCTAAACATAACAGAGCCATGACTGATAAAGAAATTGAAGATATGGCTTATAAATTAACTGTAGGAGATGAAACAGCACCATCTATACCAACATGGCAAGCAACAACTCCTGAAGCTGTGCAAGCTTTGGCTGAAAATAAAAATATACTAGATGATATAGATAATAATTTGAAGGTATTAGATGAGATAAAACCACAGCTTAGCAATTTAAATGGTGTAGAAATGAGGTTGGCTGAAGGACTTACTAAAGACGGATATGCAGTATATAATCGCCTATCAAAACAACTTCAAAATGCTGGCGGAAAAGTAAAACGTGCAAGCCGTATGAGTGCTATTTTATTTGCTAGACATGCAGATATAGTGGCAGACATAATGCGAAGACATGGCAATGAAAACTACACAGCCATGACTTATTACAATGAAAGATTTGCTCTAAATACTGTAAAAGGAAAAGGAACATATAAACAATTTGCAGGCGAAAAGGCACTAAATAAAAACATTGAACAATTAAAAATAGCTAAGCAATTAGATGCAGAGGGTGAATATACTGATGAGGTAATTTGGCAATATACAGGTTGGGTAAAAGGAAAAGATAATAAATGGAGATTTGAAATACCTGATGATACTAAATTATTTGATATGAAACCTCTCGAAAAAATAAATAATATAACTTTAGCAAACAGTTTTGATGAAACAAATTCTATTTCATTAGATAAGATTTATAAGAATGAAAAACTATATGAAGCCTATCCACAACTTAGAGATATATTAGTCTTAAAAGAAAAAAGTAAAAGTATAGAACATCAAGCTAGTGCTAGAGATGTAGATATTAATGGCAAAAAATTAAGTGTAATAGTAATAAATGATAGATTGAATGTAGATACAGATAAAATGAAAATTAATATCGTACATGAAATACAACACTTAATTCAGAAAATAGAAGGGTTTGCAGGTGGCGGAAATTTAAATTCTAAGCAAGAAATTTTAGACCAACTTTATGATGAAGTATTGAAGGAAATAAAAGCATATAATAGTGCTTTTTGGAAATCAAAAGCTCAAAGTGAAAACTTGAGAAAAGAGGGAACAAGTGAACTTGAAGCATTAAAAAATGCTGATTTAGAAAAATTTGAAAAAGCAAAGTTATATTGGGACTTGCAAAAAATAGATGATATAGAAGTTTATATGAATTTAGGGGGTGAACAAGAAGCAAGGGAAACTGCTAATAGAGTAGGTAGAGGAGATTATAATCTATTAAATAAACCAACTATTCATGATGAAAATGCAATTGTTAGCAGTGATGGGAAAGTAATTATAACAGCAAAAAAAGAAGCACCTAAATTAACCAATAAAGAAGTAAATATCATACAAGAAACTGCTGAAAAAGTAGAAGAAAAAAATAAAAAAGTAGTACAGAAAAAGGTACAAAAAATAAAAAATGAAACTACTGCCAATATAAAAGGTGATATCACTTTATTGAGTAATGGTCAGCGTGTTATCAATCTGTATAAATCTGCTGATGAATCAACTTTTGTACATGAAATGGCACATATGTTTTTAATGGATTTAGATGAGCTTGCTAAGATTGATGAATTATCTAAAAAAGAATTGGATATAGTAAATGATTGGGCAAGTTGGAAAAATGAAAAATCCATTGATGAATATAAAAATGCTCCATGGTACAAAGAATTTAAAGCACGTCATGAAAGTATAATAAATGCTAAAAATGCTGGTGATGTAGCCAAAGTGGAAGAATTAAAAGAAGCATGGCGACAAGAACGATTTGCAAGGGCATTTGAATTATATTTACAAAAAGGAACTGCACCAAGTAAAGGCTTAAAAGATGTGTTCCGTAAGTTTAAAAAATTCTTGCGTGATATCTATATTGGATTTACTTCTATTGGCGGAGTAGCAAGCTCAAAAGTAGAAGCCATAATGCAACGTATGGTGGCTACAGAAGAAGAAATAAATCAAATGGCATTAGATGATAGATATAGAGATATCACTAAGGCAGGCGGTGAAAAGCTACTTGATGAAACGGAAGAACAAACTTATAAACGTTGGCACAAGGAAGCTACAGAAGAAGCCAAAGAGCATTTAATGAAGATAGTAATGCAAGATTTAAAAGCTGAAGCCAAAGCAAAATTTGATGAACGTGTAGAAAAAGAGCGAGCTTATAAACTAAATGAATTAGAAAATCAACCTGTATATATAGCTCAAGAAGCTTATAAAGAAGCAGGAGATATAAATATAGTTCTTAATTGGTTTGGTAGCGTAGAAGAATATAAACAGGCCCTAAAAAATACTAAGCCTATACAGACTGCACTTGATGAATACATGAAGCAGTATGAAAAAACTTTAGATACTGAACTAATGGAAAGCCATTTATCCGAAGAAAATATCTTGCAGGCTATGGAAGATAGTAAGTATACAAGTAAACTTGTGGCAATGGAAACTAGGATATTTAATGAAAAAGTAAAATTGATAAATAAAATAGGCTCTAAAACGCAAGTTGCTATGCAAGATGTAGAAGATAAATTAAATGCCCTTGATGATTACACAGATTTAAAAGTAGATAAAGAAGATGCTAGAGTAAAAAATGTGATGAACGCTTTGAATAAGCTTAGATTTAGCACTAAATGGAATGCCAAAGATTTAGGAAAAATTGAAGCAATGTTTAATAGCAATACAAAAGAAACTTTAGCTGAAGCTTTTAAACAATTTGTAGAAGAAACAAAACAGCAAAAGATAAATCGTGAAGCCATAGAAAAAGCCCATGAAGGTAAATTGAAAATGTTCAAGGAAATGGCAGAGCGTGCTTTGGACGGCAAAACTATTTTTGAAGCTTGTAATGTAGCTCTTTATCGTAAGAATGAAAGTATGCATGCACGCAGAGTAAAACAAGCTGTAAAGGCTAGTAACTGGGAGCGTGCCATGAAAGAAAAAGAAGCACAGTATATTTCTGCTGCTATGGCTCAAAAGGCATTGAAAAATAAATTGTATATACAAAAGAAAATAGAGAAGGTGAATAAACAGCTAAAAGTACGATCCATAAAATTACCAGCACAAGAACGATACTGGCATAAACATTTAGCCTATATCTTAGGTATCACAAATAAAGATGCTAATCCACCTGTAGACGGAATAACACCACTTGCAGATTTATTCAAGGGATTACAAGACAGCTTGGATTTAGAATATACCCCAACAGATATATTAGAGATAACAAGCCGTAGTGATTTCAGCGGTTATCAATCTATGACTATAGCCCAATTCGAGGACGCAGTGGAAGCACTAGATATCTTATATACAACAGGTAGAGATAAATTCAAGCTAAAAACTATACAGGGGAAATCTATAGATGATGCTATAAATGAAATAATACTTGATGATACTGCTTATAACAGGTCAATGGTAATAAATAAAAAGATAAATCCAGATAAAGGCGGTCTTGGCTATAACGATTTAGTGGATAAGATACCACTTATTGGGGACGCTATGGCTCGTGGCGGTGCAAAATATTTAAGTTCCATGATGAAACCAGAAGAAATAATAAATATTTTGGGAACAAAAGCTCATAAATATCTGTATGAAACGTATGAGCGAGCATCTAATCTTGAAGCTGAAATGATGACCAAAAACGTATATAAGATAAAAGAAATTTTAAAAGATTATAGCCATAGTGAAAAATTATCATGGAAGAAACAGCAGTATAAATTGGAATTTGAAGATGGTACAGTAGAAAATCTATCAAAAGAAAATATTATCTGTATGGCTCTAAACCTAGGTAATGATATAAATAGAAGCCGTCTTGCTGTAGGATTTGGCTTGACAGAAGAATATCTCAAAGAATTTGTTGAAAAGCATATGACCAAAAAGGATTGGCAAATGGTACAAGATATATGGAATCATTTACATTCTTTCTGGAAAGATACAGTAAGGGTAGAGCAAGAATTAAACGGCGTAACACTAAAACCGCAACAGCCAACACCATTTGATGTGAAGTTACCTGATGGCGAGATATTGCATTTAGAAGGTGGCTATTATCCTATAGTAGCTAATCCACTAAAGAGCAATAGAGCCAATGAACAAGAGGTAAATGAAGCGGTAAGACGTACTATGAGCGGTGCACAAGTATTAGGCACTGGCAGAGGATTTACAAAGGCACGTTCACAGGCAAATATTGATAGAGCGTTGCTTTTAGAATTTAGTGTAATACCTGACCATTTATCAAATGTAATCCACAATATAACGCATAGAATACCAGCAAGAGATGTTTATAGATTAGTAAAAAATAAACAATTTGAAGAATATGTAAATAGAACTATGGGTAAAGAAATATACCAGGTATTAGATGAATGGGCAGTGGATAATTGGCGAGTGATACCAGAAGCTAGTAATAATAAAACAGTGCAAAAAGTGTCTAAAATGCTTAGCTATTTAAGAACAAATTCCACATTTGCAATAATGGGATATAGACTTTATCCAATAATTGAAAATATGACCAACATTGCACCAATGATGGATAAATTAGGTGCTATGAAATCTTTAGTAGCAATAGCAGATTACTATACAAATATAAGTAAATATCAAGAAGTGTTGCATAAATCAATCTTTATGAAGAATAGGCTAAATCATATGGACAGGGATATAAAATACATTCCGGGATTATTTGATGAAGATAGATTAGTAACAGGATTTTTAAAAGAACATGCATACACACTTATGACCTATAGTGATTTGATGTTTTCTGCTCCGTTATGGTGTAGAAGCTATAAAGATGCCTATGCTAAAAAACTTAATGAGGTAAAAAAAGAAAATGAAGCTAATGTAGAAAAATTGCAAAATGCACAAGCTAAGGTATCTACAATCAGAGCTAGAATAATGGACCTGCAACAAAATGCATTGAAATCAAATTTTGATGTGCAAGGTACAAATATAAATCAAGTGGGGGATTTTAAGACTTTTGTAAATACAAGAGAAGAATTAAATCAACTACAAAAAGATTTATATATGGCGGAAGTAGAGCTAGATAATGCGAGTGAGCTTAGATTCTTAACAGATAAAGAAATCTTGGCTGAAGCTGAAAGTCGTTCCATTGCTGAAGCTGATAAATCTATTCGTGAAGTATTCGGAAGTGGACAGACAAAAGATTTAGCATCTATCCAAAAAGGTGGAGAGTTGCTGAAATTATTTACACCTTTTTACACTTTCTTTAATACGCAGGCTAATGCTATCTTGCAAGCTTACTATAAAGGAAAATTTATGAAGCCGACTACAATGGGTGAAAATATTACAAGGTGGCTACCTGTGGCAAGGTCTTTTCTATATCGTATTGTGCTTACTTCTGCATTATCTACTATGCTACGTATGGCACTGCTCGGTGATGGAAATGATGATAAGCATAAATATGAAAAGGTGAAAAATGCAGAGGGTACAGAAGAAAAAATAGAGATACCTGCAATGCAAAGATTTTTGACACAGTTTGGCAAAAATACTTTATCCACTATGGCTGGCACTATGTGGGGTGTACGAGATATAGCAAGCTTTTTTATCAATGAAAGTTTTGAAGGTACAGATTATGGTAGAGGTATTGGCTTTTCTAATGTGGCACTTGCTGGCGGTGAAAAGATAACTGCACTATATAAACTGCTAGATAAAAAAGCAGAAAAAGATTTAGAGATAGCAGATAAGGAAGCTAAATGGCAAGCTGAATATATGAAGGCAGGGGCAAAGAAAAGAAAGACCATGCTTGAAGATAAACAGTACCAAAAGCCACCAAAACGCATAACCTATGCAGATATAGCAAAAGCTACAGGCGAAATAGGTACAACATTTTTTGCAGCTAGAACAGGTATAACAAGTACCATGGCAAATAGTGTCTTCACCACTATGCAATATATAGCTGATGGTGATGGTCGATATGATACGAACCTTAAAAATATTATTTGGTCTGCACTCTTTAATAAAAAGCCAGTAGAAAGAGTGATACCAGAAAAACCGAAACAACCAAAGAAAAAGGGGAAATCTAAGAACGTAAGGAGATATTAAAGATGATACAAGACCAAACAACAAAGGTTATCTATGTAGGGAATGGGCAGACAACCCATTTCCCATTCAAATTCAAATATAACGATAAAGCACATATACATGTGGCTATTTATGATATAGATACACAAGTACAAACAGAACTCACTAAAGATTTTTTCGTAGACAGTGAGAAAAACGAAGTGATTTATCCTGGATATCAAAGCGGACAAGAACCACCAGAAGCACAGATACCACCAGTACTACAAGCAAATCAAAAGTTAGTAGTTTACAGACAAACACCACTAACACAAGAAATAGATTTTGGCTCTAAATATCCACTGCCTTTTGTAGAAAATGGAACAGATAAAAATACCATGATATCCCAAGAGATGAAAGAAGCCCTTGAACGTTCTGTAAAAGTAGATATGGGCAGTGAAGTAAAACCAGATGAACTGCTGACTGATATAAAACAAAACGTAGCAGACGCTAACCAATCCGCACAAAATGCCCAGCAATCAGCAAATGAAGCACAAGAGTATGCACAAAATGCTAATGCTAATGCTCAATCAATAAATATACGAACTTTCCCGAATGTAGAGAGCATGAAGCAAGCCAATAATCTAAAAACAGGAGGATTGATAAAAACACAAGGCTTCTATCAACCAAATGATGGTGGTGGAGCTGATTATTTAATAACAGATAATATAGGTGAAGATGAAGCTGATGAAGCTAGTATTATAACTTTACAAAAAAGATTATATGCATACTTAATAATACAAGACGTTTTAAATGTTAAACAAATGGGTGCATACGGAGATGGCGTCCATGATGATACAAATGTCTTAAAGAATAAAATATTTTTGACAGGTAACCCTTATATAAAAGGTATAACAGCTTATTTTCCTGATGGTGATTACCTAATATCTGAAACTTTGGAAACAAGTACAGATTTTCCACGTAGTATAAGAATGGAAAAAAACGCAAGAATATTTACAAACACGGAGGACTTAGAATATCTAGTGCGTCTTGGTAGGTGGGGGACTACTAAATGGAATGGTAGTATTATAGGTGGTATTTTAGATGCCAATGATAAAGCTAAGTGTTGTTTTGGAGCAAGTAGTTATAATTACTTTTCTTATCAAGATGTGTCATGTAGAAATTTTAAGCTTTATGGAGTGCATACAAATCCAAATAATATACCTTCTTATTGGTTTAGAGGTAATAATATGTACTTTAAAAATACTACAGAATGGACTGGTTCTACTTCCATTCGTTGCGGTAATGTCGACAATTTTTTCACGGACATATTTAGTGAAGGGGTTCATAAGGGGATTTATCTAAGAGATAAAACAATGGTGACAAATATGCACCACTGGTTACTACCTGATAGCGGTATAGTAACAGATAGCTGTCTAGCAGAGATAGATAATACAGATAATGCTTCACTAGGCTTTGGTACAGTGTTTACTCGTTGTTATGCAGATACAACGCAATATGCTATAAGAGTTATAAATACACAAAACACAGATAGTAGTCATGTAGATGTATGGACTAGGGATTGCTTCTTCCACCTAGCTGATACTGATAGCGGTGCTATATATGTCTTAAATAATGGTGCTAGAGTTACAGATATAGGTAGTTATTTTTTTACATCTAAAAACGCTAATGCTAAAGTAGTTAAAGCAGATACTCCAGATTATAATAGTTACACCTTTGTAGCAACAACTATAGCTGGTAACAATAACGATAATGCCTTTTTTGATAATTGGCATAGACTAAAATCACAAGGCATAGATAATGCTAATAACGCTATATATGAAGGTACTTATTTTATGCTTCCTTCAGCACAAAATGCTCCTAAAAATGTAAACACAATGCTAGAAGTAGTACGTTCCCCTCAATCATGGAATAATAACCAAGCTTATATTTTACAAAAAGCTTACACTCTAGAAACAGACCAAACAATAACATTATATGTAAGATATGGTCTAGGTTTTAATAATAGTATAACATTTAAAAGATGGACAAGAATTGCTTCATGGCAAGCAGACGCTTGAAAGGAGAGAGAATAATGTTAAGAAAAATAATTATACTGACAATGTTATTAATATCATCTTGTATATCATGCTTTGCTAGTAGCCTTCATGATATACAAGATGATATAGGTACAGATAAATTTGCTCATTTTGGTGTTGGCTATGTAATATCTAATGAACTTCAACATGCAGGCATGAGTAAGCTTGAAGCGGTGGCAACAGTGGCATTTCTTGCTTATGCAAAAGAAAAATGGGTAGATGATACATTCAGTAAATCGGATATCGGTGCTACAGTTTTGGGCGGAGTGATACCGCTATATAAAAAGGAATTTTAAGTTTACTTTACTTTTTGCAAAAATCTATACATTTACTTGACTTTAAAAGTAAAGTAGGTGTGTAGATTTAGCTAAAAAGTAAAGTTGATAATGAGGTGATGAAAATGCAGGAGCTTAGTATATTTTTAAAATCATTGATACCAGTAAGATTAGAAATAGAAGTAGGTGTTATAGTGGCTTTTTGTGGTACTGTGGTTAATTATTTTTTAGGGCAATGGTCCCCGCTTTTAGAAACTTTGATTGTATTTATGTTTTTTGATTATATAACAGGGGTCATGTCTGCATGGATAAATCCTCACAAAAAGCTAGACAGCAGAAAAGGTTGGAACGGATTAAAGCGAAAAGGCGTAATTTTAATCATGGTCATGCTTGGCCACTTCTTTGATAATGCTATTGGTCAAAACGATTTGACTCGCAATATTATTGCATTATTTTACTTAGGAAACGAGGGATTATCTATATTAGAAAATGTAGCAAATTGTGGTGTACCAGTACCCCAAAAATTCAAGGATAAACTGGCACAATTCGCTGATGATAAAGTGATGAGAAAATAAAAGGAATAAGGTCATGGATAAAAATAGAAAAAATGCCAGATACTGGCTTATAAATGCAGATAGACAAGCGTTTGAAGATATCTTATATCATGCGAAGATTACTCCTAGACAGCAAAAAATAATAGAACTGCGAATACTTAAGAATATAGAAATAGTGAAAATAGCTCAAATGATGAACCTATCTGAAGAAACAATCCAGAGAGACATTAAAAGAAGCTATGACCTTATAAGTAAGTCGCTGATAAAAAGTAAATTCATATAATAAAAAGGCTAAAGAGTAGATAAATTTTACAGATTTATGACGGTTTAAACCCCATAAACTATAAGCTTTATCGACACTTTAGCCTTTATTTTTTCATCTATAATTAAATTAAAGAAATGAGGTGGCAAGATGTTTGAGAATACACCATTTTATCAAAATCAAAATATGAATCCATATTATAATCCTAATTTTCAACAGCAACAGCGACAACCACAAAATTATAATCAGATGAACCCATATCAGCAGGTCAATACACAATTTACTAATCAACCACAAAATCAACAGCAGATGATACCTACTGGACTTAAGGGGCGAGTGGTAACAAACGTTGAAGAAGTGAAAGCAATCTTGATAGAAGCAGATGGTAATACTCATTATTTTCCTTGCCCTGCTCAAAATTGCATCTATACGAAAACCATAGATATGAATGCTCAATCAATTATTAATGTATATACATTAGGGCAAAATGAATTGCCTGTATACGCAGATACAAACAGTGTGAAGATATTAGAAAACAGGATTATCAGCTTAGAAAATTATATAAAAGGTGGTATGACAAATGATAAATCCAATGCAAATAATGGGAATGATGAACCAACTAAGGGGTAATGCTAATCCTTTAGGTATGTTGCAAGGTATGTATGGGAATAATCCAAACTATGCACAAGTAATGCAAATGGTACAAGGAAAAAGCCCACAGCAAATGCAACAAATGGTAATGCAACTAGCACAAAAACAAGGAATACCACAAGAGCAGCTACAACAAATGTTAGCTCAAATGGGCGTAAAGCCTTAACAACTTAAGATTAAAACTTTGGGGAGTGCACACCTAAATTTTTAATAAATAAATACACAAATGAGGTGTAAAAAATGGCAGACATGATGAATGGCGGTGGCGTACTCCCCGTTTATGAAATGAACCGAGATAATGACGGCATGGGCGGTAACGTATGGGTATTACTCTTAGTTATCCTCTTATGTGGTGGCGGTGGTATTGGTGGCTTAGGAAATAGTGGTGTGAATACAATCAATAATGATTTTATTTATAGCAATTTAAATAACACACTAAATACTGGATTTACTCAAGTAGCAAATCAACAGTTTCAAACACAAAAAGATATTTGGCAGGCAGGTTCAAACTTACAAATGCAACTTGCACAAAATGGCTATCAAGCTCAAGCTTGCTGCTGTGAAACAAATCGTAATATAGATGCTGTAAGATATGAAGCAGCACAAAATACTTGTGCTATAACAACAAATGCTACAGCAAATACGCAACATATCTTAGATAAACTTTGTCAAATGGAATCAAATGCAAAAGACCAAAGAATTGCAGACCTTTCCTTACAGCTTCAATCAGCTCAAGGACAGCTTAGCAACTTGGCTCAAACTGCAAACATAATTGCACAGGTACGACCAACAGCAATACCTGCGTATAATGTACCAAATCCAAACTCTTGCTATTATGGCAATGGCTGTTTCAACTAAATAATTGTGCATAGATTGCACCACTAAGAGCGGAGCAACTCCGCTCTTTTTTATGAAAGAAGGTAAATATAATGACTTGTTATCGAAAATCTACATTAAATGCTATAAATACTACAGCACAGGCATTGACTGCTAATAGCTTGGTTACTTTCACCAGTGCTAACGTAACAGGGCAAAGCATAGCATTCACAGCAGGAACTACTCCAGCAACGTTACAAAAAGCAGGGCTTTATTTAGTAACAGTTAATGCAAATCTTTTGGGGACTGCTGCTGGACCTGTAACATTACAATTATTAAATAATAATAATGCTATAGCAGGTGCTAGTGCTACAGTAACAACAGCAGACGCAACAGAATATACGGCAAGTATTACAACAATAATTGAAGTTCCTTGCACTTGCCCATGTACGCCTACAGCCAATAATGTAAATGTACAATTACAGGTACAAACAACAGGTGTAACGGTAAATACAGCAGATTTAGTAATTGTCAAATTGGCATGAGGAAAATACAATGAAAATAAATTGTGAAAAAATATATGAAGAACTTTTGCAAGATGATTATAAAAAAGATGAAGCGATAGAGTTATCTTGTAAAATGCTACGCATGATGAAACATTTTGACGAGGGCACATACAACCGCATTAGTTTAAAATTGCATGTATTAAAACATGGAAAACATTTTTGCGAAAACATGGCCAAAGAAGCAGTAGGAAAAATGAAACATTTTGATGGTTCTTTTGGTGAGCATTGGAGCATAGAGCAGACTAGTAATCTAGCTACACAAAATAATTTAAAAGTAAATAAATATGATTGGTATTATCTTTTAAATATGCTCTATTCTGACGCAGGTAACGTATTTAAAAATGATATACGTACCTATATTGACTTTGCCAAAGCCGTATATCTAAATGACATTGATGGCGAAGAAGGTAAAATATTTGATGAATATATAGCAAAAAATTATATTATTTATTAAAAAGGTATAGACTTTAAAATTTACATTTTGGAAACTTAATACAGTAACAGTAAAAACCGCTACTAATAACTTAATATTGTGGCGGTTTTCTTATTTAGGAGTGTGAAAAATGTTAAACAATCAATTGGTACTTAAGTATGAAGCAGGTGGCAATCCTGCAACAGTCAGTACAGGAAGCGGAGATTTAGGCGGTAAATCTTATGGAAGGTATCAGTTTTCCAGTGAAGCAGGAGTAGTTGAAAATTTTGTTGAATGGCTGTGCAATTACCCTGAAGACTGCTATGCAAATTATGGCAGAGTCCTGAAAAATGCCTATCCAGTTAATTCAAGAGAATTTATAAATGAATGGAAATCTATCGGTACAATAGACGCCGAAGGTTTTGGCAAACTGCAAGACGAATATGCAGGCGATATGTATTATAATGCAGGTTATTTTAATCTATTAAATAGTAAATATGACATCACCAAACATAGTGAAGCTATGAAAGCTGTATTATTTAGTCGTGCCATTCAATATGGCCCAAATAATATGTATGAGCTTTGGACAGAAGCAGTAAGACTTATGGGACACCCAGAGATTAGCTGGGTAGATGATAAATGCTTTGATAGAGAAATGATTGAATGCATATATGATTTTCTGATCCAAGAATGTGATAATGCATATATGACTTCTAAAGGTACTTATCACAGCCCCAAAGATTGGGCAAATGGTAGCTATGACGTAGTAAAAATAGGTCTTAGAAATCGTTTTATTAATGAAAAAGCTGATGCATTAGAACTATTAAAAAATGAAGGACTTTGAAAAAAATGTAATTTATAAAATCTTATAAAGCCTTATAAATAAAGGACTTTTAGATTTTAGCTTATTCAAAATACCAGGTATTTTTATAGTTGTATGTATGTAGTGTTTTGAAATTAGATTGCAGAATTTTTCCAGGATATTTTCTGCATGCAACGGTTAATTAATAAATAAAATTTCAATTTAAGGAGAATAAAACAATGAATTTATGTACAAATGATTATTTGCATTTAGCTGAAGGAAATAATTTGATTCCCTACAAATGTATATATGCAGATGAGAAGACTGTAATAATTGCTCCATTAAAATTTATTTTAAATGAAAAGCATGAACCAATAGAAAGTGGAGTAGATGAAGAACATAGAATTGAATTTTTACGTTAATAAGATTAGTAAAAAAGGAGTAATGAAAGATGTTAGTAAAAATTATTAGTACAAAAAAATTACCTGAAGAAGTAGTGGCATATATTAAAAATGTGTATAAAACTAATACCAAGAATATTAATAGTGCATTACTCGATATTAACGACAAATTTAATTTACAAGGTGATAATAGATATTTGACCATGGGACATAGTGAACATGGTGATGTAATTTATTTCTGTGAACAGCGTGCAGAAAATAAAGTTATTGAAGAATTTGAAGTGTGATGATAAATGTGCTTAGTAAAATTAAAAGCTTTATCCAGGAACATAAAAAAATGTGCTGTGTTTTTTTGCTTGTGCTGTGTATTTGCTTTGCCTACTGGTTACTGTTCGCAAACGTATACGATAACACAGGAACAACTAACGACACTAGAAACCAACTTAATACAGCTCAAGAAGAACAACAACGAGCTACAGAATCTATTGAACAAATCCAATCAGGAATTGATGACAGCATCGAAACAGTCGGAAGAATTGAACAGTCAAATAACGAAGCTAAAGACACAGCTGATGACATCACAGACACAAATACAAACATTAACACAGCAATTACAAACGCTCAAGACTCAATCACAACAAGCACAGGACTCATTGATGATAGCCAGCGAAGAATTGAACAAAGTCTCACAATCATTGAAGATATCCGAGCAGGAGCAAAATAAACTGAAAAAACAAAGGCTATTATGGCAAATAATAGCAGGAACATTATTGATATTTAAATAAAAGAACACAAAAACTAGTTGCGATAAGTTTTTGATAAGTTAATCTGCGGAAAAACTTATTTTTTAGTAAAGAAAAAGACTACCTTATTTGGTAGTCTTTTTTGCTTTTCGTATACTTTCTACTCTAGTACACCCACATGATTTAGTATTACCTTTGACAACTAAAGATTTTGTATATTCTTTTATACTTCCACAATCGCATTGACAAAGGACTTTGTTATTTCCTAGCTCTTTTAAAATGGTGAGCATACCGAATTTTTGACCTGTTCTATTTATCATATGTCTGTTTTTATTTAAACACCCGCAAGATTTGGTATGCCCACGAGTAACGTTTGCTTTTATTACTTCAACAACATTGCCACAATCACATTTACAACGTAGTTTTTTTATACTTCGCCCTTTAGAATCTATAGTAGAAAATTCTTCTAATACAGTTAACATATTAAATTTTTTACCTATTATATTTTTTTTTGAAGTAACATGTCTTTTTGTTTTATAAGGGCAGTTTTTATCGCCACAATATTTTTTCGCCCCTAAAATGACATCTTTTTTTAGGGCTTTAATGATATTTCCGCAATCACATTGGCAGATTGCTTTTGTTCTGTAGCCACCATCTTCTTTAATAATAGTAAGGTGGTTAAATTTTTTACCTATATAAGATTTTATTTTCCTACCTGTAAGTAAGCAACCACAAGATTTGGTTCCTCCCTTAATTACGGTTGATTTGGTCAGTATTTTTACGTTACCACAATCACAGCGACAAAGAACTTTATTGCCACCTAATTCCTCTAATATTGTAAGCATATTAAATTTTTGACCTACATAAGATTTACGAACTTTTGCTTTTTTATTTGCAAAATATTCTTTTATAATTGGGGCAAAATATTTTTCTTCTGCTTCTTTTCTAACTTTTTTAGCTTCTTCTAAGGTATCATAATATCCAAGATTTTTTCTGGATATATAGACATTCCATTTATTTCTTTCTTTTGCCCAAATAATACCACGAACCCCACTGGTAGTATTATTAGAATTTGCATCTGTTTTTAATATTCTTTTTATATTTAAGTTATTAAACTCGCTCTTTTTTTTATTTTCTTTAAGTCTTTTTCCACGTAAACAGCCACATGATTTAATATTTTGAGATACAAGATGTCCTCTTGATATATCTTTTTCATTACCACAATCACAGCGACAATGAAAAGTTTTATAAGTTGCATCTGTTGGATATAGAACTGTAAGCAATCCAATTTTTTTACCTGTTAAATCTCTTGGGAAGCCTTCACGTGTAATACAACCACAAGACTTTATATTCCCTTTGACAACAGGATTTTTTACATACTCTTTGATATTGCCACAATCACAACGACAAAGAATTTTACCAGAACCCAGTTCTTTTATAACAGTTAGGTGATTAAATTTTTGTCCTGTATAGTCTTTATTTATAGTTTTTTGACAACCACAAGAAGTTATTTTACCAGCAATAATAGGACTTTTTGTATATATTTTTTCACTGCCACAATCACATTTGGCTAGGACTTTTCCCTTCCCTAATTCTTTGGTAATGGTAAGCATACCAAATTTCTTACCTGTATAATCTTTTGGAAATCTTCGTTGTTTTAAAATTAAACAACCGCAAGATTTTATTATTCCATTTTTTACCTTATATTTATCAATTATTTTTTCATTGCCACAATCGCACTTGCAACGAACTTTATAATGAGGTAATTCTTCTAATACAGTTAACATATTAAATTTTTTACCTACCAAATTTTCTTTTTCCATAAAAACTCCTCCTTGATAGATAATCAAAGATAAGCTATAATATTTACAGCTCATCTGATTAATAGAAACATTAGATGTAAGGGCATTTACTAGGGCATTAGTAAATGCTCTTTTTTATTATATCACTTTATTTACCTAAATAATACTATAAAAATAATATAAAATCAATATAATTATAGAATATAATAATTATAAAAATGATATAAAAATACTTAAATAAAAGAAAAAGCCGATATTTTGATATCGACTTTAGTTTGACAATAGGTTTAATTTAATATATTATAAAGGTGTAAATAATTTGACAATTTAATAAAAAGTTTTTAGAAATAAAAAAGACCAAACGTGCTGGTAACACGATTGGTCTTGCCGAACAACCTACCACAAATAAGTTGTCCGAGTTGTTTTCTAAACTCATTATACTTATATATTAGCGATATGTCAACGACATATCATAAATTATTAATGATTTTAGGTAGGTTAAGTAGGCACATTTACATTTTTCCCATGTGGGAATGATGATAAATGTGTTTTTTAGTATCTAAAATCAGGTATGGGAATAAACCATATCAGCGTGCCATGATGCTTATTCATGGAAAGCGAAAGCTACACTTGGCAAGGTGTATAAACTAGGATTGCAGAAAGTAATCCACTGTATCGTCAGCAGAGGCAGGGAAATCGGCGGGGCATTTGGATATATTCTACTATCCAAATTTACCTAAGAGGGCGGAATGTCGTTAAACTCCCTTAATAAGCCTAACCTATTATATAAATTGCAAATCAGAGCCGTTTTAAGGCTCTTTTTTTATGCGGTTAATATAATTGTATGGTTAAAAGTAGACGACGGTGGTTAAAGCAATTTTAGATTGCAGATTGGGATTGCAGATTTTATCTGTAAGCCGTATTAGGATAACATGTGGAAACGCATGGCGGTTGGGGCAATGAGGTAACCGTTAAAAATCCTACCTGTGTAAAAGCAGGAACTAGTAGAAACTGGACTGGCAGACGCAAGAAAACCAGGCGTAAAAAAATATAGTTATATCTTTAGTAGAACGCTAAAGGTATAACTATATCTAGAACACGGCTCCGCAATCCTCCCAAGCGTAATCTTTTTTGGGTCAGAAGTAAAGCCAAAGTTAGTGTCTAGTTTTAAAAGATTTATATATACCAATAGAAAGAAGGTGAGTAGATGCCAACAATAAAAGATATAAAAGCTATAGCAAAAGATAGAGCTATAGAGCTACCAAAGAAAGCAAAAAAAGCTGATATGATACATATATTGCAGGAGCAAGAGGGAAATAATCCTTGCTATGCAACTAAGAAATGCAGTGATGATATATGTCTTTGGTATAAGGATTGCCAAAAGGCGATAAAATAAAAGGAGCTACTAAAACAGTAACTCCTTTTTTTATATTCAAATTTGCGTTTCGACTATTAGATATGAAATTTGTATTTATTTGAAAATAGCTCATGAATTTTGGACGTCGTTCATCACGACCTGAAGGATAAAATTATTTACGCTTCGGTCTTGTTTTTGAGCTTCTTCTTTTACCTTGATATATAAATCCATATCAAGG
>ERZ773106.451-NODE-451-length-43341-cov-34.034145_pt1 | contig 43341 bp, 30 predicted proteins | sample MGYA00580572_ERZ773106 | MGnify/ENA primary metagenome ERZ773106 (study PRJEB29015, sample SAMEA2737868) | human gut metagenome | biome: human gut; feature: human-associated habitat; material: faeces | place: China | collected 2012 ... | reverse complement strand
TCCTCTTTAGACTGGCTAAGATTTATGCATACCCCCAATGATTATCGGGTGAGCCGCTCTCTCTCATAAATTTTATAGCCGTACCCACTACCTCCAACCCGGGTCACTTCCAAACGGTATCTATTTACCGGATGCACATACACATACATGATTCCCACTAAAAGCAGTAAGACAAAGCAACTAACACCTATTACTTTTTTATTTCTCTTCATATTCGTATGGTTTCAACTCCCAGGTATCATCGTAATAATAAGTGGAAGATCCTCCTGTAGCTATAATTCCCCGTTTTCCGGTAGAAAAACATACAGCTTTCGAGCGTGTGCTTCCTTCGAAATCGGTCAAATCCTCCCCATCCCACAGGTCTGTCAAAGGGTCGTAAATCCAGTAGTTAGAGCGGTAACTGCTTCCTGCAGTCTGTCCTAATCTCAATTTTCCTTTATCTTCCTCTGTGTCCGCTGCGTCCTCTGTGGTGAAATAATCTGTGTAAATCTGTGTAATCTGTGGTGAAACTTTCCTATATTTGTAGCCAAAACAATTTAATATTAATTTCATAGGAATGAAAAAGACAATCCTTATTGCTGCTTTAGGCTTGTTCAGCCTAAACATCATGGCACAAGATGCAAAACCTGAAGAAGGTTTTATTTTCACGACAGTGAAAGAAAACCCGATTACTTCTATCAAGAATCAAAATCGTTCGAGCACTTGCTGGAGTTTCTCAACTCTCGGATTCATTGAATCAGAATTGCTTCGCTTAGGTAAAGGCGAGTATGACCTGTCTGAAATGTTTGTCGTACACAAAACGATGCAGGATCGCGGAGTAAACTATGTACGCTATCATGGTGACAGTTCTTTCTCCCCGGGCGGAAGTTTTTATGATGTAATGTACTGCATCAAGAATTATGGTATTGTTCCTCAAGAGGTGATGCCGGGTATCATGTACGGTGACACGTTGCCGGTGCATAACGAGCTGGATGCTGTTGCTTCCGGTTACATCAATGCTATTGCGAAAGGTAAGTTGAGCAAACTGACTCCGGTATGGAAAAACGGACTAAGCGCTATTTATGATACTTATCTGGGAGCATGCCCGGAGAAGTTCACATACAAAGGCAAAGAATATACTCCGAAGACTTTTTCTGAATCACTGGGATTGAACTGTGACGACTATGTATCACTGACTTCTTATACACATCATCCATTCTATTCTCAATTCGCAATCGAGATTCAGGATAATTGGCGCAATGGTTTATCCTACAACCTGCCTATCGAAGAGCTGATGGCTGTAATGGACAATGCTGTAAAGAAAGGTTATACTTTTGCATGGGGTAGTGACGTCAGCGAACAGGGATTCACACGTGACGGTATTGCCGTTATGCCGGATGTAAACAAAGAATCTGAACTTTCCGGTTCGGATATGGCTCGCTGGACCGGCCTGACTGCTGCTAACAAACGTCAAATGATGACAACCAAACCATACCCGGAAATCGACGTCACTCAAGAAATGCGCCAAGTTGCTTTCGACAATTGGGAAACTACGGACGACCACGGAATGGTAATCTACGGTATCGCTAAAGACCAAAACGGAAAAGAATACTTCATGGTGAAGAATTCTTGGGGTAAATCAGGCAAATACAATGGTATCTGGTATGCTTCCAAAGCATTCGTTGCTTACAAGACTATGAATATTCTTGTACACAAAGACGCACTGCCTAAAGAGATTGCTAAAAAACTGGGAATCAAATAAACGAGTACCCATCCTTTATAAATAAAAAGCCTCATTAGCTACGAATAGCTTCTGAGGCTTTTTTAAGCAGTTATTTTCCGGGATTACTCCATGTTATCGAAACAAAAGTAAGACTGCAGCTTTTTTCCTCCAAATAGAATCGACCAAAGAACGGATTTCAACGGTAAACAGTTTTGTTCTATTTTTAAGATTCTACCGTTTGACAGTGGCTATGAATCAAATCAAGCAGAGAATAAAATGCATAAATTAATGCAAGATTATACACATACAGCCCCTTATTATGCATAAATACAAGGAAAAACAGACGGTCTTTATGGTATAAATGCACCCTTGCTTTTAATGAAACGCAGGCTTGGTCGGTGAGAAACGCATCCTTGCTCACCGACCAAGCCAGCGTTCATCGGTGAGAAAGGATTTTTGGGCTGAAAGAAGAGCCATTTCTAAGTTAATTCACTTCAGAATCCATTGATTCTTTATATAGCAAATAGCTATATAATAGGAAAAGAATCAATCATTTACTCCGACTCTGAAAGCAAATAAGTACCAAAAAGATCTTCCATCAGCAAAGCGCTGTCTTTTCGCATTTCCCTGATACATATTTAAGCGATTTTTTATCAACCTCTTGCATACCGGCTCTGATTGACAGCAGGGAGAATGTATAAAACATCCCATTTTTATGTATAGTCCAATTTTAAGCAGACGCAGATTTATTTCTCGCGATATTCCAGCGGAGTCATCTTCACCTTTTTACGAAAGTATTTATTGAAAAAAGAATGATTGTTAAAGCCTAACGAGAAAGCTATTTCTTTCACCGGCAACCGGGTGGTTTTCAATTGGGCCTTCGCATTCATAATAATAATTTCTGTAATGATTGCCAACGGACTGTATCCGCTTGCCCGACGGATGGCACTTGAGAAATGTGCCGCAGTAACCCCACACTTCTCCGCATAAAACGCCACTTCATGCTCTTTGGTATAATGAACCATCAACAACTGTATAAACTGCCTGTACAACTCCTGTTCTCTTCTCAAAGGTTCATCGAGCTTCTTGCCATAGCGTTTATACAATTCTTTCGTTCCCTGCAAAAAAATAGCCAGTACGGAACGTATGATCTCTTTATTTTCTAATGAATGTGGGAGTGTATAAGCACGAATCAGTAAAAGATATACATTCCGGTATAAGCCGGCAACATCCTCTTGCAGAGAAATGACCGGACTGTTCAATATCATAGGCATAAAGTCCAGCAGGATTTCCACATAATTGCCCGAAAGCATAAAATCGGACGAGAAACCGGCAAAAGAAATACGGGTATCAGACGAAACTTCGTGTATCTGAATGAATGAATTAGGAAGAACAACGATGAAATCATTCTTACGAATGACAATCTCCAACAAATTAATGGTAGCTCTGACCATCCCTTCCGTACAAAGCACAAAGACACCGGCTTTTATTTTGCAGGGGAAATTACCATAGTAGTTTAAGATATCTCCGGTGATACTGTCATCTGCTATAAAATCAACCGGAAGGTCAAATTTAGGAAAGGATTCGTTCGTTGTCATCGTCAGTTCTTTTTTAATTTACCAAAAATATCCATTTCATCCGGATTCCGGGCAACAAGTTCAAAAATGGTATATTATATCCTACAAATAGAACATTATTTTCTTCTTTATTAGGATTGTATTTAAGAAAATAGCAAATATAGAATATTGAATCCCAAGAATGGAGCTTGACGGCAGTCACCTATTAGCCGTACTTTGCATCGTTTTAATAAATATGTTGAAATAAAACCTAGAAGAGAATGAGAACTTTAAAAAGACTTTTTTATGTAGCTTGTACGGCTTTCCTCCTTACATCTTGCGAGGAAACCTATAATGACAAGCTATTCTGGCCGGGTGAACTCTGCCAGGAGTATGGCTCATACATCAAACCGGCTACCTTGAACCTGACCTACAGCGGGGAGAAACTCGTTGGAAAAACTGTCGACTTTAAAACAGAAGACAGTGAAAAAGGAACCTTGACACTGAATGACATTATCCCGGGAGAAAAACAAACTCCTCTTCCAATCAGTCTGTGTGAACAGGAAGACTCTTATACATTTAGCGGCAAGAACATCACGATGGGAGGAGCAACCGTGACATATAGCGGTGCCATCACTCCGAAAACAATGAAACTAGAATTGGATGTAGTAATGCCGCAAAGTAAATGGAAGAAAAGTTATGGCATATCCAATTTCACTAAAGGAAAGAAAATGACTGTCACTTACAGCGGAGGGCAATATGTATGGAAAGAAACGAATGAAATCTTAACCGGAGGATTCTATGTCCATCTGGATGATGTAGAACTTACCAAAGCGGGCAGTACACTGTTTTTAAGGATGAAACTGATTCAAAATGCACTTTGCTATTTCATACCGCAACTTCTTCAGACAATCACCCTACAACCCGACGGTAACCTTGTAGCCAATTATACGACGAGTCCGGTCTACATCGGTAGCGTACCGATCAATAACATAGATCCGGATAAAGATGTCGGTACCATCGCAACATTTGTCACCAAGTTTATGATCGGCTTACTGACGGAAAAAGATATCAATAATGCATTGACAGACCGTACGTGGACCGCTTCACCAATTAATCTAATCACCTGGACAGAGGAGAGCGGTAGACTTAAAATAAACCTGAACTTACCGGCAATTATCAGTCTGGCAACCAAGGACGGTGAAACTCCTATCGATTCAGGACTGGTTTCCGGAATTATGGAAGCTCTTGCCCAATCCAATCCTGTGCAACTGAAACTGTTGCTCGGAATCGTAAACTCCATGATCGACAATCCACTACTCGGTATCATAACCAGCATGGATACGGCGAACTTCCAGCAGGTATTCTACTTACTGACTGAAGGAATTATCTTTCATATTGAAGAGGAAGACGGACATACCCATCTTTACTTAACCAAAGAGTCGACAACTGCTTTCATTCAGTTATTGCCCGGACTGCAACCGATAGTGGAAGGAATGTTGCCGGAAAGCATGGCTAACAATACTGTATTTAAAAACCTGCTCGGACTTCTCATGGGAAATGACGAAAACGGTCTGCCGGTTTTATGGAATGCAGCCAATACTATTGACCTAGGATTGGATCTTCTGCCACAAGAATAAACATCAACTATGAATATCAAAAAAGAAAACAATGAAGAAAATATATATTCTAACTTTGCTACTATGCTTCACCAGCCTTGGGAGTAGTTTTGCCCAAACGCTGAAAGGACATATATATGATGCAAATACCAATGAGCCATTGGTGGGAGCAGCCGTTACGTATAAGTTACAGGGTAACCAGGGAGTAGTGTCCGACATCCATGGGGCTTATGAAATCAAACTGCCCGAAGGGGGTGTCGATCTCGTATTCAGTTATGTGGGCTACGAAGATGTACTGATGCCGATCGTAATCGACAGACGTGAGGTAATCACCAAAAACGTCTACATGAAAGAAAGTACCAAACTGCTGGAGGAAGTCGTGGTTAGCGCCGGACGCTTTGAACAGAAATTGAGTAATGTCACAGTTTCCATGGATGTAGTGAAAGCGGGTGACATTGCCCGCCAGGCGCCAACGGATATATCGTCTACCCTCCGCACTCTTCCGGGAGTGGATATTGTAGACAAACAACCTTCCATACGTGGTGGTAGCGGATGGACATACGGAGTAGGTGCACGCAGTCAGATTCTGGTGGATGGTATGAGTACCCTGAATCCCAAAACAGGCGAAATCAACTGGAACACCGTACCTTTGGAGAATATCGAGCAGATTGAAGTAATCAAAGGAGCCTCTTCCGTTTTATATGGTTCATCGGCTTTGAATGGTATCATCAATATCCGTACCGCACGTCCGGGGTTAGCTCCGAAAACACGTTTCAGCGCATATCTCGGTATCTATGGCGACGCGGAGAATGACGAATACCAATGGAGTGACAAGAGTTTCTGGAAAGAAGATAAATATTCGGTCAAACCGATTCTGCGCGGAAATCTTCTTAGTGGTGTGCGTAATCCGATTTACGAAGGATTCGATCTCTCCCACGCCCGTCGTATCGGTAATTTCGACGTCAGTGGCAGCCTCAATCTTTTCACCGATGAAGGATACCGCCAGCAAGGATATAACAAACGTTTCCGTATGGGAGGTAACCTAACCTATCACCAACCGGACATGGGAATGAAACTGTTGAACTATGGTTTTAATATCGATTTCCTGTCTAATCAATATGGTGACTTTTTTATCTGGCGTTCACCGACAGAGGTGTACAAGCCCTCTCCTTTCACCAACATGGGCAGGGAAGATAATAATTTCCATATCGACCCGTTTGTCAACTACGTGAATCCGGAAAACGGTACGTCACATAAGATCAAGGGACGTTTCTATTATAGTGCCGACAATATCGTACGTCCTACCCAGGGAGCATCTATCATGGATATTCTGGGCAATATGGGGACAGATGCCCAAACGATACAGAATATTGCAGGCGGTGATTACAGCTCGCTCTATCCGGCATTGGTGGGAATCGGTTCAGGACTAATCAATGGTAATCTGGAAGACGCTATGAATGGAGTATTCACTTCATTAGGCAATATCTTCCCTAACGCGACAACTGCCGATTATTGCGATTTGATTTCCTGGGTGATGGACAACGGGCTACCCAGTGATTTGGGAGGGCTGACAAACGGACAATTGCCTGGTGACCTGATTCCCTGGGTGTCCGACGTACTCAATCCTTCACGAAACACTCCTAAGACGCAGACTGATAAAAGCACTAACTATTATCTCGATTATCAGTTCAACAAGAAATGGGACAGTGGCGCACAAATCACTACCGGAGCCACTTATGAGCATGTACGGTATAATTCGGCCATCATGGACGAAGTCTACAAAAGCGATAACATAGCTGCTTTCTTCCAGTACGACCAACGTTTTTGGGATCGTCTAAGCGTATCTGCCGGCGTACGTGCCGAATACTATCGTGTAAACAATCACCATCGTGAAGCAGAAACAAAGATATTCGGAACTAAAGTTCCATTCCGCCCCGTGTTCCGTGCCGGATTGAACTATCAGTTGGCAGATTACAGTTTTATCCGTGCCAGCTTCGGACAAGGTTACCGTAACCCGTCCATCAATGAGAAATACCTGCGCAAGGATATCGGAGGAGTCGGCGTTTACCCGAATCTGGATATCAAACCGGAAAAAGGGTTTAATGCGGAATTGGGATTCAAGCAAGGATATAAGATTGGCAATTTCCAGGGATTTGTAGATGTCGCAGGATTCTATACACAATATAAGGATATGGTCGAATTCCAGTTCGGACTATTCAATAATGCGGACTATACGATGATTAACAGCATCAGTGATGCCATCCGAATGATAACCGGTGGTCAAGGTTTCGGAATCGGAGCACAGTTTCATAACGTATCGAAAGCACAAATCTACGGAGTGGAAATATCAACAAACGGTGTTTATAACTTCAATAAGAACACAAAGTTGTTCTATAATTTAGGGTATGTATACACCGAACCCCGTGATGCGGATTATAAGGAACGCAATGATGCGGAGGATCTTTATACTGATCCTCTTCAAATGAAAGAAAAATCTAACACCGGAAAGTATTTGAAGTATCGTCCGAAACACAGTTTTAAAGCGACGGTAGATTTCCAGTGGAAACGTATCAATCTGGGTGCAAACGTTGCCTGGAAGAGTAAAATCCTCGCAGTGGATTACCTGATGATGGATGAACGTCCGAAAGCACAACTCGACTTGATGGATTACGTTCGCGGCATCGCTTTCGGTTATTCTAAAGGAGAAACACTTGCTACTTACTGGAACAAACATAACACGCCCTATGCTACCGTTGATTTGCGCTTCGGAGTAAAAGTAACGAAAGAAGTAGCTTTCCAATTCATGGTAAATAACCTGTTTAACAAAGAATACAGCTACCGCCCGATGGCAGTTGCCGCCCCACGTACTTTCGTACTGAAAATGGACGTCACTTTCTAAATAAAAAGAAAAAGTAATAATTGCCCTACTAATTATGACAATTATTACTTTTTTTGTTTATTTTTGGGGAGAAATAATAAACACTCACGCAACAAAACATCCCCAAAATGAAAAAGGCTGTTTACATATCATTTATCATCAACCTATTTGTATGCATTTCATTACATTCAAAGGACAGGACTTCCAAACATTTGTACGCCTTACAGCATCTTATCAATGCCAACCTTGCTTATGATTCGATAGCCTCTATAGACAGTATCATAATATGGGAACAGCAACTAAGCCCGATACTTGAACAAGAGAACCAAATAGAACTTTTCTTCCGAATCAAACAACTATTAGTACATGCACACTCTTTATCCGGCAACATCGGGCAAGCTATCGACGAAGCACGGCTTATGTATGAAAAAGCCGAAACTCTGAAATATGATTTAGGAATAGCACTCTCCAATACAGCTATCGGAGATGCCTATTATTGCTCAAATATGACTGAAGAGGCAGCCAACGCTTACAAAGAAGCAATCCTTCATCCTGTATCTTCTTCGGAAGGCAACTATTACAAAGAAATGGCAATGTTACATCTGAAAGAGATTTTCATCAGAGAACACAACTCGGAAGAAGCGGAATCATACAGGGAAATGCTGCTGAAATCAGACGCCATGCATACCAACCAAACCATTTTGTTCTTCCATTATTGTTCCGATGTGGCATATTATATAATGACAGGAGAGTCGCAGAAAGCGCAGGATAGTTTCCTCGAAGTAGAAAAAATCTACCACTCCTGCAAAGAGCCGTATTACTACTCCCCTTTTCTCTGCTCACAAGGATTATATAACGAAACAATCGGAAAAAACGAACTCGCCTTGTTATGTTATGATAACGTACTGCAAAGTATCAAACAAAAAATGCAATCGATAACCTACTTACAAGTATCTCACTTAAAAGCAAACTTGCTGATAAAAAAGGGGGATCCTCAAGAAGCCGCCCGACTATACGAAAAGATCAGTCGCATCACAGATTCTATTGCTTCTCCCAGTTATACCCACCGCATCAACAACCTACGCGCTTCTTATCAGGAAAACCGGATGAAAGTGGAGAACAAGGTCGAACATAACCGCATTTTCATGAGCGGTATCCTTATCGGCACCATCATTCTGGTTGTCATTATTTACCTGGCGCTACATATATTAAAACAAAACAAAAAGATTGCCGAATCAAAGAAATGTCTTGAACAGTCACGACTAAATGCGGAAAGTGCCATGCATGCCAAAAGCCTTTTTCTCTCCAACATGAGTCATGAAATCCGCACTCCGCTCAGTGCCCTTTCCGGTTTCTCCAATCTACTGACTGACCAGGGACTGGATGCGGAAACTCGCCGGCAATGCAGCGATGTCATACAGCAAAATTCAGACTTGTTACTCAAACTGATTAATGACATAATCGACCTGAGCAATCTTGAAGTAGGCAAAATGAAATTCAGTTTCGGCTCCCACGATGCTATTGCCATCTGTAACAATGTAATCGATACCGTTAACAAAGTAAAACAAACCCGGGCAGCACTCCGTTTTAAAACACCACTCACCTCATTGCAACTGTATACAGATGATTCACGTTTACAACAATTGCTCATCAACCTGCTCATCAACGCCACTAAATTCACTGTCGAAGGAAGCATTACCCTTGAAGTAGAATTACAATCAGATGAATATGCACTTTTCTCCGTAACAGATACGGGCTGCGGGATTCCCCCGGAAAAACAGGCGAACATCTTCAGCCGCTTCGAAAAACTAAACGAAACAGCGCAGGGATCGGGGCTCGGGTTGTCTATCTGCCAACTGATTATTGAACGCATCGGTGGAAAGATATGGATAGATCCGGCATACACCGACGGATGCAGATTCTGTTTCACACACCCCGTCCGACCAATGGAAGAAAGAAAGGAGGAACAAGCATGAAACGAATCGGCATATTCTGCATCATATTATTGGGACTAATAACAATCCAGACCGCCCAAGCAATGACTGTCAAAGACAGCCTGGTGCAGGTACTGGATACTATACCTGCCAACAAAACAAGACTAAACGTCCTGTATTTATTAGCTTACCAAGACCCTATGTCACCGTCCTGCCTCAATTACCTGGACCGACTGCTAAAAGAAGCAGCCGTACAAGAGGACATAGAGTACCAGTGTCTTGCCATGTATGCGTATGTTGTCTATTATTTCAACCACCAAGACGGGAAAAATACAAAATTGTGGATGGACAAACTGACAGAAATATCCCTGAAGCATAAATACTATAATACTTATTTTTCAGCCAAACGGGCGGAAATTTTGATGCATATCATAGAGCACAAAATAGAATACAGCATCACACAGGCCGAAGAAATGTATCGTCTCGCCTCCCAAACAAACAATACACAAGGTATGCGCTATGCAAAATTATGTCTGATGAACGCTTATCTGATGTCCGCTCGATACAAAGAAGGAGAAAACGCAGGATTCGAAGCCTACCGCCTGCTACCTGCCACCGCTTCCCTAGAAGAAAGAAAGGATATCTTACAGGAGATATCCCTAGCATGTGCATCTATAGAGAGCGAAGAATCGCTGAAATATCTAAAAGAATTTGAAATCGTACTGGACAAAATGTCCCGCCAAGAAGCAAAATTCAAATTAAGGATTCATCACACCAGTTATCTCTTATTGGAAACATTATACGCCAACTATTATCTGCAAAATGGTCATATAGACGAAGCCCGTATTCACCTCAAGAAGATGAACGAATATTTCTCTCCAACGGACTATATCCCCTGCCGGGGACTCTATTACGATGTATATGCCCAATATTACCGGATTACGCAAATGTATGACAAAGCACTGATTTATGCAGACTCCGCCATCAATCTGCTTTCAGGAGTATCGGACAACAACGGTCTCGACTACCGGATAAAACGGGCAGGGATACTTGCTGACGCAGGACGGACAGATGAGGCTATTCCCTTATTGCGTAATCTGTTGGCAAAGAAAGACACCTTCTACCAGCACTTATCCACGAGCCAAATGGAAGAGATCTACGAAATGAAAAAAATAGATGAATTACTCCTGGAAAAGGAAAAGCATCGGTCAATCATTCAAACAATCGAACTGGCATTAATCACTATTGCATTAATCATTCTAATACCTGCCACTATCCGCATCTTTTACGTAAAAAAAAGACTAAAAAAAGAGGAGGAAGAAATCAAAAAAATGACTCAAATAGCAGAAGAAGCAAATGAAGTGAAAAGCCATTTTCTTTCCAATATGAGTTATGACATCCGCAGTACACTTAATAACGTGCTGGGCTTCTCACAATTGATGACCCAGGATCCTAACAGCATAGAAACCGCTCAATGGAAAGAGTACTCTGAAATTGTCCAAACCAATTCGACCGAATTGATACAACTGGTGAATGACATACTTGACTTATCGAGACTGGAAGCCGGAAAAACAAAATGGCAAGTACAGGAGTATGATATTATTCCTCTATGTTCGGATATTGTCAGCATAGCACAAATGAGAAATAAGGGAAAGATACAAATTGACTTCAAAACCACCATCAAAGAGCAGGCTTCCCAACTGGATATCACCCGCTTCACACAGGTCATTGTAAGCACGCTCATTTATCCGGTTCCCTGTGACTTGCAAAGACACGTCACGTTCTCCTTATATTGTAATGAACAGGAAAAGTTACTTGTATTCCGTATCATCAATACTCCACTTGCAGATGCGGAGTTTCAGATCCGAAAAACGGATGTCCGCCATCGGATTAATCGTCTGACAATCGAATATTTCGGAGGGACATACACGGTTATTTCCAATCTGAAAGAAGAACCGACTATTATTATCACATATCCTTACTCTAAATCAGCGGCAGAAGATGCCGTACGAGATAATTTTCATAGACAGATACGCTTATGAACAACCTAAAAGCACAAATCAGCCTCATCTCCGGAATTTTACTTATGATTCCATGCATTCTGTTTGCTACGGCCATATCTACCCCAGTAGATAGTTTACAAAACTTATTAAAAGATTGCCCGGATGCCGGGAAAAAGGCTATCATATACGTACATCTGGCTGATATTTATGTCGACAGCATAAATATCGCCACTACGTATTGGAATGAAGCACTCACCGAAGCAGTCAAGGCTGAAGACGAATATATTACGAAACTTGCTTTGGACGCACTCGTCCAAAGATATGCTTCGAAGGACGAAAAGATAGTAAAAAAAATATATAAATATCGCCCAACAGGTGCTTCCGGAAAGCCACAACGCGCTATTCATCGACTATCTGTATTGTTACAATATCTGGATGGAAATGAGAAAAAATAATTCATTGGAGCTTATTGAACAAGAACTAAATGAACTGAAAAATGAGAACTTGCAAGATATGACACTCGAAGAACAAATTAGATGGGAATACCTCACAGGAGTATCATTGGATTATTTTTCTCTGCTGACTCATGCATACAGCGAAATAGGCAAAGCCATACCTTATATAGAAAGAGCACTGGACAAAGTCTCAGAATTTCCTATGAAAGACAGAATCCATTTTGAAATATTATGTCGTTATGAATTATCGGACTTATACACGGCAGTGAACGACAAAAAGGCAGCGGATGAAATCAACAAAATGATTGAACTTCATAAAAAGTGGAACAGCCAAAATACCTCTTTCGAGCGAAAGTTTCTTGATGAATCAGACTATTATATGAAGCAATATTCATTAATCATTTTTCTCGGAGACCTTATTGACAGAAAGGAAGCCCAAAAGTATTATGAAAAATACATGGGAATAGCCCGAAAGAAAAACAAGATGAAAAGTACATACGAAACCAGAGCAAGATACTATAAAACGATTGGAGACTACCAAGCCTCCATCACCTACATCGACTCTACTATCCTTACGGAACATTATGAACCGGAAGTCCTTATCCCGCTCTACGCAGTAAAAGCAGGACTTTACTACAAAATAAAAGATTATAAAAACGCATATCTGGCCTTAAAAGAGGGCAATAAACTACAAACAAAGAACAAAATAACAAAGAGAGAACAACAAATGGCGGAAATGCAGACACGCTTTGATGTCAGTAAACTGGAACTGGATAAAATGAGCCTTGCCTATAAAAACAAACAAATAGCGCTCATCGCTTCCTGTATTTTATTACTAGGACTAATTGCGTGGAGTATCTACCAACGCTATATGGTGAAACGACTGAAAAAGATGCATAGGAAATTGATGATTGCCAATGAAGAGGTCAAAAAACAAAGTGAAAAAGCCACCGAAAGCGAAAAAATGAAAACCGCTTTTCTTAATTCTATCTGCCATGAGATACGGACTCCATTGAATTCTATAGCCGGATTCTCCGAACTAATCACAGATGAATCCCTAGATGCTGTGACTCGTGAAGAATTCAAAGACTTAATACTAAACAATTCCACGACATTGCTTTCTATAGTAAACAATATACTGGAACTATCCGAACTTGTCAGTTCCTATGAACCACTACCGGTTGAACCTACCGACATATACGGACTTTGTGTAGAAGAAATGGAAATACTAAAAGAAAAAATCTTAAATTCTGACATATTATGCATTACCGAAGCTGATAAGAAAGAAATAATCATACCGACTAACGCTTTTTACCTCTCACGAGTGATCGGTAACTTATTGAGTAATGCAGCAAAATTCACAGAAAAGGGAACAATCACATTAACCTGTCAGATTGACGAAGATCAAGAAGTAGTGGTTATTTCCGTAACCGACACGGGAATAGGCATACCGACCGACAAACAAGAGTGGGTATTCGAGCGATTTACCAAAGTAGATGATTTCAAACCTGGTACAGGACTTGGACTTTACATTTGCCGTATCATTATCCAACGGCTCGGCGGTAATATAAGTATTGACACCTGTTACACCAAAGGCTGTAAAGTATTGGTATGTATGCCGATAAAATAGCAATCTTTTCATTTCTGCCATTTTAACAGAATATAATTAGTCAGTTACGATTCATACATTTTTTGTATCTTTGGCATCTGTAAATGAAAAAAACAACCAATAATAATGAAAAAACAAATCGTACTTATTGCTATTTTATGTTACGCAGCCTTTGCACAGGCACAAGAAGTTTTTGTAACCGCAGATTTTGTAAGTAGCTACATCTGGCGTGGTATAGACAGCGGCAATGCAAGTGTACAACCCTCGCTCGGCCTCAACTGGAAAGGACTGACCGTCTATGCATGGGGTTCCACCGAATTTCGCGAAAAGAATAATGAGATAGACTTGTCACTGGAGTACGAATACAAAAACCTGACTCTCTACGCCAACAACTATTTTACCCAAACAGAAGAAGAACCTTTCAAATACTTCAATTACAGTTCACATTCCACGGGACATACTTTTGAAGTAGGAGCCGGATATGTGCTTAGTGAGAAATTTCCATTATCAGTCAGCTGGTACACCACCTTTGCCGGAAACGACTATCGTGAAAACGGGAAACGTGCCTGGTCCAGCTATTGTGAATTGAGTTATCCGTTCAGCGTAAAAGATGTAAACATGAGTGTCGAAGCAGGTTTTACCCCTTGGGAAAGTATGTACTCCGACAAATTCAATGTAGTCAATATCGGATTATCCGCAACGAAAGAAATCAAAATAACATCCGGTTTCTCTTTGCCTATATTCGGAAAACTGATAGCCAATCCATACGAAGAGCAACTTTATTTTGTATTCGGAATTACGTTGTAGATGATTCTTACACTCAATTATTAACTAATAAATTACCCCCATGAAAAAACACTTTCTTATTTTCGGAGCAGGCCTCCTTCTATTAAGTGCCTGTAATTCGGTCAAAGCACCGGAAGCTATCCTGCCCATTCCCGAAGCCAAACAGGTAGAATGGCAAAAAATGGAAACATACGCTTTCGTACACTTCGGACTTAACACATTTAACGACCGCGAATGGGGATACGGTAATTCCGATCCCAAAACCTTCAATCCCACCCGCCTGGATTGCGAACAATGGGTAAAGACCTTTGTGAAATCCGGCATGAAAGGAGTCATCCTGACAGCCAAACATCACGACGGGTTCTGCCTGTGGCCTACTCAACTAACAGAATATTGTATCCGCAACACCCCGTATAAGGACGGAAAAGGCGACATCGTTCGCGAACTATCGGATGCCTGCAAGAAGTACGGCATTAAATTCGCAGTTTATCTGTCTCCCTGGGACAGGCATCAAGCCAATTATGGTTCTCCCGAATACGTAGACTACTTCTATAAACAACTCAACGAGTTATTAACCAACTATGGTGATGTTTTTGAAATCTGGTTTGACGGTGCCAATGGCGGAGACGGCTGGTATGGCGGAGCAAAAGACAGCCGTACTATCGACCGCAAAACTTATTACGATTATCCGCGAGCCTATAAGTTGATCGACGAGTTGCAACCACAAGCTGTTATCTTCTCGGATGGAGGTCCGGGCTGCCGTTGGGTAGGTAACGAAAACGGATTTGCAGGAGCTACCAACTGGTCTTTTCTCCGTGCCGGAGAAGTTTATCCGGGTTACCCCAAATATCGTGAATTGCAATATGGCCATGCCGACGGCAACCAATGGGTAGCCGCAGAATGTGATGTATCCATCCGTCCGGGATGGTTCTATCATCCGGAAGAAGACGACCGTGTGAAAACAGCGGATGCATTGACCGATCTGTATTACCGTAGCGTAGGTCATAACGCAACATTGTTACTCAACTTCCCGGTCGATCGTGACGGACTGATTCATCCGACAGACTCTGCCAACGCCGTAAACTTCCACCAGAACGTACAAAAGCAACTGGCACACAACCTATTGGCCGGACTTTCCCCCAAAGCATCGGACGAACGGGGAAAAACATTCTCTGCAAAAGCGGTGACCGATGGTGAGTATGATACTTATTGGGCTACCAATGACGGTGTCAACTCTGCCACAATCGAATTTGACCTGCCTCAAACGGAAAAGATTAACCGCATGATGTTACAGGAATATATACCTCTGGGGCAACGTGTCAAATCATTCGTTGTAGAATACAACCAGGAAGGCGAATGGCTTCCGGTAAAATTGAATGAAGAGACGACCACTATCGGATATAAACGCCTTCTTCGTTTCGAAACAGTCACCACAGATAAGATTCGTGTCCGTTTTACAGATTCGCGAGCTTGCCTCTGTATCAATAACATAGAAGCCTATTATGCAGGAGAGACTTCCGATACATATACTGCAAAAGCAGAAGAGTTGAAGAGTTATCCGTTCACGCTCACCGGAGTAGATGCGGAGGAAGCACAGAAATGTATGGATAAAAACAATCAGACCACCTGCTTCATCAACGGAAATACATTATTGATTGATTTGGGAGAGGAACGCACAATCACCTCCTTCCATTATCTCCCCGACCAGAGTGAATATAATAAAGGAATAATCAGCTCTTATGAAATCTCTGTCGGCACGGATAGTAATGCTGTCAATCAGGTAGTAGCCAAAGATGAATTTTCCAATATAAAGAATAATCCGATTCTGCAATCGGTTTACTTTACTCCGGTCAACGCCCGCTATGTCCAACTGAAAGCAACACGGATGATACATGACGGGGAGCCAATAGGATTGGCCGAAATCGGTATACAATAAAATAAGTAACTGCCATTTTAACACTTAAAGAGAATAAATAGCTGTATCTCTTGACTTCTCGAATAATTTATATAACTTTGTTCGTAAATAAAAAGCAATAAATATGAAACGTCCACAAATTGTAGAACGAATACGGAAGGCTTTAACACAGGTGGCACCGGAAGCTCAAGCCATTTTATATGGTAGTGAGGCACGTGGGGATGCCCGTCCTGATAGCGATATTGATTTATTGATATTGGTTGACGGTAATAAATTGACCATCAAAGAAGAAGATCGTATCATCACTCCGCTCTACGATATAGAAATAGAAACGGGAGTGCAAATTAATGCACGCGTCTTGCTGAAAAAGATTTGGGAAAACCGTCCTTTTCAGACACCTTTTGGTATGAATGTAATGAAAGAGGGGATCATACTATGAAAGAACAATTAAACAGGGAAAATATTGAGGCACTGTCAGCTTACCGTTTTCTACGTGCTAAAGAAACGCTGAAAGAAATACCCTATCTAAACAACAAGGCTATTATAATACAGCTGTAAACCGTCTTTATTATGCCTGTTATTATGCAGCAGTCGCTCTGCTTATTAAACACGAGATAAATCCTGGTACCCATGCAGGTGTCAAACAGATGATAGGATTGCATTTCGTCGCTACCGGTCGTATGTCACGTGAATTGGGACGTTGTTTTTCCCTACTTTTCGAACGTCGGCATAGTAGTGATTATGATGATTTTGCCTATTCAAGCGAGGAAGAAATAGACGAATTGATGCCTAAAGCAACTGACTTTATTGGAGCCATCGAAGTTCTGCTGAAGGAGTCAAACGCTTGAGTCATGTTATCATCACTCTTACGCTCATCTTCCAGGAAGCAAGCATCTCATCTGACAAATACCCGCATTTCATATGCATTTCCCTTATTGTTTATGTGTCTTTGCTTAATAGTTATCAAGGGCTCACCTGTGTGAACAAACAGGCTATCAGTTGTAAACAAATATATCCACATACGTAAACAGCTTTGTTCACATGGGTGAGCCCTTGCAAAGCATTAGAGCTTAACAAAAGAACTACTAAGCATTAACGCATAAATACCTAAGAGAATACATAACAAGAATAGTTACTTTAAAACCAACATAAAGTGATGCCAATATTATTTTGGGTGAGGGTAACTTTTTACCCTCACCTACCCTCACCTTTACCCTCACACCTACAACCCCGATGAATAAATGGATTGAGCCAGAGGGTGAGGGTGTGAGGGTAAAAGTATCACCAACTTAATAGGAGGAAGAATGAAAGGTTTATGAATGCACATTAATTATAAGTTATTAAAGAGGAACCTTGAATTAAATCTATAAAAACCCTCCTATTTTGCTCAAAATTCTTAAACCTGTGCATTTTTTACTCGGATTTCTTGTCAGAACCAAGTGTTTGAGTAAATTTGCACGCTGATAGTTAACCGGATAGTTTGGATAGCAAGAGATTACTACTTGACTACTGGCTGCTAACTTGTAGAAATACTAATACTAAAATTTATAGCATGAGTTTGAAAATTGTTGTATTGGCAAAACAAGTTCCCGACACACGTAACGTTGGGAAAGATGCCATGAAAGCCGACGGAACGATTAACCGCGCGGCACTCCCCGCCATCTTCAACCCCGAAGACCTGAATGCTCTCGAGCAAGCTCTCCGATTGAAAGATGCTCATCCAGGCTCTACCGTAACCGTTTTGACAATGGGACCGGGACGGGCAGCCGACATTATTCGTGAAGGACTTTTCCGTGGTGCAGATAACGGTTACTTATTAACTGACCGTGCTTTCGCTGGTGCAGACACACTGGCTACGTCTTACGCACTTGCCACTGCCATCCGCAAAATCGGTGAGTATGACATTATTATCGGTGGCCGTCAGGCAATCGACGGTGACACGGCACAGGTAGGTCCGCAGGTAGCAGAAAAGCTGGGATTGACGCAAATCACATACGCAGAAGAAATTCTGGAAGTAGGCGATGGTAAGATTAAGGTGAAACGTCACATCGACGGTGGTGTTGAAACTGTAGAAGGCCCGCTGCCTATCGTGATTACTGTCAACGGTTCTGCAGCTCCTTGCCGTCCGCGTAACGCTAAATTGGTTCAGAAATACAAGCATGCCAAGACTGTGACTGAAAAACAGCAAGGCAATCTTGACTATACAGACCTGTACGACAAGCGCGATTATCTGAATCTGGCAGAATGGAGCGTAGCCGACGTAAACGGTGACCTCGCACAATGCGGTCTGTCCGGTTCGCCGACAAAAGTGAAAGCCATCCAGAACATCGTGTTCCAGGCTAAAGAGAGCAAAACCATCAGCGGCAGCGACCGTGACGTGGAAGACCTGATTGTTGAACTATTAGCTAACCACACCATCGGATAATCATGAATAACTTATTTGTATATTGCGAAATAGAAGAAGGTAACGTTTTAGACGTCAGCCTCGAACTTCTGACCAAAGGTCGTTCGTTAGCCAACCAGTTGAACTGTCAGCTCGAAGCAGTGGTTGCCGGAACCGGCCTCAAAGATATTGAAAAACAAATCCTTCCTTACGGAGTAGACAAACTTCACGTTTTCGACGGCGAAGGACTTTACCCTTATACTTCACTTCCTCACACAGCTATCCTGGTGAACCTTTTCAAAGAAGAGCAGCCACAAATCTGTCTGATGGGTGCTACTGTAATCGGCCGTGACCTCGGTCCGCGCGTTTCTTCTGCTTTGACCAGCGGATTGACTGCCGACTGTACTTCACTTGAAATCGGTGACCACGAAGACAAGAAAGAAGGTAAGACTTACAAGAACCTGTTGTATCAGATCCGTCCGGCTTTCGGCGGTAACATCGTTGCTACGATTGTGAACCCGGAACACCGCCCGCAGATGGCAACCGTTCGCGAAGGTGTGATGAAGAAAGAAATCCTCTCTCCTACTTATCAAGGAGAAGTGATCCGTCACGATGTGAAAAAATACGTAGCCGATACGGACTATGTAGTGAAAGTAATCGAACGCCACGTAGAAAAGGCAAAGAACAACCTGAAAGGTTCTCCGATTATCGTAGCCGGCGGATACGGTGTAGGCTCGAAAGAGAACTTCGACCTGTTGTTCGACCTCGCTAAAGAACTTCACGCAGAAGTAGGTGCCAGCCGTGCTGCTGTTGACGCAGGTTTCGCAGATCACGACCGCCAGATCGGTCAGACAGGTGTTACGGTTCGTCCGAAACTCTACATCGCTTGCGGTATCTCCGGACAGATTCAGCATATCGCCGGTATGCAGGAAAGTGGTATCATCATCTCCATCAACAACGACCCGGATGCTCCGATCAACACGATTGCCGATTACGTAATCAACGGAACTATCGAAGAAGTTGTGCCGAAGATGATTAAGTATTATAAACAAAATAGCAAGTAAGGAAAGATGGCTAATTATTATACAGACATACCGGAACTCAAGTTTCACTTGAACAATCCGATGATGAAACGTATTTGCGAACTCAAAGAACGCAATTACAGAGATAAAGATGAATTCGATTATGCTCCGCTGGACTTCGAAGATGCTGTAGACTCTTATGACAAAGTGTTGGAGATTACCGGAGAAATCACAGGAGAAATCATTGCCCCTAACGCAGAAGGTGTAGACGAAGAAGGTCCTCACTGTGCCAATGGTCGCGTTGAATATGCATCAGGAACCAAACAGAACCTGGACGCAATGGTAAAAGCCGGCTTGAACGGTATGACCATGCCACGTAAGTTCGGCGGTCTGAACTTCCCGATCACCCCGTACACCATGTGTGCAGAAATCGTGGCTGCTGCCGATGCAGGTTTCGGAAACATCTGGTCATTGCAGGACTGTATCGAAACTCTTTATGAGTTTGGCAATCCCGACCAACACAGCCGCTTTATCCCACGCATCTGCCAAGGTGAAACGATGTCAATGGACTTGACAGAACCGGATGCTGGTTCCGACCTTCAATCTGTTATGCTGAAAGCTACTTACAGCGAAAAAGACGGATGCTGGTTACTGAACGGTGTGAAACGTTTCATCACAAACGGTGACGCGGATATTCACCTCGTACTGGCACGTTCGGAAGAAGGAACAAGAGACGGTCGTGGTTTGTCCATGTTCATCTATGACAAGCGTCAGGGTGGCGTGAACGTACGTCGTATCGAAAACAAACTCGGTATCCACGGTTCTCCTACCTGCGAATTGGTATATAAGAATGCAAAAGCTGAACTTTGCGGTGACCGCAAACTCGGTTTGATTAAATACGTAATGGCTCTGATGAACGGTGCCCGTCTGGGTATTGCCGCACAATCTGTAGGATTGAGCCAGGCAGCTTACAATGAAGGTTTGGCATACGCTAAAGACCGTAAGCAGTTCGGAAAAGCAATTATCGAATTCCCGGCTGTGTATGACATGCTGGCTATCATGAAAGGCAAACTGGATGCCGGACGTGCTTTACTGTATCAAACATCTCGCTACGTAGACATCTACAAAGCATTGGACGACATCGCCCGCGAACGTAAACTGACTCCGGAAGAACGCCAGGAACAAAAGAAATATGCTAAATTAGCAGACAGCTTTACTCCGCTGGCTAAAGGTATGAACTCTGAATATGCGAACCAAAACGCTTACGACTGTATTCAGATTCACGGCGGTTCAGGTTTCATGATGGAATATGCTTGCCAACGCATCTATCGCGACGCACGTATCACCAGCATCTACGAAGGAACTACCCAGTTGCAGACAGTAGCCGCTATCCGTTACGTAACCAATGGTTCGTACATCGCTACCATCCGCGAGTTCGAAACCATTCCTTGCTCACCGGAAATGGAACCGCTGATGTCTCGTCTGAAAAAGATGGCTGACAAATTCGAAGCCAGCACCAATGCAGTGAAAGAAGTACAAGACCAGGAATTGCTTGACTTCACCGCTCGCAAACTGGTGGAAATGGCTGCTGACATTATCATGTGTCACCTGCTGATTCAAGATGCCAGCAAGGCTTCCGAACTGTTCTCCAAATCTGCACATGTATATTTGAACTATGCAGAAGCGGAAGTAGAAAAGCACTCAAACTTCATCGAAAACTTCGATAAAGAAGACTTGGCATTCTACAAAAAGTAATAAATACTCTATCAAATCTCATAAAAGCATCCCTTCTTAGGAAGTGGATGCTTTTTTATTTGTCACATTCTATTATTTTTCATTATTATTCTATACATTTGTCAGTGAGATAAGTAATTTTTAATCGACGACTCTATATAAGAATAGAAATATGGCACTCAAACCTTCATATAACGACAAACTGCATTTACCGGGTTTATCAAAAACAGAAATCCTCATACTGGCTCTTGAAGCTTCGCAAAAGCTGGAGTGGAATATCGAAGAAGTGACTCCGGAAGGAGCACGATTCGAAGTCCCGTTCAATATGTATTCTCATGGAGAGGAAATAACCTTCACCATAGAACCGGGAAGCGACGGAGAAGTAGCTGTGCGCAGCCAATCCTCTTCCGTACAATTTGTAGACTATGGAAAGAACAGAAAAAATATACAAAAGCTACGGGAGACGATGGAAGAAATAAAAACATCCCTTACCCCGGAAGAGCTAACCCAAAAGGCAAAAGATTTCGAGGAAGAGTGTAACCGTCCGCTCACAGAAGAAGAAAAAGCCTATCTGGAGGAAGAAAAGAAGAGGAACTCTTTCTGGTCGTTCTTTATTCCCCGCAAAGGTTTTATGGCAACGCCTATCCTGATAGACCTCAACATCCTTGTATTTATTGTGATGATTGCATCCGGAGTGGGAATCATGTCTCCTTCCACCTTATCACTGCTGAAATGGGGAGCCGACTTCGGACCATTGACACTAACAGGCGACTGGTGGCGTGCAGTGACCTGCAACTTCATACATATCGGTGCTTTTCATCTACTAATGAATATGTACGCTTTCATGTACGTAGGACTTCTACTGGAAGGACTGATAGGAAGCCGTCGGATGTTCATGTCTTATTTACTGACCGGATTATGCTCGGCGGTATTCAGTCTTTATATGCACGGAGAGACAATCAGTGCCGGAGCCTCCGGAGCCATCTTCGGACTCTACGGTATATTCCTCGCCTTCCTGTTCTTCCATCGCATCGCAAAGGAACAACGGAAAGCGTTATTGACCAGTATCCTTATTTTTGTCGGTTACAATCTGGTTTATGGCATGAAAGCCGGGATTGATAACGCCGCACATATTGGCGGATTATTAAGCGGTTTCCTACTGGGAATCATCTATGTATGCAGCTATAAATTTGAAAAAGCTGATGCACAACGCACCGTTTCAATCCTTGGGGAGCTTGGTATCTTTTGCATTTTCCTGTTCAGCTTCTTGATGCTTTGCAAGAACGTTCCCCCTCTTTATCAGGACATACGCGGCGAATGGGAAAGCGGTATTGTAGAAGCCTATCTGAATGGTGAACTGGAAGAAGAAAACGAAAACGGTAACCAATCAGGCAGGGAGACTGCCAACAGTTCTTCTACCAGTCAGTATCCTCCATACGTTCCGGTAGGCAATAACGATACATGGCTTTCTTATTACGATGCAGAAACAAATTTCAGTTGCCAGTATCCTACCAACTGGAGGAAAATAACAGGAGCGAAAGGATTGACTCCCAGCGCAGAACCTCCGTTGCTTAGGCTCGTCAACGGCGCCAACCAACTGACAGTTACCGCTCTGACCTACGATACACAAAAAGAGTTTGAACATATAAAGAAGTTATCGCTCACTCTCCCGCGAAATGCACAAGGAGAACCAGCGGAAGACTATAAACAGAGCAATGTCAACATCAACGGGCTATCCATGACAAGAACTACAAACCCTCTGCACATCGGAGCTCCTGATGAACCGGGAGAAGACATACAACAAATTGTATTACACTATTTCCAAGAAAGCAAGAAGCGAACTTTTACCATTGTTATGCTTGTCTATGATGAAGAAGCCGAAACCGATCTGAATGCTATTACATCAAGTATTCAGATCACCCAATAAAGAGAATATGAGAGTATATGTCCAAGTCAAACAGTTAGGAAAGCGAAAGTGCAATATCGAAAAGATTCCTGTCGATTTTCCTGTTCCGCCTGTCGATGTACAGGGGTTGATTGAAGCCATCGTCAGTTGGCAAGTCTGTGAATATAATGAACGCTTGCAACAAAGCGAAGTACTGAAATACCTCACACAGGAAGAAGTGGAAAATAAAACAACTTCCGGCAAGGTTGGGTTTGCAGTAAACTATAACGGCAAACCTGCCGCAGAAGTAGAAGCAATCACCAACGCCCTGCAATCTTACGAGGACGGAATTTTCCGTATCTTCATTGACGATACGGAAACTGAAGACTTATCCTCTCCCACCGGACTCAAAGAAGAATCTACCATCACCTTCATCCGATTGGCTATGCTGTCGGGAAGACTTTGGTAATCATTTTCTTATAAACACACTTAAAACGAAAATAATCATGAGACTCATTTATAATGACGCATTAAACAAACGGATTGCTCCGTACCTGGAAAGGTTAACGAAAAAGAGAACCAGTTTAGACAAAGAGACAATGACACTGTTGGATGTATTTATGCAATACTTCAACATGGATACCCGGTATGGCACATACAGCGATAAACTAGAGCCTTGCATCATACATATTATTCAGGAAGAGAAGATAAAGAGTGTTGCCAATCTTTTCGACGGAAAGTTGAACAAAGTGCTCCGTTATCTATTGGGAGACGAATATGCTAACCTGTTCCACACCTATCTGAAGCTCAAAGCACGGTGTCCGTACACTCATGGATATTCGCGCCGGTCACAGCGGTCGGCGAATCCTCTTCTGCATTTCAGTCACATCATAGATGCGCTGACGGAATTTCTAAAACTACGTGCCACCGGATTCAGCGAACAAGCTATACTGAACGGAGGAAACACTCCGGAAGAAATAGAGACATACAAGGATGCAATGAACTGCCAAAACTGGATGGCCGCCCAAATAGCAGAAGGCAACCAGACTGTCATTGAACACCTCAACAACGTATTGACCAGCGAGAATAATGCCAACCGCCTCAACCAGGGACATCTCCAGGCTATCGCCGTGAGCGGTTACCGCCCGTTGCTGGAACTGGAAGGGAAGTTACTGCTGGCAGCCAAACTGCAGGAAGGTCTCCGTCAAGCTATCGTGGAAACGATGGACGAAGGATGCCCCGAAAGTTATCTCCATCTGTTCTCGGTGATCTGCGACAACGGCCTGCAACGATTTGCCTCCGTGAAACGCGGCATTGCAGTCTGTACGGGTATCGGAGAACAAGACAGCAGCGAGCGTATCACCAACAAATATGTGGAACTGATCCGCCGTTTTCTGAACGACCGGGAAGAAGCACACAAAGCCCTCCAAAGCAAAGATACGGTCGAACTTTATCTGGCTCTATGGAGTATCGGATTCTATAATACGGAAGAAATCCAGGCACTTGTTCCGGGAATAATTAAAGACGGTGCCAAATATCAGGTGCAGACCTTACTTTACTTTTTACGCTGTACGCAATACTCCGGCATGAACCACCGTATCAGTAAAGATGCTTTTGAAAAATGGTATAACGAACCGTCGGTAGTGGCGGCTATCCTGCCACTGTATCTGTCCGGACTCTATCTTAGCCGGTACGGAGGACATAAGGACGCCCCGTCGCTCCATGATTATTTTGATAGCAAAGAAGAAGCGATCCGCCATTATGACTATCTGAAGAACGTCTATCAGTCCATCTCTGCTAAAGAGATTTATTCTCCATACGTATTCCCATGGGAAAGTGCAGAGCTCACCCGTTCGGAAATCGTTCTCAAGATGGCGTATATCACCTGGATGACCAACGATTCTGCATTGAAAGACGATCTTTGCACCTGTCTGCCCTCTTTGGATACCTATATGCGGGCAGGCTATATCGGCGTCGTATTAAATCCCCCGACCAGCCATTTACAGGAAGAATATGTGCTGCAATCACTGGGCGACCGTTCGCAGGACGTTCGTGACGAAGCCTACAAAGTATTGTCCGAGATGACTTTGTCGCCCAAACAGAATCAGAAAGTAGAAGAGTTGCTGCGCTTCAAATATAGTGAGATGCGTATCAACGCCATCAATCTATTGATGAAACAGCCGAAAGAACAATTGTCCGGCAGTATCCGCCGCTTACTAACAGACAAGGTGGCCGAACGCTGCCTGGCCGGATTGGATATGATGAAGACTATCCACAACGTAGAATTTCTGCAAGATACCTATCAGGAACTAATCCCCACCGTCAAAGAAATTCAGAAACCGAACGCGAAAGAAAAAGTGTTGATAGAATCTCTGATCGGCGACGGAACGGAAAAGAACACCGCACAGCACTATACCAAAGATAACGGCTTCGGTCTGTACGACCCGGCTCTTGAAGTCAATCTGCCGGAGATTGCCCAAGATAAAGGATTCAACGTGAAAAAAGCATTCGAATTCATTTGCTTCGGAAGGGCTAAACTTGTATTTAAAAAACTAAGCAAATACATCGAAATCTATAAGAATGAAGAGTTCAAGAATGGGTACGGAGAAGCACGCCTGGTAGGCAACAGTGTCCTGATAAACTGGAGTAACTACGGAGGATTGAGCGGACTCGGTTTCCCGGAACTGTGGAAGGCCTTCTACGAAGAAGAAATCGGAAGCTATGACAAATTACTGATGATGAGTTTCATGCTTGCATCGACAGGCGCACCTAAAGACGATGACGACTACGATGAAGAGGATGAAGAAGACATCAAGGCAGACCAGAAATCAAGCAACACTTTCGAGCCGCTTGTCAACCGGATGTATGCCGGCATCACTTACCGCGGATTGCAGAAAGAGCTCCGCAAGATGCCGTACTACGAACAGATGAGTGATATTATCGAAGCATTGTCATACGAGTACAAAGACGAAGCAGTCTACCAACGATTGGCTGTCAATATGCTGCTCCAACTGTTGCCTTTGCTGAATACTAAAAACATTTTCCGCCAGTACACCAACAAGCATGCATGGCTTCGGGACAAACTGGAATATGGAGAAAAGGAGATCGTTTACCCGATACATAACAACAAGTTCGTGAATTTCTGGCTTGAAATGCCTCAAAAGCCTATGAGTGATGATCTGTTTATCCGCTACTTCACGGTGCGCTACCAACTTTACAAGCTCACCAACTACATGGAACACACACCCGAACTGGAAGAAACAGACTCTTACCTTCATGCCACGGACTTCGCCCGTGCATGGATGCTCGGAATCATCCCGACAGAAGAAGTATACCGCGAAATGATGGGACGCATCAGTTCGCCCGCCCAGATCAAGGCAATCACCACGGTATTGAACGACAACGTTCGTTTCAATAAGGAAAAAGAAAGATACGCCGACATCAAAAACGTCGATTTCTCTCTCTTCCGTTCTCTTGCACAGAAGATAGTAGACCGGATTCTTGAAATCGAACTGAAACGGGGAGACTCCGAGACACAAGTTACCAGCCTTGCGGAAGAACTAAGTTATATTTATGGAGCGGACACATTTATCCACATTCTGCAAGCGTTCGGCAAAGATACGTTCATACGCGACAGCTACAACTGGGGCAGCACCAAACGAGGTGTATTGAGCAGCTTGCTCCATGCTTGCCATCCCCTGCCGACAGATACCAGCGAAAATCTGAAGAAACTGGCGAAGCAAGCCGAAATCAGTGACGAACGACTGGTAGAAGCCGCCATGTTCGCTCCGCAATGGATTGAACTGACCGAAAAGGCAATAGGCTGGAAAGGACTGACAAGTGCCGCCTATTATTTCCACGCCCATACCAATGAAACATGTGACGACAAGAAAAAAGCAATCATCGCCCGCTACACCCCTATCGACGTGGAAGACTTGCGGGAAGGTGCTTTTGATATCGACTGGTTCAGGGATGCATTTAAGACAATTGGCAAACGACGCTTCGAAGTGGTCTACAATGCCGCCAAATATATCTCATGCAGCAATAGCCATACCCGTGCCCGCAAGTTTGCCGATGCCACCAACGGCGCAGTGAAGGCGGCAGATGTAAAGAAAGAAATAGTTGCCAAACGCAACAAAGACTTATTGATGAGCTACGGCCTCATCCCATTGGGACGGAAACCGGACAAAGAACTACTGGATCGTTATCAATACCTGCAAAAGTTCCTGAAAGAGAGTAAGGAGTTCGGTGCTCAAAGGCAGGAAAGCGAAAAGAAAGCGGTAAACATCGCCCTGCAAAACCTGGCACGCAACTCCGGTTACGGAGACGTTACCCGTCTGACCTGGAGCATGGAAACAGAACTAATCAAAGAACTTCTCCCCTACCTGTCTCCCAAAGAGATAGACGGCGTAGAAGTGTACGTACAAATCAACGAGGAAGGCAAATCGGAGATTAAACAAATCAAAGACGGCAAAGAGCTCAACAGTATGCCTGCCAAACTGAAAAAGCATCCGTATATAGAAGAACTGAAAGCGGTACACAAAAAGCTGAAAGACCAGTACACCCGCTCCCGCGTGATGCTGGAACAGGCGATGGAAGACTGTACCCGTTTTGAAGAAAGCGAATTGCGCAAGTTGATGCAGAACCCTGTCATCTGGCCATTGTTGAGACATCTTGTCTTTATCTGTAACGGACAGACGGGCTTCTACACCGACGGATTGCTGGTGACTGTAAATGCCGTTTGCCTACCGTTAAAACCAAAAGACGAGTTACGCATCGCCCATCCCACAGACTTGTACGCAAGCGGTGACTGGCACGCTTATCAGAAATTCCTGTTCGATAAAGCAATCCGCCAGCCTTTCAAACAGGTGTTCCGTGAACTCTATGTTCCGACTCCGGAAGAAGTGGAAGCCACTCAATCCCGCCGTTATGCCGGCAACCAGATTCAACCGCAGAAAACGGTTGCCGTACTGAAAGGCCGTCGCTGGGTAGCCGACTACGAAGACGGTCTCCAAAAGATCTATTACAAAGAGAATATTATCGCCACCATCTATGCGATGGCAGACTGGTTCTCTCCTGCCGACATCGAAGCTCCGACGTTAGAATATGTCTGCTTCCACAACCGCAAGGACTACAAGCTGATGAAAATCTCGGAGATTCCTCCTGTCATTTTCTCGGAAGTGATGAGAGACGTAGACTTGGCAGTAAGTATAGCCCATGCCGGAAGCGTCGATCCGGAAACCAGCCACTCTACCATCGAGATGCGCAGCGTGCTGGTGGAACTGACAATGCCGTTGTTCCATTTCAAGAACGTGACGATAAAAGGAAGTTTCGCTCACATCGAAGGCAAACTGGGTAAGTACAATATCCATCTGGGCAGCGGCGTGATCCATCAGGAAGGAGGCGCGCAAATTGCCGTTCTTCCGGTACATTCGCAAAATCGCGGACGCCTGTTCCTGCCTTTTGTAGATGAAGATCCGAAGACAGCCGAGATATTGACTAAGATTATCTTCTTTGCAGAAGACGATAAGATAAAAGACCCGAGCATCCTGAACCAAATCAAATAGAAAAGAGATGGCAGAGAATTTAATCATCGGCACAGGAAATAAGGAAGAGAAATACCGGGAGTTACTTCCGCAACTGCACGCTTTAGTAAGTACGGAAACGGATCTCATAGCCAATCTTGCCAACGTTGCAGCAGCGCTCAAACAGACTTTCGGTTTCTTTTGGGTAGGCTTTTACCTTGTGAAAGAGGATGAACTCGTACTGGGTCCATTTCAGGGTCCCATTGCCTGCACCCGCATCCGCCTCGGCAAAGGAGTTTGCGGCACAGCCTGGAAAGAGGGCCGGACACTGATTGTTCCTGACGTAGAACAGTTTCCCGGACACATTGCTTGTAGTTCGGACTCGAAATCGGAAATAGTAGTACCGGTCCTCCAACAGGGTGAAGTCATTGGAGTGCTGGATATTGACAGTAATGAACTGGATAGTTTCGACACCATCGACGCACGCTATCTGGAAGAGATTTGTACGTATATTGGATAAGTTGACAACCATGCAAACGTCCTGAAAAAACAGAGGCTCTGATTGAGTGAATCAGAGCCTCTGTTTACTATAAATAGAGCCTCTGTTCGGATCAAACAGAGGCTCTATTTTTTTACCAGTCCATATCTTCTATTTCGCGTTCCCGGTACAGCAGAAGTTGTTTGCGAAGCGAACTCATTTCGCGTCTCATATCTTCCATCTTTTCCAGTAAATGATGAATGGCATCGATACCTTCCATATTGATGGATAAGTCGTAGTACATTCTGCTGTAACGCTCCACGTTCGGGAGTTCCGACAAAAGCAGATAATGTTCGCCGCCTTCGGTATGTACGTTAATCAAACCGCCCTCTTCCAACAAGTCGATGAATGAAGGCTCAATATGACATTTGTGACAGTATTCACTGACAATAATTAATTCGGTCTGCATAGTGCTCATTCATTTTAGTTCATACTCTGTAATTGACGGAACAACTCTTTCTGTTTGTCGGTCAAGTTCGTAGGAATCTTGACGGAATAGGTCACAATCAAGTCACCGAATTGTCCTTCCTTCTTATAAACCGGGAATCCTTTACCTTTCAGTCGGACTTTCGTACCGTTCTGCGTTTCCGGCTTTATCTTCAGTTTCACTTTACCGTCCAGCGTGTCGATCACTTTCTCACCTCCCAATACAGCAGAGTAAAGGTCTACTTCCACATCTACGTACAGGTCGTCGCCCAGGCGTTTGAACACCGGGTCTTCGGCTATCACGAACGTAATGTACAAGTCGCCCGCAGGTCCTCCGTTGACACCTTCGGCTCCGTAGCCTTTCAGTTTAATAACCTGTCCGTCGGCTACACCGGCAGGAATGGTGATACGCACTTGTTTACCATTGACGGTCAATATCTGCTTATGCGTTTGAGCAGCATCACGAAGGGAAAGATGAAGTTCGGCATTAAAGTCCTGTCCGCGGAATCCCGCAGAGCCTTGTCCTCTTCCTCCCCGATGTCCGAACATGGATTCGAAGAAATCTGAAAATCCACTGGCATTGCCACCGGAAAATCCCTCTCCATCGGAACTATACCAATAACTTCCGTTACCGTCGGAGAAACCTTGACCTGCACCACCGAATCCGCCGAAACCTCCCGCACCGCCATAGCCTCCGGCTTGTTGCTGTGCACGTTTCTGCGCTTCGAATTCATCGGCATGTTTCCAATGTTCTCCGTACTCATCATACTTTTTACGTTTCTCTGGATCACTTAGTACTTCATTGGCTTCGTTGATTTCCTGAAATTTATCCTTTGCACTAGGGTCATTAGGATTCAAATCAGGGTGATATTTCCGGGCCAACTTACGAAAAGCCTTTTTGATATCATTCTGCGAAGCACTTTTGTCTACTCCAAGAATCTTGTAATAATCTATATAGGCCATGTTTTATGAATTTAATCGTTCATACATCATACGGCAAATAACACGCCAATCACGCTTTTGGATGCAAAAATTAACAAGGATTAATACCTAATACTTAATACTTGATATTCCTCTTTTCCAGCATCTGGAAGTCTTGCTTCTTCATACCCAAATCATCCAGCGGACGGGGTTCGTTGTGATCGTTCAGATAAACTCTCGGTTTTAGGACGTAGTGCGGAGCCGTTACAGATTGCGAATCATCCCGGTAAGGAGTTTCTATTCCGCCTAAAGACAACATGGTCGGAAAGAAAGAACTGCTGGAAGAAATATTCTTATCCTTATTATCCACAGCATTTTTCCAATGTTCGGGATAGGTTTCAAGGTAGTTGTCGGACATCCAGATGAGGAACGGCACGTGAAGTTGATAATAAGAAGGTACGGGAGAAGCGTGGAGGAACAGATGGCGGGAATCGTCGAAAATATCCTCACCATGATCGGAAGTGTAGAGCATGGCGGCATCTATCTGCTGTTTTTCCAACATGTGGATAAGGAGTGACAAGAAACCGTCCGTATAACGGATGGAGTTGTCATAGGCATTGACCAGGTTATCCCGGTATTTTCTTTCTGCTTCCATCGGATAATCGGGCGTAAAGAAAGCACTTTCTGACGGGTAACGTTCGCGGTAGTTAAAGTGAGAACCGTAGGTATGGAGCACGATAAATTGTTTCGCCGCACCTTTAGCCAGTTCCTGCTCCACCAATTTCAGAAGTTCGTCGTCAGAAGGATTATAGGAGGAACTGACAGAATCTTCTTTTATAAAATCGTACGTATCGGCTTCCATTCCGAAGAAGTCGATAAACGAATGGTTGTAACGTTGGTTGGAGAAAAAGGCTGTCCGGAAACCTGCCTCTTTAAAGGCGGTGATGATTCCTTTCTGATGATAGATAGAATCGTAGTTGCAGGCGGTAGCGTCCGACATCAACATGGGGACACTTTTATGTGTCGTATTCGACTCTGTCAGTACTTTCGGGAAAGCAATCAGACCCGATTGCCGGGATAAGAGCGGGTTTGTTTCACGTTCGTAACCATACAGTTGCCAGTTCAGGGCACGGGAGGTTTCTCCTACGACCATTACGTATACTTCCCTTTTCTCTTTCGGATGCGTAGGCAGGGCATGGAAAGTAAAGTCCTTCGAAGTACGGTGATAATTCTGCGTCAAGGCGGTTCGTTGGAAGGCAAGACCTACGTTGTAGCATACGTTCAGCGGATATAAATCGGACTTCAACTCATATCCCGGGTCCTGCATATATGCTCCGGCAAGACTAAGGAGGGAAATCCCAAAGACTATGGAGGCTCTCTTCCGTTCTCTGCGGATAAATTCTGCCGTAAGTTTCCGCTTACGTATAATTGAAATGGTCCCTAATATCAAAGCAGGTACATAGAGTACGATGACAGCAATAATGGCAGGTGTGAGGTTATCAAGCAATTCGAGGGCTTCACTCGAATTGGTAGTCACCAGGTTCAGAAACATATCGACAGCGATAATGGACTGGCCGAACAAATAAAGCAATACAATCTGAAAGGCTCCGAAAAACAGGAACAGGAATAAAATCCAAAGCATCTTGCCACAGTTTCTCGACAAAGTCATCAACAGATAATAGCAGCCGAAAGGCAAAAGCACATTACACACCTTTGCCATCAACGGTAAAGGCTCTGTCAAACAGAGCACAAGGTTGGGTACTATCAAGATGAAGAGGAACAGATAAAACAAATGTTCCTGATTCTCTAACCAATTCTTTATATTCTTAAAAAGCTTCATTGATATTAAAAATAAATCCGGTCTGGTGTTTGCCAAACCCTAAATCCAAACGTACATTTACTCTCTTCTTAAACTCCCAACGATAACCGAAACCATAATTAGGCAGAATATGTTTCGGAGTAAACTCGGAGAGTCGTGGAAAAATCGTTCCCGCTCCTGCCCATACTGCCACTCCATTCCGTTTCCAGACGTGTTGCCGGAGTTCTATTTGCGCATCCATTGCTCCTTTGTCCCGATAGCGTCCTTCGTAATATCCGCGCATGGAGTAAGAGCTTCCCAACGTTGCCATCAATCCCCACGGGGTATCGCCATAGGTAAGCAATGTGTGGAATTGTCCTGCCAGCACTCCGCCTTTCCATACCGGCTGATAATAACTGGTAGTCAGTTCTGTACTGCTAAACGCATATTTATTGCCGAGAAAAGCCGGGCTGAATCGCTGGTCTATCCGCAAGTAATAGCCGTGAGATGCATTTGTCAGGAAATCACGTGAATCGTAAAGGAGGGAAAGTCCCAGGCTGGTATTGGTGGTCCGTGCCGCCATTCCTTCCCATAGTTCCGGTTTATCAAAGTTCCGCCCGTCGATATAATCGAATATGGCCATCGGGCCGATGTAGAAGTTCTTTGCCAGCCGGAACATAAAATCGACTTTCACCTGTGCTTGAAAACGTTTATAGTCGCTTTCATTATCAGAGTTGGCTCCATTGTCATATCCCCGTCCCCAATACAGGCTGGGGAAAGAATAGAAATAGAGATTGTAATTCAAGCGGTATTTGTCTTGCGGAAACAGATGGTTCCCACGGATTCCCAACAGATAGAAGCCGACCGTCGACACATCTCCGTAAAGAGAGACATTGGAGGGAGGAAGAAGCGAATCGTTCCGATCGGTGCGATATAATCCGGCTGCCACCAGTCCGAGTCCGAACTTGGTGTCACTGGAATAGTGGGGACCACCTATCACACTGAAATCAAACTTTTTATTCTTTTTTTCCTTATTGGCGTCATTGAAGTAATCAAGAAACTTTTTAAAGAAGCTGCGCTTTGCCGGAACAGAATCTTCCATGGTTACAGATATAGAATCCTCCGGCAGTTCAATTTTAGTAGAATGCAGCTGTGCGCCCAACGGGGTTTGTGTCAACAACAAAAGCGCGAATATGATTAGCCTGTTCTGTCTAGTATTCATAATCATAAGAAGTAGAAAACTTTGCGGACAAAGTTAGTTTCAAACTTCTTATTACAACAGAGTTTCAGAGGCTTTTGTTGTCCTGAATTTCCTTTTTAACGTTTCAAAAGTCCTATAAACTCGTCCACATCTTCTTCTGTCGTATCAAAAGAAGTTACCAAGCGGATTTCATCCTTCTCTTCGTTCCAGAAATAAAAGAAATAAGACTCCAGCATCCGGTCGATAACCGGGCGGGGCAGGATGAGGAATAGTTGGTTGCTCTCGGCTTTTTGAGTAAAAGTGACTTCGGGCAGTTTCTCTAATTCCGCACGAAGTTTGGCAGCCATCGCATTGGCGTGGCTGGCATTCTTCAGCCAAAGGTCGTCAGTGAGGTATGCCGTAAACTGGCAAGAGAGGTAACGCATCTTCGAAGCGAGCTGGGCGGATTGCTTACGGATGAAACGGGCTTCCGATTGCAGGTCTTTATTAAATACAATCACGCACTCTCCCATCATCAGTCCGTTCTTCGTTCCGCCGAAACTAAGAATATCGACTCCGCAATCCACCGTCAGTTCTTTAAGGGAAAGATTCAGGGCGGCACAGGCATTGGCTATTCTGGCTCCGTCCATGTGTACATACATACCATTCAGATGGGCAAAGTCAGTCAGGCGTTTCAACTCTTCGGGAGTGTAGATGGTGCCAAGTTCGGTACATTGGGAGATGTAGAGAGCTCTGGGTTGCGAATGGTGTTGGTCGCCGAAACCGTGCAGGTAAGGTTGCATCAATTCCGGGGTAAGTTTACCGTCAGGAGTAGCAATCGGGCGAATCTGACAACCTGTCATTTTCACGGGAGAGCCACACTCATCGACATAGATATGAGCAGTTTCCGCACAAAAGATAGAATGATACGGGCGGGTCATCAGTTGCAATGCTACTACATTGCTGCCTGTTCCGTTGAATACAAACAAAGGGACACAGTTCGGGGTGAAGGTTTCTTTGATCTTCGCTACGGCTTCTTCCGTCCATTTGTCATCGCCATATCCTAAAGAATGGTCTATATTGGCCCGGTTCAAGGCTTCCATTACCAACGGATGCACACCGGAATTATTGTCAGAGGCAAAACTTCTCATTGTTTCTTGCATTTTAATTCGTGGTGCAAAGTAACAGAATTATTTCCGGAAATCAATTGAAAGGAAGATACATTAAAAGGAAAAAGGATAAAAAACGAGAATCTCCGAAGGGCTGACCGGGCTGTCATCCCTCCGGAGATTCTGCTGTTTTCGTTAAAGTGCCAAATTCTTTTAGCCAATATAAACATTCACACAGAGATATACATAGAGTTCTTCATCACACTGATCGAACTCAATCTTGTTCTCTCTTGACAACCACCCTAAAGCGGCACCCAGCTCTTTATCTTTCAACCCGGATTTTCTCTTCAGAAGTCCGTAGCTCCACTTCTCGTTATTGCTAAGCAGTTGCCAAACCTTACCGGCATTTATACCGATTTCATTTCTATTCATTTTTCTAGAGTAATTAAGAGGTTTAATACATTAGGTTAAGATTTCGCCTATAAAGATAACAAAAGGATATTGCAATTGTTTATACGTCTTTACTAAAAAGTTGTTACAGAATTATTTTTAACATAAAAGCGGTGATGTGTCCCGACACAAAAGCGTTATTAGCATATGTTAAATTAGAACTTTTCCTTGCAGACATCTGTTATTACATAAAAATCAATCCTAAACCAATTACAGCTATGGCAAAAAAAATAGCAGAACAACTGATAGATACTTTGGTTAAATCCGGAGTTGAACGCATTTACGCCATAACAGGCGACAGTCTGAATGAGGTAAACGAAGCAGTCAGAAAAAACGATCAAATAAAATGGATACATGTGCGCCATGAAGAGACAGGAGCGTATGCCGCTGCTGCAGAAGCACAACTGACCGGCCGTCCGGGATGCTGCGCGGGAAGTAGCGGACCGGGACACGTTCATCTTATCAACGGTTTGTATGACGCGCACCGTTCCGGGGCACCGGTAATCGCCATCGCTTCTACGATTCCTACCGGAGAATTCGGTACGGAGTATTTTCAGGAGACGAATACAATCAAACTTTTTAACGATTGCAGTTATTATAATGAAGTAGCCACTACTCCCAAGCAATTTCCACGTATGCTCCAATCGGCCATACAAACGGCTGTCACCCGTAAAGGGGTGTCCGTCATCGGGCTACCGGGAGACTTGGCAAAGGCTTCTGCCGTTGCTGTCGACTCGTCGGTCCGGAACTATCCTGCCCCACCGGAAGTTTGCCCGTCGGAAGAAGATTTGGCTCAATTGGCCGACTTGCTAAACAAACATACACGTATCACTCTTTTCTGTGGCATCGGTTGCCGGGGAGCTCACGAGGAAGTAATCGCGCTTTCCGAGAAACTGAATGCTCCGGTGGTATATACTTTCAAAGGAAAGATGGAGGTGCAATATGAGAATCCGTATGAAGTGGGTATGACGGGATTGTTGGGAATGCCTTCGGGATATTACAGTATGCATGAAGCTGAAGTGCTTCTCATGCTCGGCACTGACTTTCCATATTCTGCTTTCCTGCCGGATGACATCAAGATAGCCCAGATTGATATAAAGCCCGAACGTCTGGGACGTCGTGCAAAGGTGGATATCGGACTTTGCGGAGACGTCAAACTTAGCATCCAGTCTTTATTGCGTATGCTGAATCCGAAAACGGATGATTCTTTCTTACTGAAACAACTCAAAAGATACGAGGGAGTAAAGAAAGATTTGGCCGCTTACACAGAAGATAAAGGGGGCGTAAATAAGATTCATCCCGAATATGTGATGTCTGAAATAGACAAACTAAGTTCGGACGATGCTGTGTTTACGGTAGATACGGGAATGACTTGTGTATGGGGAGCACGTTATCTGCAAGCAACGGGCAAACGCCACATGCTGGGTTCCTTCAATCATGGTTCGATGGCAAATGCGTTGCCGCAAGCTATCGGTGCCGCGTTGGCTTATCCGGATCGTCAGGTAGTTGCGCTTTGCGGAGATGGCGGATTATCGATGACTTTAGGAGACTTGGAAACCGTTGTACAATATAAGTTGCCAATTAAAATCATCGTATTCAACAACCGTTCATTGGGAATGGTGAAGTTGGAAATGGAAGTGGACGGACTGCCGGACTGGCAAACGAACATGTTGAATCCTGACTTCGCCCAAGTGGCCGAAGCAATGGGAATGACCGGGTTTAATGTCAGCGATCCGGAAGAAGTGTTGACTACTTTATTGAATGCATTCGAACTGGACGGTCCGGTACTTGTTAATATCATGACCGATCCGAACGCACTGGCTATGCCTCCCAAAATAGAATTCGGGCAAATGGTGGGCTTTGCGCAGTCAATGTATAAGTTGTTAATCAACGGCCGTTCACAAGAAGTGATTGATACGATCAATTCTAACTTTAAACATATACGGGAGGTATTTTAAGTTATTCTATTTTTAATATTTTCATTATCTCTCTCAAAGTATGACTTGCTATTATTGTCTATTGCAATAAGGTAAGTCATACCTTTTTATAGTCTATCTTGAGGTGATAATCATTTTATTTTCTTATGTTTGTAATCATCAAAAAGTAAAAACACATGGAAAAGACCGACTCTTCACCTTTATCCCGACAAGCACTGTACGCTGATAAAAAACAATGGTATCAATTCCTTTCTGTTTTTTTATTGGCAGTGGGCGTTGGTTTTACAGTGGCAGGCATTATCTTCTTTTTTGCCTACAACTGGGATGAATTACCTAAATTTGCAAAGTTAGGAATAGTAGAGGTGTTATTAGTAGCTTCTGTCCTGCTCGCTACATTCACCCGTTGGAATAAGCTCGTCAAACAGATTCTCCTGACCGGAGCTACGTTCCTGATAGGTACGCTTTTCGCTGTCTTCGGACAAATCTACCAAACGGGAGCCGATGCTTACGATCTTTTTCTGGGATGGACTCTTTTCACCATTCTCTGGGCGGTTGCTATCCGTTTCGCTCCGTTGTGGCTGACGTTCATCGGATTACTTTGCACTACGATATGGTTGTACAATATACAGATAGCTAATACCAACTCTTGGGAAATGACTTTGTTGGCTAATGCAGTAACCTGGATATGTGCCTTGACAACGATCATCACGGAATGGATGAGCGCAAAAGGTCATTTGAACAGAAACAATCGTTGGTTTGTCAGTCTTCTTTCACTGGCTACCATTATACACACCAGTCTTCTGTTAATGATGGCAATTTGCGAAGAGAACGCTATATTGTCTGTTCCCCTCATAAGCACCGTCCTTCTATTCTCTGCAGGACTTTGGTATGGATGGAAAGTAAAAAGCCTGTTCTATCTGGCTATCATTCCGTTTGCCGCATTAATGATTCTATTGACTACATTCATATCACAAAGCAATCTTAGGGATGTTCAGATATTCTTCTACGGAGGAGTTATTGTCATCACCGGAACAACTTTGCTCATTTACATCATTCTTCATCTAAAAAAGCAATGGTATGGCACAGAAGCATAACCTCACTATTCAAGTCGTATCCATTATCGGGGGAATCCTGACGGCTATTTTCTTTTTGGGATTTCTGGCACTTGCCAGAATCCTCCGCTCCGATATTTCTTGCCTGATTGCCGGAAGTATATTAATTCTCACTACGCTAACAATCAGCCGCATGGTGGTCCGGTCTTTTCTGGATGCAATGAACATCACTTTATACATAGCCGGATGTGTTTTGATTGGCTTCGGTATAAATGCCAGCATTAATCTCCTCTTCATTACACTTATAGGAATCAGTATTCTCACATTCTTGCTATCAAGAGGGTTTATCCTCCCCTTTCTTTCAGTCATTCTGTTTAATATATCTTTTTTCGGAGAAGCTGCCCATGTCTTTTCTTCATTTTATCCTTTGCAAATAGCCGTAGTCCCTATCCTTGGAGTGTTTCTATTTACCAACATCTTTGAAAACAAGTTGTTTGAGTGTATAGGAACAGAGAATTACCTTTCCAAATACAAACCATTTCATTTCGGATTATTCGTATCCGGTATCGTCTCACTGGGAGGATTATCAATCAATTACCTGATATCAGAAACAAATAGTTGGCTTGTGTCCTGCATACTGTCTGTTTGTATATGGATCGGAATTCTTATCATGGTTCAACGAATCATGCAGGTCATGAAAGTGGATCATCCGGTGAATCAGGTTGGTATCTACATTCTTTGTATTGTTATCTGTCTGCCCACCGTGTTTGCTCCTTATTTATCCGGTAGCTTGTTACTGATTTTAATATGTTTCCATTATGGTTACAAAGCGGAGTGTGCTACCTCGCTCCTTCTCTTTATCTATGCTGTTTCCAAATATTATTATGATTTGAATTTGAGCTTACTCACCAAATCCATAACGCTTTTCTTCATCGGAATTGCATGTATTACAGCCTGGTATTTCTTCACTCAAAAAAGAACAAGACATGAAAAAGTATAGCCAAATATTGATTATCGCAAACCTGATACTGCTATTGGGGTATTTCAACTGGTCGGTTTATCAGAAAGAGCAAACCTTGAAAGACGGACAGTTGGTTTTGTTGCAGCTAGCCCCCGTCGATCCCCACTCTCTTATGCAAGGAGACTATATGAGACTTAACTACAAGGAAGCCTCATCAAATCTGCCAGATGAGCAAACCGACACACGCGGTTATGCCATACTCCGAACGGACAGTAATCAGGTAGGAGAAATTATACGATTACAAAACACGTTGGAACCTGTAAACGACAATGAGCTAGTCATCAGATATAAAATAATAAATAGACGCCTCTTCCTCGGCGCCGAATCTTTCTTCTTTGAAGAAGGACAGGATACTCTTTATCAAAAAGCTGTATATGGCGGACTGAAAGTAGATGATAAAGGGCAAAGCTTACTCGTGGGATTGTATGATGGGAACTTTCATCTTATTCAATCCGATAAATAAAGACTAATGAGAAAACCCGGACTTTCGCAAGCCCGGGTTTTCTATATTCTCAAAACGTCTCCTTAATCTATAGGGAAATAAGGGACTAGCAAATTGGTTTCTAGTGCAAATAAGGAGACATTATGAAATAAAGAAAAGGGATACCTGTGGGAAATAAGGGAGGTATCCCTTTCTATAAGAAGAACAGAATTGGAAGGATTGACTTTCACAAGCCAAATCCTTCACTCCGTTTCTTCTCGGCGTATTCTTCACACAAGGTGAAGAAGGGTTTGATTTTTATTATTCAAACTTATTGACTACAACTGTTACAGTTGTTGCATGAGTTACACCCCATTCATCAGTTGCAGTCAAGGTCAGTTTACAAGTTTGAGCTGTTACAATCTGTGCAGAAGTTTTCTTCTTCACAGTCAGTGTGCTCTGACCATCCCAACTTGCCAATGTTGACATATCCAAATAGTCTTGAGCATTCTTGTCACCAGTCCAAACTAAAGTTACTTTAGCATCTTTCAATGCAAGATCCTTACCATTAGCTACGTCTGCGATCTTAAATTCTTTAGCTTCAATAGTAGTTCCACTTTCATTCTTGATTTCCTTGCTTGCACCACTATATTTCAAAGTTCCTAATCCAGAAACAACAGTCAGACTGATTTCATCTGTAATATTTTCCAATCTACTATTATTAAACGGACTATAAATAGCTTTGATAGTACGAGCAACGCCTACACCACCTTTGGCAGGAGCTTTTGCAACTACGATATCACCAGTAGTTTTACTTCCACCATTTGTAAACCAGCTAGTAAAGCCTTCTGGAAGAGGCGTCTCTTCGTCAAACTTGATATAAGATGCTGCATCGCTCTTAGTTTCAGCAGAATACAAACCATATAAGTTATAAGTAACTTTCTGATTTGCACCTGTTCCACTTATAACACCGGTTGCAGTTCCCTTATTACCGTCAAAGTAGCCAGCCAGACGTCTTCCGTCCCATTTAAATCCTTCGAACGGATTAACTACAATCTCAAAGTTAAGAACTTTTGCAACTTCGTTGCCCAGTGCAGAAGAGCCATTGGCATTGTTTACATTGACAGAAACAGTATGTGTAGTAGCACAAACCGATTCTGGTTTAAAGGTTGCACGAATCACCCAATCTTTAGTTGTAGCTCCTGACACACCAGCATTTTTATCAACCAAAGCAAGTGTAATACTCTGTGAATCATAAGTCACATCAGCTCCATTCACCTTCACTACATCGTTCTTAAAGCCGATAGTCGGATTTGCGTCCAATGAATATCCTGCCTGATTGAAAAGTGCTTTCACTTCGTCAGTAAGAGCAATGTCAGCAGTATTATTAGGAGCAGCATTTACAGTCCATTTCATTGTACCTAAAACTACAGGATCAGCATAATACTTAAATGTGATCTTCAATGTAGGAGCAGCTGCTTCTTTAACCACTTCACCATTTGTTTTCAGATATTCTACTTTAATAGTAGCTGTTCCTGCACTCTTAGCAGTAATGGTTGATCCTGACAAAGTAATGTTTTCAGCTTTCAATTCGCCTGGATCACTAGTCAAGGATAAAGAATATTTGCAATCAACAACTTTATCAGTACCCGGCATCAATGCGTTCAAGTCACAAGCAGTATTGATAATTGCTTCTGCAGTAGCATCACTCAAAGTTGGAGCTGACTGATCCACATTAATTGTCACATCATATTTAGAAATAATTTCATTTCCAAAAGGATCACGGGTAGTAAGAGCATAAGAACCTTTTGCAGGAATATTTGCCAAATCAAAGTTATCAGCATCCTTATTGAAAGTGACATTCATATCATAAACACCTTTATTAGCTGTTTTATCACCAGCAGCACGAGATAAAGGTTTTTCAGTCATATTTTCCTGAATACTTCCTTTTAGAATTTGGAAGAACTGATTATCTTTAGAGTCTGTTAAACCTATATTATAAAGTTGCACATTTACATCTGCCGGATTAATCAAAGCCTGTATTTTAGATGAGCCAGAAGCGACAAGAACTTCATTCTCTGCATACTTATGACCGTTAAAATCAACCTTAGCAGTTGTTTTTCCACAGAATAATGTAATCGTACTTCCAAGTGTCAGTTTTGCATTAGCATCTACACTAACAGCATCCATGCTAACAATAGAACCTGCTTTAGGAAGTGTTACAGAAGATTCAGCATAAGTACCATCAGACTTCAATTCACGTACATGAAGTTCCCAAATCAATGGATTGCCAGCAACTTCAGTAATATAGATTGTTGCATTAGCTACTATATCTGTAGATTCCCATGCTCCAGTCTCTGTGTTATAAACTTCCCAGCATCCAGTGGTAGCACTGATACGAGGAGATTTCCCGTTTACTCCATCCTTACCATCTTCTCCGTCTTTGCCATCATCTCCCTTATCACCTTTAGGACCAACAGCAGATTGACCAGAATCTATTCCATCAAAGAACCAATTGTTATTAGCACCAATAGTAACTTTAGTACCGTTCTTTCCATCAGTTCCATTAGTTCCATCAACGCCATCTTTTCCATTAGTTCCATTGGTACCGTTAACGATAGAATAAGATTTTCCATCATCAAATGTGATCTTGAAACCTCCAGCAACATCTTCAACGGATTTAACCCATTTGCCTTCATTCACAAACTTCTGCAGATCGGCAATGCTGGCTTTGTTTGCGTCAATCTGTGTTTGCAGATTGTCGATGTCATCGTCATAGTCCTTACAACTTGTAACGGTTGTACTTACTGTAAGCGCCAATGCCCCGAAAAGCATTACCCTAACAAAATTTTTCTTCATAACTACTTAAAAATTACATTAATAATATATTATTAAACACTAAGTTTCAATAATAGACCGCCCGTTACTTTGTAGGTAACGGAGAAACCTTTGTTCCTGCTCTTTTGGAGTAGTCAATACGGAAAAATGAAACAATATGCGATTACATTTTTACCCCTGCTTCTTAGAAGCGGCAGAGGGGCGGGAGACCTTTTGCAAAATTTAGAAGTTAACAAAGCCCTAATACAAAGAATCCGCGTGTTTTATTTGTTTAATTCCTGTTTTGAGTAGTTTATTAGAAAAAACGTATGATTTCGTTTGGTTGTTTTAAGAAATATGCTCATATTTGCACCGATATTTCAACCCGTTACCTACAAAGTAACAGAATAAAAATCAAGCACTTACACCGACCACAGATCGTTTTATAAAATCAAGTACCTGCATATTTGCTTCATCAATTTTCTTATTTCGGAAAGGCTTCAAATAAGTTTCTGTCACGGTGATGGACGAATGTCCCATCGCTTCGGAAATAATACCCGGATGAATTTCGCAATAATACGCAGTCGTAGCCCAGGTATGGCGGGCGGTGTAAGTAATATTTAGAAATGCAATAAAAAACAGAATGACGATAATTAAACGTAAAA
>ERZ773106.433-NODE-433-length-44539-cov-3.929278_pt1 | contig 44539 bp, 39 predicted proteins | sample MGYA00580572_ERZ773106 | MGnify/ENA primary metagenome ERZ773106 (study PRJEB29015, sample SAMEA2737868) | human gut metagenome | biome: human gut; feature: human-associated habitat; material: faeces | place: China | collected 2012 ... | reverse complement strand
AGCCACGCAGACGCTTGATGGCACAAGGGCCTTGATCCAAATCCAACATGAAGTGGAAGAAATTGAACTTCTTTCCGGTCTTCTCATAATCCAGAATCTTATTCATCAATACTTCGTATTCTTTGAAGATTGCTGGCAGATCTGCTTCTGTGATTGCATATGGATCATTTTCATCTGCCATAACTGGTTCTACAGAAATCTGGTCAAATCCATGTTCCAGCAGGTCAAATACATCGTTAGAGAAGTCCAGATTGTACTTGGTATAAGTACCACGTACATAATATTCCTTATCGCCACGCTGTGCAACCAGACGCTGATATTTCGGCAGGATAATGTCATAGCTGCCCTTGCCGTCTACTCGCTTCCGCATCCGGTCATTAACTGCCTTTCTGCCGTCAATGGAAAGAACAACATTGGACATTTCCTTGTTGATGAAATCAATATTACTATCATTCAGCAGCATACCGTTTGTGGTAATCGTGAATCGGAAATGTTTCCCATATTCCTGTTCCTTGCTTCTTGCATAAGCAACAACCTGCTTCACCACTTCAAAATTCATCAGCGGTTCACCGCCGAAGAAGTCCAGTTCCAGATTCTTCCGGTTTGCGGAATGCTTCAGCAGGAAATCAATTGCCTGTTTTCCGGTTTCCAGCGGCATCAGCTTTCTGCCCTCGCCGAAGTCACCCGTAGAAGCAAAACAATATTCACAACGCAGGTTGCAGTCATGGGCAATATGCAGACACATTGCCTTAATCGGAGAAGCAACGGAACAATCCGCATACTTTTCATAATCATCTTCCGAGAAGAGAATCTGTTCGTTGTATGCCTCTAATACTTCATCATAGCAGGAAAGAATGTCGGCTTCCTGATAAAAAGCAGACAGCTTTTCTACGACTTCCGGCGGACAGACATCCGAAAATGGCGGTGCAACATTGTCCAGCATATCATAGGTCAAATCATCGACCAGATGCACGCCACCGCTGTTGACATCCAACACGACATTATAGCCATGTAATTTATACTTATGAATCATAATTTCACTCTTTCTATTTTGCAATTCTTGCAGGTTCTTTCTGGATACAGCAAGGCTGCATCGACTGTTTTTTGTCCTGTACGGCAAAATCCGTACACCGAATCCGGTGTACGGATTTATCTCGAACGAATCAAAATCGTTTGCTTACCGTTCGCACTTCTGGTTTGCAACGGTGCAAGAAGTCTTGCAGGCAGACTGGCAAGAAGCCTGACACTGACCGCAGCCGCCCTTAGCAGCAGATTCCTTCAGATTTGCCTTATTGATGGTCTTGATGTGCTTCATAACAAAAATCCTCCCTATCAAACATACTTACAGTTCTGCACTTGCTTTTCGCCTTAGAAACTGCATGAAATCCTCGGGACGATATCGTCCTAAGGGGATATGAACTATTATAACATAATCCCCCTTTGTTTTCAATAGCCTTTGCCGATTCGCAAAAAAATTTTACATATTGCACAATTGCACACAAGTTCTTTTGGTTACTTTCCTGCCATTTTTTCAGCAGCGTGGCACACGGCATTTGGTATTCACGCCGACCACGCCACCAATACAGCTGCACAGAACCATAAAAATCAGCTTGGAAAATGTTCCGGCAGCCGCAAAACTTTGCAGCAGCAACAAGCCAATCAAAAACGTGACCAAATACATGGCGATGCCACAGGCAAGCCCAATCAGCAACCCTTTGCAGCGTCTGCGTTTTGCAGCAACAAAACCAGCGGTAAAACTGCCGGCACAGAGGGAAACACACCCCATTGCGGCAACCAGTTCCTCCGAAGCATCAATATTACTAATCAACAGAGAAAACAACAGCAACAGCAGCAACACCACTGCCAGCCCTGCAAGTACCGCAAGAATCGTACTCCAGACAGGTGACTGCCAGCAGGTTCGCCGGACAGGGCGTTTTTTACAGGGTGGCGGTGGCGGACAGGATGAACAGCGTTTTGGATGCATTGTAATCATGCCCCTCTCTCATCGGTGGAATTCCTGATGGATATGTATGCAAGCGGGTGGGAAATTATGCGTGGAAACGGTTGTTTCTACTTAATTCTATAAATTTTACGCTCCTCGTCCTTGACAATCACCATTTCTTCTGTGATTTGTTGGGCTCGTTTCAACTGTTCAACCTGCTTTCTCAAAAATTGCTGCTGTGTCCCTGTCAATGCGGTATTTCCCAAAAATAATTCTACATTTTCAATTACATCGCAAACCGTACAGAACAATTGAAAATAGGGTTTTTCATACGATTCCACCAGCATCCCCTCCTTTTCTCTTATTATAAAACAAATTGTTTTATTTGTCAATTTCCACTCGGATTTTGTCGTATAATAACAGAAAAATGGAGGTGGATGATGCGATACCAACGAATCCGAGATTTGCGGGAAGACCATGATTTGTATCAAAAAGACCTTGCGGATTATCTGCACTGTTCTCAGGTTGCATATTCTCATTATGAACTGGGAAAACGAGATATTCCCACCAGTATCCTCATCCAGCTGGCAAACTTCTATCATACCAGCATTGATTACCTGCTGAACCAGACCGATGAAAAACAACCTTACCCTAAAAAATAAATCAAAAACAAAAAGACGGCTCACCATTTCGGTCAGCCGCCTTTTTCTTTCATGTACTTAAAAAAATCTTTAGTCCTTCAGAACGCCGTCTTCGCCGTCCTTCTTCTTTTTCTTGGATTCTTTCTTTGCCTTGGCTTCTTCTGCCGCAGCAGCCTTTGCTCGTTCGTTGTCTTCCTTAACGGTAATGTTTTCCTGAATTGCCCAGGTCTTAATCCGCATCTTGTGACGGTCGCCACCCGTTTCAATCTGAATGGTATCGTCTTCCACACGGGTTACCAGACCAACAATTCCGCCGATAGTAACGATTTCATCGCCAACCCGTACGGCACGCTGCATCGCCTGCTGTTCCTTTTCCTTCTTCTTCTGCGGACGAATCAGGATAAAATACATGACCGCAAACAGCAATACCATCATAATCAGAGAGCCAATCATTCCACCGCTTCCAGTGGCAGAGGAACTGCTGCTACCGCTGGATGCAGCGGCAGGCATCATGCTCAAAGCTCCTGTCAATGCTGCTACACTGACTGCCAATCCGTATTTTGCCATTCTTTTTCTCATGCTGTGTTCCTTTCCGGCTTACGCCTTCGCTTTGATATATTCGTCAATGGACGCTGCTGCTTTTTTACCAGCCCCCATTGCCAGAATCACCGTTGCTGCACCGGTCACTGCGTCACCGCCTGCATACACGCCATCCTTAGTGGTCTGCATGGTATCTTCGTTGACAATCAGACAGCCACGCTTGTTGGCTTCCAATCCAGCTGTGGTTGTCCGAATCAGCGGATTCGGAGAAGTACCAATGGACATAATAACGGTATCTACATCCAGCACATATTCACTGCCCGGAATGGCAACTGGCCGCCGTCTGCCGCTTTCGTCCGGTTCGCCCAGTTCCATCTTGATGCACTTCATGCCGTTGACTCTGCCAGTCTTTTCATCGCCCAGAATTTCTACCGGATTGTTCAGGTTCAGGAATTCTACGCCCTCTTCCTTTGCGTGGTGCACTTCTTCTTTTCTTGCCGGCATTTCTGCTTCGGAACGGCGGTAAACAATATAAACATGTTCTGCACCCATCCGCAATGCACTTCTTGCAGCATCCATTGCAACATTTCCGCCGCCAACAACAGCAACTGCCTTGGACTTTATCACTGGTGTATCATATTCTTCCCGATAGCCCTTCATCAGGTTGATTCGGGTCAGATATTCGTTTGCAGAGCAAACTCCAACCAGCGATTCACCCGGAATGCCCATAAACCGTGGCAGACCTGCACCAGAACCAACAAATACTGCTTCATAGCCGTCTTCCATCAGTTCATCAATGGAGAGAATCTTGCCAATTACCATATTTGGACGGATTTCAACACCCAGTTCTTCCAGTGTTTTTACTTCTTTCTGTACGATGCTCTTCGGCAGACGGAATTCCGGAATGCCGTACATCAGAACACCGCCAGCAACCTGAAATGCTTCAAAAATGGTTACCTGATAGCCCAGCCGTGCCAAATCGCCAGCACAAGTCAGACCAGCAGGGCCACCGCCAACAACAGCAACCTTGTGCCCGTTTGGTGCAACGGGTTTTGCCTGCAAGTTTCCGTGTTCTCTCGCATAGTCTGCGGCAAACCGTTCCAGACGACCGATTCCGACCGGCTGACCCTTCTTGCCACGGACACACTTGCCCTCACACTGTGATTCCTGCGGACAGACTCTTCCGCAGACTGCCGGCAGGCTGTTGGTGGAGGTGATAATCTGATAAGCTTCTAAGAAATTTCCAGCTGCCATCTGCTGAATAAATTCTGGGATACGAACGCCAACCGGACAGCCTGCGACACAAGGCTTTGCCTTGCAGTTCAGACAGCGAGTTGCTTCTTCCATTGCCATTTCTGGCGTATATCCCATTGCAACTTCTTCAAAACAAGTTGCCCGTTCTTTTGGATCTCGTTCCGGCATCGGCACTTTTTCCAATGCCATATTTGGTTTTGCCATTGCGTTTTTCATCGCTTCCAATCGGAAACGATACTCCTTTCCTTATTTTACTTCCGCATTCATCATTCTACATGCGTGTTCTTGTTCCCGATACGTTCCGCCACGCCGCATCAATTCGTCATAGTCTACCTTATGACCGTCAAAGTCTGGGCCATCGACACAGGCATACCGAATTTGACCATCTACGGTGACACGACATCCGCCGCACATTCCTGTACCGTCTACCATGATTGGATTCAGGGAAACGATTGTCGGGATTGCATATGGTTCGGTTACCTTAGAAACAAATTTCATCATCGGGATTGGACCAATCGCAATGACCATATCATATTTCTTTCCGGCATCAATCTGTTCTTGCAACACGTTGGTAACAAAACCTTTCTGTCCATATGTGCCGTCATCGGTACAGAGGAACAGATTGTCACTGCACTGCCGGAATTCGTCTTCCAGAATGACAATATCCTTGCTCCGGAAACCAGCAATGACATCTACCTTTTTGCCCATGTGGAACAGCTGCTTTGCCTGCGGATACGCAATGGCACATCCAACGCCGCCGCCAACAACACAAACAGATTCTACGCCCTCCGGAATTTCGGTTGCCACACCCAAAGGCCCTACCAAGTCCAGAATGGAATCGCCAGCGTTCAGAGCGGCGAGCCGTTCGGTCGTATGACCGACAATCTGGAAAATCAGCGTAATCGTTCCGGCTTCCCGGTCATAATCGGCAACCGTCAGCGGAACACGTTCTCCGTACTCGTCAATCCGGAAAATGATAAACTGCCCCGGTAATACTTTTTTTGCAATCAGTGGTGCATCCAGCTTGATTTTAACAACCGATGGATTCAACACGGTTTTTTCGATGATTGGAAACACAATTTTCCCTCTCTTTCATAAAAATAATCGTAATTTTATTATACCACGCAATTTTTGAAAATACAACCCATTTTCCATACGATTTTTTGTACAATTTTCTCTAATTTTTAAAATATCTTAAGCAGTAACTGGGCAAATCGCTGCCTCATTGGAAAAGATGCGGTTGTCAACTTTGTGATATTTCACTCTAAAAAAATAAGCCGACAACAATCTGTCAGCTTATTTTTTCTTACATGTTTTCTGTGCAGATTCCAATGGATGTCATTTATGCTTCTGGTTCTGTTTCCGATTCTGCATCTTCTGCATCCTCTTCTTTGTGTTCCAAATCATCCATGGTCAAATCGCTGTAATCAAATTCCAGCAATTCGTTGCAGCACGGACAATGCATGGTTCCTTCATCCAGAACAGAATCTGACAATACAATCGTATTCTGACAATTCGGACATACTGCTTCATACATATCATCGTCGTCGTCATCATAATCGTCGTCATCGTCTTCAAACTCGTCTGCTTCGTCTTCGTCATCCTCTTCATCGCCAAAGACTGCATCTTCCACGTCGCCGAGGTCTTCGTCCAGAGATTCGCAGAGTTCTGTCAGTTCATCTACCTGATCCTGTAAATCCGTTACATACAAAACCGTTTCCTGAAGCACGTCCAGCAGCTGACCCAGAACTTTGCCTTCTTTTGTGGTCAAGTCCAGTTCCATGCCGTCTACTAAGCCCTTCAGATAAGACATCTTGTCACTCAAATTCATATGCTCCGCCCTCTTTCTTTTCTTTTGTCCATTGCTGAAACAGACTGTTTTTTCACAGATACCATGTACCTGTATTTATGCCAAGAATCGAGCTCGATTCTTATGCACGTTCCATATATTCGCCGGTTCTGGTGTCGATCCGAATCTTGTCGCCAGTGTTGATAAACAGCGGAACTTTGATTTCTGCACCAGTTTCCAGTGTTGCCGGCTTGGTTGCGTTGGTTGCAGTATCGCCCTTGAAGCCCGGATCGGTTTCAGTTACTTCGAGTTCTACGAAGAACGGCGGTTCTACACCGAATACGTTGCCCTTATAGGACAGAACCTTAACTTCCATATTTTCCTTTACGAACCGGAATGCATCGCCCAGCTTCTTGCCATCAATCGGCAGCTGTTCGTAGGTTTCCATGTCCATGAAGTAATACAGACCGCCATCTTCATACAGATACTGCATGTCCTTCCGTTCAATGTAAGCGGTCGGATACTTATCAGTCGGGTTGAAAGAACGTTCTACCACTGCACCAGTGATGACATTCTTATACTTGGTACGAACGAATGCAGCACCCTTACCCGGCTTTACGTGCTGGAATTCAATAACCTGTACAACGTTGCCGTCCAGTTCAAAGGTGACACCGTTTCTGAAATCGCCTGCTGAAATCATAAAATTAAACCTCCGTGATTGTTTGTTTCTATCTCCTGTTCTGTTGCCGCTGTCCTCTGGACAGAAAGCACAGGTATATATTTTATTATACTACAGATTTCGGCGTTTTGCAAGCCTTTTCCATAAATTTTTTTCAATCCGATTAAAAATTCCAGTCTGGATTTTGCCCAGCAGCCTTCTTTGCATAGTACGTCAGAATTTTTACAGCATCAGAAACATCAATCTGATCATCGCTGTCATCGACATTCATCGCCTGATAAACGGCTTCTGTCACGGAAACCGGATTGCCAGCTGCTTTCTTTGCATAATACTGCAAAACAAAAACCGCATCCTCAACATTGACTTCCCCATCCTGATTTGCATCGCCCTTTAAAATGGTCGGTGTTTCCATAGTTTGCAGGGTATAGCGGGATTCCCGTCCTTGGGAGTTATCGCTTGAAATAATTTTCTGGAAATAGGTTTCTGCATAAGAATTCTGATAGCAGGCAACGGTGATTTTTTGAGACATTCCCTGAAAGGCTTCGCTGGCAATGGTCTGCACGCTGGATGGAACAGTTAGTTTCTGCAAGCTGGTACAGCCGTAAAATGCATAAATCGGAATCTCCTGCAAGGTATTCGGCAAAGTCACCTGCTCCAAAGACGAACAGCCCCAGAATGCAGCCGCCTGCAATTCCTGCAAGCTGTTCGGCAACTGTACTTGTTTCAAAGATGCCGCATTACAGAATGCATAACTTCCAATCGTTGTTACCGTATTTGGAATGGTAATGGAAGTAAGTTTCGTCTGAGAAAATGCCCACGCTCCAATGGTCTGCAAGCCCGTTGGCAGCGTTACATCTGTCAAATCAGCAGCAGAAGCAAACGCATACGGTGCGATTTCTGTAATCGTATTTGGTACAGAATAGGTTGTTCCCGTTTTTGCAGGCGGATAGCAGAACAGCGTTGTCTTTTCGGCATTCATCAACACATCATTTTCAACAGAAAATGCAGTGTTTCCATTTTCAACCGCAAACGTCTGCAAGCTGATGCAATCTCCAAATACATTTTCTCCCAGTGTTGTCAAGGTTGCTGGAATGGCAACGCTCTGCAACGATACACAGTTGAAAAAGGCAAGGTCGCCGATGCTCTTCAGCGATTGTGAAGACGGGATATTGCTCAGGGAAACACAATCCGAAAAGGCAGAACTTCCGATAGACTGCAAAGAATCCATCGCTCCAATGCTGGTTAGAGCGGTACAGGAAGAAAAGGCGTTTGGGGCAATTACCTGCACGTTTCCGCCACCTGTTACCGTTTCCAGACTCTTACAACCGTAAAAAGCACGCTCTGCAATCACTCGCACTGGCAAACCGCCAATGGAAGACGGAATTTTAATGGTCGTACGGGTCTGGTCGCAATCAATGACTTCTGCATAATCACTGTATTTCAAATATTTCAAGCCCTGATAAAAATCCGTTTCTTCTGCTGCCGCAGCGGACAAGGTAACCTGTGAAAAAACTGGTGAAACTGCCGGAACTGTTGCTGCTGTCAGCATGCAAGCGGCTGCCAAAATGCCGCACAAACGGCGTTTATAAGATGGATTCATGGTATCACTTCATCCTTTCTGAATATTGCATGTTTTCAAAATGTTCTTCTATCTATCACAATCCATAGAAGGTAGCTTTATAATAGCACAGAATCATGCAATCTGTCAAGGCTTGTTTCCACCTGCAAAGCAATCATTTCACAAGGTTTCCCGATCAATTCCTTTACCAGCTGCACTTGCCAGCAAACCAACGGAACAAAAAGGAAATTCTTGCTTATTTTGCTGGAATACAAATCAAATCCGGTGTGACTGCGGTCAGATTCCGGCAGCCTGTTTCTGTGATGACAACGAAATCTTCAATCCGCACGCCAAATTCTCCCGGCAGGTAAATGCCTGGCTCTACAGTAACCACGTTTCCCGGTTCTAATGATACATGAGAAGACGGTGCAGCGTTCGGATATTCGTGGATGTCCATTCCAACGCCATGCCCCAGAGAGTGCCCGAACTGCTTGCCATAGCCAGCCGCTGTAATGATATCTCTTGCAATCGCATCCAATGCTTTTCCGGTAATGCCAGCACGAGCCGCTTGCAGGGCAGCTGCCTGTGCCTGCCGAACAACTTCATAGACGCTCTTCATCTTTTCGGTTGGTGTTCCAACGCAGACCGTTCGGGTCATATCGCTGTGATAGCCATTCACCATTGCACCAAAATCCATCAGCACAAAGTCCCCTGCCTGTACGGCTGCATCCGATGGCACACCATGCGGCATGGAAGTTCTTGCACCCGTCAGAGCAATGGTCGGAAACGACATTGCTTCTGCTCCCAATTCCAACATCGTGAAATCTAATTTTCTCTGAATTTCCCGTTCTGTTACGCCTACATGCAGCCAGTCTATTACATTCTGCAAGGCTGCTTCTGCAATTCGCTGGGCTGCCTGAATCTGTTCGATTTCCTCCGGCGTTTTTACCATCCGGCATTCTTTAATCGCATCGCTCAGCACATTGCTGGTATCCCAAGTATACTGATGAGAAAACCGCTTTTGCAGGTTGGAAAACTGCTGCAAGGTCATTTCTGCGGATTCCACTGCAATGGTCGTTGCGTGGTGCTGCTGCAACAGATTTTCCACCTGTACCGACAGATTTTCCAGTTCTATTACCTGACAATCCTTGACACACGCTCTTGCTTTTTCAATATACCGAAAGTCAATCAGCAAGTATGCTCCATCCCGAAAGCAAATCACATTTCCGGCAGAAGATGCCATTCCGGTAAAATATCGGCGGTTGACATCTGCGGAAATCCACGCACAGTCAATGCCCTCCGGCAGCCGCTGCATCAATTGTTCCATCCGAGTCATCGTCAAAAGCCCCTTTCTAAGCAATTCTATCATCCATAATTAAAGCATTGCCAATGCCTGCAATGCCAGAAAATAGCTGTTAATGCCAAAGCCGGCAATCGTTCCGGTGCAGACCGGTGCAATGACGGACTTCGACCGAAATGCATCTCTTGCCTGAATATTGCTAATGTGTACTTCGACACACGGCAGCTGCATATCTGCAATCGCATCATGAATCGCATAGCTATAATGCGTATATGCTCCAGCATTGATGACTACGCCGTCCATTGTTTTTCTTGCGGCTTGCAGCTTGTCAATAATTGCACCTTCGTGGTTCGACTGGAAAATTTCGCAGTGCAGACCCAGTGCTTCTGCCCGCTCTAAAATCATTTCATTCAGCTTGTCGAATGTCACATTTCCATAAAATGCAGGGTCACGTTCTCCCAACAAATTCAGGTTTGGCCCATGGATAACCAGTACATTTTTCATGATTGTGTTCCTTTCTCTTCTTGATAAATTTCACGGGGAAGGAATGGTACTTCCATTCGCCGTTTGAACCGGAAAAACCGAGTTTGCTCGTGTGCAATCGGAAAGACAAAAATACATTTTAACCGTTTGAGATTTGCCCCCAGCACATCCGTAAAAATCTGGTCGCCAACAACCGCCAGTTCTTTCCAAGGGAGTCCCATAACGGCTCTCGCTTCTCGAAATCCCTTTGAAAGCGGTTTCTTTCCCTCGCAGACAAAGGGCAACCCCAATAAATCTGCAAACGGTTTGACTCTGGGCGGATGGTTGTTGGATACAATACACATCGCAATGCCATTTTCTTTCATGACCGCAATCCAATCCAGCACGCCTTCCGCCGGACGGGGGTTGTCGTGGGTGGTCAGGGTATTATCCAAATCCAGCAGCAATCCTCGAATTCCGAAATGCTGCAACATGGTCGGGGTAATATCGCACACGGAACGCAGTGCTGCTGTTATCCGAAACATCAATCGCTTCGCTCCTTTCTTGTTGTTCTGCTTTTATCATACCGCATCCCTGCCTCTGAACGTGTCAAAAACAGTCGAATCGGTTTTGTCTTACAAAAAAACGGACACACTTTTTCAAGTGTGTCCGCTGTGCTGTTTGCGTCAAAAATTAATATTTCCGCTTACGAGCAGCTTCAGACTTCTTCTTACGCTTTACTGAAGGCTTTTCGTAATGTTCTCTTTTCCGAACCTCAGCAATTACGCCGTCCTTAGCACAAGATCTCTTAAACCGCTTCAGTGCGGTATCCAGAGATTCATTTTTGCCAACACGAACTTCTGCCACTTACATTTCCCTCCCTTTGCCGCCACGGCAGAGGCTGATCATCCGCAAAGTTTCCCCTGCTTCTGACCTATACCACCGATGGTCCCGACATCGGAACTTCGGGATACTACATCAATCTGTCCTTAGCAATCAACTTGGTTTTTATCACACCGTTTCCGGCATGGCAGCCATCCAGAAACACACGAAAAATCCGCAGTTTTCTGTTCGGCATTTCAAATATGTTTTATTATAACACACAGAAAATGGTTTGTCAAGCCTTATCGGAAGTTTTTTTAATTTTGGTTATTTTGCAACAAAATTAACCAGTTTATTTGGTACATATATCTGCTTCACCAGTTGCTTTCCAGCAACAGCTTCTGCAATCTTCGGTTCTGCCAGAGCCTGCTCCAGAACAGCCTCCTTTTCTGCACCCACTGCAATATTCATCTTGCAGCGTACCTTACCATTAATCTGTACAACGATTTCAATAGTGTCTTCCTTGCAGAGTGCTTCGTCATAAGTCGGCCAGCTCTGTTCGTGCAGGATTCCACCACAGTAGGTTTCATACAGTTCTTCGGTGATATGCGGAGCGAACGGATTCAACAGAATCAACAGTGTCTGGAATTCTGCCTTGTTGATCGAACCAGTTGCCGTGATTTCATTCAACAATTCCATCATAGCAGCAATGGCAGTATTGAACTTCAGGGTTTCGATGTCGTTGGAAACCTTCTGAATGGTCTGGTGCATCTTCCGTACCAGTTGTTCCCGATAGGTATCGCCGTCAATCAGGTTATCCTGCAATGCCCAGATACGGTCTAAGAACCGCTTGCATCCACGAATGCTGGAGGTGCTCCACGGAGCAGCCTTTTCAAAGTCGCCGACAAACATTTCATACAAACGCAGGGTATCTGCACCGTATTCCTTGACAACATCGTCCGGATTGATGACATTGCCCTTGGACTTGGACATCTTGGTGAACTTGCCCGGATGGTCTGGATCTTCGCCCAAAATCATACCGTGAGAAGTTCTCCGCTTGTACGGTTCTTTGGTATTGACAACGCCAATATCATACAGGAACTTATGCCAGAACCGAGAATACAGCAGGTGCAAAGTGGTGTGTTCCATACCGCCGTTGTACCAGTCAACCGGCATCCAGTAATTCAGTGCTTCCTTAGAGGCAATGCCGTTCGGGTTCTTCGGGTCGCAGTAACGCAGATAATACCAGCTCGAACCTGCCCACTGTGGCATGGTGTCGGTTTCCCGCTTTGCAGGGCCACCGCACTTCGGGCAAGTGGTATTGATAAAGCTTTCCAGTGTGGACAGCGGGCTTTCACCGGTATCTGTCGGCATATAGCTTTCTACATCCGGCAATGTCAGCGGCAGTTCGCTCTCCGGCAATCCAACCCAGCCGCACTTGTCGCAGTAAACAACCGGAATCGGTTCGCCCCAATACCGCTGCCGAGAGAATACCCAGTCCCGCAGCTTATAGTTGACCTTGGACTTGCCCTTGCCAGTTGCTTCCAGCCAGCCCTTGATTTTTACCTTTGCATCTTCTACAGACATGCCATCGAGGAAACCGCTGTTGACCATCGTCCCCGTTGCACAATCGGTGAACGCTTCCTTGGTGACATCGCCGCCCTTGACTACTTCGATAATCGGCAGGTCGAACACCTTTGCAAATTCATAGTCACGGGTATCGTGTGCCGGAACTGCCATGATAGCACCTGTTCCGTAGCTCATCAGAACGTAGTCTGAAACGAAAATCGGAATTTCCTTGTCATTGACCGGATTGATGCCACGAACACCCTTCAGGCAAACGCCCGTCTTTTCCTTTGCCATTTCTGTTCGTTCAAAGTCAGACTTTCTAGCTGCCTTTTCCTGATATGCACGGATTTCATCCATGTTTTCCAGCTTATCTGCCCACTTTTCAATCAGCGGATGTTCCGGAGAAATAACCATGTAAGTTGCACCAAACAGGGTATCCGGACGAGTGGTATAGATTTTCAGGGTATCACCAGCAGTGGTCTGGAAGTCTACTTCTGCACCGGTAGAACGTCCAATCCAGTTCCGCTGTGCGGTCTTAATCTTTTCCAGATAATCCACTTCATCCAAATCATCCAGCAACCGCTGTGCATATTCTGTAATCTTCAGCATCCACTGAGATTTTACTTTCTGTACAACTTCGCCGCCGCAGCGTTCGCAAACGCCGCCAACAACTTCTTCATTTGCCAGAACGACCTTACAGGAAGTACACCAGTTGACAGCTGTTTCCTTCTTGTATGCCAGACCTTTCTTGAACATCTGCAAGAAAATCCACTGTGTCCAATGGAAATAATTCGGGTCGGTGGTGTTGATTTCCCGATCCCAGTCAAAGGACATACCCAGTGCCTGCAACTGCGACTTAAATCTTGCAACATTGTTTGCAGTTACGATTGCCGGATGAATCTTATGCTTGATGGCATAGTTTTCAGTCGGCAGACCGAATGCATCCCAACCCATCGGGAACAGAACATTATAGCCTTCCATTCTCCGCTTTCTGGAAACGACATCCATTGCGGTATACGGTCTTGGGTGTCCGATGTGCAGACCCTGACCAGATGGGTACGGGAATTCGACCAGTGCATAGAACTTCGGTTTTGTATAATCATCCTCTGCGTGGAACGTGTCATGCTCCGCCCAATACCGCTGCCACTTTGCTTCAATGGCAGTAAAGTCATATTTGCTCATAGTTGCTTCATCCTCTTTCTTGTTTTTTCATGAGATTGGTTTGCATTAACCTGCAAAATAATCTTTTACATCTTTATGGAATGCCAAAATGGCAGCTGCACCGACATCCAGCAAGCCTTCCACCAGATAAATCCAGTTCGAGCCCAAATTCGACAGGTTCGCCGGCAAGTTGACCAAGAAAATCAGTGCCAGAAAAATGGCTGTCACATACTGGCTGTATGGAATCCGTTTCAGCATTGCGAAAATCAAAACTGCTGCAAACAGCAGGGAAACCACATTGCTGGCACTGAATCCCAAAATCAGATTCAAAATGCCCTTTAAAATCATGTATGCTCCAACAACTGTAATCATTTTCTTTCCGTTTTCCATAGAAAATGCCTCCTTTTTTACCGCATTAGTCTTCCTTTAACCATGCAGTTACATCCATCTTTTCGCCGTCTGCCCAAAGCCGTTCCAGCTGGTAGAATGCTCTGGTTTCCTTATAGAACACATGGATAATAATATCATTATAATCCAATACAATCCAGTTTGAGCCGTTTCCTCTGCCCTCCCGGTGCAGCGGTTCGATGCCCAGCTTTGTCATCTGGTATTCTACTTCGTCTGCCAGCGTTTTGGTGTGCGTGGTACTCGTACCGTTGGCAATGACAAAGTAATCGCCTAAAATCGTCAGATTCTTCACACCGATGACCTGAATATCTTCGGCACGCTTGCTGTCCAATGCTTTTACAATTGCTTCTAATACTGCTTTCTGCTCCATGAAATGATAATCCTTTCGTGTTGATGGTGATTTTCTTTAGTTTCCATTGCTGTAAATATTCTGTTTTCCATCCTCAGTATCTCCGTTGTGGATGTCGCCCAGATTTTCTTCTGTATCCGAATAGGTGTCAATATAATTGCTCTCGTCGACCAGTTCCACAATGGTACTCTCATCATAATACATTTCGTTCTGATACGGGCGGAAATATTCGTTGATGAGGTCAATCGCTTCGGTCTTATGAATCGAATAAACTGCCTGCCCCTCGTACATGATGCCCTCGCCCGGAACCATATAGACATTTACGCCGTCCATGGTCAATCGCTTTGCGGCAAAATCTGCCAGCATGCTGATTTGTTCCAGCGATAAATCCGTTGCAATCCATTCATTCTTATAGATTTTCTGCATCGCCGACATCAATTCCGTCTGGCTCATATCCAACAATTTCTGCATGGCTGCTGCCAAGAAAATTCGCTGTGCCTTTACACGTCCAATATCGCCCTCATCGTATTCCCGACGGAATCGAACAAACCATTCTGCCTGCTGTCCGTTCAGCGTCTGCTTTCCGGGTTTCAGAACTTTATCTGCTTCATACATGATTTCTTCCGGCAGGTCAATCGGAATACCGCCGATGGAATCCACAATGTTTGCAATATCCGTACAGCTCAGCTTGACATAACAGTCAATCACCAAGCCGAAACTCTCCTGAATGGCATTGACTGCACGCTGAATCGGTGTGACCGTTTCATCCTGCCCTGTTCCATAGATGCTGTTGAACTTATTGGTAGAGGTGTTCGCATACGCTGGCATATAGCAATCTCTCGGAATTTGCAGGACATTCATCGTTCCTGCAAAAATGTCAAACTGGAAAATCCAGTTGACATCTGCCAGCTTTCCACTTTCATCCATTCCCATAAAAAGCACGGTGTATTGTCCTTCGACAATCTGATCCAAATCCAGTCCATCATCTTTCGGGTCAACATTCTGATTTTCATCTTGCTTTAGATTCAATGCAGAGGCATCCGTATTGACTGGTTTTTGAAGTGTTCCCTCTTTCTGTACCAACGGCTGCCAGACCTTAAAATACTTCATAATCGAAATCTGCCGGGTACTCATCGTTCCGTTCGTAATTGTCCGGTAATCAATAATCGGTGCATTTAAAATCATCGTTACCACTAACACAACGGTCAGGGCAATCGAACCGATCGTGACAAACAAATCTTTCTTCTTGGTATTTTTCCGGCTTTTCTTCGTCTGCCGTTTTTTCGCCATCTCTGGAAACCCCTTTCTCTTCCTGCTCAATCCTTCATTCCTGCCACAATCTGCACATACTGATTGTAAGCTTCAATCGTATGGCGAGGCAGCAAGCCACCTTTATCCAATACGTTTGCAATCGAAATTTTCAGGGCGTAGTACATGCCGAGATTCAAATTTTGATTGACGGCTGCCCGCAATGTATGAACATCAATAAAGTTCCGTTCTGCCTCTGTCATATCTGCCAGATAGACAATCTGCTCCAATGGCATCATGCCTTTTCTTGCAACCGTATGATACCGGATGGCATCCAATACATGCTGATTGTTCATGCAGTATTTCTGCCGCATCAGCTGTGCACCCGCAATGCCGTGCCAGAGCTTTTTGGTGTTCCATTCTTCTTCCGTGATGTCCAGATCGTCCTTTCCAGCTTCCATCAATGCTTTCTGGTCGTCCGCTTTCATGTCCTTGCAGATGTCGTGTACCATGCCGGCAAACTCTGCCAAATCTTCATTGACATGGTAAATTTGTGCCAGCCGCTTGCATTCTGCTGCAACCCGCACAGAGTGTTCATACCGCTCTTTTCGCATCGTTTCTTCACTGACCTGTTTTTCCAGCACTTTCCGCATGGATTCGGTCGCCTCTGAAATCGAAACTTCTTTCGGCGGCGGTGGCTGCATTTTATGTTTCATCTTTTCAATCACAGATTCTTTTGCCATCGAAATTCCCTTGCTTTCTTTTGCCGTTTTCTTTCTCTTCCGTCCGCTGATACAACTGATGGAATACAATATATTTTACTACGTTTTCCGGTAAATAGCAAGTACAATCCTGATTTTTTTTCAGCATTTCCCGAATTTTTGTAGACGATATCGGAAGAACCCGGTCACAGCAAAGCTGAATCGTACCATATGCCGAAAGTTCCTGTGCTGCCTGCTCCAGTACTACTCGGTCATCTGTTTCCCGTGCAATCACGCCCAGTTCTGTCATGGTCAACAGCTCCTGCCAGCGATACCAGTTTTGAAATTGCAGCAGCATATCACTCCCCATCAGCAAAACCAGTTCCACATCTGTCCATTCCTGCCGCAAGGCGGAAATCGTGTGAATCGTATAGCTGACGGTTTTCTGCTGCAATTCATAATCGCTCACGGAAAAGAAAGGATATGGAGCAATTGCCAGACGGCACATCGCCAGTCGGTGCACGCCATCCGCAACATCGGCTGCATGCTGTTTAAACGGAGAAATATAAGTCGGCATGAATAGCACATGGTCAAGTGAGAATTGTTCCATTGCAGTCTTGGCAAGGTGCAAGTGTCCATTGTGAATCGGGTTAAAACTGCCGCCGAAGATTCCAATCCGCCGCATTACTTCAAATCAATAAACGGCTTTTTTGGATTCCGCTTATAGAGCACAAAGCGGCTGCCAATCACCTGTACCACTTCGGATTCTGTTGCTTCTGCCAGCTGTTCAGCTGCTTCTCTGGCACTCAGTTCTGAATTTTCCAGAACGTGCAGTTTAATCAGTTCCCGTTTCCGCAGAGCATCGGAAACCTGCTGAATCAAAGTTTCCCCGATACCGTTCTTTCCCACTTGCAAGATGGTTTCATAGCTGCTGGCAATCCCCCGCAGGGTTGCACGCTGTTTACTGGTCAACATAAATTTATTCTCCTTTCAAATATGCCTGTAAGGCTGCCAACGCTTTTCCACGATGGCTAATTGCATTCTTTTCTGCTTCTGTCATCTCTGCCATTGTCTTGTTCCCAACGACAAATACCGGATCATAACCGAACCCATTTTCGCCCTTCGGCTCTGTTCCAATGATGCCCTCGCAAACGCCCGCAAAACAATGCTGTTCGCCGTCTGCGGTAAGGTAACAAATCGCACAGACAAACCGAGCGGTTCGCTGTTCAGTCGGAACACCCTGCAACTTCTCCAATACGAGATTGCAGCGGTCTTCATCGGTTGCCTGCTCTCCGGCAAAGCGATGGGAATAAACACCCGGTGCACCATCCAGTGCATCAATCATCAATCCGCTGTCATCCGCCAGCACGGCACAGTGCAAAGCTTCCTGCACAGCCTTTGCCTTTATGATGGCGTTTTCCTGAAAGGTTGTGCCTGTTTCCGCAACTTCTGCGGTAAAACCAGCTTCTTTCTGTGAACGGACTTCCAGCCCGAATGGCTCTAAAATTTCCCGCATCTCCCGCAGTTTTCCAGCGTTGTTGGATGCAAGAATCAAAGTTTCTTTCTGCATTACTTTCGTTCCTCCGTTTCAAACAGGGCGTTGACAAAATCTCTCGCATGGAATGGCTGCAAGTCGTCAATCTTTTCGCCGACTCCAATTAACTTGACCGGGATTTCCAGTTCATTCTTGATGGAAACAATAATACCGCCCTTGGCAGTGCCGTCCAGTTTCGTCAGAACGATTCCGGTAATATCTGCAACTTCTTTGAACAACCGTGCCTGATTCACGGCATTCTGTCCGGTGGTTGCATCCAGCACCAGCAGGATTTCCTTATCACAGCCAGCTGCTTTGTTTTCAATGATACGGTTGATTTTTGCAAGTTCCTGCATCAGATTTTTCTTATTGTGCAGCCGTCCGGCGGTGTCGCAAATCAGAACATCACAATTTCTTGCCTTTGCTGCTTCGATGGCATCATAGACAACTGCTGCCGGGTCAGAACCCTCTGCATGTTTCACCAGTTCAACGCCTGCCCGGTCTGTCCAAACTTCCAGCTGGTCGATGGCAGCAGCCCGGAAGGTATCGGCTGCAGCAACGATGACTTTCTTGCCGTCCTCTTTCAGCTGATGGCACAGCTTGCCGATGGTGGTTGTTTTCCCAGCACCATTGACACCGATGACCATAATCACAGACGGCTTGGTCTGTAACTGTAAGGTCTGGTCTTCGCCCAGCATCTCGCCGATGATTTCCTGAATCAGTCCCATAATTTGTTTCGGGTCGGTGATGCCACGTTCTTTCACTCGCTTGCGGAGCTGGTCACAGATTTCAATCGAGGTTTCTGCCCCCATATCGCCCATAATCATGGTTTCTTCCAGCTGGTCGAATAAGTCTTCATCAATCTTGGTAAAGGCATTCAAAACCAACTGCATTTTTGCAATGACAGAATCCTTGGTTTTCCGCAGACCATCCCGAATCTTTTCAAAGAATCCCTTTTTCTTCTTCTTTTCTGGTTCTTGGGGTTCTTCCGGTTCGGATGCTTCTGCTTCTGTTTCGTCGAGTTCTTCCGATTCAGATTCTTCTGTTTCCGGCTCTGCGACTTCTTCCGGCTCAACTTCTTCTGTTTCCGGTTCTGCAACTTCTTCCGGTTCAGATTCTTCTGTTTCCGGCTCTGCGACTTCTTCCGGTTCAGATTCTTCTGTTTCCGGCTCTGCGACTTCTTCCGATTCAGATTCTTCTGTTTCCGGCTCTGCGACTTCTTCCGGCTCAGTTTCTACCGTTTCCGGTTCTGCAACTGTTTCCGGCTCGGTTTCCACGGTTTCCGGTTCTGCAACTGTTTCCAGCTCAGCTTCTACCGTTTCCGGTTCTGCAACTGCTTCCGATTCGGTTTCTACGGTTTCCGGTTCTGCAATTTCTTCCGGTTCGGTTTCCACGGTTTCCGGCTCTGCAACTTCTTCCAGTTCAGATTCTACGGTTTCCGGCTCTGCAACTGCTTCCGGCTCAGGTTCTACGGTTTCCGGTTCTGCAACTGCTTCCGGCTCAACTTTTACCGTTTCCGGTTCGGCTTCTTCTGCTTCTGACTCAGCTTCTTCCGGCTGAAATGTTACAGCAATCGGTTCTTCATCGTCTTCGTCTTCCTCGTCCTCCGCATCCGCTTCGGAATCTTCCTCTTCTGTCAGCAACTCGTCCTGTGCTGCCTTTGCAGCAAGAGCTGCTGCTTCCGCCTGGTCGGCTGCAATTTCTGCTTCTGCTTCTTCTCGCCACTGTTCTGTTTCTGCCTGACGGGCTGCCTCCCGCTCTGCCAGCATCTGGGCTGCAACGTCATCGGTATCTGTTTCCGGTTCTGGTTCCACAATCTGTTCTTCTCGTTCCGGCTCGTCTGCCTGTTTCCGCTTCATCCAGCCGAACAGACCGCCTTTCTTTTCTTTCTCTTTTTCTTTGTCCTTCTTTCTTCCAAAAAAGCCCATGTTCAACACCCTTTCTTCTGGTTTTTATGCTTCCGCTTCTTGTACCTGTTCCATATGCAGCAAACGAGAAATGCCGTCTTCCTGCATGGTCACACCATATAGAGCATCTGCCGCTTCCATTGCCATCCGCCGATGGGTAATCAAAATAAACTGCGTCGTATCCCGAAACCGCTGCAAATACTGCACATACCGCCGTACATTGCCCTCGTCCAGTGCTGCATCAATTTCATCCATAATACAGAACGGCGTTGGACGCTGCCGCAAAATCGCAAAATAAATCGCAATGGCAACGAACGACTGTTCCCCACCGGAAAGGGCAATCAGATTTTTAATCACTTTTCCGGGCGGTGCAACCTGAATTTCAATGCCAGAATGCAATACATCGTCTGGGTCAGACAAGGACAGCGATGCTTCGCCACCGTCAAATAGTTCTCGGAAAATCTCCTGAAATGCCTGATTGATACCGGCAAACCGTTCTGTAAAGATTCGCTGCATTTCTGCGGTCAACTGTACAATCAGCGTTTCCAGTTCTTGTTTTGCCTGTGTGGCATCCTGTAACTGTGCGGATAAAAATTCCCACTGCTTGGAAACTTCCTGATACTCTTCAATCGCAGACACATTGACATGCCCCAATGTCCGAATCTGTCGGCGGAGCGTTTCCAGCTGCTGCTTGGCAAGCAATTCATTGGAAATCGGCTCTGCCAGCTCATTGGCTTCCGATAACGTCACATCATATTGTTCTCGCATCTGCTGCACAATCCGGTCACGCTGCTGTTCCAGTGTATGTTGTTTTGTTTCCAGCTGGGCAACTTCTGCCGCTGCCCGTTCCCGTGCAGCACTCAATTCCCGAATGCCCTCTTGCTGCTGACGAATCCGCTGTTCCTGTTCTGCGTGAATCCGTTGCAGCTGTTCAATGGTCTTGCGGTGTTGGGTCATCTGTTCCCGACAGGTCGTCAGCTTGGTTTGCAGTTCCTGTTCCTGCTGCTGCAATTGAACCGCCTGTTCTTGGCAAGCCGCTTCTGCTTCTGTCAGCTGCTGTTTCTGCTGTCTGCATTGCTGCAACCGCTCCTGTTGTTCTGCAATCTGCTGCTGTTGACTCAAATATGCCTGCTCTAGCTTTGCCGCTGCAATCTGACGGGTGGTCAGCTGTTCCCGAACAGCTGCTTGTTCCGCAGACAAGGTTTCCTGCTGCTGTTTGGCTTCCTGCTGTTGAGCTTGTAGAGCAGTCAAATCTGCCTGCACCCGCTCCCATTCTGCCTTTGCGGTTGCGTGCTGCTGTTGTAACGCTGCCACTTGTTCTGACAGCTGCTTTCGTTGCTGCTGCCGTTCTGAAAGCTGTTGTTGCAGCTGCTGGAACTGCTTCTTTGCAGTTTCCGCACGGGCAGCCGCCAATAATTGTTCTGCATGCTCGTGGTGCAACTGATTTTGCAATGTTTGCACCTGTTCCAGCTGCTTTTGTACGGCAACTTTCTGCTGGCGGAATTGTTCCGCATCTGCCTGCACCTGTTCCTGTAACTGCTGAATGGTCTGCTGTAAGGCAAGCTGTTCATTCTTTCGGGTCAAGATTCCGCCTTTTTTCTGGGAAGAACCACCTGTGAACGAACCGCCGGCGTTAATCACCTGTCCATCTAACGTGACAATGCGGAAACGGTAACCATACCGCTGTGCCAGTCGGGTGGCATCGTCCAGATTTTCTGCAATTACAATCCGTCCCAGCAAAGAGAACACAATATTCTGAAACTTTGCATCATACTGCACCAAATCGCACGCCAAACCGATGACTGCTGTTTCCTGCAAGACTGCGGATTCTTTCAATGTTTGCCCTTTAATAGCAGTCAAGGGCAGGAAGGTTGCCCGTCCGGCTCGTTTTGTTTTCAGGTAGCGAATCCAATCCTTGGCTGCGGTTTCATCTGCAACAATAATATTTTGCATCGCTCCGCCTAAAGCTGTTTCAATTGCCAGACTATACCGAGATTCTGTCGTCAACAGTTGCGAAACCGTTCCATATACACCATGTGGCTTGCCGTGCTCTGCCTGCAAAACTGCCTTGACACTGCCAGCATAGCCTTCCATATTGTGTTCCATCTCCTGCAACAACTGCAACCGCTGCTGAGCAGTCTGCAACTGCATCTGCCGCTGGGCATTCTGTACTTGCTGCTGTTCCAGATGGGCTGCAAGGGTTTTGTGTTGCTGCTGTGCCGCCTCTAACGCCACACGCACCGCTGTTTCCGCCTCGACTGCTGCCGAAACAGCGTCTATCGTCTGCTGTTCCGTTTCGGCGGCTGCCTGCAATTGCTGCTGCAAAGCGGCTGCCTGTGCAGTCTGCGAAACCGTCTGTGCCTGCATCGTTTCGATTTGTGCGGCAAGGGATTCTGCCCTTGCAAAGGAATGGTTCTGATTGCCATAGCTGGTACGCAGCTTGGTTTCTGCTTCTTTCACGACTGCGGCTGCAGCTGCCAGCTGCTTGGCAAGTTCTTTCTGGAACTGCTCCTGTTCCTGACAGGCTTTGACGGCGGTGGCTTTTTGCTCCTGTAAGGTCTGTATGGCTGCCTGCTGCGTTTGCAGCTGTTCTGTAGCAGTTTGTTCCGCTGCAGCAGCATCTTTTTGCTGCTGTGCAACCTGTATCAGCCGCTGTTCGTTGTGCTGCTGTTCATTCGCACAGACCGCAAGGTCTGCTTGTGTCTGAGCAGCGGTTTCTTCTGCCTGCTGTACCGATTCCCGTAGATTCTGAATCCGAACCGTTGTCTGCTGCATTTCCCGATACTGTTCTTGCAGCAACGCATCCGCCTGCTTCAAATCCAATGCAGCATTCTGTTCATTCCCTCGTGCCTGTAAGAGCGTATCTCGCAGGGCAGCTTTTTCTTGATCTAAACCAGTCAGCTGCTGCATCCAGAGAGAAAGTTCTAATTTTTTCTGCTGTTCTGACAGTTTCAAAAACTGCTTGGCAACTTCTGTCTGCTGGCGAAGCGGTTCGACTCTGCCCTCTAAAGTCGCTGCAATATCCTGCAACCGCACTAAATTTTCCTGTGCAGCCTGTAAATTTCGCTCGGCTTCTTCCCGTTTATAGCGAAACTTAGAAACACCCGTTGCCTCTTCAAACAACTCTCGGCGGTCGGTGCTGCGTGCACTGACAATTTCCGCAATGCGTCCCTGTCCGATAATCGCATAGCCATCTCGCCCCATGCCAGTATCCATCAGTAGTTCCTGCACGTCTTTCAGCCGAACGGCTTTCCCGTTAATCTGATAGACACTTTCTCCGCTGCGGTAAAGCTTTCGGGTAATGGCAATCGTTTCCCCGTAGGATTCCCCAAACAGACCGGTTTGGTTATCCAGCTGAATGGTAACGGCAGCAAATCCAGACGGTTTCCGGCGTTTTGTTCCGGAGAAAATAACATCTTCCATGCGATTTCCACGCAGCAGCTTCGTGGACTGTTCCCCCAATACCCAGCGAATCGCATCGCCGATATTGCTTTTTCCGCTGCCGTTTGGCCCAACCACGGCGGTCAAGCCCTGTTCAAATTCCAGTTTCACCCGGTCAGGAAAGGACTTAAATCCTTGCAGTTCCAGCGATTTGAAAAACATCGTATCCGTCCTTTCCGATTTGCAGCATTCCTGCCGGAATGGCTGCTGTTTCTATGATTCGCAACGAAATCCCAGCTTCCCGACAAGCTGTCCGATTGCAGGCATGATGTCCGGCAACCCGACTGCTCCATCCGGGAGCAATCTGTACTTCTGCCATGGTTTCCTGCGGATGTTGCTGCATCCACTGCTTGAGAACCCGTAAACACAAACGAGATTCCACTAGTTCCCGAAATGCTGGATGATAAAATCCGGCAATGGCTTCTGACTGCACCGTATCTTCTGCATGCAGTCCGCAGCGAATCACTCGCACGCCTTGCTGCTGACATGCACAGAGGGCATCGGCACAGAGTTCCAGAACGGTTTCCCAGTCATACAGGACAAAACTGCCATTCTGCACCCGTTCCGCTAATTTCGTTCCTTTCAGCACAACCAGAGGATAAATCCGCAGGGCGTCCGGATGCAGGGCGAGCAACTCCCGCAAGGTTTCCCGTTCCTGTTCCGGCGTGCTGCCGTCCAAGCCGATCATCATTTGCAGCCCCAACGAAAAACCAGCATCTGTAATCCACTTTGCAGCATTCCGCACATCTTGTGCGGTGTGTCCCCGATGATTTTTTTGCAAGACCGCATCCTGCATGCTCTGTGCTCCCAGTTCAATGGCGGTCACATGAAGCTGCTGCAATCGCTGCAAAATCTCCGGTGTAATGCAGTCGGGACGGGTGGAAATCCGAATCCCTGTCACGCCCTCCATCGCTAAAAATGGCTGTACTGCTTCCAGCAGGGCATTTTGTTCTTTTTCCGGAATGGCTGTAAAACTGCCGCCAAAAAAGGCAATTTCCAGTTGTTTTGGTCGGCGTGGATGTGCAATTGCCTGCCGGCAAATTTCCTGCACCTGTTCCAAGGTTGGAATCTGCTGTGCTGCACTGATTTTCCGCTGGTCGCAGAAACTGCACTGATGCGGACAGCCTGCATGCGAAACAAATATGGCGATGTTGCCCTTATTTTTCATAGCCCATCAGCCGCAGGGCTTCTTTGGCTGCCATCTGTTCGGCTGCCTTTTTGCTTCTGCCTGTTCCAACGCCAATCACGTTGGAATTTAAGCAGACTTCTACCTGAAATGCCTTTGCATGGTCTGGGCCGCTCTCCGACACCAAGACATATTCCACTTTTTCTTCCGGATTCTTCTGAATGACTTCCTGCAATGCCGTCTTATAATCCCGGAATCCCAGCGATTCCCGCTGTTCCAGATTCTTCGGAATAAACCGCATAATATGCCGTTCTGCGGCTTCCATGCCGCCATCCAGATAAATGGCTGCAATGACGGCTTCAAAGGCATCTGCCAAAATCGAAGAACGCATTCTGCCGCCAGTATGTTCTTCGCCCTTTCCCAACAGCAAGTAATCCCCCAAGTGAATTTCCTGTGCAAAGACGTGCAACGCCTTCTCACAAACCAGGGATGCCCGCAGTTTTGTCAGTTCGCCCTCCGGCAGTTCCGGAAACTGGTGGAATAAATAAGAGGATACGACGATGGAAAGCACGCTGTCCCCCAAAAATTCCAGCCGTTCGTTGCTGCAGCGGCACTTTTTCTTCTCGTTGGCATAAGAGGAGTGTGACAGTGCCTCAACTAAGAAATGACGATTCTTAAAATGATAGCGAATTTCTGTTTCAAACTGCTCGAAATGCACCTGTTCCATATCTGCCCAATCCTTTCTGTAATCATATAAGATCTAAAACGCTTGTTACGCTTTTTTTACTTGTTCCTGCTGCATGAATTTTGTCATTACTGCAATCATATCGCCGGCAACGCAATCTCTCGCCTGCCGAATCGCATTGAAAAATGCAGTTGCATCGGAACTGCCGTGAGCCTTGACAACGGGTTTCTGAACGCCCAGCATCATTGCACCGCCTACGGCTTTATAGTCCATCTTTTTGGTCAGGGCTTTGATTTTCGGCAACACCAAAAGTGCGGACAATTTTCCGTTTGCTCCGGCAAAAATATTTTCTTTCAACTGGCTGCCCATGAATTTTCCCATGCCTTCATACAGTTTCAAGGCAATATTTCCCGTAAATCCATCGGCAACGACCACATCCGCTACTCCAAACGGCAATTCCCGTGCTTCTATGTTTCCACAAAAATGCACCGGAGCTTGTTCTAAAAGGCGATATGCCTCTAAATCCAACTCTCTGCCCTTGGTTTCCTCTGCCCCAACATTCAACAATTTCACCTTTGGCTGTGGAATGCCCATGACCCGTTCCATATAAGCACTGCCCATCACGGCAAACTGCACCAGCATTTCCGGACGGCAGTCATTGTTTGCTCCGGCATCCAATAACATAAATGGTGTTGTTGCTGTCGGAAGAATCGGTGCTAATGCTGCTCGTTTTACGCCCCGAATCCGCTTGACCAGAAACGTCGCACCCATCAGCAAAGCACCGGTACTGCCGGCAGAAACAAAGGCATCTCCGTTTCCGTCATGCAGTGCCTGCATTCCAACTGCCATCGAACTATCTGCATGCTGTTTCAGCAGAGTACTCGGCTCTTCATGAATGTCGAACACTGCCGGAGCGTGCAGAATTTGCAGTCCGTCCAGTGAGAGATGATGTTCTTCTGCACACTGGCGAATCTGGTTCTCTGCTCCAACCAGTGTGACGGTCACACCCAGTTCCTGCACAGCACGAACAGCACCCTGGATGACTTCCAGCGGTGCATTATCGCCACCGAATGCATCGATTAAAATATTCATTGCCCTTCCCCCTCGGTTGTGTTCTCCGCAGTCTGCTGCAAATAGGCATCCAATGCTGCCAATGCCCGATCCGCATATGCCTGATATTTTTCTCTCTTATCTCGAATGCGTTCCGGCAGTTCTGGCAGAATGCCCATATTGCAGCCCATCGGCTGGAACTGTGCAACCGTTTCATCACTGATATAGGCAGCCAATGCTCCCATCATCGTTTCTCTCGGCAAAATCAGCGGGGCTTTGCCCTGCATCCGGCGTGCTAAGTTCTGACCAGCTAAAATGCCACTGGCTGCGGATTCCATATAGCCTTCCACGCCCGTCATCTGCCCTGCAAAGAAACAATTTGGATTGCTGCGAAGGGCATAATCTGCCCCCAACAGCCGTGGGCTGTCCAAGAAAGAATTCCGATGCATCACACCATACCGCACAAATTCTGCGTGCTCTAAGCCCGGAATCATGGAAAAGACCCGTTTTTGTTCGCCAAATTTCAAGTTGGTCTGGAAGCCGACAATGTTATACATCGTACCCTCCTGATTTTCCCGCCGCAGCTGAATGACTGCATACGGACGGCGACCGGTACGAGGGTCAGTCAAGCCAACTGGCTTCAGAGGACCAAACCGCATGGTATCTTTCCCACGGGATGCCAGAATCTCAATCGGCATACAGCCTTCATAGACTCGGAAAAAGTTCTTGTCGCAGTCGTGGAGTTCTGCCCGTTCTGCGTTGACCAGAGCCTCATAAAATGCCTCGTATTCTTCCTGATTCATCGGACAGTTGATATAGTCCGCCGTTCCTCTGCCATAACGGGCAGCGAAAAAGACTTTTTCCGCATCCAGACTTTCATACTTGACAATCGGTGCAGCCGCATCAAAAAAACGCAGCCGTGTACCGCAAAGCTGTTCGATTTGCTCTGCAAGTTTTCCCTCTGTTAAAGGACCAGTTGCAACGACTACATTTCCCGCGGGGATTTCGTCAATGGTTGCAGTTTCCAGCGTAATCAGCGGATGGGAGCGGATTTGTTCCGTTACCAAATCGGAAAATGCATCCCGATCCACTGCCAGTGCTCCGCCAGCTGGAACGGAAGTTTTCCGTGCACAGGGAATCAACAGTGACCCCATGCGTTCCATTTCTGCTTTCAACAATCCGGCTGCGGATGCCAGACGGTCTGCTTTCAACGAGTTGGAGCAGACCAATTCCGCCAGACCATTCCGATGATGTGCCGGACTATAATGCACCGGCTTCTGTTCGTAGAGCGTAACGGCAATGCCGTTTTGAGCAAGCTGCCATGCTGCTTCACAGCCTGCCAGTCCGCCACCAATGACAATTGCCTGTTTCCGTTGTTCTTTCATGCCTGACCTCCGCCTGTAAGATTTTTTTCAAATCCGCAGCCCGGCTTTTCACAAATCAGCTTGCCGGACTTGCCGCCCTTTTGGAACAAGGTCGAACCACACTGCGGACACTGTTCTGCAACCGGAATATTCCATGTCATAAAGTTGCATTCCGGAAAGTTGCTGCATCCATAGAAACTTCTGCCACGCTTGGACTTTTTCAATACCATTTTTCCGCCGCAGAGTGGACAGCAGCCCGGCATTTCCTGCACAATCTTTCGGGTATTCGTGCATTCCGGAAAACCGGAACAAGCCAAAAACCGCCCGAACCGTCCGATTTTAATGACCATCTTTTTGCCGCAGACTTCACAGACTTCGTCTGTTTCTTCGTCCGGAATCTTGACCCGCTTGCCTTCCATCTTTTCTTCAGCTGTTTTCAGTGTCTGAGAGAAATCACCATAGAACTGTTCCAGCGACTGCACCCAGTTCTTTTCTCCCCGTTCCACATCATCCAAATCACTTTCCATCTTGGCAGTAAACTTGACATCTACAATGTTCTTAAAGAGTTCCTTCATCAACTGCGTTACAACTTCACCCAATACCGTTGGTTTTAGCTGTTTGCCCTCTCGCTCTACATAATTTCGAGCAGTAATCGTTGTGATGGTTGGAGCATAGGTGCTCGGTCTACCAATTCCGTATTCTTCCATCGCCTTAATCAGAGAAGCTTCAGAGTAACGAGTCGGCGGCTGCGTAAAGTGCTGATTGCCATCCAGTGCACGCAGCTTTAATGCATCGCCCTCGTGCAGTTCCGGCAGATTCTTATTTTCAGATTTATCTTTATCGCCCTTGTTATCTCTGGTTTCTTCATACAGCACGGTGAATCCATCGAACTTCATCGTAGAACCGCTTGCCTTAAATAAGCAGTTGTCTGCATCAATATCCACTGAAACCGTATCCATCAGAGCATCTGCCATCTGGCTGGCGATAAACCGTTCCCAAATCAGACGGTATAATTTATATTGGTCAGTCGTCAGGCTGCTTTTCACCTGCTCCGGTGTCAGTTCTGGCATAGATGGACGAATCGCTTCGTGGGCATCCTGTGCATTTTTCTTTGTCTTATAGACCCGTGGCGTTGGCGGCAGGTAGGATTCTCCATAGGCAGAGAGAATGTAGTCCGCTGCTGCCTTTTTCGCCTCGTCTGAAATTCGCAGGCTGTCGGTACGCATATAGGTGATCAGACCCACTGCACCCATGCCTTGAATCTCCACGCCTTCATACAATTCCTGTGCGACTTTCATGGTTCGCTTGGACTGAAAACTCAAGCGGTAAGAGGCTTCCTGCTGCAAGGTCGATGTGATGAACGGAGCGGACGGATGTTTTTTCGTCACCCGTTTTTTCACAGACTTTACGACAAACGGGGCTTCCTGTAAGCGTGCAACAATGGCATCTGCCTGTTCCTTGCTGGAGATTTCTGTTTTATCGACTTTCTTTCCGTCTACCGCTGCTAACTTTGCCGAAAAGACTTTTCGGGAAGTTGCTGCGGAAAGCTTTGCGTCAATCGTCCAATATTCCTGCGGCTGGAATGCCCGAATTTCATTTTCTCGGTCAACAACCAATCGAACGGCAACCGACTGCACTCTTCCGGCAGACAGACCACGCCGTACTTTTCTCCAGAGAAACGGACTGAGCTGATAGCCGACAATTCGGTCTAATACACGCCGTGCCTGCTGGGCATTCACCAAATTGATATCAATTCGATGGGGATTTGCCATCCCTGCTTGCACGCCGCTCTTTGTGATTTCATTAAAAGCAACCCGATTATTATCCTGCATATCCAGATGCAGCATCTGGGCGATATGCCAAGAAATCGCCTCTCCTTCTCGGTCAGGGTCGGTTGCCAGATAAATTTTATCGCATTTTGCTGCATGGGATTTCAACTGTTTAATGACGTCTTCCTTGCCCTTCATATCCACATACTTTGGCTCGAAGTGGTTTTCAATATCCACACCAAACTTTGACTTTGGCAAGTCCCGGATATGCCCCATAGAGGCAATGACATCAAAATCTTTTCCTAAATATTTTTGAATGGTTTTCGCCTTTGCCGGCGATTCTACAATCACCAAATTTGACATATTCTTTTTCTCCTGTTCCGCTTTGCCGCATTCCGATGCGACATAGTTCTAAACGAACGGGTTTTTCTCAACATACGCAATAATACTGCCCCGGCTGCCGCTGCACCAGCTGTTCAATCGCCAGTTCTGTCAGACACGCTGCGACTTCCTCGGCATCTTCCTGCAACATCAAAACCATCTGGTCAATGTGCAAGGGAGATTGTTCCAACAGCAGTTCCATAATTCTCTTGGATAGTGGGTCTAATGTTTCCAGCACAGAACGGTCGACGGTTGGAGCAGATTTCTGCTCTTCTGAAATGGATGGTGCGGACTGTGCTTTCGGCTTTGCAAACTTTTTCGGCGGTAATTCCACCGCAGCAGCGGCTTCTGAGGAATCCGAAGATTTCAACTGATTCTGTTCCTGCTGCTCTAAAACGGCTTGCATCGAAACTTCTATCAACCGCTGTTCACAGCCGTGGTCATATTCTTGCAGGATGTCCTCCGGTTCGAAAACCGGAATCGCACCCTCTCGCAGGTATTTTACCACACCTGCATATTGATTGTCAAATATGTCCGCTGGCGGTAAACAAAAAACAGGCTTACCCTGTTCCATTGCCTGTTCCGCCGTAATCAACGCTCCGCTGCCAATTGGTGCTTGAATCACCAATGTTCCGCCACTGACACCGGCTAAAATCCGATTCCGCATCGGAAAATTCTGCCGAGATGGTTCTGTCCCTGGCAGAAATTCTGACAACAGCAAGCCATTTCGCATGATATATTTCTTTGCGGAAGCGTTCGGCTTAGGATATGGCACATCCAGACCGCAGCCCATCACGGCAACCGTCTTTCCACCGGAAAGCAAGGCTGCCCGATGGGCAACCGAATCCAATCCAACCGCAAAGCCACTAACTAGCAGCATTCCACTCTTTGCCAGACACCGACACAGCAAATCCGCTGTGCGGATGCTGTACGAGCTGGGCTTTCTCGTTCCAACAACGGTCAAAGCTGGATAATCACTCAGCACAGAAAGCTGCCCCTGATAGAACAGCACTACCGGCGGATTGTAAATCTGGCGAAGCGATTCCGGATAATTTTCATCATCGTACGCCACCAGTTCAATCCGTTTTTCCGCACAATTCTGTATCAGTTTTCCGATTTGCTCATTTGTGATGGAACGAATGCTGCGTTGTTCTCGCTCGTGAATAAAAGGCAGGTCTGTTTCCGTCTGCAAGACTTGCCGTATTTTCTGCGGTGTTTCATACTGTTCTAACAGTTTCCAGATTTTCCGGCTGCCTGCCCCGAATACCAACAGCAACCAGAGCCAATCATATATACTTTCCTGTTCCATGTGGATTTCCTCATCTTGGTTTTGTCATTTCCCACATCATAATTCCGGCTGCCATAGCAGCATTCAGCGATTCCATATAGCCTTTCATCGGAATGGTAATCCGGCGTTCACACTGCTGCACAACGGATTCCGGCAATCCGTTTCCCTCGTTTCCAATCCAGACAGCACAGCCGTTGCCCAGTTCACAAAGCCCCACTTGTTCGGCATCGCCCTGCACCACAGAGGCACAGGAAACAATATTGGCAGCCCGCAGGCTCTGCAAAACCGTTTCTGCATCCGGCATCTGCATCACTGGCACATGAAACAATGCTCCCATCGTTGCACGCACGACTTTTGGACTGTAAAAATCGCAGCTTTGGCAGCAAATCACGCCGGAAACGCCCATTGCAGCGGCAGTTCGCAGCAGCATTCCCATATTGCCAGGGTCTTGCAGCTGGTAGAGTACCAGATACGTTCCCTCTGCAACGATTGGAACTTGTTCCGCCGGCATCTGGCAGATGGCAAATACGCCCTGCGGATGTTCGGTTTCCGTCAACTCCATAGCAAGTTCATTTGAAATAAGCAAGCGTTTTGTTTCTCTCAAATCAGCCTCTAAAGAGCAAAATTCTTCCTGATAGCGTTCCCACGCTGCTTCTGTCAGGAACAGATGGGTCAGTTTCCTTGAAAAATGCACAGCATCTGTGACAAGCCGATACCCCTCTAACACAAACTGTTGGTTTTGGGTTCTGGCTTTTCGCTGCCGCACCAGTTTCCGGTAAAGCTGAATGGAAGGGTTGTCCTTTGCAGTAATTGCGGTCATGCGGAATTCCATTGCGGTTCTGCCTCCTGTCTGCTGAAAATTTCCCTATATATAACAAAACACGCCCCGTTTTTTCAAAAAAACCGGAGCGTGTTCCAAGCTTGCCCCTTAAAGAGCAGCCTTTGCCTTTTCTACAATCGCAGTGAAACCTGCTGCATCGGTGATTGCAATTTCAGACAGCATCTTCCGATTCAGGGTAATGCCAGCCTTCTTGCAGCCGTTCATGAACTGAGAATAGTTGATACCATTCAGCTTGCATGCAGCAGAAATTCTGGTGATCCAGAGCTGACGGAATTCTCTCTTCTTCTGCTTTCTTCCAACATATGCATAGTTGCCAGACTTCATAACGGCCTGTTTTGCCATCTTGAAGTGCTTGCTCTTTGCACCAAAATAGCCCTTTGCGAGCTTCAGGGTCTTATTTCTTCTCTTGCGAGTCATCATCGCACCTTTAATCCGTGCCATTTGCTTCTACCTCCGAATATCTATGTGTTTCTCTTTTCTCGATTGACTGTCCGTTCTGCGGATTGTATCTTAGAGATACGGCAGAAGCTTCTTCAGTGCCGGTGCATTGGTTACATCAGCAATACCAACGGTACGAGCGATTCTCTTCCGCTTGGTGTCCTTCTGGGTCAGTCTGTGTCTTTTATTGGTCTTCTGATACTTTACCTTTCCGTTTGCAGTAACCTTAAACCGCTTCTTTGCACCGGAATGTGTTTTTGTCTTAATCTTTGCCATTGCGAGTTCCTCCTCTTACTTGGATGCCTTCGGTGAAATGAACATGACCATACTGCGGCCTTCCATTTTTGCCGGCTTTTCAACAGTACCGACTGCTGCACACGCTTCCTTGAAGCGGTTGAGCAGTTCTTCTCCGAGCTGCGGATGGGCAATTGCACGCTTACGGAACCGAACGGAAACCTTCAGCTTATCGCCGCCCTCCAGAAACTTCTTTGCCTGATTTACCTTTGTTTCAAAGTCGTGGGTATCGATTGCAGAAAACATCCGGATTTCCTTGATGGAAACCACTTTCTGATTCTTTTTTGCTTCCTTTTCCCGCTTCTGCTGTTCAAAGCAATACTTGCCGTAGTCCATAATCCGGCAGACCGGCGGGGTTGCCTGCGGAGCGATTTTTACCAAGTCCAGATCCTGTTCATACGCAAGTTTTTGTGCATCTCTTGCGGACATCGTTCCAAGCTTTGTCCCGTTCTGATCAATGACCAGGATTTCTCTATCCCGGATTTCTTCATTGATTTGCAGCTCTTGTTTGCTGATAGCCAGCACCTCCAAACATATTATTTTCAAACAAAAATAAAATGCGTACTTTTCAAAAAAGTACGCATCATTCGACCTCGTTTCCACCAGTTTCCGCACCGATTCTCACAAACCGGAACGAAACAGGGAATATTGACCGTTTCGACAACAGCCAAACGGTGAGAACGATGATGCTCTGCTTTGTTTTCTCTGGGTATTATAACAGAGTACCGAAAAGATGTCAAGCGTTCCGTTTTAAATTTTACAGAAATTTCACATCTTACGCCGCCTTTCTCTGGCTTTTTCTGTCCGTTTTCAGCTTCTTTCTGATTTTGGATTGACGAATCCCGTTCTTTCTGGTATAATAAAACCAGAATGTAACAGCGTGAGTTCTTTTTTATCTATGAAATCTATAAACCAAAAGGGAGTCTTTCATATGCTACAACTTGCAGCCGTGTTCAGCGACCATATGGTTCTGCAAAGAGAAAAAAATATTGTTGTATTCGGCATCGGCGAAGTCGGTGCAATTATCACCGTTTCCATTCCGGAACGAAAATTATATGCTTCTACCACTGTAAAAGAAGACGGCAGCTGGCGGCTGCAATTTCCGCCGCAGCCTGCTGGAACAGGACTCAGCCTGTTCGCCAAGGATAGCCATACAGAAATTCATTTTCAGGATGTTGCCATCGGGGAAGTCTGGCTGGCTGGCGGACAATCCAACATGGAATTTCCGGTGAAGAATGCTGTCAACGGAAAGTTGGAACTTTCCCGCTGCGAACGCAGCCGGGTTCGCTATTATCATGTACAGAGAAGCGGTGTCATGCATGCTGCTTATTTCCAGAACGAACGGAAAAACCGCTGGCAGATGCCAAATCCGACCAATGTTGCAGAATGGTCTGCCGTGGCATATCTTGCCGCAAAAGAACTTTCACAGAAACTGGGCGTTGTTGTTGGGGTCATTGGCTGCAACTATACCGGCACTTCTGCCAGCTGCTGGGTACCGTCTGCCGACCTGACCGGACACACTGCCTTACATCCGTACTGGGCAGCTTACCTGTCCGCCTGCCGAGGAAAGACCGATGCAGAAATGGCAGCGGATTACGCCGCATATCTGGCATATCAGAATGCATGGGAAAAGCGGATGACTGCCTGCTATCAGGAAAACCCAAAAATTAAATGGAATCAGGTTCTGGAACGCTGCGGTGAAAACCGCTATCCAGGTCCAATGGGCAGCCGCAATCCGTTGCGTCCATGCGGCTTATATAAGACGATGCTCTCCCGAATCATGCCGTACACCTTACGGGGATTCTGGTATTATCAGGGAGAAAACGATGACAACCGTCCGGACAGCTATGCACAGCTGCTGACTGTCTTAATCAACCGCTGGCGGAAAGACTGGGGCGACGAAACCATGCCGTTCCTGATTGTTCAGCTGCCGATGTTCAGCTACGAAGGGGAAGAATCCCGTACGAACTGGGCAGAACTGCGAGAAGCACAAATGCAGGTATTCCGGACACTCCGCAACACGGGTTTAGCCGTGACAATGGACTGCGGTGAATATAACAACATGCATCCAGCTGACAAGCGAACCGTTGCACACCGCCTGGCACTGCAAGCCCTGTATCGGGTTTATCGGGCGATTCCGGCGATGGATGCAGAAGCTCCGTACTGTAAAAATGCATATGCATCCGGCGGTGCATATATTCTGCAATTCTCTCAGCCTGTTGTTGCAAAGGATGGCGAAGCAGCCGTATTTGAACTGGCTGGAACGGATGGCGTTTACTATCCAGCAGTTGCAGAATTTCGGGACAACTTTGTCCGCCTGACCTCGCCAAATGTGCGGATTCCGGTATCCATGCGGTACGCTTGGCGGAACTGGTGTGATGTTGGCGTTTACGGAAAGAATGGTATTCCAGTTGCTTCTTTCAGGATGCCAAAATAATCGGACTCAAAAGAATGTCCGCAGGTCTGCAATGTGGGAAGTTGTATGGTCTGTTTGCTCGGAGGTTGTCCACTTCTTGAACCACTCCGCTAGCTTCCATTTGACCCGATAGCGTTCGGGATGATAGAGCACATCTTGTTCGGCATCGGAAAAATAGGCTTTTGCCTGCTCATCCTGTACAGCAACATCTTCTGCCACCGGAATACATAATGGCGGATACATCACACACCACCAATTCTGTCCGGCAGCTGCTCCAATGGTAATGCGAATAGCTTCGTATGTACCAGCTGGCATTGTTAAATCTTCATAGGTACGTTCTGTAAAGGGCATCGTCACCAACTCGGCTTTGACTGGATAGGAATATCCCTGCTCCTGCACGACCTGTTGTGCAATCGTTTCCATTTCATGCAGGTGGGCTTTTGCAGTGGTTTCCAATGCCTCCCGACTTTCTGGCTGACTGCTACCGAACAACGTTTCAGAGGATGCTAACAGGGCATCTCGCACCTGATACTTCAATTGCTGGTCGGCATCGCTGTCGGAATTTGCAAGAATATGCATCCGCAGAACGTGCTGCTGTAAATCAGAGACTGTTTTTTCTGCCTGAAAGAGATTGCCAAACAGCAAGGTCAACAGGCAGCCAATGAGCAATGCGATTTCCCAAAGTTTGATGGTTCGTTTCATTTCTTTTCACCTCATCAAAAGCATGGGCAATTCTTGCACGTTTTATACACAAGGGCAAAAAAATAACAGCTGGTTTTTGAAAAAAATTTATGTAGAGCGACTAAGAGAATTTTTAGTCGCTTTTTCATGCAACATTTTAACGCTAAAAGGGTTAAAAAAATCTTCTAAAAGTGTTGACATTGCCAAAAAAATGTGATAGAATATAGGAAGTAAGAAATTCATACTAAAATTTACGTCAAGATATACCTAATTATTTAACTTTTAGTTTGTAAATTTTGATAGTAGTATAAAGCATAAATTTCTTAACTATACTATGGAAAGGAGGAAAATATAATGGGATTTTTTGATACTCTAAATTCTGTAGCTAATTCTGTAGGTAATTACGTAGTTTCGGAAGCTCCTAAAAAATTTGCAGTTATATGCGAAAAAGCAACCGATGCTAAGCTTTTAGAGTGGTGGGATGCGAAACAATTCGATCCTGAAGTTGATCAACGCCTTAAAGATGTGGCTGAAAAAGAATTAAGAAGAAGACATTTAATTTGAATGCCTTAGCAAAATTGTAAAAATAGAAAATCATACTTATTCTATCAATTTAGTATAAGTATGATTTTCTAAATAATAAAAACGAGTGTATTTATATGTCACAAAGCAAGGAAACATTAATTAAAAGATATGAATCAACAGCAGATACATATCAAGAAAAAGGCGATCGTGAATGGGCGTATGCAAAGAACGACCTCGGCGATGAGCATTATGGGAAGGCAAAAAAAGCCTATGAGAAAGCAAGAATTAACAGAGAAAAGGCTGAAAAATTGAGAGAAGAAGATTGAATTCACACAAAGAATTCGACAATTTTCAAATAAAAATTCATACTACAAAAGCGACCAAAAAAAACCGTTGGTCGCTTTTGTATGATAGATGTACGTTTTTAACTTCCAAAAAAATAACAGCTGGAGAAACACCAGCTGTTATTTTTTTATGTGTTTTACGATTTTCGGTAAATCGTGTCTTTTAGCACTTGCCGATTTGCATCGCAATCTACTCTTAAAACCGACTCTCCGTCAACATCATCCCCATAAAAGGTGTCATCTGCTGGAATCTGCTGCGTTTTCAACTGATAACCGATCAACAAAAACGGTGCACGCAACGTATAACCATAAGATTTTCCAACGGATAAATTTGTGGATAGTTCCGGCAATGCTGTCACAAAAATTCTCGCCATGGCAACGGGATTGACTGCTGCCTTTTTCAGAACCTGCGTCATCACAGTTCGCTGTCTGCTTGCCCGTTCAAAGTCTGCATTGCCAACATAACGGATTCGGCTGTAAGAGAGTGCTTGCTTGCCGTCTAACTTCTGTTTACCGCCACAATCTAACAAATCATCGTTCCGGTCATCCCCCATCAGCTCATTCACTTCACTGATGAGAATTTCGTTGACGGCATCTGCTTCTTCATCAGTGAGGTCTAACTTCACCCCACCGACTGCATCAATGACATTCGCACAGGCTGCAAAGGAAATTAAAATGTAGTCATCAATCCGCACACCATAGTTCGATTCGATGGTATCCATCAGTAACCCTGCTCCGCCATAGGAATACGCTGCATTCAGCTTGCCATATCCATATTCATCATCAATATAAACATAGCTATCTCTCAGAAAAGATGTGAGGGTCAATTCTCTGGTTTTCTTATTGATGGACGCTAAAATCATGGAATCGGAACGCCCTCGTTCCTGTGAAAGATCTCTGGAATCCGTTCCAATCAACAGCACATTACTGACATAAGCAGCATCCATGACATCCGAGATATTCGCACGATTTTCTGCGGTTTCCCGATGCATTCGCAAGATTCCAATCAAGGAAACAGCGGAATACAGCACAAACACAATGATAATCACCCATAAAACCGCCCGAATAGCTTTTCCTAAAATACCGCCACCGACTCGACTTTTCGGGCTTCTGGTACGAGCAGCTTTCTGACGAACCGGCTCTGCCGGAGCAGTTCGCTGGCTTGTACTTCGCTGTGAAGAAACTGGCGGCTTTTGCGGCGGTGGTGCAGCTTGCTGCCGCTGCGGACGTGGGGAAGCAGTTGTTGCAGTTCCCCGATAAGAAGAATTAGAATGCTGCTGTCCGCCAGCATAATTCTGCCGAGGGGCATTGTTATAAGCGTTATAATGCGGTTGCTGGGGTGCATTGCTGTAGCTATTGTTATACGGCTGTTGTGGTGCATTGCCATAACCGTTGTTATACGGTTGTTGCGGTGCATTGCCATAACCGTTGTTGTACGGTTGCTGCGGTGCGTTCCCATAACCATTGTTGTATGGTTGCTGCGGTGCATTGCCATAACCATTGTTATACGGTTGCTGCGGTGCGTTGCCATAATCATTGTTGTATGGTTGTTGGGGTGCGTTGCCATAACCATTGTTATACGGCTGCTGTTGTGCGTTCCCGTAACCATTGTTGTATGGCTGCTGCGATGCGTTCCCATAATTGCTGTTATAAGGCTGTTCCCGATAGGATGCCGCTTCCTGTTCCGGAGTCATCGGCGTTCCGTGTAATTCCTGTTTTTCTCTGCGGTATGGGTTTCGATCCCGATATTCCGTCTGTACCGCATCTAATTGCTGGGTATCCAGCTGATCGGTAGAGCGTTTCGCTGCAATTTCAGAGGCAGAAACAAATTGTGTTTCCTCTGCATCGGTATTGCGTTGTTTTCGCAAATCCATTTCCTCCTTTATTTCAAACGGGTGGTCAACAAGGTCAACCCTGTCATTACCAACTGGAAGAATAACAAGGTTTGTGACGTAATATTATCATACCCATTGACCAGAATATAACCAATACAAATGGACAGTCCCAAAATAACAGCAATCACTTGTAATAATAGGCCTGTCGTTGCTGCCCGTTTGATGCTTCTTGCTTCCAGCAGCAGACGAGCCGTTCCAAAGAACGAACCATCATGAATCGTGGAAGCACTCACATCTTGCAGCGGAGCGGTTTCTTTTTCGTATAAATCATTATCGGCGGATGGCAGAATCTTCAGCATGCTATCCGGCACACCAAACAGTGTTGTCAATCGCTGCAATGTGATACAACTATCCACACTCTTGACAACAACAGAAATCTGTTCTTCTTTCAACCGCTGCATCTGACGTTTCACCATCGGATCAGCGGTAATATCAATCACAAACATCCCTGCCACAACACCGCTGACAGACAAATACAAAACATCTTGGCTACCGCTGGTCATTTCCAGTTCCCGAACCTTTGTCGGCATGCCTTCAACATGATGAGCCATCATCATTTCCCGATTGCCCAACAGCACCCGACGGTGACGAATCCAGCCACAAATTCCGAGGTTATCCTCATAGGAACAATCCTCTACCTGATAGAGCATCCCGCCATCTTTTTCTTCCACCAACGCTGCAAATGCGTTCTGTAAAATGCTGTCAGCAGCATAAACCATGCTAGCAGCATCCAGCAATGCTTCTTCCACCTGGAAACCAGAGAAGTTCTTGATACCGCTGATGGTAATGGACTGCTTCGGGAAGAGCGTTGCTGCTGGAACTAAAATAGAATTTACGTCATAAAAATCGTCTACGCTCTGATAGCCCAGCAATGTACAGCCGTGCGGACAAAGCCGCTTCGAGGCACGGTCTAATGGCAGATTCACAGTCAATGGAATTCCGGCACTGCATCCGGCAGTCAGAAGCATTGTCAAAACAGAACAGAAAAATGGAATATTTTCTGCTGGTGTTTCCAGAACGCCAATGCGGATTCCTGTGATGGCAGCTGCCAGCAACAGGGAAATTCCAGCCACAATCGGTGCTAATTTCTTACTGAATCGATCTGCTAAATCAGATGCATACGTATGGCGGAGGAAATCCGACATCTGTTTTGTTTTCCGGATGGTTGCCAGAATCGGATAATCCTGCACCACCCCACGGGTCAATTCTTCAGCTGCGGTTTCACTCTGCACACAGGTGACAATATACTTTTCAAAGTTTTTCGTCAGCAGGGCAAAGTTCCGAGTTGCACGGCGAATGATGAATAATTTCCCGATGGAGTTCATCAGCAAAATAAAGCTGGAAACCGGCAAGAAAATATGCACTAAGTTATGCTGCATGGGCTCTGGAACGAAAATCGTTGCCAGAACGGTCAGCAGACACGGAATCAATGGCATTGCTGCAATCGTGTCGCTGTCTGCCTCTCGATGGAACAGCTTTCGCATTCCATTGATGACGGTTGGAAATGTAATAAACAGAATCAACAGCCCTAAAATCAGGTGCAGGAAACAATATCCTCGTACCGTCATCAGCTGTGATAATGCCGGATACAAGAGCGTATAACTCGATTCTCCGATGGCAAGAAATGCACCAATTACGGTCAATACTGCCAGTGATACTGTCCGGAAAAAGACGGCGTTCCGCAATAAATTGATGTTGACCCGAATTTCCGCTTCCTGATTGGGAATAGATTTTGGTTCTGGCGGAACAGGCTTCTGCACTTTCACCCGTGGCGTTTTTTCTTTCTTTGGTTTTCTCGGTTTTTTCGGCTGTTCTGGTTCGGTGTAAGTGCTTTCCTGAACGACAACCTTCTTGAATCTTGCTGTATAAGACTCATTTTCTTCTGGCTGTGGTGCTGGTTCTTCTGTTGTCCAATCGGTTTCCAGCGGTTGTTCTGTTGAATCAAATCCGCTTGAACCTGGGATTTTCGATTCCGAATCGTCCCACCATCCTGAATGAGAAGATTCTTCTGTTGTCCAATTGGTTTCCAGCGGTTGTTCCGCTGGTGCATAACCTGCTGCAAATTCCGGTTCTGAATTTGGCATGTTATTTGTGACAGGCTCTGGAATGGGCTTTTCCACTGGAATTGGTTTTTGTTTCTTTGGTTTCTTTTCTTTTTTCTGCCGTACTTTTTTCTGCTTTTTGGGTTTCTGTACTGGAGCTGATTTAACTAGTTCTGATTCCGTGGCAACTGGTGATTCTTCCGGTTGCATATATTCTTGCACTGGCGGCATATACGCTTCTTCCGGTTGCGTATATTCTTGCACAGGTGGTGTATACGGTTCTTCCGGTTGCGTATATTCTTGCACTGGCGGCATATACGCTTCTTCTGGCTGCGTATATTCTTGCACGGGTGGTGTATACGGTTCTTCCGGCTGCGTATATTCCTGTACTGGTGGTGTATACGGTTCTTCTGGCTGCGTATATTCCTGCACAGGTGGTGCATACGATTCTTCCGGCTGGGCAAATTGCTGCTTGGACGGCTTTTCTTTTTTCTTCCGTGCCTTTTTCTGCTTTTTCGGCTTTTGTACCGGAGTTGGTTCAACTGGTTCTGTGATAATTGGTGGTTCTTCTATTTGTGCAGGTTCTTGCACAGGCGGTATATGGGACGTTTCCGGTTGTACAGGCTCTTCCTGCACGGGCGGCATGTATGATTCTTCCGACTGTGCGGATTTCGGTACAGATGGCGTTTCTTTTTTCCACCATTGCCACCATTTTTTCTTTTTCGGCTTCTGTTCCGGAGTCGGTTCAACTGGTTCTGATGTTGTCGAAACCGTTACTTCTTCCTGTACAGGTTCTTGTACAAGCGGTGTATACGGATTTGGCTCTTCTGCCTTTTGTACAGGTGATGTATACGGCTTCGATTCTTCTACCTTTTGTACCGGCGGTGTATAGGGCTTCGGCTCTTCTACCTTTTGTACCGGCGGTGTATAGGGCTTCGGCTCTTCTACCTTTTGTACCGGCGGTGTGTATGGCTTTGGCTCTTCCACTTTCTGCACCGATGGTGTATAGGGCTTCGGCTCTTCTACCTTTTGCACTGGCGGTGTATACGGCTTCGGCTCTTCTACCTTTCGCACAGGTGGCATATACGGCTTCGGCTCTTCCACCTTTTGCACTGGTGGTGTGTACGGCTTCGGCTCTTTTACCTTTTGCACTGGTGGTGTGTATGGCTTTGGCTCTTCTACCTTTTGCACTGGCGGTGTATACGGCTTCGGCTCTTCTACCTTTTGTATTGGCGGTGTGTATGGCTTCGGCTCTTCTACCTTTTGCACTGGCGGTGTATACGGCTTCGGCTGTGGTTCTACTGGTTGCCGATACGCCTCCGCAGGCTCTGGATAACTCGGCGGTGCTGTATGATTGACCTGCGGAACTCGTTTCTTCCCAGAAAACCATCTTTTCGCAACAGGCTGCTTTTTCTCCTGCTGTTGCTTTTGCTGTTTTTCCTGTTGTTTTGCGGGACTGGTCAGCAGCGTTTCAAATGCATGTGAAATCGGCTGTTTTTTCTGTGGCTGCTGTTGTTCCGCCTTTAAGGCAGCAACTGCCGCAGCCGCTTCCGCCTCTGCCTTTGCAACTGCCTCCTGTGCCTCTCGCAAGGTTTCCTGCAAGGTCTGTGTTGGCGTAATTGCCGGAAATGTTTCCGTCTTTGCCTTTCGCCATTCTGGCTCTGGTTCTGTCAGTGATTCTCGCTGATAAGATTGCTCAGTACGTTTCTTGGGTTTCCGACTTTTCTGCGCCTGCTTTTTCTCTTTGGCACGGGTGGAATCCTGCATTTCCTGAATCGCTGGCTGATATACCGGCTGCTCCGGCTTCTGTTCAGATTCCGGCTGTTCTAGTAAAACTGCACCGTCATAATCTGAAATATGGTCGCTCTTTGGATTCGGTGTGGTCTGCGGACGAATCGCAGGAGAACGGACAAACGACACCTTTGGCCGCATGAGTTCCAGCGTCTGGAACGCAGCGGTTCGGCTCTCTTCTACATCGGTTCGCCGCTGATAGCGATTCTGTTTGATTTGATTGATATTTGCCGCCATTTCAGAACGGTAAGGAGAATACGGGGTACGCTGTCTGGTGCGGCTGGATGCATAAGAATACGCCTCCGCAGATGCTTCGGTACTCGGTGGTACGTTTCTTCTGCCGGCGGCATGATTCAACATTTTTTGTGTTTCCAGCTTTCCGGACGGAGATTCTTTTTTCCCTTTCGTTGCTTCGTCGGACTGATATTCTTTTAAAATTTCCTCAACGGAAAATTTTTGATTTGCCATATTTTGCTGTTACACTCCTTTAAAGCAGGGGATTGCAGAACGGCAGATTCTGCAACTTATGGTTTTCCGGATGGATTCCGCCGCTGCCGCACTGCCTCATACATAAAAATGCTGGCTGCAACGGATGCATTCAGGGAATTGACTTTTCCGTACATCGGCAGACTGAGCAGCTGGTCGCAGTGTTCCCGCACCAGTCGACCCATGCCATTTCCCTCTGAGCCGATGACAAACGCTGTGCCATCCCGAAAATCTGTCTGCGTATAATCCGTTCCGGCAGCATCTGTTCCGTAAATCCAAATACCGTTTTGCTTGAGTTCTTCCATGGCTGCCACCAAATTGGGGACTCTCGCCACTTTCACCCAGCTAACTGCACCGGCAGAGGTCTTTGCGACGGTTGCATTCAGCGATGCACTTCGCCGTTTCGGAAGGATGATACCATGAAAGCCTGCCGCCTCTGCGGTTCGCAAAATTGCACCCAAATTGTGCGGATCCTGAATTTCATCGCAAATCAGCAGCAGCGGTTTTTCGCCTTTTTCCGCAGCGTATTCCAAGATTTCTGCAATGCTGGCATAGGTTGCACAAGCACCGTCTGCCACAACGCCCTGATGGGTCTGGCGGGTCATCTGGGATAACCGAGCATCTGAAACAATCTTCACTGGAATGCCCTGATCGGCTGCCAGCTGTGCAATCTGCCCTAAAATGCCCTGTTTTCCGCTCATATAAATCGTATCTAACGGCGTACCGCTCTTCAAAGCCTCCATGACCGGATTTCTTCCGGCAATGCGGTTTCCTTCTTCCTGTGGGGCAGCGGTACGGTTTCTTGGTTGTCTTTCCGGCTTCATCTAAATTTCCTCAGTCCTCTTCTGGTGTAAATGCCAGCCGGACATCCTCTTTTTTCCGACTGGTAAGTTTCAAAAATGAATAAAAGTCATGGCAGAATACCATGACTTTTATTATAGCATGTTTCCAAAAAAAGTACAAGGTCTTTTTTCTGGTTTTCATAAAGTTTTTGCGGAAATGGAAAATTTTCTGCAACCGTTGATTCTGAAATTTTACAGCACTGCAAAACAAACCGCACACGCTGCCGCTGCTGAGAGCACCGCACTGCAAAACAGCGGCAATGTCCGCTTCCAAAACGGCGGCAACGGGTTCGGTTCTAGTTCCTGCAAATACTCTCTGGCGGCTGCCTGTGCAAGCTCCGGCGGCAGCTGTGTGATGCCCGGACGGAGATAAAAAATTGCCTTTTCAAAATACGCACTGTCCGGCTGATGCACTTCAATCACTTTTTTATGAACCCCTTTTACCATGTTGCAATTCCTCCTGTATGATTGGATTTACCATCAGTATGAACCACATTCCGGCAGTTTAAACCATCGAAAAAAAGAAATCCCGTACAGAATGGAATCTGCACGGGAAAATCTGAATCTGGCACCCCCTACCGGAATCGAACCGATGACCAATTCTTAGGAGGAATTTGTTATATCCACTTAACTAAGGGGGCAACGATGTTATTATAGCATAGTTTGGGGAAAATTGCAACTGTCATTTTGAAAATAAACGATTCTTAGGGAAACCGACTGCGTATGATTCGGCAAAATCGCTTCGCTCTTTGCCTTCGTGCTGTTCGCCGGTGATTGCGTTTTCCGAATTTATTACCCATCTTTCTTAGATTACAGTTTACAAGAAGTTTCTTTGTTTTTAGAATGGCGAACAGCATTTGCTTACTTCTCTTAGATTTCAATGTCATCTCATTAATACGTCTGTTAAGGGGGACAGCTTGTCCAATGTCATTAACTTAACATCTAGCCAAGCGAGCTAAAATCTGCTAAAATAAAG